>ENA-OWPA01000098-OWPA01000098.1-bioreactor-metagenome-genome-assembly--contig:-NODE-98-length-162899-cov-5.541935_pt1 | contig 162899 bp, 153 predicted proteins | sample MGYA00238139_ERZ651803 | MGnify/ENA primary metagenome ERZ651803 (study PRJEB26909, sample SAMN07631231) | bioreactor metagenome | isolation source: Switchgrass digestor | place: USA: Dartmouth...
TGGAATACGAAGGTTTGAAAACATATCGCCACAAGATCCACAACATCGCCAGGGGCAGGGCCCACACACTTGACGCCGAGAAAGAGCGGATACTCGCGATGCTGGGCGACGCTGCGCAGACTCCGAGCGACAGCTTCGAGATGCTCGAGAGCGTCGACATGACATTCCCGAAGATCGTTGACGAGAACGGCAACGAGGTGGAACTGACACACGGGAACTTTACCGTTTACCGCGAGAGCAAGGACCGCAGGGTCCGCCAGGAGGCTTTCGAAAAGTACTTCGGTGAGTTCAAACGCTATATCAACACATTTGCCGCAATGTATTCCGGGTCGGTGAAGTTTGACTCATTCTATTCTGATGTGCGCAATTTCAATGATCCGTGCGAGGCTGCGCTGTTTGGAAGCAACGTGCCCGTATCCGTCTATGAGCAGCTTATTGAGGCCGTGCATTCGGGCCTGAAGACGATGCGCCGTTATCTCGAGCTGAGAAAAAAGGTGCTTGGCCTTGAGGAAATGGATATGTATGACCTCTACACCCCGATCGTTGACGAAGTGGATTACAAGGTCCCTTATGAAGATGCCAAGGTGCTTGTAAAGGAAGCGCTCAAACCTCTTGGAGAGGGATATCAGAAGCTGCTGGATAAGGCATACACCGAAAACTGGATAGACGTGTATGAAAACAAGGGAAAGACTACCGGCGCGTTCTCATGCGGAGTATATGGGGTCCATCCATATGTGCTGCTGAACTATACCGACACTCTTGACGACGCATTTACACTTGCCCATGAGCTTGGACATGCCATGCATTCATACCTGTCCAGCCAGGCTCAGGACTATGTGAATCATGATTATCGCATCCTGGTTGCCGAAGTCGCATCGACCGTAAACGAAGTCCTGCTTACAAAATATCTGCTTTCGAAGGAGACGGATAAAAAGCGCAGGGCATATATACTCAACCACTTCCTTGAGGGCTTCCGCCTGACAGTATTCCGTCAGACGCTCTTCGCGGAATTCGAGAAGAAAGCCCACGACATGTACAAGAGCGGTGTTTCCCTTACCGCCAAGTCTCTGAGCAAGGTTTACAGGGAACTCAATGAGCTCTATTATGAAGGCGCTAAGGTAAACGACCTTATAGATGTAGAATGGGCAAGGATACCGCACTTTTACAGGGCATTCTACGTGTACCAGTATGCAACCGGGTTCTGCAGCGCAGTTGCTATAGCCGACAAGATCCTGGAAACCGGCGACCCGTCGGACTACCTGAAGTTCCTGTCCCTGGGCGGCAGCGACTATCCGCTGGAAGAACTCAAAGTCGCGGGTATCGATCTTACAAAGCCTGAGCCCGTAGCGAATGCGCTTAAAGTGTTCGATGAAAGCTTAAGCGAGCTTGAAGCGATTTTGCTGGGAGAATGATTTTTGGATGATATCAAGTCGGGGTTAGGGCTAAGCTCTATCCTCTAACCTCGGTCGGGTTTAGACAGACTGCAACCGGTCAAACAGCAGCCGTGTAGTGCGGCTTATTTGAACCGGTGCAACGAGCACGAGCTCATATGAAAGAGGGAAGCACGCCGCTATGGTGGATGAAACCCCGATTATCGGCGGAAAAAATCCAAGTATCAAATAAGTTAGCAAATCAGGTATTTTGATTGGATTTAGAAGAGATACTTGATTTGAATAATAAAGAAGAGAGGTAAAAAAATGGGTAAATTAAGACTCGGATTTGTCGGCTGCGGCAACATTGCAAACACTAAGCATTTACCGAATCTGGCCAAGTTTCCGGACAGAGCGGAAGTCGTTGCTTTCTGCGATGTGATTGAACAGAAGGCGATCGACACAAAAAACAAGTTCGGAACACCTGATGCAAAGGTCTTCACGGATTACCGCGATTTGCTGAAGATGGACCTTGACGCAGTTTATGTGTGCACGCCGAACCGTTCGCACAGCGAGATCACGGTTGCCGCACTGAGAGCCGGATGCCATGTAATGTGCGAAAAGCCGATGGCGATAAACTCTGAGGAAGCGAAGGCAATGGTGGACGCAGCCAGGGAAACCGGGAAGCTCCTGACGATAGGCTACCAGAATCGCTTCAGGGAAGACACCCTTACGCTGAAACAGATGGCGGAAGACGGTTTCCTAGGGGAAGTCTACATGGCAAAGGCGCATGCCTTGAGAAGACGCGGCATACCCACCTGGGGAGTGTTCACAAACAAGTATGAGCAGGGCGGAGGACCGCTGATAGATATCGGCACGCATGCACTTGATATAACTCTTTGGATAATGAACAACTATAAGCCTGTTTCAGTACTGGGCTCCACATATAACGTTTTGGGTACGACTCTAAGAGGAGCCGAACAGGGAACATCCAGCCATTGGGATCCGGACACATATGAGGTTGAGGATTCGGCGTTCGGGTTCGTGAAGTTCGAAAACGGAGCGACAGTGTTCCTCGAGTCCTCATGGGCACTCAACACAGTCGAGCAGAAGCAGGCGATGACGACGGTATACGGCACGAAGGCCGGCGCTTCCATGGAGTTCCCGGTTGGCGAGGCATCCAGCACGAAGAAGAGACTCGTTGTCAACACCGTAGTAGGCGGCAAACAGGTAGTATTCGAACCGGATGTTCGTGAAACCGTTCCGGACTCACAGGACCTGATCTTCAACTATCCCGGTGCCGAAAAAGAGTGCAAAGTATGGCTCGATGCGCTTGAAGGCAAAGGCGAAGTAGTTGTAAAGCCTGAAGAGGCATTCGTAGTCACACAAATACTCGAAGCTATTTATAAGTCTGCTGAGACAGGAAAGGCCGTTTATCTGTAAGATTAGTCCCCCTGTTCCTGATCTGGATCGTAGCAGCGAGTGAAATCAGGATTGAAAATGTACTTTTAACGTATCATACACAAGAACGGACAAAGTTTATGGACGCGAGTCTTGATTCCTGATTTCAGCTTCATCGATATTTGATGGCATTAAAGGTTAAACCATAATTTGATGGTATAAAAAGTTATACCGTATAGGTACAACTGGAATAGGTACAACCAGAAAATTAGCGATACTTGAATACAGTATCGCTAATTTTTCTGGCTGGCATCAAAATCATGAATGCTTGATGTCTCAAGCCCGCATTCCGTGCAAGGATATGGCCTCTTTTACCGGATAGACTAAATCGGTTTTCGTTTCCCCATCATTCAAGATGCTCACATCTTTCAAACCGAGAGCTTTTGATTGCGAATAATATCTCCGGGACTGGCCTGCAGACAAGATTACACAGTCTTGTTGAAATTAAATACGAATTCCTGTATACTTGAAGAGTAAAATCAGTATTCAGGACCAACTGCTGACTGCCTGAGGAGGTCGTCCGATGTTGATCAACCAGATCTCTGTTTTCATTGAAAATCGTCCGGGCAGACTCTACGCCATAACCAAAACCCTGAGCGAAAACGATATCGACATCCGCGCCCTTTCGCTGGCGGACACGACCAATTTCGGTATCCTGCGCCTTATAGTAAATGACCCTGTCAAAGCGGACAAAGTACTGAGGGAAAACGGATTCACCGTTAGTACGACCAAGGTTTTGGCCGTGCAGGTCGAAGACAAGCCGGGAGGGCTGCACAGCATTCTGGAGAAGCTCTATGAGCAGTCGATAGGGGTAGAGTATGCGTATGCGTTCATAACGCGAAAGGCTGACGGCGCATTTGTCATACTGCGCGTGGAAGACAATGAAAAGGCAGCACGATATCTGAAATCCTGCGGTGTAAAAATAATCGAGGACGACGAAATATATTCCCTGTAACCGTTCAACCGCCTTGGAGGTAATGTGATGACCGAAATCAGCAAAGAAGTTCGGCTGATGGCAGATGAGGCTGAGCGCTCTCTTGCCGATATATTCAGAAAGATAGATAAAACGGCGGAACGAAACACCGAGAGAATACTGTCGGCGTTCCGCCGTCATTCTGTGTCGGAATCCATGTTTGCCGGCACTACCGGATACGGCTACAATGACCGTGGCCGCGACACCCTTGACCTGATTTACGCTGATGTTTTCGGATGCGAGGCAGGCCTTGTCCGCATAGGGTTTGTAAACGGAACACATGCAATAACCGCAGCCCTGTTTGCCTCTTTGAAACCTGGACAGGTGCTTTTGTCCGCGGTAGGTGCGCCTTATGACACCTTGCATGGTGTTATCGGAATAAACGGGGATCACTTCGGTTCGTTGAAAATGTACGGGATAGGATACAGGCAGGTCGAAACGCTGGAAGACGGCAAGCCCGACATAGACGGTATTTTGAAGGCTGCCGCATCGCCTGATGTCGGAGCTGTCCTGATACAGCGTTCCCGCGGTTATTCAACCAGACCTTCGCTGTCGGTACGTGAAATAAAGGACATATGTAAGCAGATCCGCAAGGTCAGCAGCGCTGCTATAGTCGTGGACAACTGCTACGGCGAATTCGTGGAAGACGAAGAACCCGGCGGACCTGACGGCGGCGATTTGCTGTGCGGTTCTCTTATAAAAAATCCCGGCGGGGGACTCGCCGTGTCGGGCGGATACGTTGTCGGCCGGGCGGATTTGGTTGAACGTGCCGCGTTCAGGCTTACCGTTCCCGGGATCGGAGGGGAGTGCGGGAGCACGTTCGGACAAAACAGGCTTATGTACCAGGGATTGTTTATGGCACCCCATGTTGTTGCCAACAGCTTGAAAACGGCCGTGTTTTGCGCTAAAATGACAGAGATGGCGGGTTTCAGGACCTCTCCGGGATGGGACGAGGAGAGGCACGACATAATCCAGATGATAGAATTCGGGGATCCTGAGGCAGTAAAAGCCTTCTGCGAAGGCATCCAGGCAGCCTCGCCCGTCGACTCGTTCGTGAAACCTGAGCCGTGGCCGATGCCGGGATATGACTGTGATGTTATCATGGCGGCGGGTACGTTTATACAGGGCGCTTCAATAGAGCTGAGCTGCGATGCGCCGATGCGTCCGCCTTACACGGCATATCTGCAGGGCGGCCTCACATATGAATCCGGAAAGCTCGGGATCATGCTCGCTCTCAGCAGGATATCGGAGCGAAAAAACACCTGGTTTTGATTATGGTACTTTGCATATGATTATTTTAGGTATAGATCCTGGAATGGCTACCGTAGGTTACGGTATCGTAAACTACGACAGGAACGTTTTCAGAGTCATACAGTACGGGGTCATAAAGACCGAGGCGGGGCTGCCTGCAAGCACTCGCCTTCTTGAGATATCCAACGACATAGGTACACTCATTGAGACTTACAAACCTGACTGCGCGGCGGTGGAGGAGCTGTTTTTCAACAGCAACCACAAGACCGGTATCCAGGTCGCACAAAGCAGGGGAGTTATACTTTTGGAATGCTGCAGGCGCAATGTTCCGCTGTATGAATACACGCCTTTGCAAGTCAAGCAGGCTGTTGTCGGGTACGGAAGGGCGGAGAAAAAGCAGGTCATGGAGATGACGCGCCTTATCCTGAAGCTGGACAAGATCCCAAAACCCGACGATGCGGCTGACGCGCTGGCCATTGCGATCTGTCACGGGCATTCTTCAGGCGTCCAGGGCAAACACATCGATAACTCTACATAAGACGGGCAGGACAGGGGACGGACTATTATAAACAGTTGGAGGGCCGTAATGTTTTATTATATCGAAGGCGTCATCTCTCATAAGGAAAGCGGCCTTGCCGTTGTCGATGCGGGCGGCGTCGGGTACGCGTGCAATACATCGCTGAATACACTTTCTCAGCTTGAAAAGGGTGCTCGTGCGCGCCTGTATACTTATGTGCATATCCGAGAGGATGTCCTTGATATTTATGGTTTTCTGACCCGTGAAGAACTTAACTGCTTCAAAATGCTGATCTCCATATCCGGAGTCGGTCCGAAAGCTGCAGTATCGATTTTGTCGACAGTGACCCCCAGCCAGCTGGCAATGGCTGTGATAACCGACGACGAAAAGGCGCTTACAAGGGCGCAGGGGATCGGGAAAAAGATAGCGCAGCGTATCATACTTGAACTGAAGGACAAGATGAAGAAGGAGCAGCTGCAGGCTGCTTCGACCGAAGGGTTCACCGGGGTCGATGTTTCTCTGCAGTCCAATGCCTCTGAGGCCACAGCGGCTCTTGGCGTATTGGGGTACAGCCAGCAGGAAGCCGCTTATGCTCTTAAGGGAATTGATACCGAGAGTATGCCTGTTGAAGAAGTCATCAGGCTTGCTCTCAAGAATTTGGCAGGTGGCAAGTTATGAGTATAGAGTTTCAGGACGGGTTGGAGGAGCGGATCGTAGCTTCCACGCTAACCGGAGGAGATGAAAATGAGGTCTCGCTAAGACCTCATACACTTGCCGAATACATCGGCCAGTCTAAAGCCAAGGAAAACCTGACGGTGTACATCGAGGCCGCGAAGATGCGCGGAGAATCGATGGACCACGTTCTGCTGTACGGGCCTCCCGGACTTGGCAAGACTACGCTTGCCGGAGTCATAGCAAACGAGATGGGCGCCAACATCCGCATCACATCCGGTCCGGCTATCGAGAAGGCGGGCGACCTGGCAGCCCTGTTGACAAACCTCAATCAGAACGATGTCCTGTTCATAGACGAGATACACCGGCTGAACAGGTCGGTCGAAGAGATCCTCTATCCCGCGATGGAGGACTATGCCCTTGACATCATAATCGGGAAAGGCCCCTCCGCACGTTCCATACGCCTCGACCTTCCGAAGTTCACCCTTGTAGGAGCCACAACAAGGGCCGGGCAGCTTTCAGCTCCGCTTCGGGACAGGTTCGGCGTCGTCCTGAGGCTGGAACTGTATACGCCGGAGGAATTGCTGAAGATAGTGTGCCGCAGTGCATCCATCCTGCAAATCGACATAGAAGAAGAAGGAGCATATGAAATAGCAAGGCGTTCACGAGGGACGCCCAGGATCGCCAACCGGTTGTTGAGGCGCGTTCGTGACTATGCGCAGGTCAAAGCCAACGGAGTTATAACTAAGGAAGTCGCGGACAGGGCGCTGACCATGCTGGAAGTCGACGATATCGGGCTCGACGCAACGGACAGGCGGATGCTGCGCAGCATCATAGACTTTTTTGACGGAGGACCGGTGGGGCTTGATACGCTGGCCGCAACGATCGGCGAGGAATCGATCACCCTTGAGGATGTATATGAGCCGTTTTTGCTGCAGCTGGGATTTTTGAACCGGACCCCGAGAGGACGCTGCGCCACAAAGCTGGCATATGACCATCTGAAGATACCGTATAATGGGGCTCAGAATCCTCAGCAGCAGTCACTGTTCGAGTTATGAATTTGAGTATAATATCGGATCATCATTTTGAGTATCCTTAAGTATAAGTTATTAAGTGTGACCCTCCTTACGCATGGAACGGTAAGTAAAATCTAATCATTATCGGGAGGATTTATGGGAAGACTGTTTGGAACAGACGGGATCCGCGGCGTTGCCAACGAAAATCTCAGCGTAGACCTTGCGCTGCGTGCGGGGCAGGCGGCTGCTGAAGTGCTTACCGAGGCGTCGAACCACAAGCCGTTGATTTTGATAGGAAAGGATACCCGTATATCATCGGATATGTTTGAGGCGGCGCTTACCGCGGGTATATGTTCGGTGGGCGGTGATGTGTTGTTGCTGGGGACCGTTCCCACTCCTGCGGTTGCGTATCTCACAAAGAAGCTGGGGGCCGATGCTGGCATAATGATTTCAGCATCCCACAACCCCTATGAACACAACGGTATAAAGATCTTCAATTCGGAAGGATTCAAGCTCTCCGACGAACTCGAGGACAGGATCGAGGAGCGTATTAAAAGCGGTGTCAAACTGAAGACGCACGATGGTATCGGCGCCGTTAAGAGAAGCGACACAGCCATACAACAGTACATTGACCATGTAGCCGGCTGCATACATAGCGATTTGAAAGGTCTTCGCATTTTGGTGGACTGCGCTAACGGTTCAGCTTCTGTTACAGCTAAAAGCATCTTCGAACGATTCAAGGCCGAAACGGAAATATTATTCGATTCACCCAACGGCATCAACATAAACAGCCGATGCGGTTCGACCCATCTTGAAAGCCTGGCCAAAATGGTAGTTGCAGGCGGATATGACGTTGGGATAGCGTTTGACGGAGATGCCGACCGCTGCCTGGTGGTAAACGAAAAGGGAGAAACTGTTGACGGCGACGCCATCATGGCGATCTGCGGGCTGCATATGAAGAAAGCCGGCAAATTGGCGAAAGATACTATCGTAGCCACTGTCATGTCGAACCTGGGCTTCCACATGTTCCTTGAAGAGAACGGAATGAAAGCAATAACCGCACCTGTCGGCGACCGCTACGTCCTTGAGGAGATGCAGAAGGGAGGATATGTCCTGGGCGGGGAACAGTCCGGTCACCTGATCTTCCTTGACGAGGAGACGACCGGGGACGGCCAGTTTACGGCCATGAAGTATTTGGAGATATTGGCCGAGTCGGGACTTAAGGCGTCCGAGCTCAACGCGGGGATAAAACAGTACCCGCAGGTGTTGAAGAATGTAAAGGTGCATCAGGATGTAAAGCATGTATTGGCTGAGAATGAGGCCGTTAAGGCGGCCATCGGTGAGGCTCAGGACATCCTGGGTAAAAACGGTCGCATCCTTGTACGTCCGTCAGGGACTGAGCCGCTGGTCCGCGTAATGGTCGAAGGGTTCGATGACGCACAGGTAAACAAGGCGTGTGATTTGATAGTAGCGGCGATAGAGAACGTTAAGCAGTAATTCACATAAAGTTTCGATACTTTAATGATACGTGTAAATTATACAATTTGGCATGCGAAACAGGTAAAATGTTAGTCTTGCAAAGTTGAGCAAATATGCTATAATACTCTCTGTGACTGTTTTGGCAAAAACGGTCACGAATTTCGAGGCGTAGCTCAGTTTGGTAGAGTGCATGCTTTGGGAGCATGATGCCGCAGGTTCGAGTCCTGTCGCCTCGACCAAAAAAGTTGCAAATATTGATGCAGCAGAAAGCTCTTGAATAAGAGCTTTCTGTTTTTTTATATTAAGACAGTGCAAACAGTCTCTGTTCGGAATGGTTTATTTGCTTATGTGAAATAAAAGCAAGCAGGACATCGGAATGAGGACATAGCGCATTTAGTGGTCATCCCCGCACTCATGAATAATTAGGTAACAGTAAATAAATATCAAAGTGGGACAAGGGAAAAGTACCCTTGTCCCACAATCGTTATTTTGCCATCAACGATCGACTGAGGAGGCGCAGCGGTTAATGAAGCAAATCTGTGGCTTTTGACATGTAAACGACGAAACATTTTCTCTATATAATCTTTCGTTTAAATATACAGATGATCCATCTCGTGCTGCCATAGCTCTGAGCTGAAGGGACGGCGCTTACTAATTCCCATCCCTGCGCTCCCAAATCATTTAATTCCTTTTCGAAAGCATGCCTGTCAACCTTACCTCCGAATGCCCCTTTTGCGTCAGTAAACAGTGTTTTGTATTCGAATTTTTCCATGTCGTCATTCCTCCATTAGATAGATTTCTTAAATGAGAATTTCGTCGCATACATGTGCCGGTGCATTTTGAGACTTAACCTTAAATTTACTCCACTTTTGCCCTAAGCTCTTGACCGAAATCTTCTGCCCTAAGTTCTTGACCGCAAACTTCCCGGTCGCAGCCTTTCCTCTGATACGTAACACATAATCGCAGACGTCTATTTTTCAGAACCATTATCATAATAGCAATCAAACCTGTCATATATCTGAAAAGAACCTTAAATTAATTATAAATCCGATATGCGCTAAACGAAGTATACTTAGCTCAGGCTATTATCTCGACTTAGTGCACGCCTGGTTTTGCTGCATAGACAATGATCGTTTATACGTTTTCGGATTTTTCTTCTGAGAAACTGTATGTTACAAGACAAACTCTTTAGTATGGGAAGAATAAAAAACTTTTCCGGAGTATCAATTCTCAATTCTCTTACAATTTTAAATTGACATCTAGCAATAATGCAATACAATTATAATTGTCAAACGTTTTCATAACGAAAAACATGGAGAAGGGTAGGATTATATGAACAAATTTGTTTTTGATCCCGTAAAGCCGGTCGTCGAGACGAAATTCGGCAAGCTGCGCGGCGTGACCTATGGCGATGTGAACATTTTCATGGGTGTAAAGTATGCGGAGGCGAAACGCTTCCATATGCCGGTGGAGCAGCAGCCCTGGGAAGGAATTAAGAACGCCTATACATATGGACCCATCTCGATGCAAATGCTTCCTCCCAACCCACCCTCATATTACAGAGGCCTTCATATGCTGCAGAAGCAAAGTGAAGACTGCCAGAACCTGAACATCTGGGCGCCGAAGACCATGAATGGAGAAAAGAAACCGGTACTCGTATGGATGCACGGCGGCGGATACTTTGCGGGCAGCGCTCTTGAGGAGTACTCGTTTGATGGCTTCAATTTGGCGCATTATGGCGATATTGTTTTCGTTTCCGTCAACCATCGCCTCAACATTCTGGGTCATCTGAATCTGGCAGACTACGGCGAGGAATTCAAGAACTCCGTGAATGTCGGCATCGCGGACCTGGTCGCCGCTCTCAAGTGGATCCATGAGAATATTGCGGCATTCGGCGGCGATCCTGAGAATGTGACTATCATCGGCCATTCCGGCGGTGGCGGTAAAGTACAGTGTATGTACCAGATCGAGGAGGCAGCTCCATACTTCCAGCGCGGTATCGTTCTGAGCGGTGCCGGCGGAATGGGAGGCTCTGATGAGGACAGCCGGAAGGGCGCGAAAGCCATTCTCGACGAGCTCGGAATCACAAAGGATAACATCGAGAAGCTGTACGAGGTATCTTACGACGAATTAGTCGGAGCATACAGAAAGGTTGCACGTTCACTGGCCGAGGCCGGTGTCCGTCTGGGTTGGAGCCCGATCGCCGATGATTATTTCCGCGGCTTTCCGGGTGATGTCGGCTTCATGCCCTGGTCCAAAGATAAGCCCATCATTTACGGGACGACGCTTGGCGAATTCTCGAACGTGAAGCTCACCGCCGAAGAGAAGGAAGCAATGACAGAGGCTGACAAAATAGCGTTCCTCAAGGACAGATACGGCGAAGGTGCGGACCGCATGATGGAGCTGTTCAGAAAGGCTTATCCGAAGCACGATATTCTTGATCTCGCATACATGGATTCCATGTTCCGCATCCCGACCATGAAGGCAGCGTTAAAGCACGCCGAGGCCGGCAACAATAACACCTATGTTTTCATTGCAGCCTACACTGCGCCCGAGGACGGCTGGATACCGGTGTGGCACGGCGGTGAAGTCTGCTACATCTTCATGAATGAGGATAGAGTGTTTGTTCTGAACGAAGCTATCTATGGCCAAAAGTTTGCGAATATCTTCAGCACCATGACGCTGAACTTTGTCAAACACGGTGATCCAAATAACAAGTATCTGCCGGAGTGGAAGCCTCTCACGACAGATCACCTTTATACGATGGTCATCGACCGCGAATGTGAACTGCGTGAGGCATTCGACGAGGAACTGGTTGAGCTTCACAGTAAGTATAACCCCAGACCGACGTTCGGGCCCAGGCTGTAAGCATAGGCAATACTGTCAACCGGGATTCGATAAGAGCCAGTCCGCCAGGGCTGGCTCATTTTGCATCTATCAACGATCGGCAAGTTAACTGAGGGATCAGGCCTTGCGGGGTATGCTCACGCCTGTGGCCATCTTTCTACACATGTATCGCTTTGCCGGAGATTTTCAGGATACTACTATTGAGACTATCCCCATTGAGGACAAGTTTTCCGTTAATGTACACGCTGTCTATGCCAAAAGAGCGGTATTGGTCAGGTGTTGCCTTCAGAAGCTCGTTTTCATCAAAGACTGTCAAATCGGCATAGTATCCCTCTTTGATATAGCCCCTGTCTTTGAGCATGAATCGGTCAGCCGTAGCGCCTGTCATTTTGCGGATGGTTTTGGGCATGATGTCTCCAAGGCCTTTGAGTGAGTCCTGAAGGAACTTCGGGAAGCAATCGTATATAGCCGGATTTTGCACACCGTAGTCTTCAACCCATGCATCGGTCATAAAATAGCAGTTGTCATTCTTCTCGAAGTCGTGGATGATCTCTTCTGTCGTATATGGTCCCATATTCACGCGCCCCTGGAAGTTCGACTCCCGGCAGAGCTGGAGATACATGTCCAGGTTGCTTTTGCGGTACTCTTTGGCAAGCCCGGCCACGGTTTTCCCTTCATACTTTTCATATCCGGGCCCGATATAGGCGATTTCGATATCATCCCAACCAAAGCCAAGAAGCTTCGAGGTAGCTTCGGTTAGAACATAAAGCTTAATTCGGTTTATAAGCTTTTTGCGATCTTTCTCAGACATCCCCTGATACCAGGAGGGCAGGATCACTGTTATAACGGAAACGCCCTTGAGCTCATTATAAATATCAAACTGTATTCGGATGCCTTCAGAACGCATCCTGTCTACCATCTTTAGAAATTCCGGCTGATCTTTCAGGGTCGATCTCCCAACGAATATGGCATGGGAATATTGAAGCTTCAGATCGGTGCCTTTTGCAATATCATACAGTTCGTCAAGGGCCCTGAGAAGGTGCGACCTGCCAAACAACTGGGGATAAGCCATTGATACTTTCGATTCGGCTTTCGCATGGACGGTCAGGATCTTGTCATATTTTACGCAGAGGTCTGCGACCTTTTTTAGCTCCGATAGCGGAGCATAAAGGCCGGGCTCATACATGAGGCCCAGCGAAATGCCTGCCGCGCCCATTTTCAGGTTTTCTTCAAGTATTGCCAGCATCCTTTCCTCTTCGCTATCGGTAAGAGGTCTGTTTGAATATCCGGAGACAGAAGCCCTTGCGGAACAGTGACCGACAAGAACGGCCATGTTGCACGGGGAATTGTTATCGACAGCATCGAGGAAAACATCGGCTGACGGGTAGACACCAGTAGTGTCTCCCTTGTTGTAACCGAACAGTCCTCCGCCGATCTTATCAAGATAAGGAGTGTCTCTATCAAAGCCAATTGCGGACAGCCCGCAGTTTCCTGTTATAAAAGTGGTGATGCCCTGGCGTATGAAAGGGTCGAAATACGGCAGGGGGTCCTTTTTTATTGCAAACCAGTCGTTATGTGAGTGGCAGTCTATAAAACCCGAAGATACCGATTTTCCCGAGATATCCGTCACTGTGTCTGCGAGGGTCTCATCGATGGAAGGTGCGACTTTCAGTATCCTGTCATCTTCGAAGAGAATATCCCCTATGTAGGCTTCATTGCCCGTTCCGTCGTAGATTTTTCCGCCTTTCAGAAGAGTTTTCATGGCAGCATCCCCCTTTTTTCGGTTCATTGACATTATATCACAGAAAAATGCAGTAATGTAGAATAGAAACAGGTTTCGCAGAAGTACATTGCACTTCCGGGAAACCTGCTTTCATATGTAGCTATATAATTGTGTAGTTATATAGTTAAGAAGTTATGCAGTTCTGTAATATATTGTTAAGTTTTTAAGCTTGCGCGGCTAACCTAAAAATCGAAGCCATTCCATACCGGCTCTCCGGTATAAGTGTGCGCTTCTTCTTCCCCGCGCAGGACCCGCAGTACGGCTCCGGCCATTTCCTCCTGTTCCATTTCGCCGGGGTATACTGTGATTGGGGCGATCCAGCCGCAGCGGCTGCGGATACCCTCCACGATGTCATCAAAGCGGACAAGCCCGCCGGTCAGCAGGATGGCGTCAACTTTACCGCAGAGCACGGTGCTCATTGCCCCGATTTCCTTGCAGATCTGATAAATCATGGCGTTCCATACCAATGTCGCTTTCCGGTCCCCGGATTCAACCATGCTGTGCACCTTGTTCGCATCGGAGGTGCCAAAGTGGCTGACAAAGCCTCCGGCACGGGAGCACATCAGCCGAACTTCCTCTATGGAATGCTGCTCCAAATAATCCAGCAGGCGCAGCACGGGAACGCCGCCGATCCTGGTCGGAGAGTAGGGGCCATCACCGGCGGAGCCAACGTTGCCGTCCACCATTTTTCCGCGGTCATGGGCATTGACCGTTATACCGCCGTCGATATGTGCAACCACAAAGCGGCAGTCCTCATAGCGCTTTCCGATAGACTCAGCGTGGTAGCGGGCTACAGCTTTTTGATTCAGTGCGTGTGTCTGTGCATTCCTGTACACTCCGGAAATGCCGGTCATTCGGGCATAGTCACACAGTTCGTCAATATTAGTGGGGTTGACAGTGAACATTTTCCCGCCATACTCCGTGCACAGTTCATAGGCTAATAGAACACCCAGCTTTGCAGGATGGTCGCTGCCTCCGACCCCGTTCAATGTATCAAGGTATAGCCGCTTATCGATCGGCATTACTCCTGCCCGTTGAGGATAAGCGCTTCCGCCGCGGCCGACGAATACGTCAACATCCTTCGGTGTAAAGCCGTTTCGGTTCAGAATGTTCAGGACCACCTGCTTTCGAAAGGGGACCTGGTCATTTGCCGAGGAGTACTGCAGCAGGACAGGTGCGTCATGAAACTCGCTTTCCTCAAAAAGCAAAGTGTCGTCATCAAACAAGCTGACTTTTGTGGAGGTCGAGCCCGGATTGATAACAAGTATTTTCATTTCAAACCCTTCTTAATGTTCCAAATGCTTTATTTAATTGATTTATTTAATTCTACAGTGTACTGTTAAAAATATATTATATCATGTAATGTACGTTTTTCAACGAGCCATCAGAACTAAAAGAATCAATGCTTTTATTTTAACACTTTTTCGTTAAATAGTGTGAAATTTAACTTATTTTTGGTATTATGTAACTATAAAAAACAGTTCAGGAAAATGATTTTTCTAAACTATGATACACTCATAAAAAGGAAGACGGAGAAATGGCAGTTGTGACGATCGTGGGCGCAGGGATGATGGGCTCCGCCCTTGCATTTCCGGCAAGAGAGAATAAAAACGAGGTAAGGCTGGTCGGAACGCCGCTCGACAGGGAGATCATTGAAATCAGTGAGCGTACCGGGCGTCATCCGAAGTTTGCAAAGGACTTCCCGGAAGGAGTAAAATATTATCAGATCGAGCGGCTCAGGGAGTCTCTCGACGGTGCCGATATGGTAATCGGCGGAGTGAACAGCTTTGGTGTAGACTGGTTTGGAGAATATGTTCTGCCTGAAGTTCCGGCTCATGTACCGGTTCTCAGCGTCACGAAAGGACTTTTCGACACCGGGGACGGAGATCTACTTTCATATCCGGAACTCTGGGAAAGCAGGCTTGAAAAAGCGGGGATCCATCGTTCGGTCAACGCGATCGGCGGGCCCTGCACAAGTTATGAGTTGGTGGCGCACGACCAGACAGAAGTCGTTTTTTGCGGGAAAGATCTCAAAGTTCTGGAGAAAATGCGAAAAATCATTGCCACGGACTATTATCATATCAGCCTGTCGACCGATGTCAGAGGGATAGAGAGCGCTGTTGCATTAAAAAACGCATACGCACTCGCTGTTGCTTTGACTATCGGAGTAAATCAAAGAGAGTTCGGGATCGACAGCGAGTTGCATTTCAACTCTCAGGCTGCGGTTTTCGGCCAGGGAGTGAAAGAGATGCATATACTCCTTGACTTTCTGGGCGCGGCCAGCATTGAAAGCCTCTATGTCGGTACCGGCGACTTGTATGTAACCATCAACGGCGGCAGAACACGTCTTTTGGGCATTCTGCTTGGCAGGGGTGACGATATAGACACTGCAAAGAAAAAGCTGAGCGGCGTTACGCTTGAGTCTATTGTCGTTACAGAACGTGTCGCCCGTGCTGTCAAAAAGAATGCGGAAAAAGGTGTACTGGATATTTCGGATTTCCCACTGTTGATGCATATCAACGAAATTCTTACCGAGAAACGGCCGGTCAATATCCCCTGGAGGAAATTTACGTATGTAAAATGAGTATGGTGCAAGCGCATACCAAGGCGCTACTATACGGAAATGTCTGCATTAGCGCAATAGATTCTAAGTTACATAAGATAGCCCACTCCAAACCATATAGGCATGGAGTGGGTTCTTGATTTTACTGCATTAATCGTTCTGCAAACGACAGGAAAAGTCCGGTCGCCGCACGATATCAATACATATCGCACCTTATCACAACTTATTTATCAGTCGAATATAAAACTCCACTGTCCGTTTTACAACTTCGACCCGAACGTGTTCGTCGTTTCCGTGGATGCTGCTGCGCTCATCGGTGGTCAGGTCAGCGGCAGAAAAGCGATACACATGGTTGGATATGCGGCCATAATGGCGGCTGTCGGAGCACGCGACCATCAGGTAAGGACTTACGATGCAGTCAGGCCAGGTTTCAGACACTGTTTCTGCAAGCATATCCCATGCTGGGCAGTGGGTTTCGGAGATGATGCTTGGGTTTATAGCGTTTTTACACACTGTAAGCTGGACGTTCTCGTCGCCCACAACATTCCTGATATATTCCACAGCGCTGTCAATGTTGTCGTGGGGATTCAGCCGCAGGTTGGCAACAAAAGAAGCTGATGGCGGGATGACGTTTGGAGCCTGGCTTCCGCTTGCCTGCGTAAAAGCCACGGTTGTGCGAAGCAAAGCGTTCATCTCACCCCCGGACTTTTTGCCCAGGATGTCAAGGAGACCGCCAAAACACCACAGGTTGGCGAATATCAGACGATAGACGAATGAAGAGTAGCGACCGAGAGTATCGAACATTTCGGAAGCCGGTTTGCTGAGGTGCATCTTAAATGGATGGTTTTCTACTTTACAGCAAGCTCTTGACAGTATTCCGATGGGGGTATGTGGCTTAGGGGCTGATGAGTGGCCGCCTGCAGAGGAGACACGGAACTCCAGGTTCATCATGCCTTTCTCCGCGATCCCGATCAGACCACAGGGGCGGTTCAGACCGGGGAAGATGTTTTCAACTACTGCGCCGCCTTCATCAAGCACAAAAGCCGGCTTTATGCCATGCTGTTCAAACCAGTCCACGATGTTCGGCGCTCCTGGTCCGTTGACTTCTTCACCGCCGGAGAAAGCGAAGTAAATATTCTGTTTCGGCTTAAAGCCCCGGGAAATCAGGTGATTTGCGGCAAACATCACGCCATTGAAGGTGTGCTTTGTATCTATGCATCCCCGTCCCCACAATATGCCGTTATCATCAATAATGGCGTCAAAGGGTGGCCTTGTCCATCCTTCCTCGTTCACCGGCACGACATCATAATGGGACATCAGTACCGAGGGCCTGTCATGTTCTTCGCCTTCCCACTTATACAGGAGAGCCCTGCCGGGCAGACGAGTCAGAGAACATACGCGGGCTACCTCGGGATAAAGCTTCGGGAGCAGCTCTACAAATTTCTCAAATTCATCGTCGTCTTCAAGGGCGGGATCGTAGTATGAGACTGTGCGGCAGCGTATGAGTTCCTGCAAAGCTGACACGGAAGCGTCTTCATCGAAGATCACCTTTTCGGGAGCCCGCTTTGCCTCTTCAGGAGGGTTGAACATTGCCGCACGGATGAGGATGATGGCAATGAAAGCGATGATAAGTGCAAAAATGACATATAGCGCGACCATTATACCGCCTCCTCAATTAATCCAGCATGCCTTTTTTGTACATCAGTCTGCTGATGCCAAGAGTGAACAGAACGCTTACGGGTACCATTATTCCTACCGTCCCGGCATTCAGTGCAGGTACGAATACGAACAGCACAAGCATAAGAACGACCGGTGCGACAGAAATTTTCCAATTCTTCGATATGAAGACCACGCCCAGTCCTCCGAATAATGCAGGTATCATCTGGGCAAAGGCAGGCTGCAGTACCGGCGATTGCAGTATTGGTGTCAACGGGGTGATAAGTATGACGCCCAATATTATGATCAGTGTCGTCACAATGCTGGAAACAGCAATGGCTATCGTGGACACCACTTCGCCCTCCTCGGAGTTTGCGCTGACCCCGGCCTGCTCCAGTGCATTGAGTGCACACGGGAGCTTGAGGTTGGAGATGTTGCCGGTCACGAATGAGAGATAGGAACCTCCGGCACCAAGCATGGGTATGTATGTGAAAGTTTCGATGATGCCTACTGCCCAATACATGGGGGCTGTGGCGAGAAGTCCGAGGAGGAGGCCCCTGGAATCGGGCAGGGCATTGAAAAGGATACCAACTATGACGGGATACATCAGCATAAGTCCTGTCATTGACAGGTTCCAGGCTTTGCCCCATTTATGTACACGATCAATGTAAGATGTATTCATTATGCTCCCTCCTAACCTAACCATGCTGTTATTGGGATCGCGCTTAACATACCCAGCACCAGGCTCACAGGCAGGGCATAGTCGGAAATCCAGTGATATTTGAACTTCTTTACCGCCAGTCCGGCAAGGCACATGACGACAGCGGATACTACCATTACACAAACGGGTATCAGACCCGCAGTAGAACCCCTGGCAACGCTGGACACGTCACTGAATATGTAGCCGAGGAAGGCAGAAATCATGCCGATGAACATTGAATTGATGAAAATGTCGGCCCACTTCCTGTCCCGCTTTTCAAGGTTTATCATGCCGCCAAGGACCTTTTTGGCCACCAGGGGAGAAAGCCATACCCCCACCAGGATACTGAGCGTCATCACAGTGGCGATCGTCACATACTGCTTTGCAGTAAGGTTTGAAACCAGACCGAAAGTCAAACCCATGGCATTTTCTGTGTTGGTTGCGGCTATAGTTTCGTATGACAGGGACCCGATAACGCTCAGTCTGAGCCATGGCAATGGGACTCCCAAGTCCTTTGACAGGGTAATCACACCGATTACTATGGCTACTGCCGGGGCGATCGTAAAAATTGAAGCGGTCACGGCAACTTTCTTGAGCTTATCCGCTCCCATGCCGATTTCCCTGCCTCGTTTCCATGCCTTTACAAGGAAAAAGATACTCTGCGCTAAAACGGCAGCGATCACGATTCCGCTTAATATAAACAGAACGGGGCTGTTTATATTAAATTCCATTGTTATTCCCCCTCGTATTATGTGGTTTAGCGGGCTGTTAAATTTTTACCATTATATCATAGGTAAAGGTTGAATAACAACATAGTTTAAATCGGTAAAGCGCTCTTTCTTCAAGTACTTGCTCTACATGATGCAGAATGGATTTGGTGACTGTAAACACGTTATAAAGTATGGTTGAGTTTATAAAGCCAGGGCAGTATTTACTTTTTATAAACATAAAAATAATAAATCTTTATCAACTTGTTGCTTGGGTTTATAATATTTGCAAATAGAAACAGATGGGGTGGTTGTATATGATGTTTAGTCGTGTCCGGAGGGCCCACGAGAAATGACCCTCCAATAAAATCAATAAAGGAGAGTCATAAAGGAATGAACCAATATGCTGATAAACTGATTTCTGACTTTACCGATCCGCTATTCCAAAATGCATTCAGGAAGTATTTTTCGGAGCTGCAAATCAACGTTGAAGATTGGGACGGTCTTTTCAGAGAGATGAATGAAGAGAACGGTAATTTGGCCTTTATAAGAATTGATGAAAATGATAAAGTTGTCGGATTCATTCAATTTGCTCCGATAGTGTTCACAAGCTGGTTTTTTGAAGAGACATATGGCTTTATTCGTGAATTTTGGGTAGCTGCAGAACATAGGGGAAAAAGACACGGTTCCGAATTGCTGAAGATAGCAGAACAGTACTTTTTTGATAATGGGATATACAGTACGATATTGACTGCGGATACAGCAGAGGATTTCTATGTCAAACACGGTTATGTGAAAGTTCCGGGCTGCAAGGCATTGAACGAAGATAACGTATTTGTCAAAAGACTAAAGTGAAGACAGATTTCAACATTAGAAAAAAACTCAGCAGCTTTGTTTCGCCAATAACTGTATATGTATTAGCCGGAGCTCATTAATTGACTGATATTTACTAATACCTGCAAAAGAAGGCACAGAAAATCGGGCATCGCTCTCAAATTGGTGATAGAATAGACTCGCGGCTGGGGGAGGAGACAACTTTATGATGGGGTGGATAGAGGGGATCCAAAGCGCGATCGAATATATCGAGGATAACATTACCGAGGAACTGACAGTTCATGAAATTGCTGAAAAAGCATGCGTTTCTGCGTTTCATTTCCAGAGGATCTTCAATGTACTGTGCGGTTTCACTCTGGGGGAGTACATAAGGAATCGGCGGCTAAGCATCGCGGCAGAAGAACTATCCAAATCGGATGCCAAAGTGATCGATGTGGCAATGAAGTATGGCTATGATTCCCCTGACAGTTTTACCCGGGCGTTTACCAAATTTCATGGCATCTCTCCTTCGGCGGCAAAATTGAAAGGTGCAAAACTAAGATCTTTTGCACGAGTAAAAATCAAATTGACATTGGAGGGCGGGACAATGCTGGAGTGCAAAATCGTCGAGAAAGCGCAGTTTACCGTCATGGGAAAAGCAAGAAGCTTTGATGTCGAGACTGCCTATACCGAGATCCCGAAGTTTTGGGATGAGCACAAGGAGAGCGGAGAAACCGATATCGTTGACGGAATGTACGGAATATGCTTGGACAACGACGGGAAAAGATTCGAGTACCTGATAGCAGATAACTATTTGCCGTGGAACGAGGTACCTGCAGGGTATGAAGCCAGGGTTATCCTCTCCGGAACATGGGCCGTATTTCCGTGCAAAGGGGCCCTGCCGAAATCGCTGCAGGATGTGAACACTAAAATTTGGAGTGAGTGGCTGCCGGGCTGCAAGGAGTATAAGCTTGCAGGTAGTTACAATATCGAGTTTTATTCCCCTCCGACTGAGAACCCTGATGATTATTATTGCGAAATCTGGATCCCTGTTGAGAAAATCTGAATAAGCTTGAGTACGAAATAATGCACCTTACGACTCTTAGTCTTAAGGTGCATTATCTGTTATTGACAATATTCATGGCAACTTTACTCAACAAGCGGAATCATTATCTTAAAAGTAAATACACCGTCATCGGCGGCGAAAACTGCCTGACCGTTATGAGCAGCAGCGATCGCTGCGATGCTGCGTGTCCCGAATCCATGTCCGTCGCGGGCAGATTGGGGAAGTCCGTCTTTCATAACGACATCGTACACATACGGGTTGACGATCGAAATCAAAAGTGTGGACTTAAGTATCTTCGCCTTTACCGAGACTGTCCTGAGCTCAGGTTCCGGGCAGGAGGCTGCCGCGAAAATTGCGTTTTCAATGCCGTTTGACAGTAAAGAGCACAGTTCTGTGTCGCTAAAAGGTATGTATTCCGGGAGCTTTGCGTCAACAGTCATCGTTACTTCTTCATGTCTTGCCTTACTGGAAAACGTGGACAAAATCAGGTTTACAGTTTCATTTTTGCAGTACCTTGTTGGTGTGATCGCTTCTATATCTGATTGGGCAGTATTAAGATATGTCCTGATCTTCTCCAAACTTCCTTCGGCAGCCATTCCGCTCAAAATCGCTATATGATGGCGCATATCGTGCCGATAGGCAGCGGCATTCTCCTGCATCTGCCGCAGGTTCGCAAGTTCCGTATGGGCACCGCGGATCTGGGCCGCAAGCATGTCTCGCTCCCTTTGAGCGCGAGACTGCTTTTGCACTTCTATGTAGTACAGGACGATAAACACAAAGTAAAGAACTGATAATACGGAAGGCATGAATTGGATCGCTGCATTCAAACCTCGGTAAAGCGAATCAGTGTATATCCTATCATGTCCGGGCGCTTTGGCAGACGCACGAAGTTCCCGCAGGATGTCGCCGCAGGTTTTCTTGAACTCGTCGAGTCCCATGAACGCTTCAGTGTCTATGGCTATGAAAAAGTGCCCAAGTCGGTAAGGGATCTCTTCGCCGTTTTGCCCGATACCTGAAAGCATAGTCAGGAAATTGCCCTGTTGCAGTGCAGCCGAAAGGATCTCTACAACGGTGGCGTACCCATACCCCTTATATCCCCCAAGCTCTTCCCCGATACCGCCAAGAGGTGCCAGGGCAGCGTCACCGGTGTTGAGATCGACAAGGATCTGCTCAGAGTCCGTCTTTGGCTCGCCGTCCCTGCCGATGACCATCCCTGCCGGGGTGGGCATTCCCAGGCGCGCATAATACTCGATTTTTCCGCGCTGTGTGATCGATGTGGCGCAGTCCAGAACGAAAGGAAAATCTTCATCGGTAGGCATCCCGAATGTCAATGGGTTTGTGCCAAGCATATTTTGAACGCCGAAGGTGGGAGCGATGGACGGGCGCGCATTCGTTCCCGTAATACCAATGCAGCCTGCGTCGGTAGCCATAGTTGCATAGTATCCGGCAATGCCATAGTGATTTGAATTTCGCGCGGCGACCATTCCCATTCCGTATTTTTTGGCCTTTTCTATGGCCATTTGCATCGACTTGCAGCCGACTACCTGCCCCATTCCGTTATTACCGTCAACCACTGCGGTAGTCGGAGTCTCACGTATGATTTCAAAATCCGTTACCGGATTTATGATACCGGCCTTGATCCTATCTAGATAGATTGGCTTTAAGCGGTTTACGCCATGGGATTCAATGCCGCGCTTATCGGACTCAAGGAGGATATCCGCGCAGATTTTTGCATCCTCCTCAGGGACTCCATATCCTACAAATGCATCTATGACAAACGAAGTTATCAGATCCCAAGATACGATATTAGTTTTCCCGGCCATTTTAATACCTCCAATTGATTATGTTATAAGTAAATGCGGCCACCACATCAAAGGCAGCCGCATATCTCAAATCTCGAAGCTACTGTATAAATCATTATATAATTTTTTATACGGACTTGTCAAGGAAAATGCATAAATTGAAGGAATGTCGCAACAAACTTCAATAAATGCACCTTTTAGTCATGTGTGGGCGATTTTTTTAATTTTTCGCTGCCTGCCGGGCAATGGATGCACAAATATTACGGGGTATCTTATTGACAGGCGCAGAGCATATAATAGATCAGGATCATCAAAAATTTCACAAGAAAGGATTCTTTACTCAACTAAAACGAGAGGGCGATACATATGGTCCCGGTCAACCTGAAAACGAGATACATGACTCGAAATGATTGCTATAATGCCCATCAAATCATTGTGCCGAAGGGGATAATGATCCATTCAACCGCCACACCCGGAGTAATGGCAGCTCAATGGTTTGACAGATGGAACAAGTCATACAGGGCGGGAGAAACCGACCGGCAGGTTTGCGTACATGCATTTGTGGATGATAAGGAAATATGGCAGTACCTGCCGTGGAACTATAAAGGATGGCATGCCGGGGGTAAGGCTAACGATACGCATATAGGTGTTGAGCTTTGCGAGCCGGCAGGTTTTTACTATACCGGCGGCGATAAAATGGTCGGATATGATGTGAAGAAGAACGAGGCATATTTTAGAGCTACATGGTCAAATGCTGTAGATCTTTGTGTTTATCTATGCACACAATTCGGATTGACCGGTAAGGACATCATAAGCCACAGCGAGGGCGCCATGATGGGACTCGCGACTGGCAGTTCCGATGTGATGCACTGGTTCCCCAAGCACGGGGAGGATATGGACAGTTTTAGGGCTGCAGTAGATAAGGCACTGATCCAACAAGGGGGTGACGATATGACTCAGGAACGGTTCAATGAGTTGATGGATAAGTGGCAGGACACGTATGATCCTCTATACAAGACACTTGAGGATGTGCCGGATTATTGGCGCGAAGATGTAAAAAAGCTGGTAGCCGTGGGTGCGATAAAGGGTGACGGCAAATACAGCATCGGGATGAGACGGGAGACCCTGAAGGCGATCATTGTCGCGATGAGATATTCCGACTATCTATCCAAGGGCGGAAAATAAACTGGTGCTATTTTGTTGAATATTACTTTCAGGTATAGTAGACTGTAGTGTGCTCATACTTTTTGCTAATTGCTTGAGGAGACCGGACGTTTTGATAAAAAAGATAGACACCAAAGATTTTGACATGATTTTTGACTTGATGGAAAAGAGCTTTCCTCCTGAAGAATACAGGACTTATAATGGACAGAAAGCTCTGTTGGATGATCCCGCATATACCATTTATGCATTGTATTCTGATACTGAAAATATAACAGCTTTTATTGCAGTTTGGGAATTTGATGATTTTGCATTTATCGAGCATTTTGCGGTGGCTCCGGAGCATAGGAATAAAGGAGTCGGAACATATATAATGAACGGTGTCATCGATATGCTGGGAAAAATGGCGTGCCTGGAAGTTGAGCCGCCGGACACCGAAATTTGCAAAAGGCGAATAGCATTCTATGAGAGAAACAACTTTTATCTCAACGATTATCCATATATCCAGCCTCGACTGCGGGAAGACATGGAACCTGTACCGCTCTATATAATGACATCCGGCGGCAGAGTTGATGAGTGCACGTTTGACAGGATCAGGGAAGCATTATACACTAAAGTATATAAGTGTGTTTGATATGAACGGATCGGTTTTAAGTAAGCCAAAGAGCGATTCATGGAAATCTCATATATACGGGTTGTTCGTTATTCAGGAACAGTTAAAAAATAGAGTTATAATATTAGAGGGTCTTCAAGTGTTATCTTCCGATAACCATATTTAGAAAGAAAATGCATATAAAGGCGATGGATATGGCATTGGAAAGTTACTTTCCCGTATGGGATAAGTTGACTGCAAACGAACGCGAGTTACTGAAGCAGTCAGCTGTCAGGCGAATACTGCCAAAGGGAACGCTGCAGAGCACCGGGACCGATGGCTGCATAGGGCTGCTCGTTATATGCTCCGGGCAGCTCAGGGCATTTATCGTTTCGGACGAGGGAAAAGAAATCACCCTTTACCGTTTATTTGAGCGTGATATATGCCTGTTCTCCGCCTCATGCATGATCAACAGCATCCAGTTTGATATCACTCTTGAAGCGGAAAAGGACACCGAGTTATGGATAGTGCCTGCCGAAGTCTATAAAATGATAATGGAATCTTCCGCTGCAGTAGCGAATTATACCAATGAGCTTATGGCCACGCGCTTTTCTGAGGTGATGTGGCTCATGGAGCAGATCTTGTGGAAGAGATTTGACGAACGGCTTGCAGCCTTCCTGTTGGAGGAGAGCAACCTGGAAGGTAGCAATGTGTTGAAGATCACACATGAAAGGATCGCTGCCCACCTGGGGACGGCAAGGGAAGTAGTGACGCGGATGCTGAAGCACTTCCAATCTGAGGGTTTGGTAGAGCTCGCAAGAGGTACCGTGGAGCTGACTGATATTAAACGGTTGCAAGAGCTATCCGAATAAAGGAAAACGCCGTCCTGTTATCAGACGGCGATTTGCTTTATCATGACAGCATTGAAAGTATCTGCTGCTTGGGCCTCACACCGGTTGCCCGATTAACTACTTTACCGTTTTTCACGACCACCAGAGTGGGAGTGCTCATGATATTGAAGGCCATGGCCAACTCACGCTGTTCGTCCACATCAACCTTTCCGACCTTGACATCAGGTATCTCTTCAGCGATCCTGTTGATGATAGGCGAAATCATCCGGCAGGGTCCGCACCAGTTGGCGAAAAAGTCCAGCAACACGGGCTTGTCGCTTTCCATGACTTCTCGCTGAAAATTGTCTTTAGTTATCTTAAGGACTGACATATATACGACCTCCTATACCAGAAAGAATTTTATCAGGATTTTGTACGCATAGTATACGACGTTCTTGCTTTGTTCTACCCTTGTAAATCCTGCTGAGGTTATTCCTTTTATTGTTCTGACTGCATTATATAGGGATTCTCTTTATAGTTCTGTGACAAACTCACGTTATTGCCGGATCTGGCTTTGCAGATAAGCTGGGTCATGGTTCCCATCGGACAGTATACACACCAGGATCGCGGCTTGAACAGGACCATGGTGAAAATGCCTAATATCGTTGATGTGAGCATTACGCTATAAAAACCAAAGGCGAATTGCGCAACCCATGGAGCGACAGCGGAACCGTGATATGCCCAATGCCATGGCAGCCTGAAGGTCCACAGAAGCGTTACTGTTTTGCTCAGTTCTCGAATGCCCGAAAGGACAAGCCAGGTGTTCCAAAGCATAACAATAAACATTGTCAGAAAGAATGTCAGAAAACCGTAGCGAAACCATCTGCTTTTAAGAAATCGGGGAGGATCCTTTTTGCGGGAGAAGCCGAAGCGACCGCCGAGCAGAGCGAAAAACTGTCCCCGGCCGCAATAGCGATTGCAGTAAGCCTTGCTTCCGCCGACAACAGCTATGATCAGCGGTGTAAAGAAACACAAAAGTCCAAGCCAGGCAAACAGTATATTAAAAAGCCCGAGGAACAGATATAACAGTGAGACGATCCAAAGGTAGTCATACCAGCGCTTTTTCATAAAGGTACCTCCGATATCGCGATAACGGATGCCGGACATTCCCTCGCACATTTGCCACAGCCTATACATTTTTCGAAGTCCACCTCGGCAAATATGCCTTTTACGATATGTACTGCAGATTTCGGGCATACCTTCACACAACATCCGCAGGCTACACAGTATTCTCTGCCTACGGTCGCTTTTCTCACGCGTTTGGCCACTGTCTGCACAAAAGCACCTCCAAGGTTTGATACATAAATGATACTTAATAACTAGTCGACAGACAGTAACAAAGTCACATTGCATGCCAGTATGGCGGTAAAAAAGAGTTTCTTTCAAAACATATTCCGGCTTGATTTGATGATGCGATTTTTAATATCAAAATGCATCAATCAAAGCATGTCGGCATATAAAAAAAGCAAAGCTGCTGCAGTAAAGCTGTTGAATCCGCTTGAATCTTCCCAACTGTCAAAAATCGAAATAGTTGCAGAATATATCTGGACACACTGCCTCTATATTACTCAATTGATGTTGAAAAAAGCATTAGAAAGAGAAGACCCATTGGCTGTAATCCGGCCAATAGGTCTTTTTTTTATTCCGTGATAAGATTTCAAACCATCATGAAAAGACGGGAATTATTCCATAACACGCACTTCGAACTCGCAGTAAGGGTCGCCGTTTGCGCAGCATTTGACTTCTGTGACCTCTACGCGTTTGCCCAGCGGTAAACCTAAGCACCCTGCCGCAGTTCCGGCCTCGTACACACATATCTTCATACCGATGTTTGGTAAACCATAGCAGTCAGCGCACTCATAGTTGCGATAGACTGCAAAATCTTCTCTGCATTCCACTATTTCCTGTATAGCATAACCGTGCTCTTTTGCGATAGGCTGGTTGCTTTGCATGATTTCGGGAAGGGTTTTCCCGGTAAGATAGGGCGCGATGAACTTTTCGCCGAGGATCCTCGCAACTTCATACTGCATTTTCAACAGCTCGGGAAAGAGAAGAGCGGTGATCGTCTGGCGTTCCCTCATATAGAGGATCTGCATTTCATTGCCGAGTGTGGGGCGTATCGGTTGGTTGTTATTATACAGCGTATAGCATTCCTGCAGTTTATCAACAAGCTCCGGACTCCTGTCAATGACCTTGCACATATCAGCGTAGGTTTCCTTGCTGATCGGAAGGAATTTTGAAAGGATTTCATTGGCCTGCCTAAGGTTCTCCAACCCCTGATAAAGCTCTTTATTGATATATGACATACCGAAACTCCATTCCGTCTAATATTGCTTGTCAGGCTTTGCCCTTATTGTCAATAATGCGGGCTTACATCAATGCTATTAACATCTGGATAGCTATTTTGCGTTACAATGACTTCGTGCTCACACTTCTGCACGGTCGAAGGACTTGCCTGCCGCGGAAGGCCCGCGAGCGCGGTTTTTGACCAGGATCAGGACCAGAATAGTCAGAAGATACGGAAGCATCTGTACGATCTGGACCGGGAAGTTGTCACCCTGCAAACGGAACTGGGTGCTTTGCGCGATGCCGAATACCATACCTCCGCATAAAACGCCAAGCGGGTTCCAGCCGCCAAAGATGTTTACTGCCATGGCGATATATCCTCGCCCCGCAACCATGTCACGCGCGAATAACCCGATGTCGCCGATCGAGAGATATGCACCGCCGATACCTGCCAACGCTCCGCAGAGAAGCACAGCAGTGTACTGCATCTTTGTCACGTTGATCCCGGCGGAGTCCGCGGTTTTGGGACTTTCGCCAACAGTGCGAAGCCGGAGCCCCCATACTGTTTTGTATAGGAGGATCCAGAAACCTATTATCAGTAACACCATCAGGAAAAACAGCGGGGAAAGGTTTCCGAAGGCCTCTCCTATGAAAGGTATGTTTTTGAGAAAAGTCAGCTGTACCGTTCCAAGACCCGCTACCGCGTCGGATTTTCCGCGGTTGTTCCAAATTGAGACAAGAAGAAGGGTCGTTATGCCGCTTGCCAGCAAATTGATCCCCAATCCGCTTATTATATGGCCGGTTTTGAACCTGATCGTCAATATGCCGTGCAGCAACGCGAACACCATGGCAAATGCCATCGCAAACAGCAGTCCTATCCATGCACTGCCGGTCAGGTAACTTCCGAGGACGCCCCCAAAGCTGCCTGCCAGCATCATGCCCTCAACACCGATATTGACGATACCTGACAGCTCGCATATCATGCAGGCCATTGCTCCGTATACGATGGGGATGGCTGTCCGGATCGCACTGGAAAACAGGACACCGGCCTGACTCAAAAGATCCATCATGCTTGTTTACCGTCCTTTCCGCGCATAAAGAGGATACGGCCCTGTCTGCGCAATTCCATTACGATTCCCGGCGTTGCGACGAACAGGATGATGAGAGCCTGAAGTATGACGACAAAGTCTCCCGGGATGTTTGTCGCACGGTCCATCATCGTTGCCCCCGAACGCAATGCACCGAACAGAACGGCGGATACAGCCACGCCGATCGGTGTGTTTTGTCCCAGGACAGCAATACTTAGTCCGTCATATCCATAACCGGGAGAAAACCCCTTGATGAAGTATTTATGTACACCCAGCACCTCGACCGCACCTGCCAGTCCGGCAAGCGCACCCGAGAGGAGCATGGCGGCCATAAAGCACTTGTTAAGATTAACGCCGCCTGTTTCCGCGGCAGCACGATTGTAGCCCATAGCCTGAAGCTCAAAACCGAAGACGGTCTTTTTCAGCATCCAGTATAACAAGACGGTTATTACAACGGCGATAATGAAACCGATTGTCAAACGGCTGTGCGGGTATAGCTTCATCAATAATGCGCTGTCCAGGACGTTTGGTGTTTTTACCACCATTCCTTCTGCTTTTATCCAGTATGTAACTATGTAGTCGGTAAGATAAATAGCTATATAATTCAGCATTATCGTAACTATGACCTCGTTTGTCTGCAGCCTGACTTTGAGCCAGCCCGCAAAGGAAGCCCACAAGCCGCCTGCAACCATTGCAGCAAGCAGGCAGAGAGGGATATGCAAAACAGCCGGCAGCCCTTTCACAAAAATACCCGTTATCGTTGCTGCCATGGCGCCGACATACAACTGTCCTTCGCAACCGATGTTTACTGCCCCGCCTTTCATTGCTATCGCTACCGCAAGGCCGGTCAGGATCAGCGGAGTTGCTGTCCCCAGTGTGTCGGCTATTTTGCCCATATCTCCAAATGCGCCGCTGATCATTGCTCCGTATGCGGATATAGGGGAGTGACCGGAAAACAGCAGTATGACACTGCTGACGATAAAGACAAGCACGATCGATATCAGAGGGAGCACCAGCTGCTTTCCGGCTTTTATTAGGATCGTTAAAGCTTTGTGTTTGGCATTATCCATGCTTGTCCTCCTGGTTCCGGTAGCCCGTCATAAGCAACCCGAGCTGCTGCTCGTCAAAATCCGTATTTCTGCCCTGTGCCATGATCTTTCCGTTATATATCACCGCTATGTTGTCGCTGAGCTTCCTTATTTCATCGAGGTCCGCTGAGATAAGGAGTATGGCCTTGCCGGCTTTTTTCATTTCCAGCAGTTTTTCGTGGATATACTCGATGGAACCGATATCAACTCCTCGGGTAGGCTGTGCTGCGATTATGATATCGGGATCTTGGGACAGCACGCGCCCTATAATCACTTTCTGCTGATTCCCGCCGGACAGTGAGGAAATCGGAGAACTGATGCTGTCCGCTTTTATTGAAAATTTCTCCGCGACATCCCGGGAGTATTCGTTGAGATATTTGGTGTTAAGGATGCCTTTTCTGCTGAATGCCTTTCTTTTCTGGTAACCGATAACGATGTTGTCGCGGATGGTAAGTTCTTTGACGAGCCCGCGCGTACCTCGGTCTTCGGGGATATGGCCTATCCCAAGTTCGACCATTTTTCGAGGTGAGCAGCTGACTACGGTTTGCCCCTTGACGACGATCTCGCCCTCCGTTAAGGGACGGATACCCGTGATAACTTCTATCAGCTGAGTTTGGCCGTTTCCTTCAACGCCGCAGATACCCAATATTTCGCCTGCATGCAGTTTTAAGCTGACTCCGGAAAGGTGCTCGGTTTTATTTTCCCTATATACGGCATTGCGTAGTTCGAACAACACAGGGGCGTCTTCGGGAATGCCGGTTGATTTTTCGACTGTCAGGTTCACTTTCCGGCCGACCATCATTTCGGCGAGTTCCTGCGGGTTAGTACTGCAGGTGTCCTTTGTGCAGATGTACTCACCGTTTCGCATAATGGTAACGCGATCGGAGATCTGCATGATTTCCTTTAGTTTATGTGTTATGATGATGATCGTTTTTCCGTCATCGCGAAGTTCCCTCAGGACTTTGAACAGTTCCTGAACTTCATTCGTGGTAAGAACGGCGGTGGGTTCGTCCAGAATGATGAGGTCCGATTTGCGATAAAGTGCTTTCATGATCTCGACGCGCTGCTTGGTACCCACTGACAGGGTCTCTATTTTTGCCCGCGGGTCAACCCTGAAAGAATACTTTTTCGAGAGCTCTTCTACTTCGCGGATCGCTTTCTCCCTGTCGTAAAAGAATCCCCTTCTGGGTTCGCTGCCCAATGTGATATTTTCTGCTACCGTCATGGTGTCGGAAAGCATAAAGTGCTGGTGTACCATCCCGATCCCGTGCCTTAAGGCATCCTGGGGATTTCTGAAGTTTACTTTCCTGCCTTTGATGTAGATTTCGCCGCTGTCAGGCTTTATCATTCCGTATAAGATCCTCATCAGCGTTGTTTTGCCGGCGCCATTTTCTCCCAGCAATGAGTGGATCTCACCGCACCGCACCGTCAAATCGACCCTGTTATTAGCCATTACCGATCCGAAGCTCTTGGTAATGCCTCGCATTTCTAAGTAGTTCACTGTTAGCCCCCTCGCACCGTTCGTTCTCCGGAAAGGGAACCCGCCGCACAAAGACAGCATGGGACAAGGGGACAGCTTACTTGCCCCGGGATGAACTATCGCGCTTTGGCGGCAGATCCCCAACAGTGGATATTGAGTGATTATGTAATTTCGAAGATCACCTGATAATCACACATTTTTATTTAAGTCCTGCAATAAAAGCATCAACTTCGTCCAGTGTTGCCGGCGGAACGATCGTACCGTCAATGATCGCTTTTCTCGCTTCTTCGGCTTTATTCAATATTTCATCCGGAGTTTCGATCCGAGCTCCTTCGACAGTATAATCAACTGCATCTTCTTTCAGGCCCAGTTGCTTCAGGCCGGGAGTAAATGTGCCTTCTTTTACGGCTTTTATCTCGCTGAATACACAGACGTCCAGTTTGCGTATGGCGCTGAGGAATATGCAGGACGGATCGATCGGGATCTGGTTGACGTCCGCGCCGACCGCAAGGTTTCCGGTATCCTTTGCCGCTACGAAGACTCCGAGCCCGGAACCGCCGGCAGCTGCCATCACGATGTCGGCACCTTCGTTGAACATTGACATTGCAAGTTCTTTTCCGGTGTTGGAATCGTTCCATGCTCCGACATATTTATAAAGTACTTCAACGTTGGGGTTAACGCTCATTGCACCGGCTTTGTAGCCTGCTACAAATGCATTGATCAGAGGGATGTCCATGCCGCCCACGATGCCTATTTTATTGGTCTTGGTGGTAAGCCCGGCAATCACACCGACGAGGAAGGTTTTTTCGTTGTCTTTGAAGGTGATGCTGGAGACGTTAGACATGCCGTCAATTTCGCCGTCGAGAAGGACAAACTTCTGGTTCGGGAACTCATTGCCTACAGCTATGATCGCATCCGCCTGGTCAAAGCCCACGCCTATGATCAGGTCATACTTGCCGGATTTGGCAAATTCGCGGTGATGGCCTTCAAACTCTGCGATTTCCTTTGGCTCAACGTACTGGACCTTGGCCCCGAGTTCATTTTCGGCTCTCCTGATACCTGCATATGCACTGTCATTGAATGCCTTGTCGCCCAGTCCGCCAAGGCCGAACACGACAGCTACGCTTATTTCGCCGTCGGAAGAGGAGCCGCCTTTGGAGTCCGAAGGGGACGACGAGTTGCAGCCTGCAAAAATGACGGAGAATAGCAGGATGATCGAAACGATAGAAAGGATCTTTTTCATAAATGCCTCCACTTGATCAGATGAATTTATTGATTGGATGAGATCACTCATCAATTGCAATACGTTTTTTTACTTCACCGGGTACTTCGATGAGATTTTCCATGCAGGTGCACTTTTTATCTTCCGGGGAGATCGCTGCAATGGTCCTGACGGTTATTCTTCCGATCTTCTCGGCACAGTCCCTGTAATAATCGAAGATCGAGGAACCTATCCAGCTCGTGTCTTCAACTCCTTCGGCATAGTTGCTTATGATATACGCACTTGCATAGCATGCGCCGATTGCCCGTGCAAGATATGCTTCGGCGACAAGGGTGTGTCCGGTTATGTCGGCGCCCGCAGCACGAAGCATCCTGATTTCGGCGGCTGTCTCAAAGCGCGGAGGTTCGGTGTTCACATAAACGCCGCGCGGGAACACGCGGGGATATTCCTCCCTGGCATATTTATAGAGAAGTGCCCGCAAATCAGGGCAAAGGGGCTCCCTCATGCGCACTATGCTGTTTGTGAAGCGATGGATGTTTGAGGGGCGTTTTGTCATATCGATAATGTCATGAGGTATGATAATATCGCCCGGATCAAGCAACGGGTTGATGCTTCCGCCGCTTCCCTCGGCTATGATGAACTTTACTCCCGCCTGCCTGAATACCCAAAAAACCTGCTCGGAGGGAGTGTTGTACGGGCTGAGTCCGTGATAGCCGTGGAATGGGACTGTAAGGACTTGCCTGGGCTTGCTGTCTGCGGTAAGGGCAGAGTCGATTTCAAACAGTTTCATCGGCATCGACTTGCCAAAGGGGGTCTCAAACTCCATGTCCCGCTGCAGGACAGTTATCCCGTTGAGGCCGGTGTTCTCTGGGAACTCTCCCGCCCAGGTACCCGAACCGCCTATGATGGCATAATCGACTTTTGGGATTTCTTTTACGATCATTTCGGTCAATCTCCTCTTTCTGCCGCTTGAGTTTTGCGCGGCGTAATTATTTGCAAATGGTGGATTGGCAGTTTAGTTAACAGGTAAAAACGGTTAGTGGAAAATCAAATTGCATTGCCGAAAAGAACGCTCGAAAAATAAAATACGGGCAAAGCACTATAGATGCTTTGCCCGTTTCAAAAAGACACAATACACAAAGTGCAAAAAGCACAATGGCAAAAGCATGCAAAAAGCACTCATCCGGGAGCGCGTCTTTTGCATTGAAGAAACGAGTATAGCACACCTATAGCGAGGCAATTTACGGTTGCTTCGTAGAGACATCTGCGCCATATTCGCAGACATATATAGATGTCCTTTGACAATATTCGACATTTTTCTGGACGGGCTGATTATATCATAGCTTTATCTCCATGAAAAGTAGCAGTGAGAAAATTGGGGATGAGGCTAATTTGTATCAGCAAACCCGGATAAATTTGTGGATATTAACATAAGGGTCGATCCGGGACGCTTCTAAATAAAGTAATTAGTGTATTATAATGCAAAATATGGCAAATATTGTGAACGTTTCAATACGCAATATTACATGAAAATATACCAAATACAGATTACTGCGTTTATAGTCAGAGTGCATCAATTTATCAATTTAGCTTGCAACGCTGTAGTTCTATAGTAAAATAAGGGTATCAGCATTTACGATCATAATGGATTGATCGACCGAATATAATAGGAGACGGATTTCCGCGAGTAAAGAGATTTGGTGGTGCTTGATGGGATCGGAATTTGGATACTTTTTGGATATAATACCGCCGGAGATGTATTCAAGGACAAAGGCGACGATTTGCAGGTACATAGCCATTTTTGAGCCGGTAGAGTTTTTCGTCGGGAATGAATTCTGCGTGGATGATTACCACTTCCTTCTGTTCTTCGGAAATGCCCCTGGAATGAAGATCAATGATGTGGAGTACAGGGCCAAGAAGGGCGATGTAGTGGTGATCCGCCCCTGGGATAAGATCTATGGGATCCCGGGTGAATCGGAAGAGTATGGTAAGTTTCTGCACATAGCTGTTAAAAAAGAGCTGTTTCAGAAAATCGCTGACGAAATTGCGGGCGGCAAAACATTTGAATTCAGGAAGATCCACGGCCGTTACAGCAACCAGCTGCTGTATCTGATCGGTTGTTATCAGCAGGAGATGATGAATTACGGAGAGGCTTTCCCGCAAATGATCCTCAGCCTGTCGACACAGATAGTGTTCCAGCTGATTCGGGATCTGAATGCGGATCATAAGAAGGCAAAAGACAGAACGGTCGAAGACAGCCCATATATCCGGAAAGCCATAAATCTGATGCAGCAATATTATGCAACGAACATAAGCATAAAAGATATAAGCGACCTCATTTATCTGAGTCCGTATCATTTCAAGCGGATATTTAAGGAATACACGGGACAGACTCCCCACAGTTATCTGACGAATATCCGGCTGGAGAAGGCCAAGGGACTTCTCGAGAAAAACGAACATTCTATAGAAGAGACTGCAAGATTATGCGGCTTTGTGAACTCCAGCCATTTTGCCGTGGTTTTCAAACGATACACAAAGATGTCGCCGACCGAGTACAGGAAAATACATGCCAGGGGTTAAAGACATAAAGACTTGACACATATGGGGATTGAGACGATAAGAGCCGGTCCGGAAGGAGGGTCGGCTCTTATCGTATCTGAACTGTATAATTCCTTTCATTGACATCCATAGCATATGGGGATATGATAAAGTTAACAGGGATAAAGGGATCGCAAGAAATAATGTAAGCATTATAAAACAAATAATGATCGGCAAAAGGACTTTTACTTTTATGATAAATATTGAAGAATTATTCATCGTCAACTACTGCCATCCCAGTTGCAGGCCCCTTGAAAACATAATGAGGCTGCCCAGAGAAGAAGCCTTTGCATTGGCCAGGGAAATGGCGTTGAAAAATAAGGATACGACTGCGTTTTATCGTTTTGCCGATTTTGAAAACTACTACCCCCGGCGACTGGCGGCTGAGAAACTGATGTATGAAAAATTTCTCGCACTTGGCGGAAAACCGGAGACGGAACACCCGCTGTCCTTTGTTTTGCAGGGGAGCGAATATTTATACAACTGGTTCGATAAAGGCATCATTACGAAGATACCCTTGAAGGTTATACCGTCTAAATACATCAGCTTTACATATGGTGACAGCACTTCTGCTCTTATAAGGACCGGGAATATTACTCTGGTAACAAAGGAAATGCTTTTGGATTCGATCCGCAGGTTCGACGGAACGATCGACGAGTATCTGAAGGAAGTCAGAGAAAAGTGCAATTATATCGAGGTCCAGCTTTGGAACGATGATTATGTTGCAGAACTGCGCGGTGCAATAGTTTGAAAACATAAGTAAGGGGTGTAAAAGCAATGAAAGACAATCAACTTTTAAGGACTTCGCCCGAAAGCGTGGGCATACCGTCGGCTGCCATTGAGGCGTTCCTCGATGCGGCTGCAGACCGAGGCATCGATCTTCACAGCATAATGATTCTGAGGCATGGGAAGGTGTGTGCGGAAGGCTGGTGGGCACCGTATTCACCAGAGCTGCTCCATCCGATGTATTCGGCAACAAAAAGCTTTACGTCGACAGCCATAGGTTTTGCGGTGCAGGAAGGGCTTTTGTCGCTTGACACCAAACTGGTCGATATCTTTTCGGACTGTCTTCCTGAAAATCCGTCTGAAAACCTGAAAAAGGCGACGATACACGATTTGCTGTGCATGGGATGCGGTCATGAGACCGAGCCTTTAATAATGGGTGAAAGCGACTGGATCGGGAAATTCCTTGCCCATGAATTCAAGTATGAACCGGGTACGACCTTCCAGTACAACACCGCAGGAACGAACATGCTCTGCGCGGCCCTTTATCGCGTAAGCGGCCAGCAGCTTTCTGAATTCCTCCGTCCAAGGTTCTTCGATAAGGTCGGAATAGGTGAGTTCAGGACCACATATTTGCCTGACGGAACGGAAATGGGAGGAGCGGGATATCGTCTGAGAACGGAAGATCTCGCGAAACTCTGCCAGTTCATCCTGAACCGCGGGACATGGAACGGAGAGCGGCTGCTCAATGAAGAGTGGTTCGACAAGATAGGTACTAAGCAGATCGAAACGAAGAACGATGTATATAAGACACCAAGCCCGGAATGGCTATTGGGATACAGTTATCAATACTGGATGTGCAGAGAGCCCGGGACATTCAGAGCGGATGGATTATTCGGACAGTTTGGAGTCATCATTCCATCCAAAAACGCCGCGGTGATCATCACCGAGACCACTTTGGATACTCAGGGAACACTTGACCTTATCTGGGAGCACCTGTACCCCGCAATGGGAGAGCCCTTGCAGGAAGACAGCAGTGCCGAAGCAGCTCTGAAAGCCCGTTTGGACAGGCTGACGCTTGCCCGCTTCCCCGCCGGTACGATCAAGGGCGATCAGAAGTACAACAGGACCTACAAGTCAACGGGCAGCTGCTCGCTCGGTCTCAAAGAGCTCGCAGGCGCTTTGAGGTTTGGCGGGAAACCGTCCGGGCTGAAGTCTATCGGCTTCGGGTTTGGCGGCAGAATTGCCGAGATAACGATAGACGAAGGGGAAGGCGAAGCAGTTTTGTCCGTAAGTCTTGGCATGGACTACGCAGAGAATGTATATAACGGTGAGAAATACTTCTGCAGGGGACACTGGCGTTCTCCGATACATTTTGAGATGGAAGTCCATGCTCCTGAAGCCGGTCAGGGTATGATGATAAACTTCGTATTCGACGATAAGGGTGTGTCCGTCCGCCCGGAGCGCATTCTTGCCTTTGCCGGTTTTCCCGGGATGCAGTCGCCTGCGGATCCTACATTCAGGATGGAGCTGATTTAGTACTGACAGAGCACATGTAGTATAGGGCAGAACTCAGGCAAATGAAACATTTATGAAAAAGTTTCAGAAATCGTTGGTAAAAAACGGTTTCCGCATGTGAAAAAAATAGCGAAATTTTCATTAAGTTATTGACTTGTGAGTGAAAAAGTGATAGTCTAGTACTTGCGAAACCGATATATATGTTAAGGTCGCACAAAAGATCGAGGAGGAAGACAAGTGAAAAAAGTTATTTGCTTAGTTCTGCTAACTGTTCTGATGTTTTCAGTTGCAGCATGTAACTCTCAAACATCAGAAACAAAAACTGAAGGCGGCCGCACAATAGGCCTCAACTATTTCGGCTCCGGTTCATATGTATTGGGAGTACTTAGGAACAACTCCGAAGTCGTCATCAAAGCTAACGGCGATACCCCCCTTGCAATGGACAACCAGTTCAACCTTGAAAAGATCATCACAGACCTCGAGTCCATGATCCAGGCCGGCGTAAAAGGCGTCGTAGTTTGGACTCCGGTTCAATCGCAAATGCTCACGATCGCTCAAATGTGCAAAGAAGCAAAAGTTCCTTTCGTTCTTAACGACAAGGTCCCGTCAGATCCCGAAATAATTGCGCAGATTATGGAAAATCCGTACTTCGCAGGCGCGATCGGACCTGACAGCGCAGGTTACGGCGAGGCGGCAGCAAGATTCTGCATAGAGCAGGGCTATAAGACCGCTCTTATCTCCGGACCGAACGTAGGAGACCCGACCGACCAGCCCCGTATCGATCAGTTTACAAAAGTATTTGAAGAGGCCGGCGGAAAGGTTCTGGCAGTCACTTACGGTGAAGAAGCTGACCGTATGCAGAGAACCGAAGACCTGCTTGTAACTTACGGTGAAGTTGATGTCATCTACGGATCCGGCGGTGATATGGGTGTTACGGCAGTTAAGGCTCTGGCTAATTATCCTGACTGGAAAACCAAGGTCGTTACGGCCGGTCTGGACGAAGTGGTCATAGATCTGCTTGCCGATCCTGAAAGCCCACTCGTGATGACATGCGGCGATTTCTGGGTCTGCGGACAATTCTCGGCAATGATTCTTGAGAACTACCTGAATGGTACTCCGCTCAAAGACGCTGAAGGCAAACCGATATTTATTGATGACGTTGCTTTCTTCACCGTTTCAGCGGATCAGATCCAAGCCTTTAAGGACACTTTCCTCAAGCAAAACTGCTACAGTGACGAAGAGATCAAAAAGCTCAGCAAAACTACATACGATGAGTTTGTGAAAGCAGTCCGCAACTTCTCGTTCGAGGAAAGAGCGAAAGCAAGAGGCGTAACCATCCCTAACTCATAAGACTGTAATTGAAAGAATTGGGATACCGCCTTTCAAAGCGGTATCCCAATTATGCTAAGGAGGAGGAAAACTTGAATACAGCAAATCCCTCAGCTAAAATGCCCCCTAGATTGAAACGCAGGTTAATTGGGATGGCGGTCTTTTTTGCGATTCTTTGCCTGATTTATGTCGTTATAAACATCATGACAGACGGCAAGTTTCTTTCTGCATTCAATATAAAGACAATAATAACCCATGCAGTTTTCAGTTCGATCCTGGCTTTTGGCATGAGTTTTATCTTTTCGGCCGGTATTATCGATCTTTCCATTGGGGCAAAAGTACTCCTGGCGTCTAATGTCGGCCTGATCTTCGCTTATGATTTTAACCTGGGCTACCCGGGGCTGCTGCTCGGTACGATCCTGTGCTGCATCATCCTCCAGCTGATCAGCGCATGGCTCGTCGTATCGCTTAAGATCCCGTCATGGATAGCGGGTCTTGGGGTGGCTTTGGTTTTGGAAGCTACTCTGGCTGAATATTCAACCGGGAGAATAAAGTCCGGCCTTACATCTGTCATTAATATGACAGACGATATGCGTCTCTTTGGTACTACTCCCGTAATGTTTACCATGATGATAGTATGTTTCATTGTCGCATATATATTGTTCAACTATACGAAAATAGGGATCAATCTCCGTGCGATCGGAAGTAATGCTTCTGTTGCACAGGCAATGGGGGTCAATTACAAAAAATCTATTTTCATCGGAGCGATCGTTGGAGCGATTTTTATAGGTATTGCTTCGGTCATCCAGATCAGTTATAACACTAAACTTGAAGCTGTCACCGGTCTTTCCAGCATGAGCCGGATGTTCAACTCATTGGCTGCGGTACTACTTGCACAATCGATAAACAGGATATTCAACAATACCATCGGTATCCTCGTGAGTTCGGTCGTTCTGATGTCTGTTTTCAATGCGCTGACTATGCTTGGCGTTCCCTCGGGCACATGGCAGACAGTAGTACTCGGCGCGATCATAGTTATATGTGGTATACTGGCTAATATAGGGAACAAGGGAGTGGTGAAATGAGAACGGGAGATTGTGTGCTGGAATTAAGAAATATCAACAAGTTCTTTGCATCCACTCACGCCAACAACAACATATCCCTTACCTTCAATCGCGGTGAAGTCAGAGGTATCGTAGGAGAGAACGGTTCGGGAAAATCAACTCTTTCATCCATAATCTGTGGAATGCAAAAAGCAGACAGCGGTGAGATGTTCAAGGACGGCAAACCCTACGCTCCCAAAAGCCCGCTTGATGCGATCAGCAACGGGATCTCGATGGTAGTGCAGGAACTGGGTGTGCTTACACAATTGACCATTCCGCTGAACATATTTATCGGAAGGGAAAAGCAGTTCTCGAAGTTCGGTATCATAAACACCAGGAAGATGAAAAAAGCCGCGCAGAGGGAACTTGAAAAATTCGGACTGGGCGTAGTGGATGTCGACGACTATGCGGGAGATCTGTCCATCGAGCATCGAAAAATGGTGGAGCTTACAAAAGCACTCATGGTCGATCCCGATGTTCTGATCCTGGATGAGATCACGCAGGCACTGTCCAGGGATAACCGTGACAGAGTACATAAAGTCATCCACGACTTTGCCGAGAAGAACAAAACTGTCATTGTAATAACACACGACATCGAAGAAATCGTTGAACTGGCGGACACCATAACGGTCCTTCGTGACGGTCAGGTCGTCGGTACCGTCAAAGCATCCGAGACGACACCGGACAAGATCAAGAGCATGATGATAGGGCGCGATCTTACAGGAAATTACTATCGCACCGAAGAAGAAGAGACCCGGGGCGAAAATGTGATCCTTTCGGTGAAAGATCTGACCCTTCCCGGCGTTTTCAACGATGTCTCCTTTGATCTCTATGAAGGTGAGATCCTCGCATTCTGCGGGCTCAGCGATGCCGGTATACATGAGCTGGGAGAAGCGATCTACAAGATCGGTGACAAATCGCAGGGCAAGGTTTTGACACCTCTTGCGCAGAAGAAAGAAGTGGAATCACCGATCGACATCATCCGTGCGGGCGGCGCTTATTTGTCAAAGGACAGAGACGTTGCAGGCCTTATGCTGCAGGCTGATATCAAAACGAACATTGCCATCCCGTCGATCAGGGATCTTGCAAAGGGCGGTCTGTTCGTAAAGCCGAAGGATGTCAGGAAGAAAGCCCAGGACGCCGTTGATACGTTTGAAGTAAAATGCACGGGCATAGAACAGCCAGTGATGCGCCTCAGCGGCGGAAACAAGCAAAAGGTCAATCTTAGCAGATGGCTTACCAGGGACCTGAAGTTCATTATCCTTGACTGTCCCACACGTGGCGTTGACATCGGTGTAAAGGAATATATATACCATGTACTGGCTGAAGCGAAAGATAAGGGGATCGGTATCATCATGATCACCGACGAATTACCCGAGGCGATCGGAATGGCGGACCGGATCATGGTAATGCATAAAGGCACAATAGCAAAGACGATCCACAGGAGTGAAGGGTTCACCGAAGAGTCCATTATAGAGGTAATGATATGAACAGCAGAAGTCAGAAATTTAAGTTTAAGATCAGAGATTTCAATGATGTTACTCCCATATTGATATTTCTTATCGTCGTAGTCTTTTTCGGCATAGCTACCCAGGGAAGGATTTTCTCCCCGTACAATATAAAGATATTGATCGATCAGTCAGTCACGACTCTCGTGGCAGGCATGGGTATGATTTTCGTCATTGCCCTTGGCGGGACTGACATTACTCCGGGCGCCGTTGCGGCATGCGGCGGATTTGCGACTTACCTGATCGGATGTAAATACGGCATCCTTGCCGCCTTTGCTGTTGCGCTGCTGGTCGGCGGGGCAACGGGTTTGCTTCTTGGTGTCGTAAATGCCAGGTTTAAGGTGCCCTCATTCATGGCGTCACTGGCCATCGGTCCTATAGCGCTGAGGGGTTTCGCCAATATCATACTGCAAAGCCAGGAGTCCGAGGTCATCATCACGCCTGAGCTGGTCTCAATAAATACGTTCCCCATCAAGCTGCCCATAGTGATCACTCTGTTGATCATCATAGTCTATCTGTTCCACTATTCGCCGTTTGGCTATTACTGCCGCGCGATTGGTGAAAATGAGTCCGCAGTCAGGTATGCCGGTGTCAATGTCAGAAAGATCAAGATCCTTGCGTTCCTGATTTCCGGTCTCATGTCAGGCTTCGCAACGGTATTCATGGTATCGCGCGCATCGGGACTTCAGACTTCATTGGGCACTGGATTCGAGATGAATGTCATGATGGCGATATTTGTGGCCGGAGTCCCCGTGACCGGAGGTATCGGCGCCAAGATATACAAACTTATAGTCGGGGCGTTTACGCTGCTCATCCTGCAAACCGGAATGGTGCTCTGCGGGCTTACCGGATCCACGATCCAGCTGGTCAGGGGATTAGTCCTGCTGTCTGTTGTATATCTGTCGGTGACCCTCAACAACAAAGGACCGGAAGGTCTTAAAAACCTTTTCCCTTCAAAGAAGAAGAAGGATACTGCAAATGCATAATATACTATGAAGAGAGACTCAATCAGATTTGCTTAACCTCTGTCATTGCCTTGATATAATATCAAACATAAAACCTGTGCAGTCAAATTGATTGCACAGGTTTTATCATTAGTGCGCCACCTGCCATATGTTCCTGAGGATTTAGTACCGGCATGGCTATTTAACAGGCTGTAGTACGTCCCGGTGTTCGGCTAACATGCCGCCTTCTATTCGAAAGATATCGACTACCCGCGCAATTTGGGTATGGATGCGCAGAATGTGTATTTTCCGCTGCCCACAGTGACAGGGTTACTATCGCAAAGTTCGACCACTGCTTCGATATTTGGCGGGATCACAACATTGAGGTTGATCGTATCTTCCTTTATGTGCCAGTCAACTTCAATTTTTCCGTTGACAGACTCATAGTAACCTCTTGCCCACTGCAGCCTGCTGTTTGGATCAGGACATATTTTTACCCGCTTATATCCCGGCTCCACAGATTGGATACCCAGTATCCTGCGATAAATAAAGTCACCGACACAGCCAAATGCAAAGTGGTTATATGAGTTCCTGCTCCTTTTCCCGTCTTCGGATATATTGTCCCAGCTTTCCCACATCGTAGTTGCACCTTTTTCAACTTCGTAAAGCCAAGACGGGCACTTGGTCTGGTAAAGCAGGGTGTAGGCAAGGTCCTGTTTGCCGTTTTCATAAAGCGTGTCAAGAAGGAAAGGAACAGACAGAAACCCTGTGTCAAGTCTGTCCCCGTTTTGATGTATAAGCTCCTCAAGACGGTCGATGCATCGTTGACGAACAGCCTCCGGCACGGCATCCATGGCCAGAGCGAGGACATAAAGGCCCTGGAACTCTTTCTTCAGCAGTCCGGTCGGGAACATATATTCTGCAAAGAAAGCGTCCCTGATGTTTTGATTCAATTCACTGTAGTACTCTGCAGTTTCATGATGGCCCAACAGATGCGCTATCTTGGACATTAATTTGGTGGTGTAGGCAAACATGAGTGTCGCTACTTCATAACCGGTGATAAATGGGTTATGCTGGCCGCTCATAACGAGGCTGGGCATTAGCCAGTCGCCAAAGGAGAAACCTGTGTTCCAGAGGTACTTTTGCCTTTGTTGGCGGTCGGGGTCCATGCTGTCATAATCGTCCGGGAGTTCTGAGGCCAGTTTTTCGACACTTTTCAAATATCTCAGCATCATGTCGTAGTTTTCGGAAAGTATCGTGATATCCCCGTAAGCTTCATACAGGCGCCATGGGATGATAATACAGGCATCGGACCAACCAGCTGCTGAGACGTTGTCCAACCCGTCCGGCTTCATAATGTCGTGACTTGGAAAGTATGGGATAATGTGTGGCAGCTGGCCGTCCGGCAGCTGCTCGTAGCGCATATCAAGCAGCCATTTCCTCAAAAACATCTCAACATCCATATTGAAGCAGGCTGTGGGTGCAAATATCTGCATATCACCGGTCCAGCCCGTGCGTTCCCGCTGAGGACAGTCTGTCGGTATTGAGATCATGTTTCCTTGCTGGCTGCGGTATATGTTCTCCTGCAGCCGGTTCAACCTTTTGTCAGAGCATTCAAAGAAACCTGTCCTTGCCATATCGGTCCCGATAATGTGGATAGTAAAATCCTCAACTGAAAAATTCCGGGCCCCAGTCAGCCTCACATAACGAAAACCATGATATGTGAACCTGGGGCAGTAACTGACTGTCCCGTCTACAGCAAACTTATAGAAGTCTTTTTGATGCTTGTTCTGACCGATGATGTTCTGAAGGAAGTTCCCGTGCTCGTCAAGTGTCTCACTATATTCCAATGAAAAGTTTTTGGCAATTTAAGAAAGTCGCTCCTATCACCGGAGGAGCGGCCGGACGCGCTGTTCTGTATCAACGACACGATCGCATGCGAACTTTTGCGCTTTTTCTATGAGAACGATCTTCGTGCGCCGGATGACATTGCGATCATTTGCATCGAAGATACTGATCTGATCAACAGTTTTGCCAACTATCTAAATATGGTGATCCACGACCGTGAGGAGATAGGGAAAGAATCCATAAACCTTATGCATTCGATCCTGAACGGTACCGTAAACAGCAGCAGAAGGGTTTTGATAGCCCCCAAATGCATCACCAAGGCTTCTTTCCGGAGGGAGAAATCCATATAGTTTTTTATGGAATGAAACTACTGCTCAAAAAGCCCGTAACCTAATATTATCCGGTCAAGCTTATCCTTTAAGAAATCCTGAATAATAAAGCATATATACATAAAATTCAAAAAAGAATATTCATGAATATTCATATGTAGATGATGATAGTCTGGTATACATGGTAAATGATAAAAAAATAAAACTCTTGGAAATCAGCCTGATTCCAAGAGTTTTTTCCGTAGTGCGCACATAGTGCGTAGCTAAGGGTGAAAGCTCGCTATAGGACTGGCAATGCCAACTATTAGCCGAAGACAAAAGCTGGTCGCAAACTACGTTGCTGCTCGTCCATGCAGTCTGGGATGTCCCTCGCAAAGGTACATGGGATGAAAGTCTCGAGTCTTACCGTGGGAGGGCTCACGGGCGCATGGAACGGATTTGTAAAAATGCGGATGAAACAAAATTTGCCGTGAGAAGTCAGCAGAGGCCATAGTAACAGCAAGCTCGGGAGTGCTGTGAAGGTCACTTCCACAGCACTTCTGCGGCAAAATACTCGAACATCTGGGGCCAGCAGAACCAGTCATGGCTGCCGGTCGTGAAGTAGGTTCGGAACGGTATGTTGTTTTCCCTGAGGGCTCGTATCGTAGGCGGCACACCGATCTCTCTTTCGTTGTAGGCTATATCCTCTTCGGCGCAGCCTATCAGCAGCTTGACATTTTTCAGATGAGGATCATCCAGGGTATAACCCGCGTGTCCGGGGGCCATGCCGCCGCTGAAAGCACCGTAATAATCAAATACACTGGCATGGTGCATGTAAATGAATAGTGTCGTCATGCTGCCCATGGATAAGCCGCAGAATGCCCTCTTGTCCGGGGTAGTATATACCGGGAAGAGCTTCTCGATAAATGGTATCACACACTGGATCATATTTTGCGATATCATCTCGAAGTCCCATTTATAGACGGAGTTGTTCATGGTCACGAGTATGGCCTCTTCCGTCTTTCCTTCGGCAATAAGGTTATCCATGATATTTGCAATGCCGCCCTGGTGGAACCAGTCGGCCTCGTTGCCGCCTCCGCCATGGGAAACGTAAATCGTGCGGTAAACCTTATCACGGCTGTAGTTGCTGGGGAGGTATACACCAAGAGATTGAGTATCACCGTTGATGTCTTTGTAAGACATGTATGACACTGTACCCGCCTTCTGCCGATCTTTTATGGGCAGCCATGATAATTCAGTGCAGTCCCCGACTATCAACTGGGAGTTATGCTGGCTTCCGGTAACTGTGGGGACGTCGGGCATATTCTTTGGATCGGGGATGATACTCCCTTTTTGGCCTGACGCGATTTTCTCAAAATGCTCCTTGATGTTGCGAAGGCCCTTGATCTCGCCGTCTTTTGTATAGACATTGCAATAAATGCTCTCACGACCTTCAAACTTCTCGCAATATTCGGGGTTTATGACAAAGCTGTATGGATATAGACCGGCAGGAAGCCTGAGCGTTACTTCATACTGCCTGGTCTCTTCGTTCCATGACATATCTTCAACATAAACGCCGCCGATGTTGTCCATGCCATCTTCATACTCATAGCAGGTGTACTTGCGGTCACAGTCGACCATGCCGGTCTCATCGGTGTGGCCTGTCAGGTTGCTCCTGTAAAAAAGGAATTCTCCGCGCACTGCTACGCTCTTTACTTCACCGGCATGATCCTTCGGGTCGAAAGTCAATTTAACGTCATAAAGCTTCTTCATGTTCCTGTCCCCTCTCTGGTTAATATGAAGTTTGGTATTTAATACAAGTATATCACAGACAAAGGGCTCCTGCAAAAGATGTTTACTGATGATTTGCAAAGCGATCACCAGGTATCCGGAGAAATTGATGAACGCACCATCCGCAAATATTTTCTCATACCAGCTTCTTCGTCGATGCGGTATGTGAATCCGAAATGATCGGCCACCGCGACCGCCAAAGTGTGGAACAAATCGCACATTATATCGATCGCTGCCCATATATCAGAATAATTACTGCCCGGATATGTAGCGGCATATCGTTCGTATAGTTCAGGCGAAAGATACTTCTTGAAGTACTTGCCGTTCTTTCCTGTAGAAAGATTGAACCCGTGTCGTGTGCCGATATAGTAGTTTATCATATCATGCAATTCGGTCCGGACTTCGTTATTGAGCATGTGCATGACATAAGGAAGCTCGTCTCTCGCAATACCTTTGGCGACGTTATTGAGGCACCACCAGAAGTTGTTGCAGCAGGAGTAATAGTAAAGGGGAGAGGGCGGTTCGATATGCCAGAACTTGTCGCTTGGAACAGGCAGGACCGGCAGAAACCCTTTTCCATTGTCTTTATCAAGCAGGACAACAGCTGGCTCACCGTCATCAATGTACCTTGTGAACTCGAAGGACAGGTCTATACGGATACCGTCATTGAAAATCATCAGGTAAGTAAAGTGGCCGTCCCCATCGGGATCACGCATGACTTCAGGCATCTGCATGATCAGAGGTTTGCCGAAGTGTTCTTCGATCCATGCCGGATTATTAAAGTACGGTGTGATGTCTTCTGCAAAATAGGTGATGTCGTAATCCTGGTAGATATCCTTTGGTACTGCGGGGTTTGCTCTCGAACCGACCAGCAGTACAGCACGTATACGATCATCGGCGCATGCCACATCAAGTATCAAATCCATAACTTCCTGCTCGGTGCGCATCTTTGCCACATCCTCAATCAGAATACAAAGGAAGAACAGTCATTCACTTTTAAGGTAGCGCCTCGTATATGGACAGACCTCTATACACTTGCCGCACAGTGAGACTTCCAATCCAAATGCTGCTTTGGACCGCGCTTTTGCTGTCCTGGAACATGCATCGGCATCATAGAACTCGTCTCTATAGACATTTACATCCCAGTTCTTGCCTGTAATCGCTCCTGCAGGACAAGCATTGGTACAGATATTGCATGCCCCGCATTTTGATTCGTTTATCGGGGCTGCGGTATCGAGCGGCGCATCGGTCAGGATCGAGGATATACGGATCATGGAACCGTAGTCTTCAGTGACCAGAAGGGCGCATTTCCCGATCCAGCCAAGTCCGGCGCGAGTGGCTACAGTCTTATGTGGAAGCATCGATATGTTACCCGTTGTGAATTGCCTGACATATTCTCTTGTCTGGGGCACGGCTTGATATCCGAGGACTTTGAGAGCATCGGCACCAAGACTGACCAGTTTATCAAGCTTATCGTTCAGCAGATCATAATACTCATGATACTCTTTCGTGGGGCCTTCTGATATACCGCGGATTATATCTTTTGGATATTTGACAGCGATACTGACACCAACAGGCAATCCGCACCGGATGTTTGACGGCAACTCCGTAAGAGAGCCGATACCTACAAGATCCGCACCTGCAGAGAGTAATTTTTCTTTTATGTATGCAGTTAATTCAGTCATTGGCCTTGCCCCTCCTCTTATAAATTTGGTTAGCCTGTCATTCTGTCAACGCCGGTACTTTGCTGCGGGAAGTTCTATGAGATATTCAGCTTGTCGTTTCCGCCTCTTTATTTGCATGATTACTGCATATTGCTATCTGGCTCTATGTTATGTGATCGCTGTTCTATTCTTCAATGCCGTCATGATTTTCCGGCAAACATTGCAGGCTGTGCGACAATCACTTATGTCCACGAGTATGCCCTCTTTCTCGGCATATCTCATTAACCCGGGTACTCCTCCTTCAAGTACTGCCCGGATCGACGGGATATGATATGGATCATAGTTGTCTATGATTTCAATAACGTCCTGTTTATAGATATTGCCTATCGTAATCGAGCAAAAACAGACATCGCCGTTTGGATCTATGCAGAACGACTCGATCTCGTCAGGTCTTGACGTGTACGGAGCGGACCCGCAGGGTTCGGACAAATCGACTTCTTCCGGTGAAGGGAACCAGTCGGAAAGATATTTCAATGCGTTCCCGGCGGCAAAAATAACATTTCCATGATTTGCTTCTATTCCTTTATCGCCAAACAGCTTTAACAGTCGCTTTGTCTCCGCATTATATTGATTGTCGTGTCCTTCGTCTGCCAGCCAGGCAGGCTGGACGCGCAATGAAGGGATGCCATGCTTCAACAGGGCTTCCGCAAAATACATGACGGGTCCAAGCGGTATATATTCCTGGTGGAACGCATCAACGGACAGCAAAACATCATTGACCCCGGATGAGCACAGACACCTTGCAACTTCCTCGATCCTGTTTTCGTTGCGTGAGAAATAACCGTTAGTTATTAGTTGCCTTTTCGGGATCCCGAAGTCACGGGCTGCAGCATGGATCTTGCATACAGTATCAGGGTATAATAACGGCTCGCCCCCGAATGTCATTAGTGACTCGATCTGATACCTTTCCGCAAGGCGATTGACGGCAGATACCGCAGCATCAGCATCGATGCTGCCGCTTTCCGTTCTGCTGCCGCCGTTGGAACAGTGCCTGCATTTTCCGCTGCATGCGTTGGTTATAACGAATTCGATCCGTTTAGGGTCTATGTACATAGGACACCTCGATCTGCCTTGCTTTGCCGTGATGTTCAATCGTCATCTCGGTCAGCATATTATCACTGTTATGATCACAGTCCGTGTCAATGACGATATTTTCTTGGCCTCGCATGATCAGCGCTTTGTTGATATATCAAAGTATGATCTCGAACTCGAACTCATGCAGGATCGGTATATCGTCATTGCCTACGAGCGGGATGGAAGGTTTCAGCTTACGCGCTTCCTCCATTGCATTTATATGTACCGCCCGCAGGGAAAAACCGAACCGCTGATAGAATCTGATGGCATGTGTGTTGTCGTTTGTCGTTATCAGCCATAAACGGCGGCACTTGTTCTCTCTGGCCACATCGAGCACGGCATTTATCAGGGCTGAACCGATGCCTCTCCGCTCCTGCAGGCTGTTGAGCGTAACAAGCTCGCACTCATCGCCATCTATCTTGTAGGTCGCCGCACCGCACATCTTGCCGTCATCGAGCGCAATAAATCCGGGCAGGACTGACGTATCCAGGACGCGTCCCCTGCTTACGCTCATCGGGCCTGCCCATTCCTCCTTTATAAGGTCATCTACGGGTTTTCTGTTTTCAGGCGTCAGCTTTTCGATCCGTATCATAGTTCAAACTCCTTTACTAACAGTGTAGAAATAGAACTTGCCCTTTATATATGTCAGCCTGGATCAATGCCTTCCGTCTATCCTGCAGGAGGGATATGTGCCTTCTTCGTCGAAATCTTCGGAGATTATATCGGCATACTCGTACCTGTGCTTTTTCAGCCATGAGTTAGCATATGAGCAGCTTGCCGTGGCTTTCAGCCTGTTTTCGCGCAGGTACTTCGCAACTACTTCCATCATAGAACCGGCCACGCCCTGACCTCTCAACGACGGATCGACATATGTGTGGTCAATGTCGACCTCACCGTTTTTCCTGTGGTTAAAGGTGGTCTCGGCCAGCAGTCCATTGTTTTCGTCCACGCCGTATATACGTCCTTTTTCATACTTCCAGTTCATGAACTTCCCCCTTTATGCTCATATCATACTTATTTATGCCATTTTTTATGCTTGGCATCATTATAACCCGTAAGTTGCCGAATTGGAATAGTACACTTTTGCTATGCACGGGAAAAGTGCCGGATCCATAGCCATATTGTCAAAACAGCCCCGATCCCTCTGCCAAGGAAGGATCTAAGGCTGTTTTTCAACCGGACGATCAGCTCATGGATGATCAGACCATTGCATGGTTTTAGCGCCAGTTCGTGAACAGTGGACCGCTGCATGGATGATAGGGCCCACTGCATAAACGGTTAACTAATGCCTGGGCAGTATGACCACTGCATGAACGGTGAAATAATACATGGACAGTATGGCCACTGCATGAACGGTGAACTGATACATGGACGGTATACCGCATGAACGGTCACATCGAATGAAGGTGGTGATAGATCTTCGCTATTTCCCCAATTTATTGTAAGTCCTTATAGACATTGCTATTGCCTGTTCCCTTGTTGCCATTCCATAACCCGCAGCTTTTTGAACAGTTGTGGTAGCCTTGGGCATGAACTCGCCCGCCGTATTTCCTGTTATGATGCCGATCTTAGCCATATATTTCGTAGCTTCGACAGCCCAGCTCGATATGTGCTTCTGGTCTGCGAAGTCTTTCACGCCCGCCGTGCTGTAATCCCCGTCGGGATTGATAGCCTTTATTGCACGGAACAGCATCGTTGCGCACTGTTCCCTGGTAATGAGCTCATTCGGGGAGAAGGTGGTCAGCGATGTACCTGTAGTGATTCCGATGGCAAAGGCCTTCAATATCTGTGGGTTCGAAGTATCGGTAAACGGGTTTGCCGGGACTTCGACAGTCTCGCCGGTGCACTTCTCGTAGAGCAGTATTGCCAGTTCGCAGAACTCTTCCCTTGTGATCGGCCTTGTCATGTCGGCGCCTTTAAGGATATCGGGTACAAGCCCGGCCTCCGCAGCCTGTTTCAGTTCCGGTGTTGCCCACGAGCTTGCCGCGCTCCAGTATGCGGGGTTTCCTATCGTTACAGTATTTGAATAACCGGAAAATGTATATTCGGATATAAAATCGCCGACATAGCCCCATACGACATAGAAACGTGCCCTGAAGTGGTATGTCTCGCTCTTTATGTCAACTTCATCGTACTTCTTTGAACTGTCGAACGGACGATATTCGAAATAGCCCAAGTCAAGGAAATCGGTCAGATAGGCGGTTGTCGTCCAGACGTGGGACGGCCCCTCATTCCAGTCATAATCGGCATACTTGTAATCAAACTCGACATAGACCTGGTCACATATGATGCCATCAATGGCGGCGTAATCAGCGATGATTTTGTCGTTGAGAGCCCTGACGCTTTGCGGGACATCAAGCTTAAGTTCAAAGTAGGGCTGGCCGTCGGCGTCCCACTTCAGCTCCGCCCTGAGATTGGCGGGATTTTCGAGCCTGAACGGATCATTGGCGGCCAGTGCGGACAATGGCATAAGTCCGATCGCTATCATGATGCAGAGCGATAATGCCAGGATATTACGTTTTTTCATGACTCGTACACTCCTTGTATTTGAAAGGTGTCCCAGTCATAATACCATCCATTGAGGGCTTTTAGTTTTTCAAAAGTCACATCTTTATTTTTTCAAAGTAACATCATGGCAAGAAATATAAAAACCGCCCGCCGTAGAGGCGAGCGGTCGCGGGTTTATGCTCTATCTGGCATGCTTCTTTCTGTACTCAGAAGGTGAGAGCCTGGTGCTTCGCTTGAAGGCTACCGCGAAATGGCCGGCATTGACAAAACCGCATTTCCTTGCGACGTCTTCAATGGAGTAATCACTCTTTGCCAGCAATTCCTTGGACTTGCTTATGCGGATATCCAGAAGGAATTGATGCGGCGTGCGGCCGGTCTGTTCCTTGAATACCCGTTTGAAATGGCCCGGGCTCAGATAGATCAGGTTGCAGATATCATTGATGCTGATGTTGGATCGGTAGTGTTCCTTCATGAACCGGATGGCGTTGCTTATGTACGGGTTGTCGTCATTATCAAAGTCATTATCACAGGCATTATCCCACTTACTATCACCGCTGTTATCATGCTCGGCGTCCAGGTCCCGTATAAGCTGAAACACTATTTGGGTGGAGAGGCTGTGAAGCATTTTAGGGTAGGCATCACCGTAATTCATGATCTCCTGCTGGAACAGTCCGATCAGATCGAGCAGCTGGTTGCTGAAATGCCCATGGACGTGCCTGAACGCAAACGGCTCGCCGCGTGATACTTCAGAGGCTATTTCGGTGAAGAATTCCTTTTTCACGGCGATATGCAGATACTTGCCGCGGTTCCTGGAACTGCCGGGGATCCCGAATACTTCCTCCCATGGCCGGATGACAAGCAAGTCACCCTTCCTGACCTTATACTCCACATTTCCGACTTTCGTAACGGGCGCGCTTGAAAGGAACAGCACGAAGTGATAATCATCCACGCAGATGACTTCGCCTACGGCAAATTCCTCAGGTTCAAAGATGGCGATGTGCGTCGAAAATGTGGCCTTGGTTTTTGCATACAACTCAGGAGGGATCGCCCTGGTAAGGTACTCAAAATCCATCTTCATAAGCTTTTCTCCCCGGTATCATTCATAATCATCATAATATCTGCGTTTTTTGGATTGCTTGGTGTACATGGAAACAGACTTCTCCCAGTTCTTTTTCTCCCTGAGGTAGCCGGATTTATCCTCCACGAACCTGTTTTCCTGTTTCTGCGACATGTAATTCTCCCAGCGCTCCCTTGATAAAGTACCGTCATCCAGCGCCGCAAGGACAGCGCATCCGGGTTCGGTAGTGTGGCGGCAGTCCGAAAACCTGCATTGGGAAAAAAGCTGCTCCACATCGGCAAACTCAGCGCTTATCCCTTCGGACGCATGGAACAGGCCCAACTCACGCATACCCGGGGTGTCTATGACCATCGCACCGGAAGGCAGCATGAAGAGCTGGCGATGGGTAGTTGTGTGACGGCCCCTGCTGTCATCTTCCCGTATGGAACTGACAACCATTACTTCCTGTTTCATCAGGGCGTTGAGAAGCGAAGACTTGCCTACACCGGACATCCCGAGGAATACGACTGTTTTTCCGGGACGCAGATAGTCATCCAGTTCTTCAAGACCAAAGCCGGTGTGGCTGGAAATCGCGTGTACCGGCACAAACGGTGCGGCTTTTTGGATCTCAGCGATGTATCCGGCAAAATCGGGCTGAAGATCAGCCTTTGTCAGCAGCACAACAGGTTGGGCACCGCTTTGCCTGGCCTGTGTAAGATAACGCATGACACGGTTTACGCTGAAATCCCGGTTAAGGGAAGTCATTATGAACACGTAGTCGAAGTTAGCCGCGATCGTCTGCTGCAGGACAGTTTTTGCATATCCGGCCGCATGTCCTGAAAAGTCACTGCGCACGAACATGGACTTTCGCGGAAGCGTCTTTATGATGGTGCTGTCCCCCATCCGGTTGAAGATCATCAGCACGAAATCTCCTGTTGCGGGAAAACTCTCACTTCCGTCGTTAAAGTACACACCGGCTTTCAGCCTGCCGAACACGCTTCCGTACTCGCAAATGAGTTCATACCTGTCCCTGTGAACGGATGTGACCCTTGCGGGAATTGCTGATGTATCGTATTGTGACATATCCAGTGAGTAAAGTAAAGTGTTATTGAAGCCGTAGTCTTCGAGCAACAACTCTTTTCCCTCCAAAATCCGACATTTGGATGCTTCGATTTCATTTGAAAACCTGTTTGCGATGAACATACACGTCTTTTCCGAAGCTGCCGACATAATGGATCTCTTCCCAGCCGCGGGTGGTAAACTCTGGACTGGGAGACATGTCTGTGACAGAATCTCCCGGGCAGTCTATGAGCCACCCCCCGGATTTGCAGACGCGAGTTATCTCCGCTATTTCCTCGTCCCAATAATCACCGATGACGTGGCCGGACATTACGATGTCAAACGTGTCATCCGGGTAAGGGAGGCTTGTGATGAGGCCATCCAAAACCCTGACATTGCTTATGCCCTCACGGGCAATTTTGTCGCGCATGAACTCACGCAGAGTTCCGACAGGTTCACTTGCGTAGACCCATGCTGCCTTCTCGGCTGCGGCGAAGGTCAGCCTGCCGGAACCGGCTCCGATGTCTAGAACGACTTTTCCGTCGAAGTCGGCCAACCGGAACAGGCGTTCCTTGCTCCAGCCGCGTATGAAGTCGCACTTTTCTGCCATGACTTCAGGAGTGGTGTAGATTATGAAGTCTTCGATGCTTGACATGACGTAGACCTCTGCGTTGCGCACTTGCGCCGGTTCAGAAACATTCGGAGCTTCCAAAAGCAGTTTGTCTATCATGGAAGCGCATTCCGGACAGCGGTGTTTAAGGTACCACTCAACAGACGGATTTGCTTTCAGCGCAATTCCCATGTTCTGTCTCCACTCATCCCTGTTGACACGCCAGCCGTTGCTTTGCAGCATGATTTGGATCTGAAAACGTTCAAGAAGCAATAAACTGTTGAAAGAATAATCTTTCGGGTCTATCCACCCTAATGACATATGGTCCTCCTTATCAAACGTGACAAATTAATTCAATGTTTTTCTCATAACTGCGCATATGGTATTTGATTTTTCATCATAAGGCTTTCCTGTGAAATCCGAGTAAAAATCGACAACAGCGAAGCCGTGAGGCCGGACTTCTTCGGTCAGGGTCACCTTCGTGAAGCAGGTGTCCCAGATGTTGTATTCTTTTACGTTCCCGTCTTCAATGATCACCGTTCGGGTCAGACCGATGCATTCGCCGTAGTAATACTGCGCATTCAGGCAGATGTGCGGGTTTGGGCTCCAGAAACCGCCGTTTTCATTGATCTCCCATGATGTATGTTCTTTGCAGCCCTTGCTTTTTTGCGGGGTGAATACGTCAAGTGCAAACAGTCCGCCAGGTTTCAAAGCTCTGTACACACGATCCAGGAGATTATGCCGATCCTCAGGTACCAGGGCACCGTAGTCGCACCAGATCAGCGTTACCATATCGAACTTATTGTCAAATTCCATCTCCAGGTAATCCATCAGCAAATATTCGGTTTTTTGGTCATGGGACTTCGCATACTCGATCGAGCGCTCGGAAAAATCCAGACCGGTTACGATGAAACCGCGATCGGAAAGACGTTTCGTATATAATCCCGGTCCGCAGCCGATATCGAGGAGCTTCCCGCCGGGCGGCATCAAAGAGGATATCCACTCCGCAGAACGGTCTATGAACTCCGGCTTACGGCTTGCAGCATCGGTATTGGGGTCGAGATGCGCTTCGAGCATTCCCCCGGATATATGTGGATCGTTCCAGAACTTTGAACAGGTCTTTTCGTATAGTTTCGGTTTATCTAACAGAGTCTTCAGCGTGCTATACATGTCTGAAATCCCCCCTCACTTTCAGTTTTTAGGTACAAAAATACCGCAGCAAGCAGCCATCGATAGCTGCAAACTGCGGTGTGCTTACGGGTGAGCGCGTAAAAATAGAAATACGGGCACACCCGCTCGTATACCCGTAGTAGTTTACAGTATTCACGAAGGGTTGCTTGTGAGGGCACAGCGACAACTGCAAGAAAACCTTGCATCATCACCACGCCGAATATTCAGTTTTAGATGAATGCCACCTCATAGACTAATATCATCAAAAACAACCCCTTCCGTTGTCAAAATCGAAAAGCATCATGGTCTCAGAGTCGCTTTTCATGATGAATATACCATGTCTTTCCTCAATAATCAATACCCAATTTAGTAATGCATATTAAAAATTTAACTCAAAATGAATACATTGCTTTACAAAAAGGACAAATGTGCTATAATCGGAAAAATAATCTGTATCGTTCGTTTTTGCATGTCACGAAAAGAGTGCGGCATAATTTCTGTTTTCAGATGAAAGGGAGTGAATTGGATATGGACCACAAAGGGACAGTTACGCTTGAAACTGAACGGCTGATATTGAGACGATTCAAGCTCGGGGACGCCGACGCGATGTTCCGAAACTGGGCAAACGATCCCGAAGTGACCAGGTACCTGACCTGGCCTACCCATTCTGATGTTTCCGTTTCCAGATTCGTAATCGGCAGCTGGTTGAAACAGTATGAGAACCTGAACTATTACAGCTGGGCGATAGTCCTCAAAGAGATCGATGAGCCGATCGGAAGCATCTCAGCCGTGATGATAAATGAGCTGCTCGAAGAAGTGGAAGTGGGATACTGCATCGGAAGGAAATGGTGGCGGCAGGGCTATACGTCCGAGGCGCTAGCCGAGCTGATCCGGTTTTTCTTCGAGGAAGTGGGAGTCAACCGGATCAAAGCCACGCATGATGTTCAGAACCCCAATTCAGGCAAGGTGATGCAGAAATGCGGCATGAAGTATGAAGGAACCATGCGCCAGGGCGGAAAGAACAATCAGGGTCTGTGCGATGTCTCCGTCTATGCAATTATAGCTAAGGTCTATTTCGCTCACAGGCATAACTAAAACACTCTTGATCATACAAATAATTCATTTGAGCGATCCCGTGACTTGCTTGGGATATGTGGAGTATGCAGGCGGATCCATTAAGATTTGAACAGGGAGAAAATTTGGATCGATCAAGGGACAGATGATCTTATCCGGATTGCGTATTTATATCACATACGACATTATTCTTCAAATTTTGCAACCCTCTCGTTGATTTTGCATATCATGTTTATGAGGCAAGATGCAATTATGATGAGAGGGTATTATAATGCGCAAAGTAATAAAATCTATATTTGTGATTTTTCTGATAGTGGTGATTGCGGCAAGTTTGCTAACAAGCTGCAATATGCAGGAAAAAGAGACTGTTACACTGCTTGGGACAAACGCGGCCGGCAACGACGCCTCAACTTTCTTTGTCATTAATCCTGACGGAACACTGGAACCTTTTGAAATCCCGGGCAACAAGGTCCTTGTCGTGACCGACATGGACATAACCTTCAGAAGCGCATCTCCGGAAAGGACGGTATTTGTTCAGCTGTATTTATTTAACGTGAACTTCTTTCCGTATTTCCAGGATGTGACCGTGGCGGATGCCAACGGAGACGGTGGGTTGCACGCCAGCCTGCAAACCGGGGTCAGGATCGGACCGAACACGGTATTCGGTGTCAGGGCATCTTCAGGCGATGTTGTCGATCCCGCCGGGATAGCAGTCACTTTGCATGGGTACCTAAAGCAAAATTGATTTGAATGCTTACGAACCCAAATGGTGTTTTGCCTGATCTGATATAGAAAAAAGGCTGAAACAAAGCGGCTATGCGGTAAGTTTCCCTGTCGCTTTGTTGCAGCCTATTTTTGATTGAAATTATTACCTCCGGATGTTATACTGAAATTAACGATAGAGCTGAACGATCATCCGAGGAGGAGTGGATATGAAGGACCGGATAGCAGGAAATCTGCTCAAACCTGCCATATGGGTAATGGCAGCTTCAGTCGTAATTGTTGCAGTATCGGTCATAGGCTTTTTATCTGGCAAACAATCTGCGAGCGACCCGCAGAATAGTATGCAGGAAGAAGCAGCAACTAAGAAATTATCTGTCCGCGAAGTCAGGACGCTGTCGGAAAAAGGAGATAGGCTCAGGTTTGAAGATTTCAAGGGTTTTTCAGGCATCGATGTCAGTTCGAACCTCGATTATCACATCATGCTCTATGGAGTTGAAGGCGGCTACCGCCTGATCGTGCGGACGGACGGGGAAAAGATAGACAGTGCGCAACTGGAACGGATTTGGGACAGCGGCGGAAGCGGTATTGACATCCGCTATAACGATGTTGACGAATTCATAGAAAGTCATCCGTCTAACGAAGAGATCGAGAGCTGGCGCGGTATTGGGATCGGTACGCCCCGGAACGAAGTACATGATATCATGGGGGAACCGGATTCGATGCTGTCCGGATTATGGGGCGACATATATGGATTGGTCAATGAGTCGATCGTGATATTTTACTATGATCCGGATGGGAACGTACAGCAAATAAAAAAAGATGTTGGCAAAGAAATAAGTTCTATCGAAGTTGTAAGGGAATCTGATAATAAACAGTGGACTTTTTCGGATGACGCTGCGACAGGTCTGTTTGCATCCGCGTTGAACCAAAGGGCGAGAACTGACGCGGTAATCGACATTCGCCCGAGAGATTACCTTGTTATAATACATTTTTATGATGATACATATGAAGAATACAGTTTGTGGGCAGACGAAGATGCAAATGTCCGGGGAGTTCTAATGAATGATGATAAAACCTGGCTTTTGTATACAGATGCGATTTCCCTGATAAAAGAAATGCTGAAATAAAAACAGAGCCCATGAGCTTAAAAAAGTTGGATAGAAGTTGAACACACCGGAAGTACATACATGCCGGAAGGAGATAAATAATGACCGACAGGACAACCACAGTTGAGCAACTGAAAAAACATGTTCAGGATTTTTCAGATGCACGGGGCTGGCGAAAAGACCAAAACGCCAAAGATCTTGTTATGGCTCTGACCGTTGAAGCGGCTGAGCTCGCTGAGATATTCATGTGGCTGCATTCTGACGATGCCGACAGCATAAAAGAAAACGCCGAGGAATACGAGCATCTGCAGGAGGAACTTGCGGATATTTTCTGGTATATCTGCCGGTTGTGTGAACATTTTGATGTGGACCTGGCAAAGGCTGTAGAAAAGAAAACTGTAAAGAACGCAATGAAATATCCGGTTCCGGACCAAAGGCAGGATCAAAGCGATACAAACACAGGGTCATGACATACAGAAGGAAGTATTTTATTTAGAAGATCATTTGTCGCGATTTTCAAACTTGATGTATTGACACAGGGATGACATCCGATATACGGCTTTGATATTACATCTCTGTCGATCAGCAATCGCACACGATTTTCCTTGTCATTCATAAGCCCTAAAACGCTGACCGACCCGGGTGAAATGCCCAAAAACTCATGCATATATATCTCGTCTGCAAAGGACAGACGTGCGGAACCGATCTGTGCGGACAGATCCTTTGTTTTGAAAGGTTTGCGCCCTGGCATCATCAGCAGGTAAAAATTCGTTTTCTGGCGGTTGCACAGGAAAAGGTTCTTGCAGATCTCGATACCGAGCAGCGCTTCCACCTCTTCGCATGCCTCGATCGAAGGTGTCGGAGCATGGTCGACGCGTGTGTATGATACACCAAGGCGGTCAAGAAGGTCATAAGTTGCGATTTCCACCGGCAGACGGTCCTGACAGTTTTCAGGTCGGCCGGAGTAGATCACAGGATCGATGTAAAAGTCGGACATGATATTCACCTTTGATTTGAAGTGGGCGGAAGAAGGGCTGTAAATCCCTTTCCTTTACATAGTTTAAGACAAGAGTAGTTTAAGGTCAATATTTGCTGTAAGTTAACCTTTAAGAGTGATGAGGCGAGACAGAGGGATTTCCTCAAAATAGTCGGCAGGCTAAATAGGAACCTCAGGCCCATGTGACATAAGGAAGCGATCACATGAAAAGAGTTTCACGAGTGATTCAATATGTGGATGGTATAATCGAAAAAATACCGTCAGCAGAGAAGCGAAAACAGGCATATGTCCATACATATGGTGTCAGCCAATATTGTGCGCTACTGGCGGCAAAGAGGGGTTTGGATCCTGAACTGGCATATATAAGCGGCCTTCTGCATGACATCTATACCTATTTCTCAGGCAGCGGAATGTATCATGCATATAGCGGTGCTGAGATGGCACGTGTAGCGATAAGGAACATGAACATCTTTTCTGATGATGAGAAGATTATAATCCTTTCAGCCATTTTCCATCACTCGCAAAAAAAGCAGATACATGACGGGTATGATGAGGTACTGAAGGATGCCGATATCCTTTCGCTTTTTTTCAATGATCCCGAATTCCGTGTGTTTTATCGCGATGCGCAACGGCTTGAAAACTTGCTGAAGGAACTAAAGATAACTGCGGCGCTGACCGAACACGGACATGAACTGGCAATGTCACAGGGTATCAAGTTCAAAAGGTCGCTGTTTGCCGACATTGCCGAGGAGATGGCATCGAAAAATATCCGTGGAGAAAGGGAATCTGCGCAGTTCATGGATATCATCAGGTACTATCCCGAGGAATCAGCCTTTGATGATCTGAAAAACGGCTGGTGTGCGGCCTTTGTCTACCACTGCGTGCTGAAAGCCGGACTTGCCCTGCCGATTAAACTGCCGCCATGCAAATACAGATTTGCGGGAGTGGGGGCCTGGTTTGAGTGGGGCATGGAAAATGGCCTGTGCTTTAGCGATACGGATGGGATAGTCCCTGAAAGAGGAGACATTGTTATATATAACAATATTATCTCACCGGAAAACAAGCCGGCGAACGGAGCTTGGCACGATCATATGGGCATCGTGTTATCATGCGACGGTGATAGGCTGAGAGCAGCGGAAGGAAATATTGATAATAAGAATGTCTCCGGAGTCATAGAGAGGAAGAGGGGTGGCACTATCGGATGCTACATTAGGATCCCCGATGATTTTGATTGCGAAGATTGGAGTGGCGATTATAAGAAGTATCTGAGGAATGTGGCCGGTATTTGATTTTTAATGATCTGATGCTTTACTGTTGACTGATTATGTAGAAACATATAGTTAGGTCCGTTTGCTTGTACATTATCTATTATTGAACTGCTGAATGAGAGAGGGATATCATCAAATCTCGTAGGAACGGTGTACAATGTTTATACAAATCCCGAATACAGACGGAGGGGAATAGCTACACAAGTAATGACTGCGCTTTTGCAGGAAGCAGAAAAATTGAATGTTGCTGTGATCGACTTGCTGTCAACGGATGACGGAAAGTCATTGTATGAGAAATTAGGATTCAAAGTGCAGAAATATACTCCTATGAAGTTAAGGCTCAAGTGAGGGCTTACGACAGTAGTTTGCAGTTTGCTTTTGCTGTTGATATAGTTAAAAATAATTACAAAAAATCTTATGTTTAAGCATCGAAATGGGATATATATGAAATTAGTAAAATTGTTTCCCTCCCCGGGAAGAGGTAACGTAGTTTTGGAAGGCTATATACCGGAGCTTGCATTATTTCCAAACGGAGTACGTGTTTTGCCCGCGATCCTGATACTTCCGGGCGGAGCCTATCGCTTTGTATCACCGGGCGAAGGCGAAGAGGTGGCTTTGCGATTTTGCGGCGAGGGTTATGCGTGCTTTGTGCTGAAATATTCCGTCGGGGATGATGCTGGTTTCCCGAAGCCGTTGGAGGATGCCTCAAGGTCTATGTGGATGATAAGGCAGCACGCGGAAGAATGGCATATCGATCCCAAACGGGTCGCCGTGATGGGATTTTCTGCCGGAGCCCATCTCGGTACTGCTTTGGCCACGATGTGGCACTATCCGGAGCTTCAAAGCGAGGACATGCCCGAGGGCGGAAACCGCCCGGACGCATGTGTGTTCGGCTATACCCCGACGACATTTGAGGGATTTGAAGAAAAAGCAAAGAAGGACGGAATGCCCTTCGTGCCCGGACAGCACCTGAATGTCCTGGGAGAGGGGCGCTTTGCGGATATAACGAGCCTTACTACTCACAAGTTGGTCGATAAAAGAACACCGCCAGCCTTCCTGTGGAAGACGAATTTGTGCTATCCGGAAAGTACTTTCCTGTACGCAGAAGCTTTGAAAGAAGCAGGCGTTCCGTATGAAGTGCATGTTTTTACCGATACAAAACGTGCCGGAGGCTTGTGCAACCGCGGAGGATATGCTGCCAATACGCAAATGTGGGTTCAGATGGCACTCAACTGGCTTGCAATGGTGATGGGGGAACAGTGAAATGAGCTTGTATATCCCGTTTGAAAAAGGCTATGGTACATATGCGGGTACTGTCCGTACATCAAGATATGTAGAGGGATCGGATGGGACGAAACTCGCAGTTGATATTTATCTCCCTGCCGACGGACCCGGTGAGGTCGCTACCGGTCCTTTCCCGCTTGTCCTGCATGCGGCGAAAGGGGGCAGGCGCATGGGCACAGGGATCGATGCCATCACAGCCAAACTCGTCGCCAACGGTTACGCCCATATGTTTCTCGAAACGCGCGGATCAGGTGCCAGCTACGGTTATTCAAACAGCTTTTGCGAGCCGCTTGACGCCCGGGATGTTGCCGCAGTTATAGAGTGAGCTGCTGCACAACCGTGGTGCAACGGGAAAGTCGGTATGCGCGGCATCTCAAACTCCGGCCTTATCCAGGAAGCAACCGCCGCTGTCTGCCCTGAGCATCTGGTCGCTATTGCGCCTGTTGTCTGCAACAGCGATTTTTACTCTCAAAACTATCCGAACGGAGTTTCTGCGCTTCCGTCAGGCTATATGCAAATGCGGGGTGCTTTCAGACCCCAGATCGGCGCGCCGGTCGATGACGATCCGGCACCAGGTTATCCGCAGGCTAATGCAGCGCTGCTTCAGCAGAGGGAGAACAAACCTTTTATCGGCTACACGTTTACCCCAAATATGTGCCGCGATACTATCCATGAGGAACTCGGATATGCTCCGAATATGGACTGTGCACCGATAGAGTTCACCGAGGCGATAAAGAGCAAAGGTTATCTCATATTCCAGCTTGGCGGCTGGTTCGATTCCGGTGCCGGCGGACAGCTTATCACATATAAAAACTGGGGTGGGTGGATCACTATAGGTCCATGGAACCACGGAGAGTCGGCTTTCGGGGAGTCTAAGCTGCCTAACGGGAATATGGATCTGCCTTCCCTGTACCTGCGTTGGTTTGATTATGCACTGAAAGGGATAGATAACGGGTTCGATCGCGAGCCTCGGGTTAAGTTCTATACGATCAATGCGCCGAAAGGACAGGAATGGCGCACATCGGCTGATTGGCCGCCTGCCGGTTTTGATCATAATATCTTTTATCTTTCGGGAAAAGGGCATGACCTTTCCGGAAAACTGGAAAAATCATTACCTGATGCGGGAGCCGAGGAATATAAAGTAGACCTAACTCCTGAAATTTTTGGTCCCTGGGGCAGGATGGACAGTTATATCACGACTGATATGACCGACAGGCTTGATCGCAAGGGTTTGTCATTTACTTCTGCGCCCCTGGAGAAAGATACCGAAATGACAGGACACGGAGTTGCGGAACTCTGGGTAAGCTCCGACGCCGGGGACGGTAACTTTATCCTGGTCGTTGAGGACGTATCTGAAACCGGCAAGTCATCGTTTGTAACAATCGGTGTTTGCCGCGCATCACACCGTAAAACGACTCCGAACGAGGCTTTCAACTCGGTGGGGATACCTTATCACCGCAGCTATAAGGAGGATCTCATACCGCTGGAACCCGGTGTCCCTGCGAAGCTCGAGTTCTGCATCGACCCGATATCATATGTTTTTGCCGCGGGTCACAGCATACGCGTCACACTGGTCTGCGCCGAGGAAAAGACATATCAGCAGCCTGAAGGCTTTGATTATGAAAACCCGCCGACCATTACGCTATATACCGGCGGTGACAAAGCGTCATTAGTTAAATTGCCGCTAAGCAGTACAGTTGGTTGAACATATGAGAAACACACTGATTAGGTAAGTAATACTAATATGTTTTGGTTTCTTGGAGTGATGAATAAAGGCAAAAGTTTGTTATGATTTATTAAGAACAATCAAAAGCGATGCGATCGTAGAAATGGCTGATATGGAGTCGGCAAAAGCATTAGGTGCTATAGTCATAACAAAGAGGCCTCAAGACTACGGGGTTATAAGGTTTGATACAAGAGTTCCCATAATGCGCATACCGGCCTCGGCATTTCTATATTTGCTCGGAAAAGCTGAAGCAGAGGGATTCGCAGCACAACTGTGATCCTTAATATGTTTCAACACTGAAAATATCGGCACAAATCAACTTAGAAAGGAATTAAGACGCTCGTTTATGAAAGACACATGAGAAGACGCATATAAGCATTGGTGTTTGGAATTCCGGCGAGAGGTGTACTATGATTGATGTTGTTTTCAGCGATAGCGCATGCGGAAGCTTAAAATTAGCACATTATGGTCCGGACGGATACCGGGGCGGCGCCACCATAGGAGTTTTTGCTGGCATTACTGATGGATTAAAGCCCGCTGAAGAAGAAATCCGGAAGGCATTGCAAAATGCTGAAGAGAAGCTTCGTCTTGACTTGGAGAAAGCATTGCGTTTAGGCGGACATCCTTCAGATGTGTTTGGGTTCGGGCTTGCTCTTAGCGTGGGCGATATTTCTGAGGACAAACCCGGAGAAAAGCGGCAGCAAGTGTTGGAACGCATGTATAGCATTTACCCCAGTGCGGATTGGCGCGACGTGGTCCAAGATCTGATACAAAGAGCTAATGAGGATTTGGGAACTATATGTGATCGTATTTCAAAGGGAGAAACCGTCCGTATATGGTATAGTGACATGCCTGACGAGGCTTGCGGTCTGTACTGGTTTATGACTCAGTTATGCAGGCTCGATATTCATGACCAACAGATATATCTCATTAAACTCCCGGAATGGGATATTGATGATAATGAAGATATGATTCCAAAGAACGGCTGGGGAGAGGTGTCTCCTTCACAATGGCATAGTTATGTTGAGCTGCAAAAGCCTGTTTCAAGTGAATTTTGCAAGTACTGCGAATCGCAATGGAGAGCACTGCAAAAGGAAAATGCTCCGTTGCGCGCGATGCTGAATGGGAAGTTGGTCAGCTTACCGGAACATATCTATGATGATTTTATTCTACGTGAAATTTCAGCCGAAAACGAATATTTCCGGGAGGAAATGGTAATCGGCCGGGTGTTGGGCAAATATCGGCTTGGCATAAGCGACTCGTGGGTCGCGTTTCGTATCGAAGAACTGATACGTGCCGGAAAACTTGAAGTAGTGAGAAAGGCAGAAGAAGGGTCGCCAATATACCATCGTTTGCTGAAGAAGCCTGTTTGAGCGTTGACTGAGAAATTACCGGTTCATGCTGATTTCCTGCAATATGTGTTTCTTATTTGTCCCGTTTGATGCGGAAGCGATGTTTTGCTCTAATATGATCATCATATAAAAAATGGAATGTGAAAGGTGATAGAATGATACCGACTCCGGCACAGGCAAGAGAAATATTGGAAAAGTACAATAAGGAACCGTTCCATTTGCGCCATGGTGAAACGGTTTCCGGCGTTATGGGCTGGTTCGCGGAAAAGCACGACCCCAATAATGTCGATTATTGGCGTACCGTCGGAATGCTTCATGATATCGACTTTGAGCTTTATCCGGAGGAGCATTGTGTCAAGGGCATTGAAATCATGAAGAATGAAGGGATCGATGAAAGCATCATCCGTTCTGCCATGAGTCATGGCTGGGGCCTGACAAAGACACCGTACGAACCTGAAAACATAATGGAAAAGATACTCTTTGCCGTCGATGAACTGACCGGGCTGATAGGGGCGGCTGCCCTGATGCGCCCGAGCAAAAGCGTCTCCGATATGGAGCTTTCCAGCCTGAAAAAGAAGTTCAAAGATAAGAAGTTTGCCGCAGGCTGCTCCAGGGAGACTATCGCAAAGGGTGCCGAAATGCTTGGCTGGGAACTCGATACTCTTCTGGATGAAACCCTAAATGCAATGAAGGCAATAGAGAATCAATAGCGATTTAAGGCAAGAGAAATTAAAGCGCCGGCTCAGCCGGCGCTCTCTGAATATTTTTTGCATTCTTCGATTGCCTTGTGCATGCTGCTAAAGAAATCGCTGTATCTCAGGGTTTCATGCGGGATTTTCGTGTATGCGGCTCTGAGCGATAAAGGAATTTTCCTGCCGTTGAGCTCTATCTCATTTCCGTTCAGGCAAAGGACCTTTTCAGCGATCTTTTCGGCTTCATGCAGATTTTCCAGTCCGGTGACGAGCGCAAACTCATCCGCTCCGATCCGGAACATCAGCATATCATCATCCCTTGCCTCGTCGATCCTCCTTGCGGATTCGACTATCGCCAAGTCCCCTGCCGCTCTTGATATGCAGTTTATGTACGTGAGGTTGACAATGTCGAAGCAAATGACATACGTGCCTTTCATGCTCTTGAAAACGTCATATGCATCGGCGATGTCCACTTTTTTTCTTGCCATATCCATATCCTCTCCTTCGACATATTGATACTGGATCTTTGGGAATATTCCGGAAAATTTCCACTGCTTCTTGTAAGCGGAGGGTGATACGTTCCAAACTTTTTTGAATGCCCTGCAGAATACCTCAGGAGAACTGAACTGATATTTATATGCAATATCGGTAACAGTCATTTCTGTGCTTAAAATATCATGAGCCGCAAGGGACATGCGCCTTTTGTCTATATACTCTTTGATGCTTCGATGCAGGGCAAAGCGAAAAAGCTTCTGCAGGCTTGAGAGTGATACATAGCAGTAATCCGCTATCATCTGAGGGGTAAGCTGATTGCAAATATTGTCTTCGATAAAGTTTATAGCATCCGCAAGCACAAAAAAGTTCCTCACATGTTTACCTCCCCGCTGTGAAAAAAGCTGAGAATCAAACATTCGGCGTTTAGTCTTATACTTCGACTTTCAGATACAGTATAACAGGTTTATTAATATTTTTCTTGACTTTTTGAGCACAAATATGGTTTCCTTATACTAACAGCCATATCACTATAACAGATTTTTTCGCTATGATCAGATGCTCAAAAAGATGGTCCAAGTCTATGATCAGGGACTCAAACAACATGCGATCATGATTACAGCCGGTATATTAAGAGAGAATTATACATTTTGTCAATAAACAAGGATCCGGAATTCTTATTTTGACAAGACTATCTCATAGGTAATGCTGCTAACCAATACTGAGATAGAACAAGAGTGAGCTTGTTGCATGAAAGGGATGATATGCCATGATTTCACTTAGAAAAATCACTGAAGATAATTTTGAGGAATGCATCAGTCTTGCTGTAACTGAGCAGCAAAGAGAATTTATAGCTTCAAACGCGTACAGCCTTTGCGAAGCATATGCCCTGACAAACCATGAACTGTATGTTCCAATGCCATATGCGATATATAATGACGACACTATGGTTGGCTTCGCAATGGCCGTCTACCAACCGATGGATCCGGATGATCCTGACGACGATGAAAATGTATATTATCTGTCGCGGATAATGATAGATAAGAAGTATCAGGGTTTGGAATACGGAAAAGCAGCCTTGAGGGAAGTTGTAGAAATGATCAAAGCATTTCCCTGCGGTGAGGCAACGGCGATCGTCCTGGCAAGCAATCCCGCCAACCTGCCCGCTTATCAGATGTTCCGGGCATTTGGTTTCAGAGAAATGGGAATAACGAATTCGGAAGGGGATAATTACCTCAGAATGGATATATAATGCTGTACATAAAATAACTCGCCGGCTATCCGCCTAAGATATTGATTGACAGCATTATGTACATTTCATATGATCGTGATCATTTTTCCTGTTGTCTTCAGGGGATTCGGTGTGGGCAGGGATTGACCTCTTGCCAGATTCATCAATATTAATTATATAAGCAGGCGATTAGTAATGGGTGGGATGAAGATGAAAACGCTATACATTTCGGACCTTGACGGGACGTTGCTCAACAGCCGGGCAGAGCTGTCAAACTACACGGTTGAAACACTTAACAGGCTGATCGAAAGCGGCGGTTACTTTTCGGTGGCAACAGCAAGGACTGCCGCCACAGCTTTATATATTCTGAAGGATGTCAAAATCAATGTGCCGATCATACTGATGAACGGTGTACTCGTTTACGACATACATGCCGGGCAGTATATCAAGAAAGAAGTACTCAGCAAACAACTTGCAAAGCAAATTACCGCGGCCATAAAGAAAACCGGACAAACCGGATTGATGTATGCCCTTTCCGGCAATGAACTCCGCACCTATTATGAGAGGCTTGACAACGAACCGATAAATGCGTTTATAGAAGAGAGAAGACGGAAATATAACAAGCCGTTCGAACGGATAAGTGATTTTGATGACGTCGACGGGGACATTATTTATTTTTGCTTCCTGGATGATCATAAGAGCATTTGGCGTTTATATGACGAGGTAAAGGACATCGGCGGGATCAGGATAGAGATGTATAAAGATATTTACTCCGAAGACTTGTGGTACCTGGAGATTTTCAGGGAAACAGCATCCAAGAATAATGCGGCACAGTTCCTTAGGCAAAAATACGGATTTGAAAAGCTCGTGTGCTTCGGAGACAATCTGAACGACCTTCCGATGTTCGCCGGCTGCGATGAATGCTATGCGGTAGCGAATGCCAAGCCGGAGTTGAAGGAAAGGGCAACTGCTGTGATAGGCAGCAATGATGAGGACGGTGTGGCACGCTTTATTGAAGAGAATTTATTGATATGAATGTTATGAAAACAGCTCTTGTTCATATAAATAATACCATATTTGACCCTGAGGGCAGCCTTATGTGCAGATTACAATTACCATAGCTGCTGTCATATTTGATACTAATTGACTATTTGTGTAGTGGTGCAGTTCCTATTTGCATTTCCGAATTTGTGATTGGAGGACGGCTAAAGTTATGGATATCAGCATCGATACATCTAAAATCGTTATTGAGACCGAAAGGCTGTTGCTGCGTCCGTTTAATGAATCTGATTTGACCGACTTCTATAACTACGCTTCTGTCCCGGGCGTCGGAGAGATGGCGGGATGGCCGCACCACGATTCGATCGAAACCTCGAAACGCATTTTGAAATCATTTATTGACGAAAAAGAAGTTCTGGCGATTTTTCACAAGGCCGACAAAAAGGTCATAGGCTCGCTTGGACTCCATTGGTCGTGGGCAAATAGTGACGACAGGTATAGAGATCTGAAGGTCAAGGAAATAGGGTATGTACTCTCGAAGGATTATTGGGGTCAGGGTTTGATGCCCGAAGCCGTTAAAGCCGTAATTGACTATGGATTCAACACACTCGGACTTGATGCTTTCAGCTGCGGTCACTTTATAGAAAACGATCAGTCACGCAGAGTCATAGAGAAGTGCGGATTCACATTTGTCAAGCGCGGAGAGGTATATTCAAAGCAGCTTCAGCGCAGCTTTGAAGATATGAGATACATATTATTGCGCTCATCATGGAATACCGATCCCCTGGCTGATTATTATGCAAACTATGATGAGAACGGTCGCCTGGAATCAAAGCATGGCCAGGTGGAATTTCTTACGACGATGCGATACATCAGGAGGTACCTTGCGCCTGGTGCCAGGGTCATCGAAATCGGTGCGGGGACAGGACGATATAGCAGGGCAATTGCCGATATGGGCCATGAAGTCGAAGCGGTCGAACTGTTTCAACATAACATCGATATATTCAACAAACTGCGCAGACCTGAGCAGAAAATAAATATATACAAGGGTAATGCTCTTGATTTGTCTGTTTTTTCAGACGGTGAATTTGACATCACATTGCTCCTGGGCCCGCTGTACCATCTCTATACCGGGACTGATAAGAAAAAGGCGATCGAAGAAGCCCTTAGAGTCACGAAAACCGGCGGAGTGGTTTTTGCGGCATACTGTATCAGCGACGGCAGCATCGTAAGAAGCGGTTTTCAGAGAAAAGCTTTCGACATATCCGAATACATCAGGAGGGGGAAGATCGACCCTGAAACGTTTGCCACACGCTCCGAGCCGGAGGATATATTTGAGCTCGTCCGCAAGGAGGACATCGATCGCCTGATGAGCGGCTTCAACGTGGAGCGCCTTCATTATGTGGCGACAGATCTTTTCACGAATTATATGCGGGATGTAGTCGATACGATGACCGACGATGAGTTCGCGCTATACCTGCGGTATCATTTCGCTGTATGTGAGCGGGCGGATATGGTGGGCATCACTCATCATAGTTTGGATATTTTCAGGAAGAAGGAATAATCAGGTACATCAGTATGTAAGTAAAATTCGCTTATTAGTGTGATTTCGAGCAGAGTGAATACAGGAAATAGAGGTGGATCGGATGAGAGACTTTACCTATCATGCTCCCACAGAGGTGATCTTCGGGCGTGGAGCGGAGCTTCAAACCGGTCAGGTCGCAAGGAAATATGGCGCAAACCGAGTTTTGGTGGTATATGGTCAGGGAAGCGTAGTCCGCAGCGGGCTTCTGGACAGGGTATGCAAGACCTTCGATGAAGCAGGGATCTCATATAGACTGTTAGGAGGAGTTGAGCCTAATCCCCGCCTTGGATTTGCCCGGGATGGAGTGAAGACAGCTATAGATATGAAAGCCGATATGGTAGTCGGTGTAGGGGGCGGAAGCGTCATAGACACCGCCAAAGCGATCGCCCATGGAGCGGCAAACCCCGATATCGACATATGGGATTTTTGGCTCAGGAAACAGACGGTCATGAAGAGCATCCCTGTCGGAGCGGTTTTGACCATACCCGCCGCGGGAAGCGAAATGAGCGATTCTGCGGTATTGACAGATGAAGAAACACAAGAAAAAAGGGGACTGAGCACCCGGTTTAACAGGCCGGCTTTTGCCATCATGAATCCGGAGCTTGCCGCAACGCTGCCGGTATTTCAGGTAGCCTGCGGTGTAACAGATATCTATATGCACACCTTGGAAAGATACTTTTCTCCGGTGACCGGCAATGACTTTACGGATGAAGTGGCGGAAGCGCTTATGCGGGTCGTTATTCGAAACGGAATACGCGCTGTAAAGGATCCAACCGATTATGATGCCATGAGTGAGATCATGTGGTGCTCAAGCGTCTCCCATAACGGGATCACAGGCCTGGGAGGGGAGAAGGACTTTTCCGCCCACCAGCTAGGGCAGGCTATCGGCGGGATATATGACAAGGCCCACGGAGCGACACTTTCCGCCGTTTGGGGGAGCTGGGCGTGGTATGTATATAAAACTGACCCGGCCAGGTTCGGGGAATACGCAAGAAACGTATTCGGAGTGGGTACTGCGGAAGCCGGTATAGAGAAGACGATAGAGTTCTTCAAAGAGTTGGGTATGCCTGTGTGCTTCAGCGAGCTTGGTATCGGCGTCTTGTCTGATGCGGAGCTGGAAGCGCTCGCTGTCAAATGCACATACGGCAAGACGAGAACGATTGGATGTTTCAGGGTTCTTGACTATGATGATATACTCAACATTTATAAGGCGGCTAACAGGTAAACCGCTCATATGCCTATATTTTTCGATGGGGTATATAATATCACTGCCTATTATCGATATTACCGAGGCCATCAGGCAATGTGTTCCAAGGAAACCGCAAACGAAATCGCCGTTTCGAACGGCGATTTTTTGTAAGCGACAATGCTATCAGCGGTTTGGTTGTCAGCGTATCTTTTGATCCATTTATGTCCGTTGGGATATTCAGCTTTCATAGCTTCCATAAACCAATCATATCTTTCTCTTCCAAGAGTGTTATTATCAGATCATAATCATGTTGGTGATCACTGTTTTCACAGTTTCGTGATTTGCACAGCAAATTCGTCCAATAATCTCATTTTTCCTCCACGGAACACCAAATCACTTGCCAAGGCTGGAAAGGCTATGCTGTTATCAATCGGTAACTTATCTTAAATATGAAATTGCCTGCCAGATATTTAGAATCAGCCAAGTTATATTGGAAATCGATCTGATCGGGTTTGCCTTGTTTCAATGATTTAAGTATAATTTATTACATAGAGTGACATAGTTTTGGTTTTGAGACCGGAAGCAAGGTGCGATTGGGGCTTCTATAGATATAAGTTTATTGATATAAGTATATAGCGACAGGGGTTAAAATGATATGATAAAATTCAGCAGACTGGGTTCATGCGGCATCATCACAAACTATTTTTGCTCATCCAAATGCAAACACTGTATGTATGCGAGTTCGCCGAAGTGGCCGAAGGATTATATGGAAGCCGATCTGGCGGATGAAGTGTTCAAAACATTAGCTGGACATGGGTGCGGCAGTGTTCATATAGGCGGCGGTGAACCCCTGCTCCGGCCTGATAAGCTTTTTCCCGTTTTGGCGGCGGCCGCAGGAAACGATGTCTACATAGAGTACATCGAAACGAACGCATCATGGTACAAAGATGACGAACATGCAAAAGAAGTGATCGGCAAGCTAAAACAGCATCGGGTACATACTCTCCTGATATCCATTGACCCGTATCACAATGAATATGTCCCGTTTCGCAAGGTAAAGCAGCTGATTGCCGCATGCCGCCGTTACAATATGGAAGTCTTTCCATGGCAGATGGAGTTTTGGGACGATCTTGCGGCCGTGGGTGATGATGCGGTCGTCCATTCCCTTGATGAATATGAAGAGGTCTTTGATGAAGGATATAAGCTAGGGTTGGCGAGAAGGTATGGCCTTAACCTGCGGGGAAGGGCGCTGCAGACATATAAGCACTACCTTGATGACCAGCCTGTAAGGGAAATCCTTGACCGCTCGTCCCCCTGCAGGGAGTTGTTGGGGATCCATCATTTCCATATCGATCTGTACGGCAATTTTGTCCCGCCGGCCTGTTCGGGGTTGGCTCTGGACTTCAGGGACGCGGTAAACGGTGCGGCTCCCGAAAAATATCCGGTTTACTACGCCCTGGCTACGAAGGGGATCAAGGGTCTGTATGAATATGCGGTAGAGCATCATGGATATACACCGAAGGATCATTGCAAAGGGAAATGCGACCTCTGCTACGATATCCGTGAGTATCTCGTGATGCAAAGAAATCTCGTGTTGCCTGACCTTCAGCCCACATGGCATTACATGTATATGTGATCCGAAACGGGAGCGAATATACTCACAGTCTATTACGGTGAGATTTCAATCCTTCGATTCAATAAAGCCGCTATTCCGGTTAGATTTCATCCTTAGATACAATAAGACCTCCTTTTGCTGATATAGGCGCAGGTTCCCCAACTGCGCAAAGCAAAAGGGGGTCATGTCATAAATGACAAGCAGGGTTTGACGCATATCAATTGGTCCCGTGCAAAAACGCAGTATAACAAACATTTGACCGATCCAAAAAGAAGGCATATAATTGAATTGCTTCATAAATCGTAGAAAAAAGGCAGTTCATAGTACATTAAGAGGTATTTTGCAAGTCGGGTAATCAAAGTTGAAAGGTTATATATACTGCGATTGCTTGTAATTAATATCCATATAACAAAGGTCAGTGAGAGGCTTGAACATCATACTTATCGGGATGCCGGGAGCGGGAAAAAGTACTATAGGAGTTTTACTGGCAAAGGCGTTGGGCATGAGATTTATCGATACGGATATAGTCCTGCAGGAACAGGAAAACAGATTGCTGCATGAAATTATCAGCACGGACGGGATCGAACGATTCCTGGAAACTGAAGAAGCTGTCGTATCAAGCCTTAAACCAGAATACTCCGTTATTGCAACCGGGGGCAGTGTCGTCTATTCCTCGAAAGCCATGAACGCCTTGAGGGGAGCGGGCATTTCCGTTTTCCTCTATGTACCGTTTGAAGAGATCGAAAGAAGATTGAAAAATATCAAAACACGCGGCGTCGTGATCCCTGAAGGGAAAAGCTTAAAAGATGTTTATGAGGAGAGAATGCCGCTTTATATGGCTCATAGCGATATAAGGCTTGACTGTACCGGTAAAGATATTGAAACAGTCGTTGCTGAAGCAATAGAAGCGCTTCAAAAATACTCTTACGCTCATTATCCCGTAATCATAGAATGATAACAAGTAAATCATACTATCACTATTTTTGTGAAGTAAGTCAGGAGGAAAATACGTGAAAAAGCCAATAGTATTAGTTGTTATGGACGGGATCGGAAAAGGGAAAGGCGATCGGGGAGATGCGGTGAAGCTGGCTCATACCCCTACTTTGGATATGCTGCTCAACAGTTGCCCGCATACATTTTTGAAAGCACACGGAACTGCTGTGGGACTTCCATCGGATGCCGATATGGGCAACAGCGAAGTAGGTCATAATGCTCTCGGCTGCGGGCAGATTTACTCGCAGGGAGCAAAGCTTGTGGATGAGTGCATAAAGAGCGGCGATTTGTATAAATCACAAGTTTGGCAGGACATTGTATCAAACAGTGTTTCACACGATTCTGCTCTGCATTTTATCGGCCTTCTTTCTGACGGAAACGTCCATTCAAACTACAATCATCTGAAGGCATTGATCATCAAAGCGAAAGAAAGCGGAGTCAAAAGGGTAAGGATACACGTTTTGCTTGACGGCCGCGATGTTCCGCCTACTTCGGCGACCGGATATGTAGACGATCTTGAAAAGCTCCTGGCTGAGCTGAACGGCGACGGTTTTGATGCCCAGATAGCGTCCGGCGGCGGCAGGATGAAGGTAACGATGGACAGGTACCAGGCAAATTGGGACATGGTCAGACTCGGATGGGAGACACACGTTTTGGGAGAAGGAAGGCAGTTTTCTTCGGCCAATGAAGCGATAAGGACATATCGGGATGAACTGAACGTCATCGATCAGGATCTTCCTCCGTTCGTTATCGCAAAGGATGGACGTCCAGTCGGGACAATAAATGATGGGGACAGCGTGGTGCTGTTCAATTTCCGCGGAGACAGGGCGATTGAAATAAGTATGGCGTTTGAGGACGCAGACTTCAATAAATTCGATCGCAAACGCGTACCGAATGTTATATATGCAGGCATGCTCGAGTACGACGGAGATCTGAAAATACCAAAGAGATATCTTGTCAGTCCGCCAAATATCCGGAACACCTTGTCCGAGCTGTTGATAGAACATGGCATAAAGCAATATGCCGTGTCTGAGACGCAAAAGTACGGTCATATGACATATTTCTGGAACGGGAACAGGCTCCAGAAATTCAGTGAAAGCCTTGAAGTGTTCCATGAAGTTCCGTCGGATAAAGTACCTTTTGATGAACGCCCCTGGATGAAATCTGCCGAAATAACCGATAAGGTGATCGAAGCGATAAATTCAGGCGAATATGGCTTTATTCGGTGCAACTATCCAAACGGTGATATGGTTGGGCATACCGGAAATCTGGATGCAACTATTCTTGCCGTAGGGGCTGTTGATTTAGGAATCTCAAGGATATTGAATGCCGTTAAGGAAAGAGACGCTTTGCTGATAATAACTGCTGACCACGGCAATGCCGACGATATGATAGAGATAGGGAAGTCCGGTGAAGTCCAGGTCAAGACAGCGCACTCACTGAACCCTGTGCCGTTTATTATTTATGACAGGACTACGGAGTATAAAATAAAGAGCGGCAATTTTGGGCTTGCAAATGTCGCGCCAACGATTGCACGGCTCTTGGGTCTTGATGTCCCGAAGGTTTGGGAAGAAAGCATGATATAGCTTCGCTTTTCAGGGGGCGGCAAGCACAGGCAAACTTTTTTGACGATGCATCATCGTTGTTGAACCTCTCCGATTTTTGCGATTAATAAATTAAGAAAGGCTATACTGTTTGCAGTATAGCCTTTCTATTATGGAGTGAACTAAACACGCTTTCTTAAGTTGGCTTTTGCAGGTTCGCGGGAGCGCCTGTCCTGCAGTATGCATTGCACCGTAACGGCTGATATGACGATTATCCCGCCGATTATGGAGAAAATGCCGGGATTTTCTCCGTTGAAGAGGAAAACCCAAAAGGGGTTGAGAAGAGGTTCAACGGCAGCGATCAGGCTGCATGCCAGCGGCGGACAATTTACCGATGCCAGGGCGTAAAGGATATATGGGATACCCAGCTGTACGATGCCAAGGACGAGAATTGCAATTATCGAGGTCCCCGTATATGTATTATCGGTGAAGAAGCAGAACGGGATCCCGATCAATGCGGTGAGCAGATGGCCAAACAGTATGCCGCTCATCTTTTCTTCATCCCTGGTTTTTCCGACTGCGATGTACATGCTTCCCATGAACGCGCCTGAAAGGACGGCGACTATATCTCCCGCAACCTTTGGTTTTCCCAGGCTGCCGACAAAGAAAACTGCGATTCCGGCAAAAGTTGCGATAACTGTCATGATGTCAGAGGTGAGGAATTTCTGGTGAAATATCAACGCTGAGAAAATCATGAGGAAGATAGGAGACGTATATTGAAGGACTATCGCGTTGGCGGAGTATGTAAGTTTATTGGCGCTTACAAAACATATAAAAGTCGCGGCCAGGAAGAACATGCTTATCAAAACGTTCTTTGTTATGTATATCCGTTGTTTTGTGATCAGCATGTACACAAAAACGGCTGCGGCTGCGATAAGACTGCGGAACCCGGCTATCACAAACGGGTTCCAGTCTATCATCTTGAAGAAAATGCCCGCGATGCTCCAAAGCGTCGAGCAAATGAGCATTTGGACGATTGCGATCCGTTGTTTTTTATTCACGATATTGAGTTCTCCTGCCTGATAAAATCCGACTCATTATAGCACGGGCATGATAAAAAATCCATATATTATCAGGCAGAGAAATTGGTTATATTTTGCTGTTGAAATACTCCTGAGTCACTTGCAGCCGCATTCTTGGTATCTCTTTCCAAAATGACCGTGGATTTCTCCACTGCACTTTGAAACCTTTGCTTTCGGATGTTCCCGTTTGCATCTATCTTCCGGTAGTAATAAAGTTCAGTGTCTCTATAAAGCTCCCAACCGTCACGTTCGCGTCAAGTAGATCCACCAGCCCAAACAGGCCAGTATAGCACCGATGATATTCGAAATGGCATCGCTCATAGTGTCCACCAGTCCGGGTGGTTGCATTGCCCTGCCGGGCTGATGGTTTATGACGGAGCTTTTCTTTTGCCAGCGCTGATGGTCGGTGCGAAATAAGCTGTCAGAAAGGAACTCAAAGACCTCCCATATTTCGTGGAAGGCCAATGATGTGGCAAAACTGAATATAAGAGAGCCGGTAAGTCCGACACCGGGTTCTTTTTCCGAAAGCGCCATTCCGAATCCGAAGAAAAACACACCGGATAGGAAATGGACAAACCTGTCAAGCCATGGGAGCAAATCATAATATTTATAACCCAGCCCCAGAAATACAGCCAGGAATACATCGGTTTGAAACAAAAAGACCGTAAATCCATTCAGCCGGATATCGATAAGGCTGAGCAGCCAGGGTATAAAGGTTAGAGCTATTGTGATAACACCGTTAAAGATTTTTTTATATTTGCGCTTAAATATTTGTACTAAAGTCGTAACCACTACTGCTGCCCGTATCAGGATTGTATAGTAGAATAGAAACTCCATATAAACACTTCCATACTGCTTTTCTGGCGTTAATGATCACACAGCCGTGCATATATTATGCCCGTTTCTTTCCAAAGGATTTATATTATAAGACGATTCGGCTGTCAAAATGTATGGTTCGGACAGAAGATATTGTGAAGTTACGGTTATTAGTCATAATTTGTCTTAAGATAGCCCATGGAGTAGATGGATCATATGGAGTATGTCCTCGAGACAATCAATCTGACCAAGAAGTACAGGGAAACAACTGCATTGAAAAATGTGAACCTGCAGCTGATAAAGGGGACCTGCGATCATAGGGCATTTGCCTTGATGAGGAATAGATCAAGATAGCTTCTCTCCGGAGAGGAGCTTCTTTCTGTCGCTTCCCTGTTTTAGAACTTGCATGAGTTCCTGTTTGTTTTTTGTCTGTATGAGTTCGTTCAGATATTTAAGGCGCTCTATCAGGCCTTCTATTTCGCCGGAGAGATAATCGGCATTCTCGATAAAGAGCTCGGACCACATATATTCATTAAGCCGGGCGACCCTCGTCATATCCATAAAACTGCCTGCTGAAAAACCTTTATGTTCCATAGCCGTATCACTCATGATGTAAGCGCTAGAGACCACATGCGCAAGCTGTGAAGTGAAGGCTATCATCTTATCGTGGTACTCAGGTGTTGCGTACTGGACATGCCCGAAACCGAGCTCCAAACAGAACTTCCTTATATTGTCCACAACTTCAACTGTTGTGCCGTTTACGGGTGTCAGTATCATCGACGCGCCCCGGAAAAGGTCGAGCTTGGAATATTCGAAACCGGAGTACTCTATACCCGCCATCGGATGCCCGCCTATGAAGTAAAAGCCCGACTGCGCAGCGACAGGTTCAATTGCGGACACCACTTTGGACTTCACTCCGCAGCAGTCCATGACCACGGAGCCCTTCCTGAAAAGATCTGCTCTTTTGAGGACATAATCGATCGTGTCGCCGGGATACAACGCGATGATAACTATGTCGCAGCTTCCGAGACGATCGTCGGTCAGGCGGTCGTCAATAGCTTTCAGCATCAACGCTTTCAGGGTAACAGGCTCCGATATGTCGTAGCCCCAAACAGTGTAGCCGGTGTTTTTCTTGATCGCCTTGGCAAATGAACCTCCGATAAGTCCCAATCCAACTATTCCGATATTCATGGACATCCTACCTCCGTCTGAATATAAGTATACGATATTGAAAAAGGCCCCGCAGCGTTAGCTGCGGAGCCTGTCCGGACTGAGTAAAGTCTATCAGTTGCAGTCTATGCAACTACTCTATCCCCTGCCTGCAGCATAACGCGAAAAGCCTTATCATAATAATAGTAATAATAGACAAGGCTGAGATAATAATATGCTGCTGACAGACGAGTTACCATGTCGATCTCCGTATTATCGTAATTATGATGATCGCAACTTAAAGTTTTGATATCGCAATCAGGAAAGCCGCCAGTTATATTTGGAAAATAATATAGCACAGAAGATCGGATTTGTAAACACTTTATTTAACTACATTGTTGAAATATTTGATCATGGAAGATCATAAGATCCTTCGCTATCGAAGTGGTTCATCAATCGCACAGATCAAGCATGAGCTTCATGTTGTCCCTCATTACAGGACAGTGGATGTCGATATTCTTTTTGTAAACAGGATGATGGAACATGAGCCTTCCGGCATGGAGCAGTTGCCCGTGAATGTTGAGTCTTTCTGATATTTCCTTTGATTTATCATTATGATATATCTGGTCTCCTATGATAGGATGTCCCAGAGACATGCAATGTACCCGAAGCTGGTGTGTCCTGCCGGTTTCGGGTTCAAGTTTCAGTATTGATAAGTTGCAGTCTTCGTATCGTACTGTGTCAAGCACTTGGAAGTGTGTTATTGCTTTTGCTCCGTCTGCTGAAATACCCCGCTGTATATTTTCTTTTTGCAAACGGACTATGGGAAGGTTGATAGTTCCGCAGCCGGCAACGACCCTTCCGTAAACGATCGCCATATAAGTCTTCCTGGCTTTTTGGAGCGATTGGGAAAACAGCGCTTTCGCATAGGAACTTTTTGCAAAAAGGACGATCCCGGAAGTGTACCTGTCGAGCCTGTTCAATGCATGGCAGGTCGTACTGCCGCTCTGCGACAGGTAGCCCAGTACATAACCCATCAAAGTGTCAGTGAACTGTGTACGGGAGGGGTGTGTTATCATCCCTTCCGGCTTGTATACGGCGAGCAAAAAGTCGTCTTCATAAAGCACCGTCAGATCCCCATATTCGGCGGGTACTTCCTGAGGAGCCTCTGCCAAAGCGACATTTGCGGTCACAAGATCGCCTTCACGGCAGATATAGTTTGTAAAGACAGGGATCCCGTTGACACAAATCCCTTCAACGGTTTTTAACCGGCTAACCATCCTGCCCGAAAGCCCCATTTTGTGTCTCAATATGGTCGTGATTTTTTTGCCGTCATCATCCGGACCGATCAGCTCTTTTAGTATCATTATTGCAAATGCTCCTATGTGCCACTAAGTAATGTGACATAATTTCAATACATAGTCTATATCACACTATGGTGTTTATTGCAACATAAACAGTAGTAAAAACACCCACGGACTGTTAATCTGTCCGATGGGTGCTTTTGATCATATAATCTTTAGCTTTTGGTATTGTCTTAGATGTCGTTGCTCATGAGAACTTAGCATGTCTCAATTCTTACTCAGGTGTTTATCCCTGACGGAACCGGGCAAGGAAGTCTTTTGTCTCCTGCTTCTGCGGGTTGCCGAATATTTGCTCGGGTGTACCTTCCTCGAATATGACGCCGTTGTGCATGAAAACCACGCGGCTGGAGACATCGCGGGCAAACGCCATTTCGTGGGTCACGATAAGCATCGTGAGCCCTTCTTTCGCCAGGTCACGCATTACAGAGAGCACCTCGCCGACCATCTGCGGATCGAGTGCGGATGTCGGCTCATCGAACAGAAGGACTTCCGGCTCCATGGCAAGCGCACGCGCTATAGCCACACGCTGCTTCTGCCCGCCGGATATCTGGCGCGGTTTCGCATTGATGAACGGCGACATGCCTACCTTGTCAAGGTAGCTCAAAGCTTTCTGCATTGCGGTTTCCTTGTCGATCTTCAGGACCTTTCGCATGCCCACCATGCAATTTTGCAGGACGGTCATGTTGTTGAAGAGGTTGAAGCTTTGAAATACCATGCCCACTTTCGCTCTATAGGCGGGGACATTGAAATTCCTCCCGGTGATGTCCGTCCCGTGGAACAGTACTTCTCCGGATGTTGGGGTCTCGAGCAGGTTGATGCACCTGAGGAGCGTGGACTTGCCGGAACCTGAAGCGCCTATGATGCAGGTCACGTCCCCGGGATAAACGGAGAAGTCGATATCGCGAAGTACAGTATTGTCACCGAACTTCTTGCTGAGATGCTTCACTTCAAGAATGGGACCACTCACTTGCGTTCACCCCATTTCCTGCCGGGGAATCTGATCATACCGCTGGTGTGAGCCAGCGTATCTTTCGTGGCGAGATCATAGCTTTTAGGACCGTCCATCCGTTTTTCCATGACTCTCAGAAGCCAGGCGAAGAATATCGTCATGATTAAGTACATTGCCATCGTGACGGTGTATGTTTCAAAGAAGGTGTAATATGTTCCCGCGACCGACTTTGATGCAAAGAACAGTTCTACTGTTCCGATCGTTGACAGCACGCACGTGTCTTTGATATTGATGATCAGGTTATTGCCTATCTGCGGCATGATGTTTCGCAGCGCCTGCGGAAGGATCACGCTTGTCATCGTCTGGTAATGGTTCATGCCGATGGCTTTTGCACCCTCGGTCTGACCGATGTCGATGGAAAGGATACCTCCGCGGACGGTCTCGGCCATGTAGGCGCCGGTATTGATGGATACGATGAAGAATGCCGCAAACCACATGCTCATATTGATGCCGAAAACTGTCAGCGAACCATAATAAATGAATACCGCCTGCACCATCATCGGGGTCCCGCGGAATACTTCAACATATATGTTGAGGATCAGTCTCACGACCCATAGTACTGCTTTTTTGATTATGCTATCGTTCTTTTCGACAGGTATTGTCTGGATTATACCGACGATGAAGCCTATGATACAACCGATAAACGTACCCACAACAGCTATTATAAGGGTGGTAAGCGCCCCGTTGAGCAGCGACGGGCCGTATTTTTGCAGGATAAACAGTATTCTGCCGCCGAAATCTGCAGGCAGTGAGCCCATGTCTCAGACTCCTTTCGATTAATTATTCTGAAAGAGGCTGCACGGAGATAGCTTCGTTCATCATTCTTTCGAAGTCCTCGACTGTCAGCTCGGCAAGTGCCGCATTGAGCTTGTCGAGAAGCTCCTTGTTGCCTTTCTTGACCGATATTCCGATATTGATTTCTTCTTCCGAGACTTCAAAGTTATCTTCGGTTCCGGTGAAATCGAGGATCTTCATATCCGGATAAACCATTACGGCGGCCATCGCCGTCGGTGCGTCTGTTACTACAAGATCCACCTTGCCGGAGTTGAGGGCGACAAGCATTGTCGGAGCTGTCTCCTGGGCAGGCTGGATGTCAGCATCGGGGATCTGGGGCAGGCAAACATCATACCATACGGTGTTGAGCTGTGACGTGCAGGTAGCACCGGCAAGGTCGGAAACGCCTTTGGCATTGGCATACTTGGAATCTTTCATTGTAAGGACAACTATGGATGCGTAATAGTAGGGCGTTGTAAAGTCAACGGTTTCAAGCCTCTCAGCCGTGATGGACTGCCCGGCGATCACGCAGTCGACTGTTCCGGCCTGAACCGCTACAGGCAGGCTGTCCCAGTCTATCTTGTGGATCTCAAGCTCGTAGCCCAGTTTTTCGGCAAGGAACTTGGCGATCATTACGTCATACCCGTATGCATAGTCATTGCTTCCCTTGATCGGGACAGCGCCGTTTGAATCGTCCGGCTGGGCCCAGTTATAAGGAGCATAACCGCATTCCATACCGACGCGCAGTACTGGTTTTCCGTTTTTCTGGCTGCCGGAATTGGATCCGGAACATGCCGCAACGCTGAGGATGATCGCAAAAACCAGCAGGATGGGGATCAGTTTTCTCATTTTCATTACCTTCCTTTTACCTGTTTATTATGCTCGGATCGAAAAAAACCATGAATATCTCACACATGTGAAACATTCATGGTTCAGAATACTAAGCAGGTAATAATTTTCAAAATCAGTACCAATCAAACCAATGATAGCGCTCCACATACGTGACAGTCCACCGCATATTCTACGGTGGCCCAGCGCCGCCCGTCCAGGCAACGGACGACACTTCGGCGACGACCCCTTTCGACCGCGGCAGGTGCCTGCCTTATACCGCGATTTACTCTTGATCGGTCGCTCCTCTATCTTTGTCCTTGGTAAAAACCAAACACAATATTAAATTGTTATCGACAACTTATCACATATGCCCCCTGTTGTCAAGTGAATTTTCCACATAATTTGCAGCGGCATGATTTGGCGGAAGTTTATATCCTGCGTTGCATCCGGTGCGTACGGGCAGCCTTAATAAGTTTGCCGGCTTTTAAGCCGACTTCATGTTGTCATTTCTCATTTTTTGTGTTTATATATTATCAATACTATATAAATAGGGAATGTAGAGACAATTATCTGCAATAACGTTTTGTGTTCAGGCGTTTTTGCCTGTGCGTCTGCCAGCCATAGCAAATGAAGGGGAGGAACAAACATGATAAGCCTGTGCAATAACTGGGAGTTTACATCTGAGTGGTCTGAAGCGTTTCTCAATGGTGATGGTGAAGCAAAACAGGTACGCATACCCCATACAGTTAAGGAAATACCGCTTCATTATGCCGGACCGGAAGATTACGAACTTATTTGCGGCTATCGCAGAAGGCTTGACATACCTGAAGAATATAGGGGCAAGCGGTTGTTTTTGCAGTTCGACGGCGCCGCACACATTGCGACTGTGTACATAAACGGCACAGAGACGATTACACACAGATGCGGTTATACAGCTTTTAGAGTGGAGATAACAGAGCTTGTAAAATATGGCGGTGATAATACCGTCGCAGTGAAGCTTGATACTACAGAGAACAGCTCAGTTCCTCCTTTTGGATTTGTTATTGATTACCTGACATACGGAGGTTTGTACCGTGAGGTATGGCTGGATGTTAGAACTCAGAGCTATATCGAGGATGTATACATCACTACTCCAACGCTTGACAGTGTAAGTGTAAAGGTAACAGTCAGCGGAGTAACAGTCAGCGGAGGGCCTGGACAGGTAATTGTCCGCATTACTGATGGAGAAAGATGTCTTGCCGAGAAAATCGGTCCAGTTGATACAAGCGGATACGCTGTGTTTGATATACGCGTTCCCGGTGCAGAACCTTGGGATATAGACAATCCGAAGCTATACAACTGTCAAGTCTCACTGATGAACGATGAAAATGGAATTTGTGACAGCAAAATCGTAACGTTTGGGATCAGGACCGCGGAGTTCAGGACGGATGGATTCTATTTGAACGGCAGGCGCGTCTTCCTGCGCGGATTGAACCGCCACCAAAACTACCCGTATATCGGATATGCGGCACCGGAGCATTTGCAGCGTGAAGATGCACGTATCCTGAAAGAAGAACTGCAGTGCAATATCGTGAGGACTTCCCATTATCCTCAAAGCCGGCACTTTATAGACGAATGCGACAGAAGGGGACTTCTCGTGTTCACGGAGATCCCCGGCTGGCAGCATATCGGAGATGAGTCATGGAAAGAACAGGCTTGTGAAAATGTCCGTGAAATGATCCTTCAGTATCGCAACCACCCAAGCATAATTTTATGGGGTGTCAGGATAAACGAAAGCCAGGATGACGACGAACTGTACAGGCGTACAAATGCGATCGCACGCGAGCTTGACCCAGACCGTGCGACTTCGGGAGTGCGCTATATTGAAAAGAGCAGCCTGCTGGAGGATGTCTACGCATACAATGATTTCTCCCATTCCGGGAACAACCCCGGTGTAAAGCCCAAAAACAAAGTAACGACGGATATGTCCAAGGCGCTGATCGTTACGGAACATAACGGGCATATGTTCCCCACGAAGTCATTCGATCCCTGGCAAAAGCGCCAGGAGCATGCACTGCGGCATGGCAGGGTCCTTGACGCGGCAATGGCAAGCGGGGAGCACGCCGGATGCATCGGATGGTGCATGTTTGACTATCCTACCCACAAGGATTTCGGATCAGGCGACAGGGTGTGTTACCATGGTGTTATGGACGCTTTCCGGAACCCGAAACTGGCGGCGGCTTTGTACGCAAGCCAGGGTGACGGCAGACCTGTCCTGGAGATCGGATCCCCAATGGATATAGGTGATTACCCTGCAGGGAAAATCGGCACCACGTATATTTTTACCAATGCCGACGAAGTTGACCTGTATAAGAACGGGAAATACGTCAGGACATTCAAGCCGCACGGCTGGGCAGGACTGAAGCATGGGCCGATACCGATAGATGACATGATCGGAAATCTTCTGGAAACGCAGGAAGGGTATCCTGCCGGTCAGGCTGAGGCACTCAAGCAATGCCTGGTCGCCGTAGCGGAACATGGGATAGCAAATCTCCCGCTGGCCGATAAGCTCAGGATGCTTTGGTGTATGAAACGTTATAAGATCGACTTTCAGAAAGCGGTTGAACTGTACGGCAAGTATGTCAGCAACTGGGGAGACAGAGCGATCCTGTGGCGGTTTGATGCCAAAAAGGACGGGAAGGTAGTGGCTTCATGCGTTCGCGGACCGGGCAAAGAGCTGCATATAGAGGCTATCCCCAGCAAGATAAAGCTTCGCGAGGGCAACACCTATGATATGGCTGCCGTGCGTATAAGGATACTCGACGAGCATAACAACCTTGCAAGCTATGCGCAGCTTCCGGTGACTCTGTCCCTTGAAGGACCGGTCGAACTGGTTGGCCCCTCAGTTGTCACTGCCGAAGGAGGCATGTGCGGAGCCTATCTGCGCACAATAGGCAAAACCGGTAAAGCAACTCTTTACATATCTACTGACCAGACGGCCCAGGTGACGATCGAATTTGAGGTCGAGTGATATTATCATGGCTCCCTATGCCTTTCCGGTCTCTATGAAAAGGTGTAAATATGCATTTTAAGAAGGTCAAAGGAATACTGTCGTCAAGCAACGGGATGAACATTTACCGGGGATGCTTGCACGGCTGCATATATTGCGATTCTAGAAGCAAGTGCTATCGAATGGATCATGAGTTCGAGGATATCGAGGTCAAGGAGAATGCCCCGGAGCTCCTTGAGGACGCGCTCAAGCGCAAAAGAAAAAAGTGCATGATAGGCACGGGGTCAATGACCGATCCTTATATCCCGATAGAGGAACAGCTCCGGTACACTCGCAGATGCCTTGAGATCATTGACCGGTATGGCTTTGGGCTGTCTATTCTGACGAAGTCCGGCAGGATCCTGAGAGATCTGGATCTGTTGAAAAGCATCAACTCCAAAGCCAAATGTGTTGTCCAGATCACCATGACCACCTATGACGAAGGCCTGTGCAAGATACTTGAGCCAAATGTGAGCACAACAAAAGAACGCTTCGAAGTGCTGAAAATCATGCGGGACAACCAAATCCCAACGGTTGTTTGGTTAAGTCCGATTCTGCCGTTCATCAACGACACCGAAGAAAACCTGACGGGGATTTTGAGCTATTGCATAGAAGCAAAGGTGTACGGGATCCTGTGCTTCGGAATTGGGATGACGCTGCGTGAAGGGAACAGGGAGTATTTCTATCAGAAACTGGACGAACACTTTCCGGGCTTGAAAGAAAAATACCGTAAGAAATACGGCATTGCATATGAACTCAGAAGCGACAACAACGACAGGCTGATGAGACTTTTTCGCGAGACATGCAGGGAAAACGGGATCATCTATAATACTAACGAGATATTTTCATATATCCATGAATTTGAGGACAAATCAGAAAACGATCAGTTGAAACTGTTCTGAATTATACTATAAGTTTATTAGATGGGCCTGTTGAAAAACCCAAAATACATGCCCGGCAGCAACAATGGCTGTCGGGCATTTTTGGCTTAAGAGTCGGACCGTCAGCTTTTCGCCGGGAGCCGTCACCGCGGCTTAGCGTACGCTCGCACCGAAGGGGAAGAGCGCAAGCTTGGCAATTTTGAAGTACTGCAAACCGAATGGGATTCCGACTATCGTTATGCAAAAGACAACTCCAAGTGCCGCGGCCGTAACGGCGATTTCAAAGCCCCCGAATATAAGCCAGAGGATATTGAGAAGGACTGAACCCGCCCCGCCCCCGAATACGATTTCCTTACCGAACGGGAAAAAGGAAAGGGCAGCAAATTTAAAGCACTGCATGCCGACCGGGATTCCGACAATGGTAATACACCATAGAATACCGGTCAACAACCAGAACAGTCCTAATATGAATCCGCCTAATACAAACCAGAGTATATTCCCAAGGCAGCCCATCTCAAATCCTCCGTATCAATTAACAGTTGTTATTTCTTGCCTGAAGGTTTACGTTTGCTCATAAATATTATCACAACCGCGACCAATGCCACAACTGCTATGATGACACCTATGATCGCTAAGCTGACTGTCTTATTATCGGACGGTCCCTCCTCGGATACATCCGAATCATCAGGGGTCACATCATCAGACGGCATCTCCGAAGGAGACACATCGGCATCGTTATCTGAAGGCTTTTGAGCGTTCAGCTTCCTGTCCTGTGCCGCAAGCCACTGCATGATGGTCTCGCCGTATTCTTCCGAGTAGAAATTGTTGAATACGTACTGCCAGGACCAATGTCCGTTGTATTCTGTCCTTTCAAATTCCGTGTAGCGGACACTGCCGCCGAGCTTTTCAAGCATCGGAACAGTCATACGGCTTGTTTGCGCTGCTCTGACAGTTGTATCGTCGGAGCTGTGGACGATCCATATCGGCAGATCGACGACCGCCTGCAGCTCCTTCTCGGTAGGAGTATATGCAGGACATACAGGGAACGAGGCGGCAAACAGGTCTGGGCGTGTCAGAATGACATTCCAGGTCATATAACCGCCCATTGAGCACCCGCCTATATAGACCTTGTCCTCATCGACTTTCTTTTCGCTGATGATTCTCTCTATCAGAGCGATAACATCTTCAAGGTAATCGGAACGCCTGTTGAAGTCTGCATCGTCCATCCATCCGGTCGGGCATTGGGGCGCAAGGACATAAGCGCCTCTTCCGCCGCCGAACAGGGACTGGACTTCGTCGGTGATCAACCCGATGACCTTATTGCCCCGGATCTGGACCTTGTTGTCAAATCCGCCCTCGCCGGCTCCATGTAACCACACTATCAGCGGATATCTTTTTCCGCTTTCCAGTTCAGGTTCATACAGGGCATAACTAATACCGCTGACATCTACATATTTATCGAAACGGTCCACGAGCTTATTATACATCTTCTTCTGCGTATAGGTCTTGTCTCCGACCGCGACGATACTCCCGTCAGCTCGCTTGAAGACGGCGTTCTGTGTGACCTCGTACTTCAGATCGATGGGTATGTTGCGCCATAACTTGCCGTTATACAAAAGCGTAGATGCGCCGCTCACTCCGAAGCCATGCTCCAGATTAAGAGTGACATATCTGCCGTCAACCGAAACCCCTGTCACTCTGCGGTCCAGTGACTCGATAGTAGATTCCTTTTGGGTCTGCCAGTTGAAATATGGGTATTCCAATACTGACACTCGAAAAGTATTCACAGTTATGGATTCGGGATCTACAGGCTCCTTCATGTCGATCACTACTTTGGTGACGTCTTCGCCATAATCGAACGATTCCGCCTCAATATCGAAAGTTGCGTCGCTTTTGTCCCTGGTCTGGCGCGCCAGCCAATCCATATATGTTTCGCCGTATTCTCTTGAATAATAGTCCGAGCAAACATAGACCCAGGAGAAGTGACCGTTATATACCGTTCCGTCCTTTGTCGTGACATTCGGATATTCAGTATAGCGGACCTCCGTGCTGCCGTGGAGTTTCGTCAGGTATTCATATGCATTCCTGCTGTTGGCAACCGGGCAAACAGGGTCATTGGCGCTGTGGACGATCCAAACGGGCATGTCTTTGAGCACCTTCAGCTCGTCCGCTGTCGGTGCGTAAGCCGAACAGACCGGTATAGCGGCCGCGAAAAGTTCGGGATATTCCAGAATGGTGTGCCATGTCATGAAGCCGCCGGCAGAAAAACCGCCAATATACACCCTGTCCTTATCGATCGGGTTGTTCTCCATCACCTCATTGATGAGGGATATAAGTACGGGAAGGGAGGATGACCTGCCGGTCTCGTCTGTCTGCATCCAGCTCCACGTTTTCTCGTCCTCCGGGTTTTGCGGCGCAACTACAAACATGCCGCCGAATTTTTCCTGGACCTCATCGCTTGCAAAGTATGTCACCCTGTTTTCCAGGATCTGCTTTTCATTGTCGCTGCCACCCTGCATGTATCCGTGAAGCCAGAATATGACTGCATAATCCTCGCCGTCTTCCACAGGAGGTGAATACATGCGGTATTTCATTCCGCCCTGTGATACATGATAAGTGAACTTGGCAGTCTGGGCATTATATTCTTTTCCGTGAACATAAGAAACCGAGCCCGGGGATAATTCAGAACCATCCAGCATCTTTACAACGGAGTTTTGGACTATTGAATAGTTTTTTATGGGGGAGTTGATCCCGGGGGAATTCTGAGTCGATTTCATCGTGATGACGACCTCGCTGCCCAGGACCTCTATCCTGGTGATGGTCCTTTGGAAATTGCCGACTTTGACGGAAAAGGTTTTGGCATCGACAGATACCGGGTCGATTTCATCATCAAACCTGATATGTACCTTTGTTATGCCTTCGCCCCAATCCAGGACCTCTTTCTCAAGATCAAAGACAACTTCGGCAAGCGCTTCACCTGCCGCAGCGCTTTCTCCTGATGTGTTTTCTCCGCCCGATCCGGCTTCGTCCGCAAAGACAGGGACTGAGAATGGGTTGAAAGCAAGCAGAAGTGTGAAGCACAGTATGGCCGCCAATGTTTTTGTGATGCGTTTCATTTTGATCTCCTTCTGTTTATTTTCCTGTTTCATATACATAGTGTCAGATGTATTATATTATTGAATAAGCAATGCCGGTTTAATCAACTGACAGGTTCGGTTCTGAGCAGGACCCGGGCATATCTGGTCAGAGCGGAAAGCCGGATCCAATAATAAAAAGCAAAAGCTTATGAGCTGCCTGATCATGGCTCATACATCAAAAACAGTTGCCTTTGCTTTCTGGTATTATAATACAAATGTCGAATTTTAGCAAGATAAAAGACCAGTAAAACCATTGAGTTGATGAAAAGTGTCTATAAAAGTTGTAATTTCAACTATGATCGTGTTGACAGTGAGATATGGAAATGTGATACTTAATATGTAATGGTTCCGGGGCAGTTTAATATGAAAATTATGAAGATTCAGGGAACGGAGGTCGGTTATGAGCAAGCTTTTTCCGCGTACCGAAATCGGCGGCATATCAGTATCGAGAATGGTGATGGGATCTAACTGGTTGCTGGGGTTCAGCCACACAGGGGCGGCCGCTGACAAAATGATAAGGGACCGCTACTCGGACATCGGGCCATTCAAAGCGATAATTGAATCGTACATGGTGTATGGTGTGGACACTATCATGGCTCCGTTTAGTGCGTCCCCCATGCTTGTGAGGGCTGTAAAGGAGACTGAGCAGAAGCTCGGGCGGGAGATAATAATGATAGACACGCCATTTGTAAATGTTGATGATAATGCCGATGCCCGCAGGGAGGCTGAGGATGTATTCAGGAAGAGCCGTGAAAACGGGGCGAAAATATGTCTTATCCACCATTCCTGTGCTGAGCAGCTGGTGGACAAGAACAAGGCTGAGATAAGGAGGCTTGGTGACTATACTAAAATGATCCGTGATTTCGGGATGGTACCGGGTCTTTCCGCGCATATGCCTGAGCTTGTGGTTTACAGTGACGCGAACGGATACGATGTTGAGACATACATACAGATATATAATTGCATGGGTTTTCTGATGCAGGTTGAAATCGAGACTGTCGCGCGCATCATACATGATGCAAAAAAACCGGTCATCACGATAAAGCCTATGGCCGCGGGAAGGGTAACGCCGTTTGTAGGGCTCAATTTTGTCTGGAATACTATCAGGGAGTGCGATTTGGTCACTGTGGGTGCATATACGCCGGACGAAGTTCATGAGGACGTGGAGATATCCTTTGCGGCACTAGAGCGCAGATTTCCGGATATTGAGAAGCGTTCAAGCCCGGTGATGGATCAGGCGGCTTTTGGAAAGTGATGATGAGTATATCCCTGTATCTGCTTTGATCCTCCTGCTATTTCTTTTCGTCGACATTGCGCGAAAACTCAATAATGGTATTGGCAATTAAACACCCGAAAGCTTTATTAGCTTTCGGGTGTTTGAGTTAGACCGAGTATCAAAAAAGGTCTGAATCTTATAGGTTAGTGAATAATATGTCTGATTACCTATCGTGCTATCATGCATGTATGTCACAACCTATAAAGGCAGCCATTGAATCACCTTTTCGATATAAGTGTCCCAGAACTTCCAGTCGTGTGCGCCCGGGCCTTCTTCGTATTTGAGGTCTACTCCTTCGGAAATCAGGAAATCCCTGTATCTGCGATTGACATCTACAAGAGGATCCTCCGTACCGCAAGCCATATACATTTTCGGTACTGGTTTACCCTGAGCTTTTATTATCTTTAGAACTCCCTCGGGGTCCTTGTCGCTTTCGCGCAGCTTGTCAAGATCTCCGAAGATGGCTTCAAAGTAGCTTCTCTTACCAAATCTAAAGGGTGCATCCTCTGTGGCTTCGGGGGCACGATATGTAACCAGCGCTGATGAGAGTCCTGCGACATGACTGAATGTGTCGCAATATTTCAGCCCGTTGCGGATCGCACCATATCCGCCCATGGAAAGTCCGGCTATAAATGTGTCTTCACGCTTATCGGACAACCTGAAGATTTCGCGTGTAGCTTCGACAAGGTCCACGCCTATGAACTCCCCGAACATGTTTCCGCGAGCTTCATCGTCAACATAGAAACTGTTCTCGCCGGAGGGCATGATGACCGCAAGGTTATTTTCTTCAGCCAGCATGCGGATCCTCGATCCTGTTATCCAGTCGGCGTGGTTGCCGAGTATGCCGTGCAGGAGATAAAGCGTTTTGAACGGCTTTTTCTCAGGGAGCGGCGTTCCCGGAAATACCATTTTTGATGCAGGGATAACAGCGGTGATCGTGACATTTCTGGCTAACGCTTTTGAGAAATAGGTTGCTTGTACGAGTGCCATTCTAGGTTCCTCCGTTTGTAATTTGATATATCGAATGGTTATTTATGCAATTATAAAATCAATTAATGCATCGGTCAAGTTTTTGTCGGTCACTGAAACCAGTGTTGTGTTTCTTAGACAGATGCGTCTTTTTAGGCTATTGATATATGAAGAGTCTGCCACGGACTACATGACAGACTCTTCCTGTCAACAGAAAGTGAGATTATTGAGGTATAACCAATGTCTGTCCTTCGTAGATCAGGTTCGGATCCTTTATGACAGACTTGTTTTCGTTATAGATCCTGATCCAGTTCAAACCGCTTCCGGTAAGGCGTTTTGCTATGCCCCAAAGAGTATCACCCTTTACAACCGTATAGGTGTTGCGGGTTTCCGGAGCGGACGGTGTTTCGGGCTCACCGGGGACTTCAGGTGTTACGGGGGTTTCGGGAGCTTCAGGCTGGACAGGTTTAACCTCGGCAGCCTTGAATGATTCGTTCAGCCAGGCAATGAATCCGTCGGGATAATTCCTGTCATACGGTGTACCGTCATCATAGACCAGGTTCGACCCGAGGGCGAAGAGTGCAAGATGCTGGCTCATCGGGACTCCGGTAAACGCGGCGGGCAGATACTCGAGACTGTGATCGCCATACCGGATCCACTTCAGGCTGGTGAGACGAACGTTTTTCATCTTTTCAAGTGTCGGGATCAACGGCTTGATAAATGAATCGTATTTTACGAGCTCATCATTGATGCCGTGAATGATCCAGATTGGGAGTTCGAGCTCGTCGTACCATTTAAGCTCTTCGGGTGTCGGTATTTTGGCAGCAGCGATCAGGAAGGCTGCTGCATACTCGTCGGCATACTCGCTAAGCATGCTCCATGTCATATAGCCGCCGGCAGAAGTCCCGCCTATCGCAACTTTACGCGGATCGATATTTGGATTTTTACTGATAACTTCGTCAATTATTGCATGTACTTCTTTATTATAGTCAGAGCGGTTATCCCCGTCGTTATCGGTCATCCAGGTGCCTGCATTCCTGTTGTCGGCCTTGTACTCATTGGCCTTGGGGAAGAGGAGATAAGCTCCGCCATCGGCGAACAAGGCCTGGTATTCCGGTGACGCATAAGTATGCATATCCGTATAAGAAACACACTTGTTGCCTTCCATACCGTTGCCTGCTCCATGGAATACCACAACAAGAGGATATTTTTTGCCGGGATCTGCACCGTGAGCAATGGGATCATACAGATAGTAGTACATGCTGTTGTCATTACCGACCGTATAATCCAGCTCGTGTTTATATTCCTCATATAGTTCATCGACTACGACTTCCGGATGGGTCGGGCCGTATCCGACCACTTCCATGACCTGGTCCGAAAGCCAATCGAAGAAGCTTGTATATGGACGGCATGCGTTATCTGTCAAACCGGTAGGCTTCATACTTGGGGCAGACAACCATTCAGTCTCGGTTTCGGTTGTCAGTTTCGAGTTGTCGAATTCTACGGTACCCCCATATTGCTTGAACACGGAAATATCGGTCAACAGTTCAGGCCCGTTGCCAAAATCATAGTAATATACATTCTTATCATAGCGGAAATGGACAAGGCCGTCCTTTACATAGTAATTGCTTCCGTCGGACTGTTCGGTATCGACAGTTGGGTCAAGGTAGTTCCTTCCGTCATAGTCGTCGCCTTCACAGTCGAAGTTATTATGGACGTATACCCAGCTCCAATGACCCAGGTAAGGGGCCATGAATGGCGGCAGTCCGTCAAAATCGACCTGTCTGAATAGAGTTATGTATACCGGAGCATCTTCGGCAGCGACTCCGACTTTGGAGTATGCGTCGATCAGCCGATTAAATGATATTATGCTGTTAGCGGGTGTGCAGGTCGTGTCATCGATACTGTGGATGAAATAAACGGCGGTAGAACCAAATTTAACGTCTTCATCTGCCATATCAATGTTGAACTGCTTAAATGAGAACTTCGCAGAAGCGGATGCGATCGCGTCGGCAGCTTCTTCAGACAATTGTGAAGCCGGGCAAATCGGGAACGCAGCCGCAAAGAATGTCGGGTACCTTGTGATCATATCGATCGTACCCATTCCGCCCATAGAGCAACCGCCGACATATATGCGGCGTTTATCGATGTTGTACTCGCTCATGACCTTTTCGATAGCTTCCATTACGGCTTCCGGGTCATGCCTGTTAGTGGTTTCGTTGTACTGAGGAGCGAGTATGTATGCAGTTCTGAGCGCTTCCTGTGATTCTGCCGAAGCCCAGGCAGTAACAAGGTTTGCGGCAATCTGCTTGCGGTTGTCCCTGCCGCCCTCGCCGCCGCCGTGGAGCCAGACGACCAGCGCTTCGGCTTCAACGCTTTCCGGGACATACAGGCGGTAGTTCAGCTTATCCGTCTTTCCCTCAATAAAAGCATCCACAGCGGGACTTACAAGCGCGGTGCAGGTAAAGACTGTATCCTTTGAAAACGATGTGCCGTTTGCTGACTTGACTTCACCGACCAGAGCGAGTTTGCTGTTCTCGACCGAATCGGGATAGACTTTGTGTGTGTCGCTGAACTCGGTTTCAAGATGTAGAATGATCTTGCTTCCGTCTACTTCGACGCTTTTTACAGCCCTCGTAACTTCCTCTGTAACATTTGAATAAGTTGCGTAACTAAAGTAGGTGACGGTAGCTGAGTAGGAGAAATCATCCACGTCGACGCTGGATGGATCGACCGGTACTCCCATGTCGATCACAACGCCTGTAATTGCTTCTCCCCAGTCAAAACATGTGGCTTGCGGCGTAAATGTCGGGCCCTCTTCGGCTGCCAAAGCATGGATGCCGAATGAACCAAAAGCGGTTGCTGCAGCAAGAGCCAACGCCATAGCCTTGCGGAAACGTTTTCCCATAGTTTTCCCACCTCTTCCGAAATCTTTATGCAGGCTGAACCTGCTTGCAAAACAAGCATTGGTGCTTGATAATGCCGTTTATATCATATCTGTATGTATATATTGAATAAAATATAGATATAAAACTTCCACATTTTGTTATTATAATATAAATGAACGGTTATATCAATATATTTGTTGCACTAAAACCATTGAGTTGGCGAAAAGTTCGCAAAATCATCACTTTTCAAACCCGATTGTTGATTGGATTGTTCCGTTAGCTGAAATCAGTGGCCTCTGCCCGCTATGAACCTGGTAAAGGTATTTCAAATAGAGCAAAGGATGCGACATCCCAAAAAACAGGATCCGGTAAGCAAACAGTCTGCCTACCGGATCTGTTTTACACTGCAGCTCTAACCAGACAATAGACTTAAAGTCTCAAGTCAGTTTATGTCGTTAGGTTACATTGTCACGTTGAGACGCCTCGGGAAACTGCTTGTCGCAACAGGAAGGTGCGCCTTCTGCAGCTCGGTATCTTCATCGATCATTGCTCGCGAGTAGCTGTCGAACAGCATAGTCGCCTTGCAATTTTCGGTATAGGCAGGCCATTCGGGCAGCCCTTCGCCATTCGGATTTCCGGTCCTTGCGAATGCTACATATGCACCGCTATAGGCTGCTTCCAGCCTGTCCGTCGATCCGTCATCGCGATTGCAGATCGCAACCTTGTCGGTGTTGTGGAACGCAAACGGTATGTCGGCGCAATGCCATGCGGGTGTTCCGCCATTGATCGGGAAGTCGTATGCAAACAGGTAAGCGTAGACGGGAGCCTCGGCATTCTTGCTTCGATGATCCACGAACTCCATGAGCTGCGTGCGGTTGGACATGCAGCTCAGGATGAGCTCGTTCTTGTCGGGATATACCTGCTTGAACAGCCTGATCAGCTCGTCGGCTTTTTCCTGTCCAAACTGTTTTGCAAGGATGTTCCTGCGTTCTTCGACCGGAATCTCGTCCTTGTTTGGTATGTTTCCTAAAAATGCACCGAATTCCGCGATAACGGAACCGACCATCAGAGGTTTCTTTGAAGCCGCTTCGGTGTATCCGACATCATACGGATGGCCTAAATACCAGTCGTTCGGTACCGGATGCCACAGACCGATCCCGCCCCAGCCCTTTTCGTTCAGTTCGGGTGAGATCTTGCGGAACGCGTAAATCAAATCCTCGGTCGGGCATGCCTCAAGGTCCTCGATGCTCTTTACATCGAGTTGCCTTATGAGCATTTCCGCTATATCCCTGTCGTGACGCTCGATCTTCCAGGGAGCACCTGCGCCGCCGGACATCATGATCCCGCGGGCAAACAGCTTGTCAGCAGCAGGGGTCATATACATGTTGATGACTTTTCCGCCTCCGCCCGACTGTCCGAATATAGTTACGTTTTCCGGATCTCCGCCGAATGCTTCGATGTTGTCGTGCACCCATTGAAGTGCCGCGACGAGATCTGCATTACCTGCATTGCCCGAGTTCCAGTACTTGTCACCGTATGATGACAGGTCAAAGTAACCGAAAATGTTCAGACGGTGGTTGACGGTGACAACGACGACATCGCCATGTACGACAAGGTTAACGCCGTCATAAGCGACCATCTCAATGCTGGAGCCTGCCGCATACCCGCCGCCATGGAACCATACCATGACCGGCTTTTTGGCATTCCTGTCTGTGGTATTCGTCCAAACGTTCAGGTTCAGACAGTCTTCACTTTCAGGCCAGAAACGGTGAGGTATGAACAGATCCATACGCGGGGAGTTGGGTGTAAGCAACGGGCTGACGTAACCGTAATCCAGCGCATCCTTCACTCCCTGCCAGGGTTCTACCGGGGTCGGCTGCTGCCAACGCTTGGCTTCCGCATACTTGATGCCGTAAAAGTGGTATACTCCGTCAAGCTCAAATCCCCTTATTTTTCCCGCATTTGTTTCTATGATTGGGCCGCAATGAAATTTTCTTGCCATAGTGACATCTCCTAGAATTAATTTGATTTACGGGAGTGATCCAAGGATCCCCGGCCGTCAGCGGGCATTGTAGCGATCAAGTCCGGCCTGTTTTATAGCTATGGCTTCCTCTACACCCAGGTTATAAATGTTCTGACGGAACTCTTCAAACTTGGAGAGGGGTTCGATGCCCGTGATGAACTTGACGACCATCTCGGTGATATAGGTCTCGACGTCGCCCATTATCGCAGCGAAGCGGCTGCTCTCCTCAACGGTCGGGAATATCATGGAGGGCATTGCATAGGCGTTGTCGTCGTTCTGCATCCAGATGTCGAAAGCGGCAAGTGCGTTGTCATTCAGGGTGACCAGCAGCTCGCGTTCCCAGTCGTACAGGGTCGGGATGTCAGGCGTCATGGAGTAAATATTCATGGCCTGGTAAGGAGTGAGCCCGTCCGGGTTGTTGTAAATGAGCTCATTGCCCCTCGGATGTCCGGTCTCGTCATAAGTGAAAGCTGTACCTGTACCGTAGGAGGAAAGTATCCAACCCTCATCGCTGAACAGGTAGTCATACCACTTGGCGAGTGTGACAGGATCTCCGCAAGTCGGGCTGATGGTTCCGATATTGCTCTGCCAGCGCTCCTGGCTCGTGCTGCCTATATGGCGCTTGTCACCGAGGTTCTTGACCGGGAAGGGAACAGCGACAAGCTCATACTCGGCGTCTCCGCCTTCAGCCGCCTGGACCATATATGCGTGGATGTTCTGATATGTAGTGTTGAACAAGGCTATTTTGCCGGTAAGGGTATAAGCCGTGTTGAAGTTCTTTGCGTCATAGCCGGACAGAGTGTAGAAGTCGCGGTCGATAAGCCCCTCATTATACCAGTCGCGCATCAGTGTTACGTATTCAAGGAAGCTGTCTTCGATGGGAGCGAAATGTACTACATTGTTCACCTGGTACCAGTATCCGGAAGGCAGGTCGAACGCAGCCATCAGGTAGCCTTCAAGTCCTGTGTTGGTGATGGTGGTAGGACACTCAACGCCGTAATCCCTGAAAGCGACGAGCAGGTCATGATAATCGTCGAGTGTGTAGGGGGTGTTGAGACCAAGCTTATCCATTATATCCTTGCGTGCGATGGGTCCCAGCCAGTTGGGCTGCACGGTGCGCTTGATGCCGAAGAAGCCGGGCAGTGCGCCGCTGTCGGTACGTGAACCCTTTGCCAGGTCCTCCATGCTTATCTGTGCAAGATAATTCGGGCAGTACTCGTTGACGAGATCGGTTATGTCCGTGATGTAATTGTCTTCGATGGCCTTGTCAAGTCCGCCAGGGAGCATGCTGTAATACAACATGAAACTGTCCGGGAGCTGGTCGGAATTAAGAGTCAGGTTCAACGAAGTCGTCAGGTCTGCCGCGGGAGGAAGTATCCAGTCGATGTGCACGTTTGTCCTGCGCTCAAGCTCCTGCCATGCTTCCAAATCATTGAAGTCCATTACGCCGTAGTTGGCTGCCTGGTTGTAAGCCCAGATCTGGAAGGTCGCAGTGGTATCGACGATAGGAAGCTTGATAAGTGAGCCGGGCTCGTCGTCACTGCCGGACGGAGCAGTGGGAGCGGCCGTCTGGTTCGTTCCCTTGGTCGGCTCCGCCGGTTCGTCTGTCGGGGTGTCGTTGGAACAGCCGCCTAGAAACAGAACCATGCATAAGAGAAGTGCAAGTGAAAGTGCCAGAATTCTTTTCATTTCCAAACCTCCAATTAGTACGATTTTTAAGTATAACGTTCAACCCTCTCTTTCTTCGATTATAATGTTGTTTTCTAATATTGTCAAGTTTTCAGAATGAAAATTGTGAAAAGTGCAAAAAAATATGTACCTGGATCTGAGAAGCAATTACTTGCGCGGCAGGCGATAATAATGTACAATATTTAATCAATAAATATGCAAACTTTGGTATGGGGTGTGGAGATGGCAACCATTGAAGATGTCGCCAAACTAGCCGGGGTTTCAACTGCCACGGTTTCCCGTGTTGCGAACGGGAATTATCGCGTCAACACGGAGAAATACCGCAGGGTCAAAGAGGCGATGGTAAAGCTCGGATATAAACCGAGGGAACGTCTTGCCCAATCGGACAACATTACCGAGCAGAATTTCGTGCAAGGCGAAAAACAGGATGGCTATCGCGTGATCGTTTTTGTCTTCATGTCCACCCATGAATCTTCCGAACTGCTCCCAACGCTTGAACGTGCGGCCCGCTCTCAGGGAGTGAACCTGACCTACAAATTCATCATGAGCAGGAAAGATATAGACAGTATTGAAGAAGTAATACAGGGCTATGACGGATCGATACTGTGCGACTTTGATATCAAAGAAGATGAATATATAAGGATAAGCAAGCTCAAACCGGTTGTATCCTGCCGCAAGCAATACGGTTTTCCCGGTACGGTCACGGTTTCGATAGATGACGAGCAGGCAGGATATGATGCCACAGCGTATCTGATTTCAAGAGGGTGCAGGCGAATCCTTTTTGTGGGACATGACATGTACCGGAGCAAGCAGCCCACCATCAGTGAATTATATAGATCCACGCATCAATGCAAAAGATATTTCGGTTATGCGCGCGCGTGCATCATGTCCGGACTTGAGGTCCTGCAGCCGGTTGTGCTGCCCACTTTTCCTGCTGAAGATACAGACGGATCAAATGAAGCATGGTTTGAACTTTTCAATGATCCTGACAGGTATCCGGATGCCGTTATTTGTCAGTATGTTAATGATGTATGGGTTGTTCGTGATGTCGCTTCAAAATACGGGCTTTCAGTTCCCGAGGACATTTTGCCGGTGTCCTTTGTTGACTCGCCCCGTACACAGCGGATGGGAATACCCGTTATAGCCCAACAGCTCGAAGTTCTCGCCGATATAACTGTACGGACATTGAAATCTATTATTGACGGTTTACTGCCCCGAGGAGAACAGTTGAGCATCTATACGGCACACAGTTTGATAGACGACTGATGTTTGCGGAAAAATGACACATCGGTCATTGATGCTGCTCTATGGAATCTATTATTTGATCGTTGCAAATAGAGCAAATCATAAAAGAATAATAAAGCAGAGACTGAAAAGCCTCTGCTTAGTTATTTGCATATCCGGTGCAAACCCGGGGATTTTCAAGTCCTCTCCAACTCTTCCTCCTGATTTTCAACTCATATATCAATATTTCGCCAGAGTCTCAAATAAAAATGAGAGAAAATCCTGATCCGGGATTGGAATATACAACGACGGCAAGAAAGAAACAGTTGAAAATCACTAAAATAAGCAAAGAAAATGCATTAAATATACTTGAAAAAACTTGACTCGAATAGTGCAATTTGCTAATATCGACTTATAATTAAGTGTTTAGACATAATGGGCGACGTCGAAACATATATCAATAAAATGGTCGTCAACTCCATCACAGGCAATGAGCCGCTCTCCAACTTTGATGCTTTCCGTCAGACTATTATCGATCTGGGTATTGAAGATGCCATCCGGATCAAACAGAATGCACTTGAAAGATATAGCAACCGTAAGTGATCGGTAATCAGATACGGCTTTCCGCTCCATCTAAAAATCTCTGGCCGATTAGCATATTTACTGTGTATATGGACCGGTATCGGCGCTTTTGGTTCTCAAATGGGAGGTAGCTCGCTTGATATACGGGCAATCTCCCATTCGGCTAACGATGGAAATCACGTGGGTAAAAGTCACTTGCCAAACCATATCATTATTTACAAGAGGGGAGTAGAAGCTATGCAAAAGCTGAAAGCTGGGTTTATCGGTTTCATGCCCTTTACTGCAAAGGGCGAAGAGTTCTACGACTATCTGAGGGAGTATGCCGGGATAGGCTATAAGGGCTTCGAAAACGGAGGGGCCTTATTCAGGGAGGGCAGCGTAGAGGAGAACCTTGCCCGCGTCAAAAGCTATGGCATCGAGCCGATCGATATCGGCCTGATGAGTTTTCCCGGACGGCCTGAACCGGGCATGGATGAGATAATCCGCCAGGCAAATCAGATCGGAGTAAGACGCGTAGTGGCCTTTAACAACCTGGCATCCATGTACCGCTTCGGCGGCCGTCCTGAGCCTGCATCCTACGATGAAGTCATGCGGGAGATCGAGGACTTTGAAAAGAAGGCGACGATACTTAAAGCTGAAGGCATAGACTTCATGTATCACAACCATGATATTGAATTTACGCAATGTTACCGCGGCGTTCCGCATCTGCAGCTGATCGCGGCAAACACCGAGAACCTCACATTTGAACTTGACTGCGGCTGGGCTGCCTATGCGGGTGCGGACCCGGTAGCTTTGATCCGTCAGCTCGGGAAGAGGATATCAGCCCTGCATATCAAAGATTACATAGACAAAACAGTGCAGTACAGGGGCATGCCGAATGTCATGGCTCCGCAGTTCACAACAGTCGGAACGGGGAAACTGGACCTTTGCGGTTGCCTGAAAGCGGGAGCTGAAGAGGATATCGAGTGGGCAATCGTTGAACAGGATTTCCCGAACATACTGCAAAACAAGGAGATCCTGACAGCGGCTTACCTTAACATGAAAGAAACCGGATATGTCGAATGATTTTGCAATGAAAGGGGAAACAGTAAATGGCTAACTTGAAACCTGTCAAAGTAGGACTGATAGGCTGCGGAATGATAGCGCTGCGCGCCTACATGCCGACGATCCTCAAACAGTATAACATGATCGATGTCGTAAAGTGTGCGGATACCGTTGAGGAGCGCGCCAGGCTTTTTGAGCAGAAGTTCGGTGCGAAGGCATGCACGAATGAGGACATATATAATGACCCGGAAATCGAAGTCGTATTGAATCTTACATATCCGACATCGCACTATGAGGTCACAAAAGCTGCCCTGGAAGCGGGAAAGAGCGTACACTCCGAGAAGATGATGGCCGTAACATGGGAAGAGGGGCTCGAGCTGGTCAGGCTGGCTGAAAAAGCCGAGAAAAACGGGCAGTGGTACACCGTGGCCCCGGACACCTTCCTGGGAGGAGCCTGGCAAACTATCCGCCAGCTCATAGACAGCGGTTTTATCGGGACACCGATCGCGTCTTACTGCCTGGTCACCAGGGGCAACATGATCCTTGGCGGCGAACGCGGGCAAAGCACACGCCGTGAGTACCCCAAGCAGGAAGGCGATAACAGTGACATGTTTGCCAGGATGATGTCAATGCTTCCCGGATACAACCCGCGTACCCCGGACGGCAGCGGGCTCCCGTTTGATATGGGCGGCTATTATCTGCACAATCTCATCAATTTGTTCGGAAACATCGAGCGGGTAAGCGGCTTTATAAAAACCAACCTGAGATACCATGAGTCAAAAGATCCGCTTAATACCCTCTACAACAGTGATCTGGCCAACAGCGAGCCGGATACACTGGTCGGTTCGCTGGAGTTTTCCAACGGAGTATACGGCTCTATCATCTTCGCATCCGGCATAAGGGACAGTGACCAGATGTTTGTCGTATACGGCAGTGAGGCTACTCTGATATGCCCCGATCCGAATTTCTTTGGGGGCAATGTCTATATCCAGACAAATGTCGGGTCACCTCCGGCATACACACCCGGCGGACTTGTTCCGCTTCCGAACTACAGGATCCCTCCGACGCACGGCTATCTTGAAGAAGCGCGCGGCGTAGGCCTGATGGATCTTGCATTCGCCATAAGGAACGGCCGTAAACCGCGCTGCCATTATTCCATGGGGTTCCAGGCGTTCGAAACCGTCCACGGGATCATCCAGGGTTGCCGTGACGGCCGTTATCATACGATGGTTTCCCGCGTTGAGCGCCCCAAAGCCGTAAGGCCCGGTATTTATAACGGTTTTGCACAGCAAAGCGTGTTCGATGACTGAGCCTGACTGTGGTTTGAATATTACGGAGGTTAAAATATGGCGAGATTTACATGTTCGTTTATTTCCTATTCCCTGGCCCGTACGATAGAAATGACTGTCATCGTCCCTTCGCTCACCTGCCCGGAAACCATGATGCCCAATCCGTGCCATACACCTAAGGCAAAGTATCCCGTTCTCTATCTTCTGCATGGCGGATGGAACGATTATACGGCATGGACATCTTACACGAATATAGAGCTTTTTGCCGAAGAGCATAACATCGCAGTCGCCATTTTCTCAGGAGAAAACAAGGCGTTCAGAAACCATCCGGGCACGGGGATCGTGAAAGAGAACTACAGCACTTTCCTTGTCCACGAACTCCCGGAATTTTTGCAGGGCTACTTCCCGATATCGACCAGGCCTGAAGACAGCTACATCGCCGGCCTTTCGATGGGCGGCTATGGCGCTTTGTATAACGGGCTAAATAATCCCGAACGCTTCAGGGCGATCGGCGCATTCTCGGCGGGCATCCGCCTTCCGGGAACGGAAGCGGCTCCGGATGACCCCGAGGAGGCGGCAAAGAGGATCATAGCAGAGGGAAAGCCATTCCCTGCAATGTTCATGTCATGCGGAACTGCGGACCCTCTATACAAGCAGGGCGCCGCGTTTCGCGATGAGCTGATCAAAATGGGTGTGGATGTTACCTGGGAAGAGTCCGAAGGTATGGGGCATGAATGGCGCTTCTGGAACCACACCGTGGAACGGTTCCTGAAATGGATACCCCGGACGGATGCATATAAGGGTGAGCTGAGGAAAGTGTGATTTGATCTTCATGGTTGCCAGTCATAACGAGAGCCATCCGTGAGATGTTTACAAAAAGGATGTTGCAAAAAAATCGAGACAGAGCACAACATCCGCAAATGTAAAATAGATCCTGATATTATCGATCGACATTGAAAGTGACCCCGGGCAGTCAGAGCCGGGGTCACTTCTGCTGAATGCTCTCATTTTATTGACAAGCATAAATGCAAATGTTACCATTAAATTTAATAATAATAGTGTTGTGAACATTAATTGAGATCATTAATGGGGTTTCAGGTATCTCTTGAGCTTTTGAGCGCAGGTGACCGAATATCGGGAAACGTTCGGGCCCCGTGATGATCCGGTGGGTATCGGAAAGTGAGGTCATTGCAATGAAAAAGGCATCCGTAATTTTAGACAAGGATTATGTCATTGGGGATATTGACCCCAGGATCTATGGTTCTTTCGTCGAACATTTGGGCCGGTGCGTTTACGGGGGCATATATGAGCCCGGGCATCAGACCGCCGATGAAAATGGTTTTCGCGGTGACGTCATGGAGCTTGTCAGGGATCTCGGCATCACTGTAGTCCGATATCCCGGCGGCAATTTCGTCTCGGGTTTCAACTGGGAGGATTCCATAGGACCGAAGGACAGCCGCCCCGCGCGGCTGGATCTGGCGTGGTTCACGACGGAGACCAATGAGTTCGGTTTGCACGAGTATATCTCCTGGTGCAGGAAGGCAAACGCCAAGCCGATGTATTCGATAAACCTGGGTACACGGGGTGTGGATGCGGCTCGAAATATCGTCGAATATGCAAACCACAGGGGCGGATCGTACTGGTCCGATCTCAGACGGAAAAACGGTGCAGATGAACCGTTCGATATAAAGCTGTGGTGTCTTGGCAACGAGATGGACGGACCCTGGCAGATCGCCCACAAGACGGCCTGGGAGTATGGCCGCATAGCCAACGAGGCCGGGAAAGTCATGAAGTGGGTCGATCCTTCGGTAGAGCTGGTCGTATGCGGTTCTTCACACAGCCAGATGCCCACCTTCGGAGACTGGGAATTGCAGGTTTTGGAAGAGTGCTATGATACCGTAGACTATATATCTCTTCACAGATATTACGGCAACCCGACAAATGACACCCCCGGCTTTTTGGCGCGCACCATGGATATGGATGAGTTCATAAAGACCGTTGTTGCAATATGTGACAGCGTAAAGGGGAAAAAACACAGCAGGAAGAAAATAAACCTGTCGTTCGATGAATGGAACGTGTGGTACCATTCGCATGAACAGGACAGGGAGATCACAAAGAGGAGCAAATGGGGCCGCGCTCTGCCGCTCCTTGAGGATGTTTATAATTTTGAAGATGCGCTGCTTGTGGGAAGCATGCTCATGACTTTGATCCGAAATGCGGACAGGGTGAAAATAGCTTGCATGGCGCAGCTTGTAAATGTCATTGCGCCTATCATGACACAGAACGGAGGCGCCGCCTGGGCTCAGACCATATACTATCCGTTCATGCACGCGTCCAGATACGGCAGAGGAAAGGCTCTCAACGCCCTGGTTTCAAGTCCGAAATATGACTGCACAGACTATACTGATGTTCCATATATAGATGCAGCGGCCGTCCTCGGCGATGACGGAAGTCTGACGCTGTTCTGCGTCAATCGCGATATGAACGATGACTATTCGCTTGAGCTGGACCTTCGTTCATTTGGTGAGCTGTCGTTTGATGAGCACATCATTATCCATCATGATGATGTGAAAGCTGTCAATACGGCGGAAAACCCGAATAACGTTGTGCCGGCCATGGGACCCGGAGGATATTTTGAAAGCGGCAGGTTCATTGCGAAGGTGCCGGCATTGAGCTGGAATGTACTGAGATTTTCAAAAGAATAGAGCAGTGATTGGCACTTTATGATCGGTACAATGTGGTTGAGGCGAAGTGTTCAGATTATGTGCTGAACTTTGCTTCAAAGCAGAAGGGACCTATATCTGAAAAAAATGTAAATTAGAATAATTTTATATGTAACAACTTTAAGCTCTTTAGGTCTGTGCACCATTATATAACGAGGAAAATGCAACAAGTGGCTGCGACGAGTGATCGGTTCGGAGCCACTTGTTTTTTCATCTTCTTATATTGCTTCCCGCTTATTGCATCTCTCTTACTTTCTCACCTATTGTATCTCTCTTACTTCTTCCTGTTCTTACACTTTAATTTGCCTTTTATACATACGAATATGCGTCATCAGTTGTGAGGAAATAGTTCAGTTTATATTGCTGGATCTTTGGAAGCGGTCTCTCGCACATGTAAGGAGGTGTATCTATCATCAACACCCGCTTATCGTCTTTCGTATACGGCTTCCACTCAGGTATTCCCGGACCGTTCGGATCACCAGTCCTGGCAAAGTTGGCCCAATAATCCGCCAGGATATCCGACAACTCGTAGTCTGCACCCGAGTAAGGCCTCCAGCCGTTCTGCAAGGTCTGGAACACGTATGGAAGCTCCGCTCCGTGGGGCGCGCCGGCATTGTCTCCGGGGAGCCTCCGCCTGAAGCAGAAAAGGTAAGCAGGTTTCCTGCCGTGGCGAAGCTGGTTTTCCGCAAGCTGCATATTGCGCATGGTCCCGTTGAGGGTCTTGCCTATCATGATTTCGTGGTCATCCAGGCTTTCACAGAATTTAAGGAAGTCGTCCTTCTTCTCACCGAAGTTATTTGCGTATTCGGAAAGCATCTCCCTTGTCAGGTAGTTCGGCACACCGGGAAAGCCGAAAAGGCCGTTTTCTTCGTCTTCCGCGGTACCGCATAAGTAACTTATATCATGCGCAGCACCGGTATACCACGCGTGCACGGGGCTTGCCGGAAAAACATATCCGTCGATCGTCCCGCAGAACGCGTGCCTTCCGAGCGGCCATTCCCAGAACGTTTTCTTTAGCAAATCGGTACTGGCGTTCCTCAATTCTGATATGTTCGAGCAACCACAGCGTCTTACAAAGTCCATACCCCGCTGCTCGGCTTTGTCAAGGGCAAGGTAGATTTCCCCGACACCGTCAAAATCCCGCAAAACGGCTGAGCTTTGGATCGCCGCGCCTATGAAATCACCCTTTGACAGCGGAGAGGCGCATATGCCTGTAACCGCGATCGCGCCTGACGAATGGCCGAAGATCGTGATCCTGTCAGGGTCGCCGCCGAAATTGGCTATGTTTCTCTTTACCCACTTGATGGCGGCCATCTGGTCCATGAAGTAATAGTTCCCCGAACCGCCATAGCCGCTTTCCTCCGAAAGTTCGGGATGCGCAAGCAGGCCAAGCACTCCCGTCCTGTAGTTGAAGGTGACGAGTATCACGCCGCGTTTGCAAAAGCCCTCGCCGTCATAGACCGAACTGGCCGCGGTCCCTCCCATCATGCCCCCGCCGTAGATCCATACGAGTACGGGAAGCTTTTCATCGGAACTTTTTGCAGGGGTCCATATGTTAAGGTACAGGCAGTCTTCGGATTCATTATTTTCGTCCGCGATCCTGCCTGGAAAGGGAGGGAAAAAGTTGACCGGATCCCTTGAAAAATAGCAGCATTCGCGTACGCCGTCCCATTTCGGTGCAGGCTGGGGCGGCCTCCATCGCAGTTCACCGACGGGAGGTGCGGCATATGGGATGCCTTTGAAAACTGTGAAACTCCGGTTGTTGCCCGGCAGCCCTCTTACACGGCCGCTTTCGGTGTCGGCTTCGCGGATCGCGGTACCTGTCTTTCCATAAGTGTATCGCATATGATACTCCTTTCTTAGAGCGGCAGCCAATCACAAACCATTTTGATATGGTCGTTCCAATAGTCCCACGTGTGAGAACCGGGGTCCTGCACCCATGTAAAGTCGTATCCAAGATCCAGCATGTGGTTCTTGAACTTGACGTTCCCTTCAAACGTAAAGTCTTCAGTTCCGCAGGCACTGTAAAGTTTCGGGAGGACACGGCCCGAGGCCTTCAGACGCTCGGCCAGGGCAAACAGGTCGTTGTCACTGCCGAGCACCTTATCCGGATCTCCGAATATGGATTTCCCGCCGTCCGGGAGGGGGCATATTCCCAGGGCTACTTCCTGGGGTATATATGCTGCCGATGACATGGCAGCACCGTAGCCGTATTTTTCGGGATATGTAAGTGCGCTCTTGAGTGCTCCATAGCCGCCCATGGAAAGTCCCACGGCGAAGTTTCCGGCCGGGTCGGTCGAGGCCGGGAACATGGAGTGGACCATATCGTACAGTTCAATGTTTATGAAATCGAACCAGCGCGGACCGTATGCCATATTCGTGTAACAGGAGTTCTGGGCGGTAGGGCAGACCACGATGAACTTTTTCTCTTCCGACAGCTCTTCGATCCTGCTGAAACGGAACCAGTCGGAGCAGGTACCCGTTCCGCCATGATAAAGGAACATCACGGGCAGCTTGTTCTTTTCGGAATAGTATTCTTCGGGTGATACGCCTGCTCTTCTTTCGGCAAACCCGTATTCCGGTATCGCAATGTCAACCAGTGTGGTAAAGCGCAGGATCTCGCTCTCCATGTGGATCTGAAGCCTTGCCATGTTCATCCCTCCGTATCATAGATCGGCGTTCCCTTCAGACCCGCCCATTCAAGGAACACCCTGATCCTGCTGTCGCAATATTCATAGCTGTGAGTACCTTCTCCGGTATCCCAAGTCACATCGTAACCCAAATCGACCAGCTTATCCCTGGTTTCAACGTTTCTGGAGTAAGTGAAATCGTCTTTTCCGACCGAAATGAACAGTTTCGGCATATCCTTTGCGGCTTTCATCTGTTTTTCGGCCATATACATATCGTCGTTTACCGAGTGCTCAAGATTCTCCAGGCTGCCGAATGCAAGCAGGAAATCTCTGTCAAGAACTCCGTCGTGAAGGTGGGTCGACTTCACGATGCTGACCATATCCAAAGCGCCGCCGAAGCTTCCCGCCGCGGCAAACCTTTCGGGATACGCAAAAGCAGACTTGAAAGCCCCGTATCCGCCCATTGAAAAACCGGCGATAAAATTATCTTCACGCTTATCCGAGATGGGGAGCATCCAGCGCATTACCCGCGGCAGCTCCTCGGTCAGATATGTAAAGTGCTTTTCTCCGTAATACATGTCAGTGTATAAACTGAGGAAGGTCGCAGGCGTTATCACGATAAGATTTTTCTCAGCAGCATACCTTTCGATGTTTGTAAGGCGGACCCATTCGCTGCTGTCTCCGCCTCCGCCGGTCAAAAGCCACAGCACCTGGTATTTTACTCCCGGCTTATAGCGATAAGGCTTTCCCGTTCGCCTGTCGGAGCCGTTGTTTTCCGGAAAGCAGACAGTCACCGTAGTGTTGTAACCCAACGCTGCAGACCGGAACGTAAGATCGATAATAGCCATTGTGTCATCACCCTTTCACGGCCGTGTTCTGCTCACGGCGTTTTTCAATCATTCTCTGGATCATGATAAGGCCGCAGCCCAAAATCGCAACTACAGCCGCATATCCGTAGAACATGGTCCCATATCCGTGCTTTTCGGCCACGAAGCTCCCCAGGATCGGGGCTATGGCGTTGCCCAGGTCCTGCCCGATGAATGTGGTGCTTGACGCCACGCCCGCACGCTGCCTGCCCAGGACCTTGACGGAGTGGGCCTGGATCGACGGAGTGCCGGAGCCCTGGCCTATCGCCTTGAGGATACCGGCAACGATGAGCATCCACAGCTTTGATGCCGCACCGACTATGACGATACCGGCCGCATGGATAAGAAACGCCGGATACAAAACCACGGCTATGCCCTTCCTGTCAAGTATCCTGCCTGATACCGGACGTACCAGCAGAAGCATCACCGAATATGCGGTAAAAAACAGAGTCACGTTGGGAATTCCCCGTTGCTCAGCCATAAGGGCGAGATAGGTATTCAACAGGCCGTTGCCCATGCTGAAAATCGAGATAAGTACGGTGTACAGGATCAATTCCTTTGCGATGAGGTTGTCCCACGAGAATCGCTTTTTGCCCTGACCGGCTTTGACGTCGGTATGTTCATAGGGGATCATCAACATAAACGCCACTGCTGCAATGCTCAGGAAAGCTGAAGTCATAAAGCAGACTTTAAAGCTGTAATTTTCAGCAAGCCAGTATCCCAGGTTAGGTCCTGCCGCCTGGCTTACGATCGCTGCCAGGGCATTGTATCCCAGGCCTTCACCGATGCGGTCTTTGGGAATGAAGCTTGTTGCAAATGCCATGTTTGCAACACTCATAAAGGAGAATGCGATCCCGTGGATCGTCCGCATGGCGATCAAAACGCTTATATTTTCAACCAAAGCATAGCAGCCGATGCTCAGGCCGGTTATTATAGTCGTAGCTATCATCAGTGCCTTGCGGTTTACCAGATCCGTCACCGCTCCGGAGATTGGCCGGCAAACAAGGGCTGCGATCGACATAAGGGATGATATCGTTGCAGCTATGGTAAGCGGAGCTCCAATGCCCACCGCATATTTTGAAACCAGGGGAGTCACCATTTGGGATGACATTCCGGTGACCAATCCCAGCAGTAATACCATGACATATGACCTGTTCCATAGATTGACCGGATCCCCGTCAACTGTTCTTTTGATGTCGTGTTTCATGCACCGTTAACCTTTTCCTTTTGATTTTTTGCCTTAGTCGAAAAATGCATATCTGCGGTCGTATCTGTACAGAGCTTCCTGCCGGATCGAGACAGCATCATCGATCCCCGGTTTACAGCTGATCGATGAATATTTCCTCATAATCGTCCAATGAAACCGAGCCGTCGACCATATTGCTTCATCCAAATGAGGCAGTGCGGCAACGTAACATATGGGGTCATGCATTTGGCATCAGGCAATTCGGTTCCTTATAGAATATATAATGCGTTTGGGACGGACTAACAAGATTACTTTGCAACACTAGTTATAAATTTCAACATAACTGCTTTCATATTTCTTGATTTTGGAGCCAAACGACTTGACGCTGATTGCCGCTATATGCAGCATAAGAATGGGAAAAAGCCGATCCGGGTCGTGCCTCCTGCCGTTGGACGGAGTGGACAGAGCCGGATCTTAACCGTTCATAACACAGAACGGATCAATGATAGGCATTTCAACTCTCAGCAAACAGCTTGTTATACAAAATGCGGCTTTCTTCATACAAAGCCTTTCTGAAAACCGGATCCTGAAAATGTGACATCGTATATACGCTTTTTGGATATATGCCGTACCTGGAAACTATCTCTTTTGCAGCCCGTACCTTCTCCGAATCAGGTGTATCATCAGAAAATACAGGCAGCCTTATCCCGAGTTTTATCCTGTCCCCGTAGTTTTTCAGCAGGCTGTCGATATCGTTCATTGGCTGGGGGCGCCACATGTCTATCCCGCACTCAACGATGCCGTCCATAAGCAGTTCGGTATGCCCGCAGCTATGCAGTTCAAATATCACGGATTTTTTGTGGCAGTACGAAGTCAGCCTGCGGATATACGGTGCGATCATTTCCCTGAAGACGTCCAGGGAGAAGAAGGGCGCCCTTTGGGATCCCCAGTCGTCGTGGAACAAAAAGCCGGTCATGTTGAAATATTCTACATAGTGATCGATGATATCTTCATATAAGTCGCAAAGTGCCGAGAAGAGATCCTTTACGGCGTCTTTCTGGGATTCGTCTATCAGAGCGACAGCGGCGTTTTCAAAATCCATGAAAGATATGAGGCGCTCAAAAAGGCCGGTGTATTGAGTTATCCATATCGGATCGTCCCTGGTTTCAAGCAGCTCGCGGTTCTCTTCCGCGCATTTCTTCCAGTCCCAGCCTGAAATGTCGGGAAACTTCAGTGCCTTCCTCCAGTCGTTTGCGTCATCAAAAAGCGGGTTTCCTGGTTTGACCATGGAGCCGCCCGCAAGGTCGCTATACTCCCACTCGACCCCGAACATGTCCCTCCCGCCTTTTTCATCGGAAGGATCCACCTCAACGACCGCACCTCTCGCAATGTTATCCGGTATGATCGAGGGGCTGAAGGTTATGTACTCGCCGTTAGGCATCCAATGAGGGATCTCATTCGAGATAAAAACCCTGAGGTTTTCCATGGGGGTGACAGGCGTGTTCAGTTTTTCGCTCCTGTTGCCCTGCGGAGTGGTCTGAGGGTAATAGCCGATCACATCCAGCTCTGCTTTTGAATAAGGGATCCTTTTCATGATCATTTTCCTCCTGACGGTCAAAAACATTTATATAGGTAAGTTGTCCATTGCTCTCATTTTATCCCTGTATTGCGTCGGAGTAAGGCCATGTTTTCGCTTGAACAGCTGCTGGAAATATCCCACATTATATTTGTAACCGCAGGCTCTCGCTATGCTGCTGACAAGCATATCGGTATTGATAAGTTTATCGCGCGCCATAGCCATCCTGACATCCTGTATATACTCGGTTAGTTTTGTTGAAGTGAGCTTCCTGTATGAGCTGCTCAGGTAATTTGGGGAAACGCCGATTTTGTCCGCTATATATGCGACATTCAGTTCCGGATCGCTGTAGTTGCACTGGACTATCTTATTCACTTGAGTAACCAGATCGCAGTTCCTTTCCGATTTGTGCAAGCGTATTTTCTCACATAGCCTCTGATGGCATTCGATAACCCAGGATTTCATTTCCTCCGGGCTCGACAGTTTTCCGATCGTTTTTTCGTCGTTCAGCATTTCGGTGATTTCGAAACTGACCTGATCCGGGTAGGATGAGCAGATCATGGGCAATGTGGTCATCGTCATAACGCTCCAGGCCAGCCGCATTTCCGCGGTATTCCTGACGTCAAATATCTCTTCGCAGAGCCTGTCGGCATTCCCGAAATCTTCGGCCTGCATGGCAAGCGAGTATCTGTTTATTTTTTGAAACACTTTCCTGTACAGTTCGGTGTAATCATCCATCCTGAATCGATCTACATCTATTATGGTGCCGGGGGAAAAGAACGGCCTGTTTGCCGCTGCCTTCTCCGTTTTTTCTACCAGCAGATATAAGTCATGAATATCGACCGTCCTGGTGCTGTATAATATTACGACTTTTATCCCCAGTGCTTCCGGAAGTGTTGAGGTGATGCTGTCAATGGCATTGCTTATTATGTCGTCCAGTCGTTCTTCGGCATTGCCGTACGGAGACGCGATTATATAATATGATCCGTTTGCTATCCGGTTTACCACCAAGCATTTGGAATCGGCAGACATTATATCCTCAATAATGTTTCCGGATCTTAAAATCAGCTCCTCATACTCCCTGTTGGTTTTTTCCGATATGAGCCCTAAATAGTTGTGTATCAGTACTTCCATCAAAAATGCCCGGTCGCCGGCTTCGAACGGCAGACTTATGCTCCTTACCATCTCTTTGCGCTTTTCTTCGGGATATATCCTCCCATGTGTCATCACGCTTCGAAGCACCTGCATCATTTGGGCCTTACCGTCTCCCGCAAGTTCTCTTTCGATTTTATTGGTCCTCAAAACCAGCTCGGTTATAGGTTTCCTGGCGAGCTGATTGAGAAACATGCACATGAGCGAGACGATTATGATCGCCAGCAGGAAGATCGCGATCGCCGTTATCCTTCCGGGCAGTAAAACCTTCGCGATATAAGACGAGGGGACAAGGCTGAGCAGCCTGTTCCCGAATATGTCTGCTTCCGTACTGGCTATGTAGTAGCGATACCTTTTTCCGTTGTCGTACTTCACAAAGTCATGTTTTGCTTCAAGCTCCGACATGTCGATACCATAGTCGGACAGAAGCGAGTATTGGGCGAATTCTTCGTTTTCTGTCAATATCATCCCGTTCTTATCAACGATTACGGTGACATTGTCGCAGTCAAGGCCTGACTCGATGATATTGTATAAAAATGAGGTCCTCATGTTCACGACTATGGCGGTGAGCGGTCCGTTCCGATCTAAATACCCGTTATGTCCGAAAACGGATATCAGCTCTGTCTGGTGATCGGTTTCTTGATTATAAACTTTTCTGATACTTATCTTGCGGACCGGCAGCTGCCCGGCTTGCAGCTCTGCAAAAACCGCGTTGTCATAGAAGCCGGCATTTTTGAGCAGCTTTAGCGAGCTTTTGCCGATATACATGAAATAGTCGAGCCTGCTGCTGGTTATGTAGATAGAATGGATCGCAGGAGACATGTTTATGGCGGCATTGGCTGTGGCTGCGATCTTCTCTTTCTGATGTTCGGACAACTCCGGGTACTTGAAAAAGAGCTCGATATCACTGTTTATCCTTAGGCTGGAAGCTATGCTGACCATGTCTTCAAGATAAACATTGATACTGTATTGCATTTTTTGGAGTTCATTATAAAATTGATTATATAGCCTTTTTTGATTGTTTTTTTCTGCATAGGCCAGCGACAAGGACCCGGCCACAAATGAAAGCAAATACAATGCGATCAGTGTCGGGATCATCAATCGGCGTGCGATATACGCCTCCATATGTCTTTTTGCGGCTTTTGCAAACATACCGACTCCATAAGCATATATTATTACTTATTTTGATTATAACTTTATGGAATAGTAAGTTCAATGGAATTTGGATCGAACCGTGTTTTTATTGTAGATTTTTATACTATGGATAGATTATTGATCTAAATTTCAGTCCTGGAATCTGGTATATTATAGAAGACATATGATCATATACGAAAGGGGAATTCTTTATGGGGATACTGCGGTTCAACTATAGAAGCCAGGCGATCGGAGGGTATGTCAATATTACCATAGTCTATCCGACCGACTACCTGAGCTACTATGATATGACAAAGGAACTCCGCCATCACGTTTTTCCGGGACAAAAGCCGTTGCCGAAATATGTTCCCGGGATGAAATTCCAGACAGTATATCTCATACATGGCGGCGGAGATGACGACAGCCTTACATATCGTTACACAAATGCGGAGTATTTTGCGCAGCGCAACAATGTGATGCTTGTAACACCTTCTATTGTGAACAGTTTTGGTGTCAATACGAATTATGGGGTGGAGTATTCTACCTTTTTGACAGAAGAACTCCCTGTTGTAGTCCAGACGCTGTTCGCGTCGTCTCCAAAGCGCGAGGACAATTTCATCGTCGGATATGCCATGGGAGGCAACGTGGCCTTGGGCACCGCCATCATGCGGCCTGACCTTTACAACACCTGTATCGATATTTCAGGCGGGATCGGGTTGACTGTCAACACGGAGAAATTGAAGGAAGAACTTGACAGCGATCATTTCAAGCGTTTCCCGCTCTATGGAGCCACGTTCGGAAAATCTGATGAGATCGACGGATCGAGACATGATATCAGGGCTATTGCGAAGAGCAACAAGGAAAAAGGCGTCCGGCTGCCGAAGTTTTACCTGATCGCAGGCAGCAAAGAAGGTTTCATAGGAGATAGAGTAAAAGCGGACGCGGATACTCTGAAGGAAATGGGATACGACGTAACTTACATATGCGCAGAGGGGTACAGGCACGACTTTGAGATGTGGAACGATTATATAAGGATAGCCCTGGATGAGATCCTCCCGCTGAAGCGTGAGCCCATATATCCTGATTCGAACATATAGATTTACAATTGATTCTGCCGCTAAATCAGGGGTACAGTTAAGCGGGCAGTGATAAACTAAGCATATAGAACCGGTCAATAATCATATTTGTGCGGAGAGTCTGACACTTGATAGTGACTGACTCTCCGAGTTTCTTGGGAATGGCTTAAGGTGTGTCCATTATAGCATCAAGAAATGCCGCCCCGGCATGCTAAAGCGGGCAATAGAGGGTTCATTACAGCGGATTGGAGTAAGACACGATCATACAAGCGTAGTTTTTTATATTCCACTGTAGATATGTCTGGTTGTAACTCAAATCATATAGCCATATGATAAAAGTACAGGATCAGTTTCCTGCCATGGGAAAGACAAATTCAAACAAGTCTGGCTATAAAGGAGGATAACATGAAAAATCTACGTATCGTTTCACTGCTGCTCGCCGCATTTCTGCTTTTTGCGTTACTGGCCGCATGCAAACAGGAATCGGACTCGGAGGTGGCTCCCACTGCTTCTCCCGTAAGCGATGAACCTGCACCTTCTCAAACATCTGATGTTTCGGCTGGACCTGACGAAGAGCAAAAGAGCGCTTTTACTTATCCGCTGGATAATGACGAGCTGACTTATTGGTATCCGTTATATCCTGAAATATTGGCCCATATCAGCGACTGGAACGAAAAAAACTATGTCTGGACCGCGGGAGAGAAATATACCGGAATACATATAAACTGGATAACGCCTAATTTGCAGCAGATAAATGAAATGTTCAACATAATGATCGTCAGTGAAGACCTCCCGGACATGATATTGTACGCAGATACCTATGCGGGAGGAGGAGAGGCTGCGGTAAAAGACGGTGTTTATGTACGCCTTAATGAGTACCTGGAAGAAAATACTCCTGCATACAACGCATGGCTTGCTTCGTATGAAAGATATTATAAGGACAGCCGTACGGACAGCGGACTCGTGTATGCCATATATGGGCTTGTCGATACCGAGCGCAAGGCCGGAGGCGGGCTTATCTGGCGTGAAGACCTGGCGGCAAAAATAGGCTGGACCGAGATTCCGAAAACGATCGCAGAATTTGACCGGTTCCTCCATGATTACAAGGATGCTACCGGCCAGACCGGTTTCTTCAGTCCTCCGCAGTATGGTTTTGTAACTGATGGTACATATGGTATCCTTCCGCCGTCATTCGGAGCCGCTACCAGGATGGTGAATGTCGACGGGAAAGTCCACTATGGACCTGCAATGCCCGGTTTCAAAGACTATGTCATCAAAATGAAAGAATGGTATGATAATGGATTCATCAATCCGGACTTTGTATCCACGCCTTATTTCATGACCTGGACAGACGTTGCTATCGGAAAGTTCGTAGTTGCTCACGGAGTACCGGGCCTCGTCGGCAATGAATGGGGACGCAATTACTCAGACGATCCCGACCTGTATATTGCAGCCATCACCCCGCTCGGCGGTGATAATGGCGTAGAACCAAAGTGCGGTACGTATATGTCGACGCACGTCGGGTCTCCCACAGCCATTTCCACCAGCTGCAAAAAGATCGAGACCGCACTCCGCTGGCTCGACTTCTGGTATACGGATGAGGGAGCAATGCTTAAGTGCTACGGCGTTGAAGGTGAGACCTTCAATTATGTGAACGGAGAGCCCGTTTGGACCGATCTCATTTCAGCGAATATAGAGGTGCCTGTTGCCCAGGCCGCAGGCGGTGTGTTTATCAATACGTTCACCGGCCCCGGATACCAGTACTGCATATATGACAACGAAGATGTCGAGTTGGCATGCAATGTATGGGCAGACTTCGATCCCGCATGGAACATGCCGCCCATATCGCTGACTGCCGACGAAAGCAGCGAGTATGTAAATATCATGGCCGATATAGAGACATTCTGCGCGGAAACCATCGCAAACTACATTACCGGGGCACGTTCGCTGGATGATTATGAAAGCTACTTCCTGGCCCAGCTGGAAGCCATGAACTTGTCCAGGGCCATAGAGATCCAGCAGGCGGCGCTTGACCGATACATTAAACGCTGATATGATGTTTTCAGCACGTAATCAGCTTTGCAGAACAGGGGGATCGTGATGCGATTCAATGAAGGGGTTTTTGATGCCCATGTGCATACTCACGGAGGCTGCGGTGTAGATAATTATCTCAGAAACGGGTTGGACAATCTCACCGCGTCCGGCCTTGACGGAATGAACCTTCTTTGTGTGCGCCATGGGAAATCGGTATGTATTACGGATGCCGAGGCATTATTGCTGAAAGCATTATATCCGGGTAGATTCACCGTCTACAGCGACGGTACCTATGATATTCCCGAGTTCGGAACTACCGGTGAGGACTTCAAAAACCAGATTAAGGACTTCATTGACGCCGGGGCGGACGGTCTGAAAATGGGGGATGGGGAGCTTGGTCCCGGAGTGCCGCTGGATGATCCGCGGGTGGACCCGATGTTCGACCTCATTGAAAAGACAGGGTTTCCGGTGATATACCATGTCGGCTCTGCCGTATATATGCCGCCCAGACGCAGGTTTCAGAAGAACAAGGAAGGGATCCTTGCCAGGTTCCTCGGATATGATCCGGCCAGGGATGAAGATCTGCCGGAAAATGCCGGGGTGCACAGGACGAGGGAACAACTTGAGGAGCAAAGGGCTCAGATAGAAAATTTACTCAAAAAGCATCCAAAGGCGCGCATAACTTTCCCGCATATGTACTTCATGTCTGATGATCTGGATCGCCTGGCGGATTTTCTGGACCGCCATCCTTACGTGAATGTGGATTTAACCCCCTGCCCAGAGATCTATTACCACCTTTCGAAAAATCCGAACAGAAGCCGGGAGTTTTTTGAAGAGTACCAGGACAGGCTGATATTCGGAACGGACAATACCCTGGAAATGTCTCCGATCGAGGGAATCACGAACATCCGCCGTTTCCTTGAAAGCGACGAAACGTTTTTTGCCCCGCAATACGGCTTTGATATAACCGGGATCGCTCCGCTCCCGCCCGAGGTGCTGAGAAAAATATACCGTGAAAACTTCCTTCGCATCTGCGACCCCAAACCGTTTTCGCCAAAGAAGGCCGCAGAATACTGCGATAAGCTGTACGAAACGGTCAGGCACTTTGAGGAACTGTCTGAAGCCAACAAGGAAGAGCTCCTTGAAGTTGCGCGCAGACTGAGACAAATGTAAAATAATTATCAGATGAAATATGCCGCCCCTCATTCAGGGGGCGGCATATATTATGGCTGTTCATATAACGTTACCTTGCTGCCTGCTTATCCAGGATATCCGCAAACTTGCGCATCACATCAGGGATATCGATCCCCTGCGGGCACATCTGCATGCAGTTTCCGCAGGAAATGCATGCGGACGGCAGCTCGTTTTCAGTCATGGCACTCAACACAAAGCTCATTGTAAATGACGGGGAATTGGAGGCCTCGTTGTACATTGAAATAAGTTTTGGGATATCCAGCTCCTGCGGGCAGTCGTCGCAGCAATATCTGCATGCAGTACATGGGACCAGGTCTGCCATCGTATGTACGACGTCCATCAGCAAAGCCTTTTCTTCCTCGGTGGCAGGATCGTTTTTGGAGAATAGCGCTATGTTGTCTATAAGCTGGTCCATGTTGCTCATGCCTGACAGTACGACCTGCATGTTTGGCAATGACTGCAGGAAACGGAAAGCCCAGTGGACGATGGGATCGTTGGGACGGGCTTTTTTGAGCATCGCTTCGGCGGTCGGATCGAGGGAAACCAGGGAGCCGCCGCGGCAGGATTCCATTGCAAGGACAGGCAAGCCGTGTTTCGTGATCACCTCATATTTTGATTTCGCGTCCTGCAGTACCCAGTCCAGATAGTTTATCTGGATCATAACGAATTCGAAGCAGTCATAAGTGTTGAGGAATTTGTCTATAGTTTCGGCACGCCCGTGCGATGAAAATCCCAGGTGTTTGATACGCCCGGCCTTTTTCTGCTCGAGCAGGTAATCTATAACGCCCAGTTCTTCATTGGTGTAAAAATCCAGCGAAGACTCGCAAACATTATGTAAAAGGTAGAAGTCGAAGTAATCCACGCCGCATTTTTCAAGCTGTTCTTCGAATATCTGCCTGGGGCTTTCGACCTTGCTGCCTACCATATACCCCATGAAATCAAGTTTCCCGTCTTTATAAGTCATCATATGGCCGGGCATCTTTGAGGCAAGATACCAGGTATCCCTTGGGAACTGCTTAAGGACTTTCCCTACCAGTCGCTCGGACTCGCCGCCGTGATATCCATATGCCGTGTCGAAATAGTTTATCCCGTTAAGGTATGCATACTCGATCATTTCAGTGGCCTTTTTCTCATCGATTGGTGCACCCCGATCCTCGCTGACAGTCGGAAGACGCATGCATCCCAGGCCTAAAGTAGAAATCTTCTTGTCCTTGAACTGCTTATAATTCATATTTTCTCCTCCTGTAACCTTCTGACGGATATATTTATTACATTTTACACCCTCGAGTCTACTCTAAGTCAATAGGTTATTATTGAGTATGTTGTAAAATGAAAAAGTAAGTTCCTGTTTGCAAGGGGAAAGTCCTGGAAGAGATATTGATCATGCACGCAAACTGATACGATCAGCAGGAAATCGGCGGTCAGATAACAAAAAAGAGGATCCAAACCTATGAGCAGGGGCTCAAATAACCAGGCGGTGATAAACTTGGCATCATATAGTACAAGTGGATCACTCAGGATAGTTCAAAGGAAGAAATGCATCTTTATTGACATGATGTTATCCAAAATGCTGGACAATTTTGTAAAAATAAAATATCATCAATATTAAGGTGGGGTTATAGAGTATTTATAATAAAAACACTTTATGATTAATAAAAAGGGGGATAACGATGGTCAATCTGATTCCTGCTATCAATGGTGAGTATCTTGCCCGCGAAGGTACTTTTGTTCTGCCAAACCTGGTTACCGTAAGTGCAAAGTACCCTGCATCAAACAAGGTCTTTGCACAGAGGCTGGCGAGATTGGGCAGATTCGATCTGAAAGTAGACCCGCAGCCGTTGATAATGCCGGTCGATGAACAGCTTGGAGATGAAGGTTATCGCCTGGACATCACTTCCGACAGAGTTGTCATATATTCGTCCGGGGAACGCGGATACTTCTATGGGCTGGTGACTTTGTTCCAACTGCTTGCAAAAGGGAACGGAAGGACCGGGTGCTGCACCATTTCAGATGCACCGAGGTTTCCCAGGCGGGGCTTCATGCTTGACGTATGCCGCCACTTCTTCTCGGTGGAGCAGGTAAAGAAAGTAATTGAGCAGTGTTCGCTGCTGAAGCTCAACTATTTCCATTGGCATTTGAGCGAAGACCAGGGATTCAGGATCGAAAGCAGAAAATTCCCCGGGCTGAATGAGATCGGCTCATATAGAAAACTCTCCGCGATCGACCCGATCGTGACGAGAGGTATGGGAAACGTGGGCGACAGGTATGGAGGATATTATACGCAGGAAGAAATCAGGGAAGTAGTCGCATTTGCGGCCGAACGCCAAATCGAGGTCATTCCCGAAATCGACCTGCCGGGGCACAGTTCGGCAATACTGGCTGCGTATCCGGAATATACCTGCAGCGGAGAACCTCTGGAAGTCGTCAATACCTTCGGGATATTTCCCCGTATCTTTTGCGCAGGAAAAGATGAGAGTTACAACTTCCTGTATGAACTGTTGGATGAAGTCCTGGAGCTGTTCCCGTCAAAGTATTTCCACCTCGGCGGCGACGAAGCCCCCAAGAACGAGTGGAAAAAGTGCGATGACTGCAAACGCGTGATGCAGCAGCAGGGATTCTCAAATTATGAACAACTGCAGGCATATTTTACCGAAAAACTGATTACATATCTGGCCGGCAAGGGTAAAACCGCGATCGTATGGAACGATGCCACAGCTTCGGGGCAACTGGACGAAAACGCGATAGTGCAGTATTGGCTGGAGATGGCGCCGGGCGAGAGCTATGTATTGCCGGAAGTGGACAAAGGGCGAAAGTTCATTATGTCTTCCCTGAACAATTTCTATTTTGACTATTCATACGCGGAAATCCCCATGAAAGCTACATTGCTATACGAACCGGAGATAAAGGGGACACCGATACCGGAGTCAAGCGTGCTTGGCGTGGAAGCTCCCCTTTGGGCAGAGTGGGTCCCGACAGACAGGGACGTTGACCGCATGATATATCCAAGGCTGCATGCCCTGGCTGAGTGCGGCTGGACCAGGGAGAAAGACTATGATAACTTCCTGGAAAGGCTTAAGGAATACCTGCAATTAGACGCACTTAATATGCTCCATCCTGCTGAGTGGGAGGACGCAACGATCCGCGGGCAGGCTGCCCTGGATATGATCGTCGACAAGATAATAGCGCTCTCACAGCGTTACAGGAAAATGGAAGAGGAAGGCGGAGCCGTTCTTGATTTCCAGCCGGACGGCACGGAGCAGGTCCGGGAAGACCCCGTGGAATCGCTGAGGAACCTCGTCTACGACAAGATGAAAGCTGCGTACAGCGATGAGGAAATCAGGTATGTACAGGATCGGGTCATAAAAATGTTAGGTTGAGTATCCATAGACTGACAGGATGAGAGGAGCTTCTAGGAACCAAATAAAGGGGATAAACTATGATAAGAAAGAATATTGACCGAGAGTGGGAATTTATCAAAGGCATTCCGGAAAGCGGCTTTATGTCGATGTTTAATAAACCTGAAACACGTATCGTAAATATTCCGCATGACTTCCAGATCGAGTCGGATGTAACTCCGGAAGCCCCTGGCGGGCGTGACACAGGATACTACAGCGGCGGGATAGGTACATACACCAAGTATCTGGATATACCATCTGATTATGAAGGCAAGCGTATAATGCTGGAGTTCGACGGTGCCTACATGAATACTACGGTCGGGATAAACGGCCAGATCATTATGCGGCATAATTACGGCTATACACCGTTCCACGCTGATTTGACCCCATATATTCGTGCCGGAAAGAAGAACCGCATAACGGTAACTGTCAATAATTCCATGCAACCAAACTCCAGATGGTATACGGGAGCAGGACTTTATCGTCACGTGGATTTGCTTGTGTCGGATCCGATACATATATCACCATGGGGGATCTTCGCATATAATTCGCATATCACTGACGGCAATGCTTTCGTCTATGTTGAGACAACTGTTGAGAACCATACTGCAAGAGATGTAAGCGTATGGGTCGACACCGTTATCTCCGCCGAAGGCAAGGATTCCGCCAAGGGCCGGGCCAAAGTGTATGTTCCTGCTGGTGACAAAGCGACAGCCCGAGTATTGATACCGGTGATGGATGCACGTCTATGGGATATAGATGACCCGTTTCTGTATACAGTCAAGTCAGTAATAAGTGACGGAAATGGGGAACTTGACAGCCATTGTGTGGATTTTGGGATAAGGACGATTTCGGTCGACACTGTGAACGGTTTTATGTTGAACGGGAGGAGTCTTAAGCTGAAAGGCGGCTGCATACATCACGACAATGGCATACTCGGTGCGGAAGCGCACTTTGACTGCGAGTATCGAAAAGTGAAGATCCACAAAGAAAACGGCTACAATGCCCTTCGGACAGCCCATAATCCGCCGTCACGGGATTTGCTGAAAGCCTGCGACATGCTTGGTGTACTGGTTCTGGATGAAGCGTTCGACTGCTGGTACAACAGCAAGAACATAAACGACTACGGTTTGTTCTTTGAAAACGACTGGGAAAAGGACATGGAAGCCTTCATACTTCGCGACCGGAATCATCCGTCTGTCATTATGTGGTCGACAGGGAACGAAATCATTGAGCGTAACGGGATATCAAAAGGGCACCTAATCGCAGGCATGCTGGCGGCAAAAGTGCGCAGCCTCGATCCGACGCGTCCCGTCACAAACGGGGTCTGCTCTTTGTGGAACGGTCTTGAAGACGAAGATATGGCGAAGATCATGGAGGAAATGAGAAAGAGCCTTGCAGGAGAAGCGTCCGCGCAGAATGCCGACTCATCACTTGGCGACAAAATGTGGGGAGATTATACCGAGGCATTCAATTCGGTCCTCGATGTGGTGGGCTATAACTACCTCCACCACCGGTATTCAAAAGACGGCGAGCAATTCCCGAACAGGATCATATGCGGTACTGAGAGCTGGCCCAATACATTTGATAACGTATGGCGGGAAACGTTGCGCCTGCCGCATGTGATTGGAGATTTTACATGGACGAGCTACGATTACATCGGGGAAGCAGCAATAGGAAATTCCAGGTTTGTGGACAAATCTGCCGATACTTCTGCCATGAGATTCATGTCGAACTCTTCCCCGTATCCCTGGCGGCTTGCCAATTGCGGTGATTTTGATATTTTGGGTCACCCGCGTCCTCAGCTCGCTTTCCGTAAGGTGGTGTGGGGATCGGAAGAGACTTACCTGTTCACACAGGACCCGAAATACTTCGACTTTACCGAAGTAGTCAGCATGTGGGGATTTGAGGATATCCACTGCAGTTGGACGTGGGCCGGTGCCGAAGGCAGACCCATTCGAGTCACGGTGTTTTCCGGAGCGGAAGAAGTGGAACTGTTCGTCAACGGCAAGTCTGTCGGGCGAAAAAGTGCCGGGGAAGCAAACCGATACCGTGCGGTGTTTGAGACGACCTATATGCCCGGCAGCATCGAGGCTGTAAGTTACAAGGACGGTAAGGAAATCAGCCGCGCGCATCTGAGGACGGTGGGGGGTCCTGCCAGGGTATCGCTTTACCCTGAAAGGATGGAAATCGCTTCTGGTGGTGAAAACCTCTGCTATGTAAAAGTAGTTGTTGAGGACGCTGATGGGAATCCTGTGCCGGGCGCAGCTATCAAACTACAAGCCGAAGTGACCGGAGAGGCTGAACTGGCCGGTTTTGGATCAGCAAACCCGGTAACGGAAGAAAACTACACCACCGGCATATTTACTACGTTTAATGGACTGGCACAAGCAGTGCTGAGGTCGGGCACGGCAGCGGGTAAAGCAGAACTTAAAGTTTCATCCGAACTGGGAGAATCGACTGTAACTATAGATGTAATTTAATGTCCGGTTCAAAGATCAATTTCAGCATCATAGAAATAGTTATTCTTTGCTTGAAACCTGCGAAATCTTGCCATGGTACTGCAAGGACGACTGCGGATTTTACCGGCTCTGAGGATTATGTATTTCATGCGGACGGCGGATTCAGTTGGGTCGCACCGTATTTAGCCGGATCATATGCTTTACGCGTACAGGTCAAACCGGACATAACTCCGGAAAAGTTCTGGATAACAGCGATGCAAATAGCAAGCGAGCAAACGTTTTACATTCATAATGCACAGACAGTGGCCAATGCCCAGAAACCGGAAGCCTCTAAGTTTTGGCATGTGACAGACCCTGTGGCTTTGATGGAAGCGTTAAAAGAACGATAAAATGAACGGTTCTTTTGTCTTTGAATTTGCATAGACAAAAGAACCGTTCTCAGTAAACAGACGAAATCCTGATCAACGATGGACTTTATTTGACAACTTCAAAAACTGAATCAAACTCTTTGCGCGGAATTGAAATTTCAGGTTTTTGCGGACTTTGCCCATATTTTTAACCGGTACTATATGCTTGGTTTATCACTGCCTGGTTATTTGAGTCCCTGCTCAAAGGCTTGGATAACTGCGGCAGGAAATGCATTCTTCTGTTGGCTTTTCCGTATCCCTTACTTGTACCGGCTGTAAAATAGAAGTCGCTTTGATGCGTAATATCTTAGAATGTATATTTCTTTACTGATATGAGTTGGATCAGAATTATCAAAATCGTTGTCGCCAAAGTGATGAATAAGATATTTTGGATGCCTTTGAGAGTGATCACTACAGCAGATAAACTGGAGCCGAAAGCATTTCCGAGGAAGATGCATGAGCTGTTCAGGCTGAGGACAAACCTTGATCTGTTTTCGGTCACCTGCGCTATACCCGTGTTCAGATGGATTCCTGTAAACCATGCACACAGCACCATGAGCGTGGTAAAAATCAATGTCCCCCACTTTAACGGTTGGAAAGCGATCATCAGCAAAACCATTGCAAATTGCAATACGGCACCTATAAGCATCGATTTGGCGTATCCGATCTTATCCAAAACTATGCCGCCGATCCAGTTTCCTATGAAGCTTGCTATCCCGAATACAACCAGGATAATGCTCATCGCCGATTCAAAGGAGGGGAACAGTTCAATTAGATAGGGTGTAATGTATGTATAAAATCCGCCGTACCCCAGGAACATGAGCATCGTAAAGGCTATGATCAACAAGACCCTTCCGTCTTTGACATAATTAAGCTCATTTTTTAGGTCGACCTCTGATGAGTCGGGACTGCCATCTGAAAGGCTGAAATGAAAATATATCAGTGCTGCCGCCATCATGGCGTCAAGGATCAGGAAGATTTCACGCCAGCCGAGCAGGGACGATAGCGCCCGGGTCAACGGGACGCCTACCACCATTGCCAGGGAGTTGCCAGCTACGAGAAATGCCATCGTACGTCCCTGTCTTTCTTTGCCTGTAATAGACAGCACTAATGAAAGTGACAGGACACCGTAGCTGTTAACTGCGACACCCATTATAAAACGGATGACAAGTAGGACCCCATAACTTTTTACCGTAACCAGTATCAATGCTGTCAAAATGGCGATAAGGAGCATTATTTTCAACAGTTTTACACGGTTTATTTTTCTGAATATCACAAGCGTGAACGGACCACCGAACGCTGCGCCGTACGAATACAAAGTGTTCAATAGTCCCGCACTGGCGACCGTGATATTTAACGAAGCGGCAACTTTGTCCAGGATACCGCCAAATACTGAAGCGATCATGGAAAGCACGAAGTTCATCGCGGTGAAAGCCAGGATGGTAATAAACGGCTTTTTCATTATCCATACTCCTTATGTATTTTTTTGAAATACTATTGCCACTAAATGGAGTATATACCTTGAAGCTTGCTCCATGTCAAGCCCCTTATAATGCATCCGTGTAAATACATGTGATAATGATTGACCATAATCATACTAAAATTGCTCCCTCAACTTAATGAGGTCAGGTGTTTGAGATGAGAACATGCAGTTGCCGTGCCATCGACGGCTTTCAAGAGAAGCAGGAATGCACCCCCAATTAATCTGGCATAAAATCAGACCTCCTTTTCAGGAGGTCATTTTATAGGCTGGAAGAGAACTAAAATCCCAGTTCAACAAGCCACTCGACGGCCAGTTCCGCCCACCGGGCAGTATGGGGGAAGTCAGGAGTATCGTCCTTTCCGTTGTAAAGACCGCCGCCATGCGGACCCTTCGCAAATGTGTGGACCTCGAATGGGATACCCCTGTCGGCAAGCTCCTTTCCAAAGTTCATGGCGGATCTTGGATCATCTTCATGCGTCTGGAATATGAAGAATGGCGGGCAATCGTGACGCAGATTTTTCACATTGTCGAGTTGCGCGATCTCATTCTGCTTTTTGATATCGTACCCAAGGCCGCCTGTGCCGAAGGAAGCAGGAGACATGGCGCCGTAAAGGATGAGCGCGGCGTCAGGTCTGCTGGAGACTCTTTCAACAGGGTCGTCGGATTCGGGATCACCGTAATCGAATCGGGTTGCCGTATATGCTGACAGCATTCCTCCGGCCGAAAAACCTCCGATCGCTATTTTATCTGCGGGGATACCGAAAATCCCGGCATTGGCTCTTAAGAACCGGATTGCTCTCAATCCGTCTCTGCAGCATATTTCCTGCGGATGCGGCTGCACCCTGTAATCCAGGATTGCGGCATTGAGTCCTGCCTTGTGGAAGTATTCCGCTACCGGCTTTGCCTCGTTGAACGACTTGAATATAAAAGCGCCGCCTGCGCAGATGATCACGGTCCCGCGATTTTTGTCCTTGACGGGGTACAGTGCTATCCTTGGCTGGCTTCCGGTCGCTTCGGGGTTCCACCCGGGCGCTTCGCCTTCCCAAAGATAACAGACCCGGATGCCCTCCGATATGATCTCATCCCACATTTTTTCCCATTGGCGGTCGCGGATTTCCTTGAATTCTTTGAATCTTTGCGGATCTATCCTGTCCATAAAGCATCCCCCGTTTAGCTATAATTCTGATCCTAAGCCTTGCCTTCTACATCAAAGCAGCGATCCTCATATGTATACCGTAATTATCTGCCGCAAATATCTAATATTCTGCTGGCGGGCAGAAAGACTATTCCCATATATTTATCGTGACCGCCTCTGCTTTGATGCTGCTGACATTGTGGTTCGATATAAGTACAATATATACCGTTTTGAATTTTGAATCAACTAATACACATAAACTGATAGCAATTTGATCATGAGCGAAAAAAGAACAGTTGATTTTATCACGATATAATGTAAACTTATATTGGTTTGCTATTTCGAATAAAGGGAGATTTTGATGAGAGAAGTTATCTGGTGCTTTGTATGATACTGTTCTTTGCGCTTACGCTGTTGGTGGCCGCGGCCGGAGGGATCATAGGATACAAACTGAAACTTCCGGTGGGCGGCATGGTCGGCTCGATGGTCGCTGTGATTTTGCTGAACCTGGTCACCGAAAAGGCTGTTTTTTATCCGGAACTGCGCTTCCCGCTTCAAATCCTTGGCGGTGCCATGATCGGAAGCCAAATAGGGCGTGAAGATCTGCTTGCCATGAAAAAGATCATTTTCCCGACGATTTTGCTGTTATTGAGCATGGTCGTCCTAAACATTACCTTTGGTACACTGATGTATGTTTTCAGCGATCTGGATCTGGCGACGGCGCTTTTCGCTTCAGCGCCCGGCGGAGTGAGCGACATGGCGATAATATCCACCGACCTTGGCGCAAATCCCGCATACGTTGCAATTATACAGTTGTGCAGATTGCTTACCATTTTTATATTCATGCCGCCGATCTTCCGTAAGATCAAAAACACAAAAGACGGCAGGCAGGGACGTGACAAAAAGGCAGTAAGCGTCGAATACAGCAATTCTGATTCAGATTCCGATATGGATGATGTTAGGGTCGATGTTGTCCGGGTCCCGGAGATATCTGTAAACCTCCCGAATGAAAGCCCGGAAAGTGTGGGTGCTTTTTCGGACGATCGCAATGAAGCAAAACCGATGGCCGGAAGGGCCATTGCCGATGTAAGATCCAAATCAAAGCTGAACACTAAGAACTTTATTATCATGCTGATAGCTGCTACGGTCAGCGGAACCCTGGTTCATTACATAGGATTAGCCGCGGGTGCGATGGTCGGAGCAATGCTTGCGTCGGCCGCATTCTGTGTGTTCAACGGAAGGATGCCTTTCCCGAAGAAACTGCGCCTGGGTATGCAAATCTTCTCGGGTGCGTTCATCGGCATACAACTTGACCGTGAAGGACTTGCGCATATGGGAGACCTCGGCATACCTTTGATCATATTGGTTGTCGGAATATTCTTTTTCGTTTTTCTGGTTTCACTGCTGCTGCATAAAGTTGCAAAGCTGGACCTGATGACCAGCATGCTGTCCTCGACACCGGGAGGGGTTCAGGAAATGGCTCTCTTGTCGGAGGACATTGGCGGTGATACGCCCAAGATCGCCATCATGCAGACAGCCCGATTATTTTCGGTCATCCTTTTCTTCCCGACCATGCTGCAATTTTTGCTAAGCATTTTAAAGTGACCTGTACTCTATCTTATATGATAGCATGCAGTATTCTTGATGATGTCTTGTACCCTATGTAATAAAAAGGGTGGGAAAATGGGAAACTAGCAAATAACCGGGTCCCATAGGTCACTGCTATCGACCGATCAAAGTGAAGTTATGAATTTCGGGCATTCACTATCAACAGATTTTATAAAAAAACAGGAATATAAAAATAATTGGAAAATACCAGGGGGAATAGGCTAAATGTCCACCGTACGTGGACATTTAGAAGATTCGCCCTTGTTTTTTTGAGATCAATCGTGATAAAATGAGCATGAAAATATATGGAAGAGGGGGGTTCGAAATGGCCGATCTGAAAAGGACACCGCTGTATGATGCCCATACGCGTCTCGGAGCAAAAATGGTCGATTTTGCGGGATGGGAAATGCCCATCCAATATGAAGGGATAATAGCTGAGCATGAAGCGGTGCGCACATATGCCGGCATTTTTGACGTGTCGCATATGGGTGAGGTAGAGTTTACGGGACCCGATGCTGAAAGCTGCCTGCAAAACCTCGTTACCAATGATGTATCATCGATCAAAGACAACCAGATGCTTTATACCTTTATGTGCTATCCCGACGGAGGTGTTGTTGACGATATAATAGTATATAGACTCAAACAAGACAGGTTCATGGCAGTCATAAATGCCTCAAATATAGATAAAGATATACAATGGATGAGAGAGCAAGCGGCCCCATATAATGTTGTGATCAAAGACAGGTCCGGTGAACTGTCTCTGATAGCAGTACAGGGGCCTAAAGCGGAAGAGATCCTGAATGAGCTTGTGGATGCAGACCTTAAGGACATTGGATTTTTCAGGTTCATTGATGGTGTAAAATGTTCGTCAAAGACGTGCATGATCTCGAGATCCGGCTACACCGGCGAGGACGGATTTGAAATCTGCCTTAGAAACGAAGACGCTCTATTTGTATGGGAGAAACTCCTGGAAGCGGGTACCGAAAAGGGATTGAAGCCCTGCGGTCTCGGAGCCAGGGATACGCTGAGGTTTGAGGCGAACCTTCCGCTCTACGGAAACGAGCTGTCAGAACATATCACACCGCTTGAGGCCGGTTACGGGATGTTCGTCAAGCTCGATAAAGGTGATTTTATCGGCAGGGACGCACTGAAGAGGCAAAAGGAAGAAGGGTTGACCCGCAGGATCGTAGGCTTCGAAATGACGGAAAACGGGGTCCCAAGGCACGGATATGATGTGCTGTCTGATGATGAGGTCATAGGGTTCGTAACTACCGGGTATAACTCCCCGACACTGAAAAAGAATATCGGATTAGCAATGGTCGATATCGGGCACTCCGCATTAGGGACTGAAATCGGCATTCAAATAAGGAAAAAAGTCTTGAAAGCGAAAGTAATAAAGCGCAATTTCTATACAAAAAGTTATAAAAAATGAGGGGGTACTTTTATGGAGATCAAGAAAGGCCTTTACTATACCGAGGAGCACGAGTGGGTGAGAGTAAGCGGCAACACTGCTTATATAGGTATAACCGACTATGCACAGGACGCGATGGGTGATATCGTTTATGTGGAATTGCCCGAAGTGGGCGATACACTGAAAGCAGGGGACGTGTTCTCGGTAATCGAGTCTGTAAAAGCTGCGTCGGACATTTATCTGCCTGTTTCCGGGACAGTGCTGAAAGTCAATACGGAACTTGAGGATTCCCCGGAAATGATCAACGAGGATCCATACGGGAGCTGGATCATTGCGGTGGATATGCTGGATGACACCGAACTCGATCAACTGATGGATGCCGCTGCTTACAAGGAATATCTCAGTGAGGAGAATTGAAATGCACAGATACATTCCCGGCACTGAGGCCGACCTCGCCCGCATGCTGGATAAGTTGGGGCTCACATCATCGGAGGATTTGTTCGGCGATGTTCCCGGGGAGCTCATGCTTAAGGGCGGATTGGACCTTCCCGAGGCTCTTTCCGAACAGGAACTTGTTCGAAAAATGAAAGCGCTGAGCAGGAAAAACAGCAGCTTGGACGATCTTGTCTGCTTCTTGGGCGCGGGAGCATACGACCATTACATCCCGGCGGTGGTGGGGCAGCTGGTATCCAGGTCGGAGTTCTATACTTCCTATACTCCTTACCAGCCGGAGATTAGCCAGGGAACCCTGCAAGCAATTTTTGAATACCAGACCATGATCTGCAACCTCACCGGGATGGATGCAACCAACGCGTCCATGTATGACGGTGCTACAGCCTGCGTTGAAGCCGCAAAGATGGCTGTTGACAGTACGCGAAGAAATACGATAGCGGTATCGAAAACTGTAAACCCCGAGGTTCGGAAAGTACTGGGCACTTACATGGACCTTTGCGGGTTTAAAATTATTGAAATCGACATGGATAACGGTGTTACGGATCTGGTCCGGCTGAAGGAGCTGCTTGCCGGCAACAGTGATTTGGCCGCTGTCATCGTTCAAAGCCCGAACTTTTTCGGGATAGTCGAAGACATGGATGCTGTCGGAGAACTTTTGAACGGCAGCAAGACACTGTTTATCAGCTATGTAGATCCTATATCGCTTGCCATACTGAAAAAGCCTTCGGAATATGGCGCGGATATAGCCGTCGGCGAAGGTCAGCCATTGGGTAACAGCCTGAATTTCGGCGGTCCGTACGTAGGGTTTCTTGCAACCCGCGAAAAGCTTATGCGCAGATTGCCCGGAAGGATAGTGGGGCAGACAAAGGACATCGACGGCAAGCGTGCCTTCGTTTTGACACTCCAGGCAAGGGAGCAGCATATAAGGAGGAGCAGAGCGTCGTCGAACATCTGCTCAAACCAGGGTTTGAATGCGCTTGCGGCAGCCATTTATATGGCTACGATGGGCGAACACGGCCTGAAGGAAGTCGCAACGCAATGTGTCCAGAAAGCCCACTATGCATATAGAAAACTGACTGAAAGCGGTGTATATAAACCGCTGTTCGATAAGCCGTTCTTTATGGAGTTTGCCGTAATCGGACCTGTCGAACCTGCGGTCGTAAACAATGACCTGCTGGGTGCAGGGATTTTGGGCGGCTACCAGTTGTACAGGGACTACCCTGAGTATCGTAACAGTTTACTTATTTGTGTTACAGAAAAGCGAACCAAGGCAGAAATCGATAAGCTTGTTGAAACCATGCTCAGTACGGCTGCAAAAGAGGGGAGGGGTATGGCGTGAGAGCTTATGATAAGCTGATATTTGAATTGTCACGTGAGGGGCGCAGGGCATATAGTCTTCCCAAATGCGATGTAGACACCCTTCCGATCGACGAACTGATACCTAAGGAGTTTATTGGTACTGCTCCACTGAATATGCCGGAAGTGAGCGAAGTCGATATAGTGCGGCATTATACCAACCTGTCATCAAAGAATTATTGTGTCGATACAGGTTTTTACCCGCTTGGTTCCTGCACGATGAAATATAACCCTAAGATCAACGAAGTCGTTGCATCTTACGAAGGATTCATGAACATACACCCGTTACAGCCTGAGGAGACAGTCCAGGGGGCGCTGGAAGTGATGTATGAGCTGCGGAAAGCGCTCGAAGAGATAACGGGCATGTATGAAGTGACTCTGCAGCCGGCTGCCGGAGCCCATGGCGAACTGACTGGGCTAATGATCATGAAGGCCTATCACAGGGAGCGGGGCGAAGACGCAAAGAGAACAAAGATAATCGTACCGGACTCCGCCCATGGAACAAATCCCGCCAGTGCGGCAGTACTCGGATTTGAGGTTATCGAGGTAGAGTCGAACGAGCACGGTGATGTGGATATAGAAAAGCTCAGGAAAGTCCTGGGTGACGATGTTGCCGGCATGATGCTGACAAATCCGAACACTTTGGGACTCTTTGAGCCGAATATCAAAGAGATATGCGACCTGGTCCATGCCGCGGGCGGGCTGATGTACTACGACGGAGCCAACGCAAACGCCATATTGGGTATTACAAGACCGGGTGACATGGGATTCGACATCATCCACCTTAATCTGCATAAGACATTCTCCACCCCTCACGGCGGAGGTGGTCCGGGCAGCGGTCCCGTCGGTGTCAGGAAGGACCTGGCTAAGTTTTTGCCGGTGCCTGTCGTGGAGAAGCATGGCGACAAATATACTTTGAACTATGACAGACCGCACTCGATAGGCAAGGTCAAAAGCTTCTATGGGCACTTTGCGTTGTGCTTAAAAGCTTACGCATATATTCTTTCAATGGGGGCTGAAGGGCTTAGAAATGTCAGCATAAACGCGGTCATAAACGCAAACTATCTGATGAACGCGCTCAAGGGCACGTATAAACTACCTATTGACAGGATGTGCAAACATGAGTTTGTGCTGGGCGGACTTGAAAATGAAAACGGTGTGACGACGATGGACATAGCAAAGCGTCTCATCGACTATGGTTTTCATCCGCCGACAGTGTACTTCCCGCTCACGATCAATGATGCCATTATGATCGAGCCCACGGAAACGGAAAGCGTTGATACGCTCGATGCCTTCGTATCGGCGATGCTGAAAATTGCGGAAGAGGCGAAGACCTCGCCTGAGCTTCTGAAAGAGGCGCCGCACAACACACCGGTGCGTCGTGTTGACGAAGTCACAGCCGCGCGCAATCCCATCATCCGATTTTCAAAAACTGATGTCAGTTGACGGGTTTTGCCGGCAATTCGGGCTCATTTTCTTGATCGTCGAACGTTCAAATCCGTAAATAATTAATTTGCGACTCCGACATAAAGCTCCGAAAACGTTGAGTTTCAACGGTTTCGGAGCTTTTAAGGTTTCTTTTCTTATATAGATTTGACCGGTGCTATATGCTTGGTTTATCACAGCCTGGTTATTTGAGTCCCTCCTCATAGGCTTGGATCATCTTTTTGACCATCCGGCCGCCGATCGATCCGGCCCGGCGGCTTGTCAGGTCACCATTGTAGCCCTGCGTGAGGTTTACTCCGCTTCTTATAAGATCGAAATCCTGTCCATATGAAGATCACGAACAGTGAATAAATTGTCTGATTTTGAAAAACCTGCTTGCAATCATTTCCTGTCAGCGTTATAATACGAGTGTCATATATATTATTAAATTCATGATTATGGAGGATGCATGCTTAATATTTCTGCAAATGAGATCATCGAACGGTTTGATAATGAGTACTCGAAGGTATACAAATCCTTCAAGACATTCTGGGACACAGACAGCATGTATAAAGACCTCATTATGCAGACACTCACCGATCCCGAGCTGCTGGGCCATATTATATTTGCAAATGATTATCTTAAGGTACCTCCTGTGATCTCTTTTATAGCATACTATTCCGAAAAAATCCCGCCCTTTGAAAAGGGAAAGGATGACTATGTAAAGAAGGGAATAGGGAGTGTTTTCGGGTTTCTGTTTCGCTATGTTCTTGGATATGATGGAAGACCGGAAAATGTCTGGGTCGCCCATATGAACGAAAAAGGGGTAAAAACGGCCAGTTGGTTCAGAAAAAAGAAAGAAACAGAATAGTATACGGCTTACCGCAACCGCTATAGTATACAGCTTACCGCTTATTGTTGTTTGGAGATCCTGTACTTATTCAGATTTACATTAGTGAGGGATCTGTTGATATGAAAGTAAACTGCCTTTTTATAGACAATGTATATACTGATTTTCATCTTGGATATATAGAAGGGAATAAGATACTGGCTGTTAAGAACGGGGAATGCCGGGAGATGGAGGAGTGCGTAGATGCATTCATATTAGGCGGGATCCCATTTGATCGGGAGGATGACAGCTATATGCTGCATCCTGACAAATATCCTGATTATGATAGCAGCATGCATCTATGGACATTATTTCCCTTTGCAGTACTTGTATCTGATGAAGGATATCAGGATATACCGGACGAAATCTGCAGCAAGATCGCAAGGACCGGGAGAGTTGATCTAAATGCCTATCCGGATATCAAACCTTGCTTGCGATGGGGAATGGTAGAGTTTCTGACGGCAGAAGTAAAGCTTGAGCCGATTTATGAAGATATGGGGGAATGTTTCTATCATGGGATCATACCCGTCAGGAAAGACGGCAAATGGGGCTTCATGGATAAGGAATTTGAATATGCACTGTACACCGAATACTTGTCAGTTGGCGGGTGGAACGATGAAGCTATCGCTGTGATGGGAGACAACAATAATTGGGCTATTGCCAAACCTTATATAGGAACCATAACCGACTTTATCTTCGAAGAAAGGCTCGATTTCGAATGGTCCGATATCGTACGGGCCAGAGTAAACGGCAAATATGGTTATGTCAATGGGAACGGAGATTTTGTGATCCCCCCGATATATGATTATCTTGAAGATGGACTGTTCGTATTTGATAATTCCAGCGCGATCGGAGTTCAAAACGGCAAGTTTTGCGTACTGGACCGAAATAACGAGTATATTTTGCCTCCGGAGTATCATGAAATACTATATGATAATGGAACTTACGACAGATGGGACAGTGAAATGTTGATTGTGAGCAGGGAGGAAGGGGTCTGGCAGGTTGCTGACCTGTCAGGAAGGCTCCTTACATCTGAATTGACCGATGATGGTATCGTTCAATTCTTCAGATCGCTTGAAGATTTTCCTGGTATGTGAAAATGCAGATAGCTTTTAATGCTGCCTGTTTTAATAATAGTGGAAAACTCGACTGCTTGATCCACAAATAGGAGGTCGTGAAAACAATGAATAGCAGCGGTGCAGTATTAAGTAAAGGATACCAGTCAAAATGGGCGAATAAGCAGTTTTTTGATGAATCCATCCTTGAAAACATTGACCCGGAAGTTGTGCTTCATAAGGATCATATAAGCCCTGTAAGCAGTGAAGCTGCTTGCATCAACGTGCTGGGGAACCTGGGGAAAACTGAAAATACACATGATTTAGTAATGTTTCTAAACCATTTCGGGCTAAACGTGGAAGAAGTGATCCCATTTCCTGCCGGAGTTGATGTTGACGGAAGGATTTATAATGATAAGGGAAACGTTGTCTTCGAATGGGTTGGTCCACTTAAGTCTCCAATCAATGAAGTTGGAGGAAAAAGAGGGCAACAAAGAACGAGCGTCGACGCTTTTATTTTAGCTAAAATAGACGGAGTGATTACCCAGTTATTGATCGAATGGAAGTTTACTGAAACTTATAGTGATGAAAACGACTTGAATAAATACGGCGGGATTATCGGAAATGAAAGATTGAGAAGATATTCAAGCGTCTTGGCAAAACTGAGAAAAATAAAAGACGTTCCGTTTGATATGAGGGATGAGGGCTCATTTGGCCTTGCTGATCTCGGTTATGAACCTTTATATCAACTATTGAGGATAACATTATTGGCGAAAATGACTACTCCTAAGAAGTTGAATTCGGATCTGACGATACAGGATTATCGGGTAATTCATTTATCGCATTCCCGGAATGTCGATCTTAACTATTTGACAGAGGATAAGTTGTATTTTTCACCGGGACTTCGACACATGACAGGTAAATCACTGCATGAATGCTGGCGTTCGCTAATCAATGAATCCGAACGAAATAAGTTTTTCTATGGATACTGGGATGAAGCAATAAAGGTGATCTCTGATTCGCCGTTGAAAAAGTACTTGCTGGAGCGATATTGCGGCCCTTTTGATTCTTAAGATACATATAGTTGCTGGCGTGATTTTCCTTAGCTCGATTATCAAGTTATTTTATGTTTTGCGCGAATGATTCGCTGAGTAGTGTACTTATGTGCGTTTATATTGATGCTCTGACAGGTTTGAGCGCAGTCCTTGATTTATGCTATCGAAAAAAGGAACACTATAGTAATCTGTACTAATTAGTTTTATTTAATTAGTTTTATCCGTGTGAAAATTTAATTTTGGTAGCTAATGTCTCAAAATCCGCTTATCGATATGATCCTTAAAAATTTTTAAGGATCTCTTATTTTTCTATTGCATCCTGTTCAACAATATGTATAATAAAAAAGTATTGCTTTGCGCTCGATATGGCCCGATATGTGAATATTAATACGCCGATCGTGCACGCAAAAGCAATTAGGCTCTACTCTAAGCTAACGAAAGGAATAAATCTATGTGGTTGGTACACTCAATATTGACTACGCTTTCCTGGGCTTTCGCCGATCTGTTTTATAAGAAGGGAAATGACCCGAACGAAAAATCGAGCCATATAAAAACAGTCATAATGGTCGGCGTAGTAATGGGAATACACGCGATTGGGTATATGCTTATAAACAATATATCTTTTTCACCCATCTACATGGTAACGTATTTCCCGGTTTCGGCATTATACATCCTGTCCATGGCAATAGGTTACTTCGGACTCAGATACATTGAGTTGTCAATATCCTCGCCGATCCAAAACTCTTCGGGCGCAGTAACTACCATATTGATCTACATATTTTTCACTCACGCACTCAGCGCCCTTGAGGTAAGCTCGATCGTGCTGATCACAACGGGTATCGTTGCTCTTGCGTTTTTGGAGAAATATCTGTCGGATAAGGCTGCTCCGTTGGATGAGAAGGATCGCAAGTACAGAATCGGATTCGTAGCGATCATATTCCCGATCCTATACTGCATAATCGACGGTCTTGGTACCTTTGCCGACGCTATATATCTGGATGAGCTGGCGCTGATAGGCGAAGATCAGGCTTTGCTGGCTTATGAGTTCACCTTCTTTATAGTCGCGATCCTGGCGATGATTTACCTGGCAGCAAAGAAAGAAAAGATAAGCCTGGTCAAAGAAAAGGACAGGGGAATCGCGGCAATATTCGAGACAGCCGGACAATTCTTTTATGTATTCGCGATGGCCAAAAACGCCATAATAGCGGCCCCGGTAATAGCATCATACAGCGCATTTTCCGTGCTGCTGTCAAGGATTTTCCTGAAAGAGAAACTTACACGCGCACAGTACTTGATGATCTTGCTTGTCATGCTGGGTATCGCATTGCTGGCGATCTCAGAAGTGTTATGACTGCAGCAAAGGGGCTGCTCCTCCGGGTCGGAGGAGCAGCCCTTAAGTCATTTATGGAAGGCAGTTAGTTGACGGACTCAAAAGTAAAGTGTCGCTTATATAGTCTAATGACAATGGAAATTTAAAAAATGAAGCTGCAACTATAAGAAGGCTTTTAGCTGCTGGATATTGTTTTCCTCGAACCTGAGCAGCCTTTCCATGAGATTTTTGATATCAGGTTCAGCGTCCTTGTACTTTTTCAAGTTTTTTATAGCGTTGATGATACCCATGTTGCTTCCTATGATAAGCATCTCAGAAATGTGTGATGCCGATCTGTCGGTCAGTGTCTGAATATTTATCATCAAATAGGTTTTAATCTTGTCAAACGCTCCGATACCCTTTTCGTCATAGCCGTTTTTGTTGAGAGCTTCCTTGGCTGCGCGATGGATATCCTGGTACTCCCTGTACTGGGATTCCAGGTGCCGATTGAATTCTTCATCCTCGACGATATCTATCAGCTGCTCCAATGTATGGACGCCCATCTGGGAGTTTTGATAAATGAAATTCAACAATTCAGCGTTTCCGTTCATATCATTGACTCCTTGCTGTCGAAATCTGATATACTATCTGCCCGAATACATCTAAAAGCCGTTATCCAGTATATAGTATAACCTGAAACCTTTACAGAATTCAAAAAAGACATCGGGGACGGTTCTTTTGGCTTGATCGATGGCGTTAATCAAGCCAAAAGAACCGTCCCCTTGGCTTATCTCGCTGGCAGCGGGTAAGTGTATATTTTGCCTTTGAAGTTCTCAAGGACGATATTTTTGTCGTCTTTGCTGACTACGTAGTTATAACCGACCGGGATCTTTCCGCCGCCGCCGGGAGCGTCGATAACATATTTAGGAACAGCAAAGCCTGATATGTTGCCTGTCAGCTTGTGAATGATATCGATCCCGGCATCTACGTCCGTGCGGAAGTGGGATATGCCGACGGATAAGTCGCACTGGTAAAGGTAGTATGGTCTTACCCGCATATGGACGAGTTTCAGCAGCAGTTCCTTCATGGTTTCAGGATCGTCGTTGATGCCCCTCAACAGTACGCTTTGGTTTCCGAGCGGGATGCCGGCATCTACGATCGCTTCGCACGCTCTTTCCGCGTCCTTCGTAATTTCCCGCGGGTGGTTGAAGTGCGTATTGATCCATATGGGATGGTATTTCCTGAGCATTTGTAGAAGTTCTTCGGTTATACGCATCGGCAAGACGACAGGTACGCGGGTGCCGATCCTGATTATGTCGACATGCTCAATGGAGCGAAGTCCGGAAATGATGCGTTCAAGCCGCTTCGTGTCCATGACAAGAGGGTCGCCGCCCGATATGAGCACATCGCGGATCTCGGCATGCGAGCGTATATATGACAGTGCTGTGTCGAGCCGGCTTTCACTGATGATTTTGTCTTCCTCTCCGACCACCCTTCGCCTGGTGCAGTGCCTGCAATACATTGAGCAAATATAGGTTACCAGAAACAGCACTCTGTCCGGATATCTGTGAACTATACAGGGAACGGGGCTGTCGGCCTCTTCGTTAAGAGGATCGCAGAGGTCGTTTTCGCATACATAAGTCTCGCTGATCGACGGAACAGCCTGCTTCCTGATAGGGTCATTCCTGTCTTCGGGCCTTATCAGTGAAGCATAATAGGGCGTGATCGCCATTCTGAATTTCTCAAGGCACTTTGAAATATCCCTCTTTTCCCGGTCCGACAATTCAATGACCTTTGACAGATCGTCGACGGTTTTTATCCTGTGTGCCATCTGCCATTTCCAGTCGTTCCAGGACGGGTCTGCCCGCATTTCACCGATGCATGTCATCGTGCCTGATCGCCTCGATCCTTCATGCCAAGGCGGTTCAACGCCGCGCCCAAAATACCGTTGATCAGATCGACATAACCTATTCCGCTGTATTCGGCAAGCATAGGATAGTCGCTGTAACCGGGTGCCAGCCCCGGCAATGGGTTGATCTCCAGGAAGTAGATTTTTCCGTCCTCCGACATGCGGTAATCGATACGTGCTGAATCACGGCATCCGAGAGCGTTGAATATAGTTTCCGACATCCTGACCATTTCTTTTTCCTGTTCCGGGGTCAGATCGGCCGGGCACTTGTATTCAATATACTCTTCGTAGTTTTGCTTGACGTTATAACTGTATATGCTGAAGTTTTTACCATTTTTCTTTTTAAAGATGATTTCCATGGGAGGGAATACTCTGATATCGCCCTTGTTGCCGAGCAATCCGACAGTGAATTCGCGGCCCTCTATGTACTCTTCAGCCATCATTGGGCAACCATACAGCCTGAAATTCCTGTCAAGGACTTCCCTCAGCTCATCATAGGACATCACGATGCTGCTATCCGAGATCCCCTTGCTGGAGCCTTCAGCGTTCGGTTTTATTATCACCGGGTACTGCAAACGGGGCTTGCGTATGATATCGCCGGGTGCAAACAGGGCAAACCTGGGTGTCCTGATTTTCAGAGGTGACAGAAATTTTTTGGTAATTGCTTTGTCGAGAGCGATCAGGAGCGTTGCGCTGTCGGATCCTGTGTACGGTATGCCAAAAAAATCAAGCATTGCCGGAACCTGTGCTTCACGACATCTCCCTCCGATACCTTCGGCTATATTGAAAGCGATGTCGATTCTTGCTTTTTTCAGATTCTCCGGCAATGCTCTGTCGGCTTCGAGCAATACGACATTGTGTCCTTTTGAGGCAAGTGCGGATTTGATGGCAGTTATCGTATCAATACTGTCATATTCAGCTTCCTCATCGATCACTTTTGTCCTGATGCCCTTTTTTAGATTGTAGATCAGACCGATGTTATATGCGCCGTCGGGCAGGGGGTCTTCCAGTTCAAACTGTTCCACAGAAAATTCACCGCCTTCTGATTTGATAGCATCAGTATAGTCCTATCTTCAGAAAAATCAATGCCATTTTTGACAGTTTGTGGTGACGCCCGGCGGCTCATTTTCGTTATTTTGATGCTAAAGTTTCAGCCTGTTGGAAAAAGTACGAGTATATGTTATCATATGATATAAATAAAGGGCATATATGGCAAAGTCGCGAGATTACCAAGGCTCGGATCGGAAAGGAGGATATGCATCTGAAAAGACGGGTATCGCCGTTCGTGGTCGCCATTCCCGCGTTTATTATCATCGCGGTGTTCAAAGTGTGGCCGATAATAAACACCTTCGTTTTATCATTCTTTAAGTACAGTCCCACGAAGGGCTTGCTCGGCGAAGAGTTTACAGGGCTGGGAAATTACGGTGAGGTTTTCGGAAGCTATTACATAATGCGGATTTTGTCAAACACGATAATTTTGACACTGGTTCCTGCATTGGTTACTGCTCTGGCGGCTTTTCTCGCTGCATTGTTGATATTGAAATTGCCCAACCGGTGGACACGTTGCCTTGCCCTGACTGTGTTGGCCATTCCTGCATTCGTTCCGGTAAGGGTGCTTTGCAATTCGATCACGGAACTTGTGGGCCATGGATCATATTTGAGCCGATTGCTTATAAACGGAGATCTTATTGATCCCAGATACATAAGCGAGACCTCGGGAACAGTACACCTTATGACTGTGCCTGCATTATACCCTGTAATATATACCGCGGCCGAAACACTCAAATATATGTTCTTTCCTGCTGCCTTTGGTGTCCTTGCGGCTGATGAAGGTTCAAGCTTCAAGGGTAATGCGTTGACAGTTCTGCGTGTTGCGTTTGGTTACATTATTGTGCGTTTTGCGTTTTTCATGTTCGCAAACAGGGATCTGTCATTCAATTTGAATAACCCGATGGTATATGGTACAGCCGATATATTCACTTCTTTTACATACAGAAAGGGCATATTGGAAGCAAATTACGGAACGACATTCGCCATCGACAGTATCAGGATAATGACGCAATTGCTGTTGAACCTGTTGCTTTTCCTGTGCCTGAAAGGTATTATAAATGACATGCGGGAAGTCAGATTTGGCATGTCCCTGCAAAAAAATAAAAAACCTGCCTGGATCGCAGCGGCTGCAGGCTGCATCCTGGTCGGCTTCGGAAGCATAGCTATCGTTGCACACCTGGTTTCCGGCATTTTTGGATCCGGAGTAAAACTTGCCGATGTATTGTCAAATCAGTCAATCATGCAATCTGTTCTTATGAGCTTCATATATTCGTTTTTGTCAGCAGTATTGTTCACAGTTATTTCAGTTCTTCTTGCATACCCTTTGACAACAGGAAGCAGAGTTTATCCCGTTATTTTGCTCCTGATGGCGGGAACAGGTTTTATAGTATATGATTACCTGCTGTTTCGCCAAGCGGGACTGCTCGACAGCGGCATACCTGTCATACTTTCAGGCGGCATCCAGGTTTGGGGCGCGCTTTTGATATATTTGCTCGCACGAAATCATCTGAAAGGTGTCAACAGTTTTTGGGTATATATCAAGAAGATATTGCCGATGATTTTAGTCACATTCTTCCTGAATTTCGCCTTCACCTGGGGCAGCGAGGACGCCCTGTTTTACATTGTTGATCGTCAGAAATACCCTGTCAGTTTAACGATCCGGGAGCTGTTCATCATGGGCAATTACCCCTTGATGATGCCGGGGGAACTTGATGAGAATGCCGTGAGAGGTTTCAGATCATTGGCTGAAGTTGTCGTTTCCGTACCTCCTGTAATAATGGGATGGCTGCCGATATGGCTAAACAGGGTCATTTTCAGGAACGAACAGAGAGAATCCGGCCAAACAGAAGCAGGGATGACAGATAACGGGTATATCGAGTATATCGGGTATATAGAAAACGGACAATCGGATCAGGCGGATCAAGAAAAAATTAATAAGGAGTAATCATATGAAAAGTATCAAACCCGGAAGAGGCCCGTCGATGATGGGCGGTTTCATGAGCATAGCGATGGCTGCGTTCGGTCTGATATGGACTTTTATGGCGGCAAGCATGGGCGGCGGGCCTTTCGCGCTTTTCGGTGTCATTTTCATCGTAGTTGCAGTTGTACAGGCAGTATATAACTTCAAGAACGCAACAGGTGAAAACAGGTACTCGGTATTTGATATAACAGACGCCGGAGAGGAGCCCGACCCGCTTGATGAGAGGTTCGGTAAAAGTCGGGAAGATAAGGCTCGTACAGATGAACCAAAAAGCGGTGAGGGTTCTTTTTGCCCGTATTGCGGCGCGAGAGTCGAAGAGGATTACGAATTCTGCAGCAAATGCGGAAAGAAACTGCCATAAAAAGAGCAGTCTGTTCCGGCTGGACGTTATAACACCGGTCGGTGTAGGTGTATGCAGTTCTTTACCACTTGTGGTTTGACTTTCTGAATGAATCGAACTCCATCTTTATATCGGGATTGCATTTGAAAAATTCAAGCAATGCATTAAGATTCTTTACCGTGGCAGGATACAGAGAATGTTCGATCAGTTCGGTCTCCTCAAGGGGGTCGTCACAGCCTATCAGTGTGAGGAAACGCTCAACCACTTCGTGGCGGCTAATAAGGTATTCGCCCAAATCGCGTCCGGAATCGGTCAGCTGGATTATGCCATATCTGTCATAATCGACGAGACCCATCTCGGAAAGCCTTGTGATCATCCTCGATGCCGATGATGGTCTTACATGAAGGATTTCCGACAATTGACCGATACGTGCATAACCTTTCTCCCTGCACAACCGGCAAGTCATTTCCAGATAATCTTCCAGAGCGGATGTGAGCTGGCCTTCATGACGGTTTGCCAGCTGGTAGCCCCGTACAGTGCGATAATAGTCATCGTTCATGTTATCGACCCGCTTCGCTGTTTCTATGGCACATATCATACTATGCGAACTATGTTGATTTTAGTAGCATATATTGGCGTAGAGCAAAGGTTTTGCTCTACGCTAACTTTTTGGAGGGGAATATGTGCAGCTCATGCATTGCGCTCAATCGGCTCCCTGTCGGGCAAAAAGCCGTCGTTACGTCGATACTGCTTGAAGGCAATGCCAGAAAAAGGCTTATGGACCTCGGCCTGATAGAGGGTACCGAGGTCAAATCTCTATACAAGAGTCCGGCCGGCAATCCGATCGCATATATGTTTCGCGGCGCAGTGATAGCCTTGCGAACAGACGTCTCAGAGAAAATATTGGTGACATATTAATTATTGGTGACATGTTAGTTCCTTTGTAAGGAACGGTTTATAGCATGATAAACGCAACCGTGTTGATATATAGACTTATGTTGACTGGTCATCGGGGGAATCTTATGGGCACAACTGTAAATATGCCGGTCTATCCCGGAAGGAACATCGGTAATTTTGGACCTGACATTGTAAAGGAGACGGGCGATGAGAAGATAATAGCCCTGGCAGGGAATCCCAATGTAGGAAAAAGCACGGTGTTCAACGGACTTACCGGCTTAAAGCAGCATACGGGGAATTGGCCCGGAAAAACAGTCGCGGTGGCACAGGGCAGATACTCCTGGAAGGGAAAGGATTTCATCCTCGTGGATCTGCCCGGTACATATTCGCTTTCCGCAAATTCGGCCGAGGAAGAGATCGCGCGGGACTTTATATGCTTCGGGGGATCGGATGCGGTCGTAGTGGTAGTTGATGCGACATGCCTCGAGAGGAACCTGACCCTTGTGCTGCAAACAATAGAGATAACGGATAAAGTTGTTGTATGTGTCAATCTTATGGACGAAGCCGAAAAGAAAGGTATCACTATAGACCTTGAATCATTGCAGGAGCGGCTGGGTGTTCCTGTTGTCGGCACGAGCGCGAGGAACGGGAGAGGTCTGACGACCCTGATGGATGTGGTGAAAGCGACGGCTGATGGGATCAGGGCAAAGATAGGGATCGATGGAACTGGCGCTGCAGTCGGAAACGATACGATTAGTGAAACCATAAGTACAAATGCAAAGCGCCTGCTGTCACCAATCAGAGTCAAATACTTTGACGAGTTGGAGAAGGCTGTCTCTGCCGTCGAACCCATAATCTCTCATTATATGTGCGAAAGCAACAGGATCAACAGCAGATGGATCGCACTGAGGCTGCTGGAAGGGGAAAGCGGGCTTCTGGACTCGCTTTGCACCTGGAACGGCCTTAGCTGCGAAGGAAAAGAGAAACTTTCCCGGGCAGTTTCCAAAGAGCTTGGATACCTGGACTCGCTGGGCATAAGTACGGCTCAGATACGTGACAGGGTAGTAACAGAGATTGTCAGGACATGCGAAAAAATTTACACGGGAGTCGTAAGACTGGACAAAAAGGAATATGCAGAGAGGGACAGAAAGATCGACAGGTTCCTGACATCGAAACTGACCGGCATACCTGTTATGATCGCGCTTCTTTTTGTGGTGTTCTGGATCACTCTTTGGGGTGCCAATTATCCTTCCAAGTTGCTTGCAGACGGCCTGTTTTCGCTTGAACGGCCTTTAGCCGATCTTCTTTATCTGATCGGGGCACCAGATTTTATTGTGCGGCTTTTTTCCGAAGGCGTTTACAGGACCGTTTCATGGGTGGTCTCAGTCATGCTTCCGCCGATGGCGATCTTTTTCCCGCTGTTCACACTGCTTGAAGACTGCGGATATTTGCCCAGGATCGCGTTCAACCTTGATAACTTTTTCAGGAAGGCATGCGCACATGGAAAGCAGTCACTGACAATGTGTTTGGGGTTAGGCTGCAATGCGGCAGGTGTCATAGGATGCAGGATAATAGACTCGCCGCGGGAACGGCTGATCGCAACGATCACCAACAACTTTGTTCCCTGCAACGGGCGTTTTCCCACACTGATAGCACTTATAACGATGTTCTTTGCAGGTGTCGCGGGTGGGGTTTTACAGACTGCCATATCAACTGCCATGCTGACAGGTGTCATCGTTCTCGGTGTTGCCGCAACCGTCATTACTTCACGGGTATTATCAGCCACTGTTCTCAAAGGGACGCCGTCTTCATTTTACCTTGAGCTTCCTCCTTACAGGAGGCCTCAAATAGGAAGGGTGATCGTCCGTTCCGTCATGGACAGGACGCTCTTCGTGCTGGGCCGGGCAGTTGCAGTTGCAGCTCCTGCCGGTCTGCTGATATGGCTTCTTGCAAATATTTACATTGGCGAAACGAGTTTGCTTGCAAAGTGCGCAGATTTTCTGCAGCCTTTTGCCCATCTGATGGGACTCGACGGATATATACTGCTGGCATTCATCCTCGGATTTCCTGCAAATGAAATCGTGGTACCCATAATCATCATGAGCTATACGTCGCAGGGCGCGCTTGTTGAGTTTGAAAGCCTTGCCGAACTGAGAGCTCTGTTTGTCGAAAACGGATGGACCTGGCTAACGGCGCTATGCACGATGCTGTTTTCGCTGATGCACTGGCCATGCAGCACGACATGTCTGACGATTCGGAAAGAAACCCAGAGTGCAAAATGGACCTTGTTGTCGATCGCTGTTCCGACACTTGCCGGCATATTAATGTGCATATCGGTTGCTGCCATAGCACGTTTGCTCGGGCTGGCAGCATGATGATCGCAAAATACTTTTCTCTAATTTTTTGAGATTGAGAATAATGAGGTTGTCGTGACATGCTCTCGACAACTTTTTTCATATACAAGACATTTTAGGATCCGGTCAAATGTTCCTTGTAAAAAAGTTAGTAAACACTATATAATTAAATCAAATATATTGAGAACGGATGGTGCAGGTTAGACTAACTATAGCAATAATAGTTAGGGTGTTTATGACTATGATACGCCGCAAGGAGCAAATTAACATTTTGAAGGGGTGAGCTCATGAGGTTATTGGTGATAGGAGCAGTGGCTGCAGGTACATCGGCTGCGGCAAAAGCCAGGAGGAATAGCGAGGACCTTGAGATCGTCATCTACGAAAGAGATCGATATATTTCTTATTCGGGTTGCGGCATGCCCTTTTATGTTGGAGGAGAGTTGACCGACTTTGAGGAACTGGTGCCCCGTGATCCCGGATACTTTAAGAAAAAGTACAATATCGATGTCCTTACCGAACATGAAGTGCTTGAAATCGATCCCGGAAGCAAGAGGATAAAGGTTAAAAACCTTGCTTCCGGTGCCGTGTTCTGGGACATTTATGACAAACTTGTCATTGCAACGGGAGCATCTCCCGTGATCCCGCCTGTCAAAGGTGCGGACGGAGATAATGTTTTCGTATTCCGAGGGATCGGCGACATGAATCGCATCCTGGATTTCATGCACAGGAAAGATCCGAAGAAAGCCCTAATAATCGGAGCGGGATCCATAGGTCTGGAGATGTGTGAAAATCTGACCCGCAGGGGTTTGCAGGTGTCGCTGATAGAGAGGCTTGGCCAGGTCTCGCCAGGCCTTGACGAGGATATGGCTGTATATGTCCAAAAGTATATCGAGGAAAAGGGGATCGCTGTTTACACCGGGGCGGCGGTAACGGAAATGACCGAAAGCGGAGTATCGTTGGATGACGGCACCCGCGTAGACGGCGAATTGATTATACTTGCCACAGGCGTCAGGCCAAATACAGACCTTGCCAAAAGAGCCGGTATAGAGCTGGGAGTTGCGGGGGCCATAAAAGTAGATGAGCGGATGCGCACGAACATACCCGACATTTACGCATGCGGGGACTGTACCGAAAACTACCACATCGTACTTGGAAAGCCTGTGTACAGACCTCTTGGCTCGACGGCGAACAAGACGGGGCGCATTGCCGGTGACAGCCTTACCGGCGGGAATATGACATTCAGGGGGATTTTAGGTACAGGGATATACCGTGTATTCGAGCTTGCTGTCGCACAGACCGGACTGACCGAGCGGGAAGCCCGGGAAGCGGGATATGACGTTGCGGTGAGCCACGATATAAAGGTTGACAGGCCGGAATACCTGGGCGGAAGAGAGATGGTCATAAAAGGAGTGGCCGACAGGGATACTGGCAGGCTTTTGGGAGCTCAAATCGTCGGATACGGAGGCGTTGACAAGAGGATCGACGTCTTTGCGACGGCAATAACCTATGGAGCAAAGGCGGAGGACCTTTTCCATCTTGATCTTGCGTACTCGCCACCGTTCTCTACAACAAGGGATCCTGTCGCGTATACAGGTATGATATTGGACAATGCGATAAATCGTGACAGGCCTCTCATCACGCCGCAGGAGCTTTCGGAACTGATCAAGTCGGGCGAGGACTTTGTCCTTATAGATACCAGGGAACCGGACCAGTATTATACAAGCCATCTCGAGAAGTCGGAGAACGTACCCCATGCCATGTGCCGCGATGTACTTGTATGCAAGGACAAGGAATGCACGTTTGTTACCTATTGCAACGAAGGGAAAACCGGATATGCGGTGCAAAACATCCTTAAGAACTATGGCATAGAGAAAGTATATAACTTGTCAGGGGGTATCAGGAATTACCTGGCGAATTGCCCTGAAGATGTTATCGTAAAAAAATAACTGGTTGACCGGTTGGAAGAACTGAGTACCCATAAGCTTGCAGGTTGCATTAGCGACATTTTATGTTAACTTGATGCGCAGAATATATGCTCCCTATATAGAAGGCGGACTACATGCCTTTACTATATGGGAGCATATTGAATTATTGCTATATAGTTATTCTCAATGATAATGCAAATTACTGTACAGCTGAATCAATCTGGCTGCAGGATATATTACAATTAGTATAAATTCAATTCGATATTATACAGTATATTTAATTATGTTCCTCGTTAATCATGATCATAGGTGCTGTTGATCAGGGCTTTATCCTTTTTACTGCTTCTTCGGCAAACGTATTGTTTACGACCTTGTCAAACGGCGCTTTCTGTTTCAGCTCGCCGGCTTCGGTCATTACGAGCTGCAGCTTGTCAAAAGCCTCTTCCTTCATTACAGGAGTGGGCGCATATGCCCCGATTTCTTTATAACGTGCAATAGACGATTCCAGGATATCAAAATCAGTATCCGGGAACGAATCCTTAACGGCTTCCGCAATCTCTTTCGGGCTGTGTTCGGCTACCCACAGCTGAGCTTTATATATGGCATTTACGAATTTCTGTATGATATCCTTATTTTTTTCGATATAGCTCTTTGAAGCAAAGTATGCGGTGTATGGTATCTCGCCGCTCTCGGCGCCGATAGAAGCCACTATGTAACCCTTGCCTTCTTTTTCTATCATAGAGGCGGTGGGCTCGAAGATCGTAACGAAGTCGCCATGGCCGGATGTAAAGGCGCCTGCCATAAGCGCAAACTGGATGCTGTCGTCAAAAGTCAGGTTTTCGCCCGGGATAAGCCCCTTCTGCTTAAGCACATACTCAAGGGTCATGTAGGGGACTCCGCCCTTCCTGCCGGGTATGACGAGTGAGCCTTCCAGGTCGGACCAGTCAAATTCCTCCGCAGGCCTCCTGCCGACGAGGAAAGAACCGTCGCATTGTGTGAGCTGGGCAAAGACCTCGGCATAGTCTTCTCTGCCTTCGTTGTAGACGTATATAGCTGCTTCGGGGCCGGCAAAACCGATATCTACGGAGCCGGAAATTACCGCAGTCATGACCTTGTCGGCTCCCTGGCCCGTTGAAAGTTCTATATCAAGGCCCTCCTCCGCGAAGAAGCCCTTGTTGATGGCAACATACTGCGGTGCATAGAATACGGAATGTGTGACTTCGTTCAGGCGGATCTTTGTCATGTCCTGTTTTTTGGAACAGGCCGCAAATATGCCGACGATCAGCAATACGGCAAGCATTATAGTCAAAAAGCGGAACTTTCTCTTCATATGTATCCTCCGATTTATGTATTGATATAGTTATGTGACATATGTGCATTTTGAAAATCTGATATGTTATCTGCAGTTAAAGGGTGAAAGAAACAAGAATGGTGAAATAGGCAACTATTTTATGCCCAGGTTCATAATTTTATTTACGTAGTGCTCCAACAACACTACTGCCTGATACATCAGGTAAGCTACGACTGCCAATATGATCACGCTGCACATAACGAGATCCATCTGGAACACCTGGCCGCCATAAACGATCAGGTAGCCGAGTCCGGCTTTTGAAACAAGGAATTCGCCCGCTATCACGCCGACCAGGGAAAGCCCGATGTTCACTTTTAAGGAGTTGAACAGCGTCCCCACATTGGCCGGGAATACGATCTTCGTGAATACCTGTGTCCTGTTGGCGCCAAACGACGTAGCCATTTTTATAGTTTCACTGTCGGTACTCAGGAATCCGTTCAGCATCTCAAGGACGGTAACGATCAGCGATATTGCAAGCGCCACAACTATGATCGCCTTGCTTCCCGCACCGACCCAGATTATTATGACCGGACCGAGCGCGATTTTGGGCAGGCTGTTGAGCACAACCAAAAAAGGCTCCATTACCCTTGATATGAAACTGCTTCTCCAGAGGATCAGAGCTATGAGCGTGCCGATCATCGCTCCCAGGAGAAAGCCTATTAAGGTTTCAAAACATGTCACTCCGATATGTAACAGCAGGCCGTTGTTAAGCATATGTACGAATGTTTTGACGATGCGCGATGGTTGGCTCATTATGAAGCTGTCTATGATTTTCAGCCTGCCAAGGATCTCCCACAGTGCAATGGAGCCGGCCAAGATAAGAAACTGTGTCGCGGCCACAAATATCTTCCTGCGCCTGATTTTTCGCAAATACGCCGCACGCGCTTCTGATATACCTTCATATGTGGACATCTAACTCTCTCCATATCTTGTTGAAATATTGGCCAAAATTCGGGTTGTTCCTCCGCAGGAGCGGCGTCCTGACATCCTCGGGAAATTCTATGTTCAGGATGTGTTTTATCTGCGCGGGACGTTTGCTTAAAACGATAACGCGGTCAGACATGCTTATGCTCTCGGGGATATCGTGAGTCACCATCAAGGTGGTCATGTTTTCCCTTTTCAATATTTGATACACATCGTCGGTCACCGCAAGTCGGGTTTGATAGTCCAGCGCCGAAAAAGCTTCGTCGAGCAAAAGGATTTTCGGTTTCACTGCAAGCGTGCGTATCAACGCAACGCGCTGCCTCATTCCTCCCGAAAGCTGTGAGGGGTGTTTATCCCTGAATTCATACAGTCCGTAGTTTTTAAGCAATTGCTCCGCATATTCTATATTTTCCTCTGTTAGCATTTTCCGTATTTCCAGGCCAAACAACACGTTCCTGATTATAGTCCGCCATTCTAGCAGATTGTCGTTTTGCAGCATGTATCCGATGTCACTTGAAATCCCGCTTATTCGGTTTCCGTTTATATATACATCACCGCTGGTCGGTTTGATCAGCCCTGCGATTATCGACAAAAGGGTCGATTTACCGCTGCCGCTTGGACCTACGATCCCTATGTATTCGCCTTCCTGTACTTCGAAACTTATGTCCTTTAATGCCTCTATTTCTCCGTTATCTGCCTGATAAATCTTGCTGACATGCTCAACTTTCAGGATTGCACCCAATTTGATCACTCCGAACTGTTCATCTACACTCATTATATAGCGGGTATGGGGAAACTGTGCCGGGCCGCGGGATATGCGGCCGGATAAACAGCATCCAAACAGAGGAAGCTGAATGACTCGTACGGCGACGTGTCGTTCAGCTTCTGTTCACCAAAGCTCATATTGAATCAGCGAAAGGACATTTTACATATGCATTTTTGCATGCCTAAAGAAAGATGGGACGTCGGTGGCCGCGACGTCCCATCAGGAAGCAAGACTACAAGGGTCGAGCTTAATTGGGCATAACCTCGTTGATTTTCTGAACTTTCCTTGGATGTCCTATGCGATCAACCTCGCGATAAGGCCTTCGATGATCCCCCACAGCGAGAAGTCCTGCCCGCCGTAGACCAGCATCCAGTTGTTTATGGTGTTTCCGAAGAAATAGGACCCGAAGCCAACAAGGAAGATCATTATAACGCCGGACAGAGCGGCGCCGATAATGCATCCGCGGATGCCGCCCGTCGCGTTTCCGACAATGGCGGCGGTACCGATTTCAAAGAAGCATGTGAACGTAAGCGGAATGATAACGGTGGGGAACATTCCTGCCGTGAGGATGATCGTGATGGTGGATGTGATCATGGCAACGATGAAGCCCACGATCAAAGCGTTTGGAGCATAGCTGAACACCACGGGGCAATCCAGCGCAGGGATGGCACCGGGGACGACTTTCTCGGCAATGCCCTGGAACGCCGGCACGATCTCCGCAATCAACATACGGACGCCGAGCAGCATGACTGTTACGCCGACACCGAAGTATACGGACTTAGTGAATATGTAGGTGAAAATACTCGTATTGCCTCCTGCATATCCCCAGACTTCGCCCGGGACAAAGCCATTGGCCATAAGGATCAGTGCCATGACTATGTAGGTCAGGCAGATAACGATAGAACCTGTGATGGAAACCTCACGAAGGAAGCCAAGGCCTTTCGGGAAGGTGATATCTTCGGTGGAACGCTTTTTGTTGCCTACCAGCTTGCCCAGATAGCCGGAAATCACCGAAAGTATTGTGGTGGGATGGCCGATGGTGAAGCTGTCTTCTCCCGTGACCTCTCTGACCAGCGGGCGCATGAGGTTCGGAGAAACGATCATGTACAACGCGGTGAAGACTGCGGCGAGGGCAACGAGCTTGAACCCTGAAAGCCCTGCGTCAACACCGGCAGCAATAAATACATAGGGGAACCAGTAAAGCATGTGCCCTGTAAGGAATACAGATTTCCACTTTGTGATCCTTGCGAAGATAAGGTTTACGGCGAAAGCGATCAGCATTACGATACCGATTTGAGTGCCATAGACAGACATGTCGATGTCGGGTTTCCCGCTTGCGGCAGGCATCATCGTATTGAATGCCTTTGCAAGGCCGTCTATGGAGTTCCCGGTGATGATCGCGGTTCCCTGGGTAAGTACGAAAAATCCGATCGCGGTCATCACAGTTCCCCTGACGATTTCACTGAAGCTCTTTTTCTGCAGGATCAGACCGATCAGGGCTATCAGTGCGAGGAAAATCGCGCCCTGTCCGAATATCTCGTTGACAATGAAATTCAGCACTGCCACATTAATCTCTCCTTATGTTCATTTTGTGAAATCTTTCATAAAATTCAGGGTCTTCTCCGTGAGTTCTTTTTTGTTCATGAAATTCCTGATAGGTATTACGGGCACCTTTGCCCGATTCATGATGCGTTCGCTCAACTCCTCGGAAATAAAGATGGCGTCGCACTGCTGCGACAGGCATGTGCCCAGGTCGCCGCAGAAAACGGTAGCCGAAAGGTTGTTTTCTTTCAGCACCTCTTCGATCTTTATCCTGAGCAGGAGTGAAGAACCGCATCCAAAACCACAAACCGCCTGGATCCTGATTTCGCCCATATTAAGCCCCTTTTCTTAACTTGGATTTAGCTGCCCTGATCATCACCGAGTACGGCAAGGACCTCCTCCGCGGTTTCCGCAGACGCAAGGCGGTCGATTGCCCCCTCCTGCATGATCATCCTGGCTATCCTCTTCATGGATTCCCTGTGAGAGTCCCTGTCCGTACAGCAAATACTGAGGATCACGTACACGGGGTCGTTCTCCGATCCGAAACAGACCGGATCCCTGAGGGTAATGAGGGACGCGTCATCTCTTATGACCGCTTTGGAAGGAGCCGCGTGTGCAAGAGCGAACTTAGGCATGATGACCATATATGGACCCAGTTCTTCCACGGCTGACACCATTGCCTCAGTATACTCCCGGGTCGCACTCCCCGCTGCTTCCAGCAGATGTCCCGCAGCCCGTACTGCTTCTCTCCAGTCTGCCGCCGTTACTTTCACGGCCAGGTTCTCTTTGCTTATGGGATATTTGTTGTCCATCCTCAGGTACTCCTTGATAGCCATATTCATAACAAATATACCACTTGTTATGTAACTTTGCAATATGCCGCGGTAAAAAAGTTATATCAAATTTGTTGATTATTTATCTAAATCTCTGATATGAAACAGTGCATGAACTTCCAAACTAGAAAAAATCCATAATTAATGACCTTGCAACACGTCTTGCGTCGACCTCAAAAAATACCACTCATCATATTTTGTGTTTGCATTGTTGACGATCCTCTGGTATAATATTGTTGTGTTATATCCGCAAATCTATATACTATATATTCTAAAAAACATTGGGAGCATGCATGCTCTGTTTCCGACAAAGAAATTTATCATTAGCAAATGAAGGGATATCATGACATCAAGAACTGTCACCATCATCAATCCATCCGGTCTTCACGCAAGGCCTGCATCCGAATTTGTCACCGAGGCGAAGAAATTCAGTTCTTCGATAAAGATACGGGATATCTCACAGGAAGGCGGGGAATCGGTAAACGCAAAGTCGATCGTCATGCTGCTTTCGCTGGGACTGGGACCCGGTACAAGTGTAGAGATATCCGCTGACGGGCCCGATGAGGAGGAAGCCGTTGACCGGCTCGTTTCTCTCATAGAATCAGGATTCGGAGAACTTCCTGACAACGGAGCTGATTCCGGTACGGGGAGGGCTTCGGATTGACGGGAAGCATCAAAACACCAAAATATCTCCAGCTGAAAGGCTGCCTGCAGGAACTTATCGCCGGAATGGCAAAGGACGGGAAAGACTGCCTGCCGTCCGAAAGGGAGCTGGGTGAAAAGTACGGCGTGAGCAGGATAACCATCCGCAGGGCTCTGGAAGAGCTTGAACAGGAAGGGAAGCTCTATCGCGTTCACGGCAAGGGGGCATTCATCCGCAAGGAGAAGATACCTCAACCCCTGACGAAACTCAGCAGCTTTACCGAAGATATGCGGCGGAGAAATATGAAGCCGGATTCCCGCATCCTTGTGCTGGATTATATTACGGCAGGCCCGCACATCGCCGAAAAACTCCGGGTCGCCGCGGATGAACAGGTCGTTCTCCTGAAGAGGCTCCGACTGGCAGACGGAGAGCCGATGGCTATTGAAAACTGTTATCTGCGTAAAGAAACTGGCTCCATGATCATGGACCGTCTCAATAACGGGGAGTCACTTTATGAACTCCTGCAGAACCACTGCGGTATACAACTTTCTTATGCTGAACAGACCATTGAAGTCTGCGTGCTTAAAGGCTGGGAAAAAAAGCTCCTGGGCAACGAATCTCCTCCATATGCCCTTTTTACATGCAGGCTGACTTATGATACCAATAACGTACCGGTTGAATACGTGGAATCCAAATATAGGAGCGACAGATACCGTTTCCAGGTCGATCTCAGCATACAGTAGATATCGGGAGGTTCTGCCATGTTTTTTGAACAGTATAGCAGCATAGTCTTTTCGCTTTTGCAGGATATCCTCAGTAATGAAACTGATGCGATCCGGAGTGCAGGTGACGCAGTCGCCGGGACCATCCAAAAAGGGGGATTGGTTTATGTGTTCGGCTGCGGGCATTCCCATATGGTCGAGGAGGAGCTTTTTTACAGGGCTGGCGGGCTGGCTGCCATAAGCCCGATCTTTGAGACCAGCACCATGCTTCACGAAGGCGCCATCAAAAGCAGTATGATCGAAAGGATGAGCGGATATGCACCGCTTGTCCTGGAGAGGTATGATATTTCTCCCGATGACTGCTTTATTGCGGCATCCACATCGGGGATCAACACATTCCCGATCGAGATGGCAAAGGGAGCAAGGGACAGGGGAGCAAAAGTGATCGGCATATCCTCATATAATTACCTGGAAAAGCAGTCACGGCACCCCGAAGGATTACATTTGCCCGATGTGTGTGATATAGTCATAAACAACCATGTGCCTGCGGGGGATGCCACGGTGCAGGTCAGAAGCGACGGGACAAAAGCCGGGCCGGTATCGAGCATCGCAACGATCTTTATTGCAAACGCCATCATGCTCACGGCTTGCGAAGTTTTGCGAAACCAGGGTATAGAGCCCGAGGTTTATAAAAGCGGCAACTATGAAGGCGGCGATGAGCATAATGCGAGCCTGATCAAACGCTACAAGGCAAGGATCAGATACTTATAATGACCTGCTGCAGTAAATAACCCATGTGTTACCTATGAATAAGCAAAGAATAACCTAAGAATAACCTAAGAATAACCTAAGAATAACCTAAGAATAACCTATGTATAACCTATGTATAGACTCGTCGCGTAATAAAATCCTTCAGAACTTCCACAGCATTATCAAAGTCCCACGAATCATATGAGAAGAATTGTCATGGTAGATAAAGTCTGACCATTTCAAAATGATAAAAGGAACGCTTGTAATTGATATGCGTATGTGATATACTTTTGTAGCGGAGTAAGTAAACGGAAACTTATTTCGCAATTTTTTATTTTAAATTTGGATTTTTTATACATATGGGGTGGGATAGGCAATGGAGCAAACAGGTTTTGACAGCGATAAGTATTTGCGGATGCAATCCGAGAGGATCCTGGACAGGATCAAGCAATTCGGAGGGAAGCTCTACCTGGAGTTTGGAGGAAAGCTGTTCGACGATTTCCATGCGGCAAGAGTGCTCCCGGGATTTGCGCCCGACAATAAAATACGGATGCTCAGGCACCTGAAGGACCAGGCGGAGATCATAATCGCGATCAATGCCTCGGACATAGAGAAAAGCAAGATCCGCGGCGATCTCGGTATCACATATGATGTGGACGTGCTTCGCCTGATAGATGCTTTCAGGGATTGCGGGCTTTATGTCGGGAGCGTTGTCATAACATTCTACAGGTCACAGCCTGTTGCCATTGCGTTTCAGAAGCGTTTGGAAGCCCTGAATATAAAGGTGTACAGACACTATGCCATTCCCAGTTACCCCTACGACTTGCCTTTGATTTTCAGCGACGACGGGTATGGGCAAAACGAATATATCGAGACGACACGCCCGCTGGTGGTCGTGACAGCTCCCGGACCCGGAAGCGGTAAGATGGCGACCTGTCTGTCGCAGATCTACCACGACCACAAGCACGGCATCAAGTCGGGATATGCCAAGTTCGAGACTTTCCCGATATGGAACCTGCCTTTGAAGCACCCTATCAACCTGGCATATGAAGCCGCAACCGCCGATTTGAACGACGTCAACGTTATCGATCCGTTTCACCTGGAAGCCTATAACGTCACGACTGTAAACTACAACAGGGACGTCGAAACATTCCCGGTGCTGAAGGCAATGCTGGAGCGCATTTTGGGCGAGTGCCCCTATAAATCGCCGACCGATATGGGTGTGAACATGGTAGGATTTTGTATCGAGAACGACGAAATAGTACAGAAGGCCGCAAGGGACGAAATAATCCGCAGGTATTACCAGGCGCGCTGCAATTTGCGCAAGGGCTTCGGAAGCGAGACCGAGGTCAACAAGATCGAAATGATTATGAAGCAGGCCAATATCAGCATTTTCGACAGGAAGTGCGTCGAGCCTGCCCTGCGGAAGGCCGCAGAGACAGGAGCGCCTGCTGCGGCGATCGAGCTTAAGGACGGCACAGTGATCACGGGAAAAACATCCGATCTGCTGGGAGCCTCTTCGGCGATGCTTTTGAATGCGCTGAAGCATATTGCGGGCATTCCGGATGATGTACAGCTTATCTCACCGGCTGTTATCGAACCGGTGCAGGATCTGAAGGTCAATCATCTGGGCAACAAAAACCCCAGGCTCCATACCGACGAGCTGCTTATAGCCCTCTCGATATGTGCCGTTACCGATCCGATAGCCGAGATGGCAATGAACAAACTGTCAGAATTGAGCGGCTGCGAAGTGCACTCGACCGTTATCCTTTCTCAGGTCGACGAAAACACCTTCAGGAAGATCGGCGTCAACCTGACTTGCGAACCGCAATATCAATCAAATAACCTTTATCATAAATAAGACGACCAGGGGGACGGTTCTTCTGGCTGAAAACCAGCCAGAAGAACCGTCCCCCTGGTCGTTCCTGGTCGTTGTCGTTAGCCAGAGGAACTGGCTCTCTTCCTATTACTAAGCAATAGCATCAGCCAGCCAAGGAGTAAGGGACAAAACAGTATGTACTCGGATGTCAGGAGTCCGGTTCCTGTCAACAGGTCAGGCCCTCATCTTATCCGCTTAACAAGCTTTCCAGTTCCTGCAGCTTCTCACTTGTGATAAGAGCGTCCCTCTTGGTTCCCTTCATTTCTACAAGATACGTCCACCTGCCGTAGGGATATATCCTGGAAATATATGAAATGTTGAGAATGTATGCGCGATGGCTGCGGAAGAAATTGCTGTTGTTTAGCTTGCCCATCAGAAGGTTGAGGCTTTCCGACGTGGTATAAGTTTCGTCTTTCGTGACAATGAGGGTCGTGCGGTTTTCACGGCAAATGATTATGATGTCATCGACCGGAACGAATATCATCTGGTCCCTGTTTTTGATCATCAGGGACTTTGGCGCCGAGACGCGGAACTGTGGCTGGCGCTTCTGAAGTCTGCGCAGAGTCTGACGGACACGGTCGGTCTTGAAAGGCTTTAAGAGATAGTCAAATGCATATACTTCAAAGGCCTGAGGCATATATTCGCTGTATGCCGATACGAATATGATCGCTATGTCGGGATAGGTGGCGTAAATCTGTTTTGCCGCTTCGTCTCCGGAAAGCACGGGCATTTTTACATCGATAAATACGACATCCGGCTTCAGCATGCCACAGAGGCGGACGGCTTCAGCGCCGTCCGCCGCTTCGCCCGCAAGCTCAAAGCCTTCCATGCTCTCTATAAGTTTCCGCAGGACAAGGCGCATTCCTGCGTCGTCATCCGCGATCAAAACCTTCAGAGCCATTTCCGGTACCCTTTCCTTTTTGCCAGGGGAGGCCCGAGGACTTCGGCAAGCAAGATTCCATGCCTGATATTTGCTGCGTCAAGGTGAGGCAATATTCTTGACTTATGAGTCAAACCGCTGTTATCCGGTTTCTGTTCAAAGGATTTGCTCATGGTAAGATCAAAATCTTCGATAGATAAGGGTTTGCTTTTTATGCTCGCCATATCTTTCTCCTTTCGGATAGTGTTGTCAGGACTCCGCCATTATTTTACAGGCGGGGTGGTTTCGGAAGAGGATATGGCATTTCTCATTTTCGTGTCGGAAATGATATTCTGCATGTTGTAATAATCCATCACGCCGAGCTTTCCTTCGCGCAGAGCAGTTGCGATAGCCTTCGGGATCTCCGCCTCGGCTTCTACGACCTTTGCGCGCATCTCCTGTACCTGCGCTACCATTTCCTGTTCGCGGGCGACCGCCATGGCGCGTCTCTCCTCCGCTTTTGCCTGGGCGATCCTCTTATCGGCTTCAGCCTGATCGGTTTGAAGCTGAGCACCGATGTTTCTGCCAACGTCCACGTCAGCTATGTCGATCGACAGTATTTCAAAAGCGGTACCCGACTCAAGCCCCTTGCTAAGTACTGTCCTCGATATTTTGTCCGGATTCTCAAGGACTTCCTTGTGCGATTCGGCACTGCCTATCGTGGTTACGATACCTTCGCCAACGCGTGCGATGACGGTCGATTCACCTGCACCGCCGACCAGTCTGTCGATGTTGGCACGCACCGTTATCTTGGCTTTTGCCTTCAGCTCGATACCGTCCTTTGCAATTGCTGCTACGATCGGTGTTTCAATGACTTTCGGGTTTACACTCATCTGGACGGCTTCGAGCACATCGCGTCCTGCCAGGTCGATCGCCGCGGCACGCTCAAACTCCAGCGATATATTGGCGCGCTGCGCAGCGATAAGCGAGTTTACCACGCGGTCGACATTGCCGCCGGCGAGGTAGTGTGCTTCCAGCTTGTTGATGTTTAGATTGAGGCCGGCTTTTTCGGCTTTTATAAGCGGGTTGATGATGCGGCTCGGAACGACCCGACGAAGCCTCATTCCAACCAGGGTAATGATGCTTACCCGTACATTTGCTGCTATAGCACTTATCCAGAGCGTTACGGGAACGAAACTGAAAAACAGGCTCAGGAAAAGTACGCAAGCGACAATTATCAATCCTATGACCCAATACTCCATTTGACACACTCCTCATTGATTATATAATGATTATTGTTATATACCGGATATGAATGATGCGATTATTTATTGTGTATTGACTTTCCGACGAACTACGATCCTGTTTCCTTCGACCTCTATAACTTCCACTTCGGTACCCGGGCTGATGTATTCGCCCCGCGAGACGACATCAAGCCTTACACCGTCGAAATCGACATTCCCGGAAGGGCGGAGAGGCGTGATCGCCGTTCCGGTCTTGCCGAGGAGGTACTGCATATCCTCGACGGCGGAAAAACCGGTTTCGGAACTTGTAGAGTCGCTGAGGATCAGCTTTTTCGGCAGGTACCCTTTTGAAGCGAGATATACGGAAATCGATAGCAGAATCACCACCAGGGATGCCAGGATAGCTGCCATTATCAGTCCCTGGACAAAAGTTTTCGCCGTGATCAGGATGTCGATGATCAACAGCAGGATGCCGATACCACCGGGAACACCAAAACCCGGGTTGAACATTTCGATGACGATAAAGATCAGTCCGGCTATGAATATTATTATGGACCACGTTGATATGTTGCTGAGGAGTTCGACCAGTTCCACTTTTATCACCCCCACTATTTACAGTTAAACTATATTATATATATCGCACCGCATCAATGCCTGCCGTCTGAAAAATACATGACGGTATCCGAAATGTCGTTATGGGAACACGTATAGTTTGCATCGATGTCAGGTTTGGGCACTTTGACGGCGTGGTATTTTGCCGCTGAAGCATGTTGAGTCCTTGTTGGAAGAGACCTCGATACTTCCGCCGCACGATTCCATGAGCCTTCTGCATATAGCAAGTCCCATCCCGTCTCCCATATTGGCGCGCGTAGTAAAACCGGGTTCAAAGATCCGAGGGAGATGGCTTTCGGGGATCTCGGGACCGTTATTGCATATCCTGAAGCAGTGGTGCCTTATGTCTTCGAAAATCTCGATTTTGAGGATCCTCTCACCGTCATCCTGCTTTTCCAGCAGCGCGTTTATGGAATTGTCGATTATGTTGCCGAGGACTCGGCAAAGCTCCCAAGGCGGCATTGCGATATCCGAAAGGGACGAATTTATCTGGATGTCACAATGGATGTTCCTGCTTTCGCACATCTGGGCTTTCGCCTGGAGAATGGCATTGACGGCGGGGATGGAAGTCTTCAAGTAACTGTTGACTTTCTGGATGTCGGCATACAGCCTTTCCATGTAAGCGGCGGCCTCGCGGTATTCTTCCATTTCGATCAGGCTGTAAACGACCTGAAGCTGGTTGAGAAAATCATGTCGCTGTTCACGAAGTGTCATATTCAGGCGGCTGAGATTGCCGATGGAGTCTTCGGATTGACTGAGCCAGGACTGGATTTGCCGTACCGGGCGCACAGAAGACAGGGTGATAAGGCTGTTGGCTATGGAGATCAGAGCAAGGATTATGAGCGATATCAGGGCAGGACGGGTAAGATGTATAGCCGGAGATATCATTGCCACAACAGCGGAAATCGTGATGCCAATGGTTTGCAGCAATGTTATTGCTACTATGGTGCTGAGTACTTTCCTGATATATAGATCTCTATGCAACTGAATCACCTGCCCTCTCAATATCATCAAGGATTTATCATGTCAAAATTACCTATTAACCCATCTGTTTCATACGCCTGCTTACATACTCGATCGAAACATCACCGATAACGGCAACATCCTCCGCTGAAAAGGCAAACGGGAAGTTGTTGTCGAAGAGGATCTGTGCCGAAGGCGGGAACTCGTCGTCACCTTCCCACAGGATAAAAGTCATGTAAAGGTTGTTGATGAACTCGAAGCGGTATGCGCAATCACCCATCTTAACTCTTTCCGCTCCCATATCTTCCATTGCCTTTGAAAATTTGTGTATATCAGACCCGCAGGTTCGCGCAAGCCGCTTGATACACCTGCCGAGGAAATTCGCGTAGTAAGCTTCACCGTTCGGTATATCCCGATAAGTAAGGTTTCGGCCGGTCGCCGGTACTATTCTGCCTTCTATCAGGAATCTGATAAGGAGTATGGATATCGGGCTGTTTTCTGATTTGGTACCGTCTTCGCGGTATACTGCAAAGTCAGGATGGGAGACGGAAAGGTCTTCGCCCATGAGCCTGAGCGAGAAGCGGCCTGTTTTTTCGTCGTATGGTATGCCGCACCTGTTTGATGCTTCTGTTGGATCCAACCGGGCATATAGATTTGCATAATATTTGAGGGGCGCGCTTTCCTTGTTGTTCATTCTCTTCATTCCAGCCTTTACGTCCTTATTATGTAATGACATACCCTGCCAACATGATTATAGCATATTCGGTACGGTTTAGCAGTAACTTTTATTTTGTTGGTGAATAAGCGGTCATTTTGTGCTAAAATACAGGAAAATGGATCAGATAAGAGGGGGTGCAAAGAATGAGATCCAAAAGAGGAGAGAGCGGAAAAAGATACCTTTGGCACGCGATATATGAAGATACGAAAAGGCAGATCCGGCAGAACAAGGTCCTTTTTTCGGTTTATCTTATCCTGAGAGTGATCGTTATCAGCTTCATGATCGCGCAGATATATAACCGGAACTGGATGGATGTCTTTTACTGCGCTCTGACACTTGTCCTTTTCATGATACCTTCCTTCATCGAGAAGAAAATAAAGATCGATGTCCCTGACACGATGGAGGTCATAATATTACTTTTCATATTTGCCGCTGAAATACTGGGGGAACTCAGGTCGTATTATCTGACGGTTCCGTTTTGGGATACCGCATTACATACAGTCAACGGTTTTTTATGCGCAGCCATAGGTTTTTCTCTTGTCGACATATTGAACCGCAGCAAGCGCTTTGCGATATCTCTGTCCCCATTCTTTGTGCTTCTGGTTGCGTTTTGCTTTTCGATGACCATAGGCGTGGTCTGGGAATTTTTTGAGTTTGGCATGGATATGATCTTTCGTACAGATATGCAAAAGGACACCGTTCTGACCTCTATAAGTTCGGTGCTGTTCCATCCCAAGGGAAAGAACATACCGGTCATACTGGGGATAGAGAGTATTGAGGTAAACGGCGTTGCATGGGATTATGGCGGATACATAGATATCGGGCTGATCGACACGATGGCCGATCTGCTTGTCAACTTTGTCGGCGCCCTGGTGTTCTCGGTCTTTGGCTGGTTCTATTTGACAGGGAACAAGAAGGGGAAGATCGCAGAGAAGTTTTTGCTGACGTTCAAGGATGAAATACCGGAAACATACGGCGGGAAGGGTGATGAAGACGGATCACCCGATAAAACAGGCGAGGAACCGGAGAAGGAAAAATCTATTGTCTCCTAATATTCCCTAATATGATGTAAATGCGTAATATATATTGAATATGGAGCATGTTTGGCCGCCTGTTTGTTAATATGACAGGTGGCTTTGTTATTGCTGTTCACAAATATCGTCTTATACCCGTCGCGCAAGTGTTGAAAAATTGTAGGGTTACAATACATGTTGGACAGTAAGGGGAAAAAAATAATAGCAGGAACAGGGCACATAAGGTAGAATTAAGTTACCACACTAAATCTTACCGAAAGGATGTGCCTATTCCTGCATGAATAGAATAACACAGGACATGAAGTACAG
>ENA-OWPA01000099-OWPA01000099.1-bioreactor-metagenome-genome-assembly--contig:-NODE-99-length-160807-cov-6.677994_pt1 | contig 160807 bp, 170 predicted proteins | sample MGYA00238139_ERZ651803 | MGnify/ENA primary metagenome ERZ651803 (study PRJEB26909, sample SAMN07631231) | bioreactor metagenome | isolation source: Switchgrass digestor | place: USA: Dartmouth...
AGGGAGTTTTTATTGTCTTTCTCATCGGCAAAAGCCTCTTTTGAACCACTCGCCTAGCGAGTGGTTTTACTAGACAAAAAGCCGGCAGGAATTTCTGCCGGCTTTTATTCTGTGCTGTTCTTTGCCTACAGGCTTTGAGAGAATAGGCTCCAACCGGCTCAGCTGACCGAAGCGAAGTAGTCTCCGCCCTCGGTGGCGGTGAGCACCAGCTGGGCTCCCTCGACGTTGGCGTCGGAAAAATCAACGCCCATAAAGGTCAACTGATTGCCGCTGCCGTCTTCCACCAGAAGGTCCCAAAGCAGGGTGTCCTCGGTAAAGGGCATTTCCACCAGCAGCGTTTCGCCGTTTCCAATCACTTCGTCCAGGAGGTTTTCGCCCCAATCGTTGCTGTTGGAAGGGGATAGGGCCAGAGTGTGAATCTCCACGCCGGTCATATTGACAATCTCCACCGGAACCACAACGGGTTCCGCGGCGGCTGCCATGGCCGCAATTTCGTCTAAATTGGCATGGGCTTCGGCCAGAAGGGCGCGGGTTGCTTCCACGGTCACCTTCAGGGCGCCCATGGCCTCGGGGGTGAGGGACGCAGGGTCAGAGAACACCTCGCTGAGCTCCAAAATGTTAGTGCCCAGTTCGTTCATGTTGTTGACCAGCTCTTGGCTCCGCAGCTCCTCAGGCAGAGCGTTGACCTTGTCGGCAAGGGCGTCAAAATCTTCAGCCATAGCAATATAATCATCGGCAAGGGCCTGTTGCTCGGGAGTAAACTTCGATGTGGCTTCCGGTGCAGAGGACGCACGCAGCGGGAGCCCCGGCCTTTTCACCGCAAGCGGCCAGGCTCAGCATCAGCGCAAGAGTTGTGAGCAGGATAAAAAACTTTTTCATTTTATAACCTCCGTTGGCTTTGGTTCGCGTGCTCAAATCAATATAGCAAAAAAATTGCAAAAAGAGGATTTTTGCATGAAACACGGCTTTTTCTGCACGAATCATATTTTCAGAGTTGGGTGAATGTGATAGAATGATTTTTAGATTTTGGGGAACGGGGGGCAGCGTATGATACAAATTGCGGTTTGCGACGATAATATTGACGAGCTGTCAAACATGGCGCAGCTCATCAGCCAATACCAGGCAACCAGGCATCTGGACTGCCAATACGCCGTCTTTGCCAATGGATTTGATCTCATTTCCGCCATTGAAAAGGGAAAGCGGTTTGACATCTATTGCCTGGACATCATGATGCCGGGCTTTTCCGGCATAGAGGTGGCAAAGGAAATCCGCTCCCACGACAAAACCGCCCCCATTCTCTTCTTTACCTCCTCGCCGGAGTTTGCGCTGGAAAGCTATTCGGTGAAGGCCATCAACTACGTGCTCAAGCCCGTCTCCAAAGAAAAACTGTTCATCACCCTGGACGAGGTATTGGAGCAGATTCAGGCGGAAAAAAAGCAGGATGTTCTGGTGGTAAAGAGCAGCGAAGGCCTTCAAAAAATTCTTCTCTCCAACCTGACGTTTGTGGAGGTCATCGGCCGAAATGTTCTGTATCATCTGCGCTCCGGCAAGGTGATCGAGTGCACCGAGTCCTTTTCCACCGTCTGCAACACCCTTCAACAATACAGCTACTTTATTAAACCTCATCGCTCTTACTTGGCCAACATGCAGTATGTGGACACCATCCAACCAAACAAAATCACCCTGCAGACCCTTGCCTCTATTCCCATTGCGCAGGGCAAGGCCCGCGAGGTAAAGCAACGGTACCTCGATTATCAAATGGAAGGGGAATAAATCATGTTCGGAACCATTGCCGCCTATCTGCGGTATTGGTTTGCCTTAGTCTTTGGAATGGCGGCCACCGTCACCTTTGCCGGAATGCCTTTCACCCGCAAAAACAGTCTGGTGGTTGGGTGTTATACCGCCGTTACCTTTGCGTTGCAGGTCCTCTTTTTGCATACCTACGGCATGGACATGACCATGAAATTCTATCCCCTGCTGTGCCACCTTCCGATGGTATTATTGGTTGTTCTATACCTGAAGCGTTCGTGGCTGATTGCCTTTACCTGTATGTTTGTCTCCTTCCTGTGCTGTCAGCCCCTCCGCTGGGTCGGGACATTGACCGGGGTGATTTTTGACAGCGTCGCCATGAACCATATCGGTTATGTGCTGGCCAGCTTTTTCATGTACTATTGGCTGCGGAAATATGTGGTTCAAGCGGTCCGGCCTTTGATGGAGCGCTCGGTGAAATCCTGCCTGCTGTTTTGCGCCATGCCGGCCTTTTACTATCTGTTCGACTTTATCTCCACCGTTTACACCGACATTCTGTACAGCGGCACACGGATAGCGGTTCAGTTCATGCCCTTTGTGGCCGCCACCTTTTATTTGATCTTTATCCTTCTCTACTCCACCGAAACCCAAAAGCAGGAGGCCATCCGCCGGGAGCGGGATTTGCTGGACACCCAGTTTAGGCTGGCGCAGGCCGAATTTGCTTCTCTGCGGCAGATGCAGCAGAACGCCGCGTCCTACCGGCACGATATGCGCCACCATTTCGCCCTTTTGCAAAGTTTGGCATCCGATGGGCGCATCGAGGAGATGAAAGAGTACCTCAAAACCGCCGAGTCCGACATCGACGCCATCACTCCCCTCCACTACTGTGAAAACGAAACCGTCAACCTGATTTTGTCCTCCTACGCCAACAAAGCAAAGCAGGCGAGAATTAAGCTGAACATCGACGCCAAACTGCCGGACTTTCTGCCCTTCAGCGACACCGGGCTATGCTCCCTTCTCTCCAACGCGTTGGAAAACGCCATCCAAGCTGCCAAGCAGATTCCCGACCCGGCCAATCGCTGGATTAAACTGCGGCTGTATTCCAAAAACCGCAAGCTCTGCATCGACATTCGCAACAGCTATCAGGTGGAGCCGGTTTTGAAGGAAGGGATGCCGGTATCGGCAGAGCAGGGGCACGGCTACGGCACCAAGAGCATGGTCCACATTGTGGAAAAGCACGGCGGGGTTTGCCAATTCTCCGTCAAGGACGGATGGTTTATCTTCCAAGCCTCCGCATAACGTTTGTTCGGACAAAAAAAGCCAGCCCTTTCCCAAGGCTGGCGAAAAACGCATAATAAGAGCCGCACTCTCAAGGAGAATGCGGCTTTTTCGGTTGACATTGACCCACGTCAACAGCCTTTGTATTTGGCAATCTGCCAGAGCTTTGCGTGGGAAAATTGCAGGAGATTCTTTCTTGGATTGCCTTTTACAGGTTTCGTCGGCAGAGGCGCGCCTTACTCAACTTGACACGTACTGCCCAAATCCCTTTGTATCAGTTCTCCTTCGTCAATGAAATGTTCATACGGTGAATACGGTTGTTTGGTTGGCTTACAATTGTGGATATAAACTTGGACTGGTGTTTGTTTCTGCGCTTTCTGCTCCAAATTTATATTCTCGCCATTTGATCCAGCCTACACCCACCGGTTACGATGGCTGCCTCCGCCACAGAAGTTCGGTTGGATCCACTTTCAACACAATGGAAAATACCGCGCGTTACGGTAGGGCAGGGCGATCGGGGCTGGCGTGGGGCCCCAGGTACTTTGGGCTTTCGTCTTCCTTGTACATTGGAACCACCCCTTTTCCCTTGTTCCATAAAGTCCGGGAACAAGCTGAAATGTTACTTTCATCCTTCCCCGTTCTTCACCTTTAGTATACCCGGATCCATAGCCTTAGTCAATATAAATCCAAAATTTATCTGTAAAACTTTTGTGAATAATATATAACATTTCATAAAAGAACCGCCTTTCCGTTACGAAAGGCGGTTGCGGAAATCTTCGTATCCAAATTCCTTGACGATGGTGCAGTCCCCGTCTTTGCGGCGCAGGGCGATGGCGGGTAGCGGCATTCCGTTAAAGGTGTTGGTTTTGACCATGGAGTAGATGGCCATATCCCCGAACACCAGCCGGTCTCCCACCTGCAGGGGCTTGTCGAAACTGTAGTCGCCGATGATATCCCCCGCCAGGCAGGTGGGCCCTCCCAGACGGTAGGTGTAGGGCTTTTCTCCCGGCAGGCCGCTGTCCAGCAAAGGCGGGCGGTAGGGCATTTCCAGCACGTCCGGCATATGGCAGGTGGCGGAAGTGTCCAAAATGGCGTTGTGCACCTCTCCGTTTTGGGTGACGTCCAGCACCGAGGTCACCAAAAATCCGGCGTTGAGGGCAACGGCTTCTCCCGGCTCCAGGTAGATTTCCAGGTCATAAGTCTGCTGCAGATGGCGGATGACCTGCTCCAACAGGGGGATGTCGTAGCCCTTCCGGGTGATGTGGTGGCCTCCCCCCATGTTCAGCCACTTCATCCGGGCAAGGAAGGGGGCAAAGTTCCGCTCCAGCGCCTCCACCGTCTGGGCCAGAGGGGCGGCGTCCTGCTCGCAGAGGGTGTGGAAGTGAAGCCCCTCCACCCGGTAGCGCTCCATGAGGTCGGGGCGGAAATTTTCCAGCGTCACCCCGAGGCGGGAGCCGGGCGCACAGGGGTCGTAGATGGCGTGGCCTTCCTGGGTGGAGCACTGGGGGTTGACCCGGATGCCGATGCTGGCCCCCGCCGCCAATGCTCTGTCCCCAAACCGCTCCAGCTGTCCAAAGGAATTGAAGATGATGTGGCCGCAGATTTTGGCGATTTCGTCAAATTCGCTGTCCCGGTAAGCGGTGCAGAAGACGTGGTTTTCGCCCCCCATCTCCAACCCCAGCTTTGCCTCGTACAGGCCGCTGGCGGTGGTGCCGGTCAGGTACTTCCCAATAAAGGGGTACAGGCTGAACATGGAAAAGGCCTTTTGAGCCAGCAGGATTTTGCATCCTGTCCGGTCCATGACCCCCCGCAGGATTTTCAGGTTGTGTTCAATTAACGCCTCGTCCACCACAAAACAAGGGGTGGGAAGCTGATGAAATTCCATGGGTTTCCTCCTTGTGACGGCGCGGTTTCCCCAAGGGGGAGCCGCCAAAGGCTTTAAGCCTTTGGCGGGCAGTTGCGTTTTGCTGATTAGTCCACCAGCACGGGATTTTCGTCCACCACCCAGGGCAGGCCCCACTTGTTGAGGGCGTCCATAAAGGGATCGGGATCAAACTCCTCGATGTTGAAGACGCCGGGGCCCTTCCAGGTGCCGGTGAGGAGCATCATGGCGCCGATCATGGCGGGAACGCCGGTGGTGTAGGCGACAGCCTGGCTGCCTACCTCCCGGTAGCACTCCTGATGGTCGCAGACGTTGTAGATATACAGCTTGCGAGGCTTGCCGTCCTTGACGCCCTGGAAGATGCAGCCGATGTTGGTTTTGCCCACGGTGCGGGGTCCCAGGGTGGAGGGGTCGGGCAGCACGGCTTTGAGGAACTGCAGGGGGATAATCTTCTGGCCCTGGAAGTCGATGGGCTCGATGGAAGTCATCCCCACGTTTTCCAAACACTTCAGGTGGGTAAGATAGCTCTGTCCAAAGGTCATGAAGAAGCGAATCCGCTTGACGCCGGGCACGTTGAGGGCCAGGGATTCAATTTCCTCGTGGTGGATAAGGTACATGTCCTTTTTGCCCACCTGAGGGAAGTCGTATTCCCGCTTGATTTCCAGGGGCTTGGTGTGGACCCACTGGCCGTTTTCCCAGTAACTGCCGGGAGCGGATACTTCCCGGATGTTGATTTCGGGGTTGAAGTTGGTGGCGAAGGGATAACCGTGGTCTCCCCCGTTGCAGTCCAGAATGTCGATGTAGTGGATTTCATCAAAGTAATGTTTGAGGGCGTAAGCGGTAAAGACGCTGGTGACCCCTGGGTCGAAGCCGCTGCCCAACAGGGCGGTGATGCCGGCTTCCTTGTAGCGGTCCCGGTAGGCCCACTGCCATTTGTATTCAAACTTGGCGGTGTCCTCCGGCTCGTAGTTTGCGGTATCCACATAGTCCACCTTGGCGGCCAGGCAGGCTTCCATAATGGCCAGATCCTGGTAGGGCAAAGCCAGGTTCAGCACCAGGTCGGCGCCGTATTCCTTAATGAGTTTGGTGGTGGCCTCTACATCCATGGCATCCAACTGAGCCGTGGAAATTTTGGTGGAGCTGCCGGTGCGGGCAAGGGCTTCCTCACGCAGTTTATCGCACTTTTCCTTGGTGCGGCTGGCAATCATGATGTCGGGAAAAACTTCGCTGTTTTGGCAGCATTTGTGTACGGCTACGGCGGCTACGCCTCCGGCTCCGATAATCAGAGTCTTTTTGGCCATAGTGCGTTCTCCTTTGCTTGACAAAATCCTTTCGGTATGCCATTAGTATAGCACAAAAACTTGCCATTTTCCTTAGGATTTGCTAAATTATATTCGCCTATGACAAATTCGTTTTTCAATCGATTACCACGAGGCAATTCTGCCTCTTTTTTATAAAGGAGATGCCTGTTTGAAACTGGGAAACCTCATTTTGCCAAAAACCGCCGCTCTGGCCCCCATGGCTGGAGTGGCCGACCGCGCCTTTCGGGAAATCTGCATGGCCGAAGGGGCCTGTTACGCCGTCGGGGAGATGGCCAGCGCCAAGGGATTGGAGCACAACTCCCGCAAAACCGCCGAGCTTCTCAGCGTCAGCGACGCCGAGCGGCCCTGCGCCGTGCAACTCTTTGGAGATAACCCCGAATCCATGGCTCAAGCCGCCGTCATCGCCCAGCAGTACAACCCCGACGCTTTGGACATCAACATGGGCTGTCCCGCCCCCAAGGTGGCGGGAGCTGGCAGCGGCAGCGCCCTGATGAAAAATCCCGCCCTTGCCGCCGAAATCATCCGGGCGGTCCGGGCGGTGACCAAACTGCCCCTTACGGTGAAAATCCGCACCGGCTGGGACAGCGACCACATCAACGCCGTGGAAATGGCTCTGCTGGCACAGGAAAACGGCGCCGACGCCGTCACCGTCCACGGCAGAACCAGAATGCAGATGTACGCCCCGCCCGTGGACCTTGCCACCATCGCCCGGGTGAAGGAGGCTTTGGATATTCCCGTCATCGGCAACGGGGACGTCTTTGACATCGAAAGCGCCGAGCGGATGTACGAGGAAACCAAAGTGGATTTGGTGATGGTGGGCCGGGGCGCCCAGGGGGCGCCTTGGGTGTTTCGCATCCTCAAAGCCTGGTTTGAGCGGGGCGTTCGCCTGCCCGAGCCCTGCCCCGAGGAAAAGATGGACATTATGCTGCGGCACATCCGGCTGGCGGTAGAATACAAGGGAGAGTACGTCGCCATGCGGGAAGCCCGCAAGCATGTGGCGTGGTACTGCAAGGGCTGGAGGGGCGCCGCCTCCCTGCGCCGCAGGGCAGGAATGCTCACCCGCTACGAGGAGCTGGAAGAGCTGGTGCGGGACGCCCTCAAAGACCAGCGCCCCGAGGAGGAACCGTGAGTTTACCGCCTTTAACTCCCCTTCCTTGATTGACAAAAGTCGAGGAAATGCAGTAGAATAATAGAAGTATCAACACGCTGGAATTCCCTTTCCGAAATGCCTTAATTGGAGGATCGCCATGAGGCTGAAACGATGGATTGCCGCGGTGCTGGCCACACTGCTGATCTTTTCGCTGGCAGGCTGTGACCAGAAAGAAACCACCGCGCCATCCCAGGAATCTTCTGCTGCCGACCTTTCCCAACCGGAGCCGGATCCGGAGTATCCGCTGCAGGTTGGCTCCGTCACCATTAACGCCCGTCCGGGCAAGGTTGTGTCTTTGGCTCCCTCCATTACCGAAAAGATCTGCGATTTGGGGCTGGAACAACGTCTGGCGGGGCGCTCTTCGGAGTGCTCTTACCCCGAATCCATTCTCTCCCTGCCCCAGTACGGCACCTCCAAGTACCCCGACACCAAGGGGCTGCGGGAACTCAAGCCCCAACTGGTGCTCTCGGTGGAGGAACTGCCCACCGACGCCATGAAAACGCTGGAGGAAATCGGGGCGACGCTGGTGATTGTGCCCTCCTACTGCCGCAGCATCGCCGAGTGGGAGGAAACTTACATCCAGCTCGCCACCATTCTGGAAGGGCGCACCACCGGGCGGGAAATCGGCGAGCGGTTTGTGCAGAATCTGGAAGAGCGGCTGGACAGCATCGCCGCCTCCTACCCCGAAGACCACCCGCTAAAGGCCCTTTACCTGCGGCTGATGCCCTTTACCGTCGCCACCGGAGACACGCTGGAAAGCGAGCTGATGGAACGGGTAGGCTTTGAAAACATCGCCGCCCAACAAACCAACTGGGTGTTCGACCCGGAGGACGCCACCAGCGAGGAGGGCCGCGCCCTCTTCAACTCCCTGGAAATTATCTTCCTTTACGAAGATTACGTCACCATCAAGCATCTGGAGCGCAGCGACCACTACAAGCGGCTGCAGGCCACCATCAAGGACTGGTACATATACGTGGACGGCATCGCCTTTGAGCGGCAAAGCCTTCGGCTGTTGGATGAGCTGGAAAAGATGGTGAGCTTGGAAACGGTGGGAAAACGTTGAGCTCTTTCCCGCCATGAATGGTTGGAAGGATCGGTAAGGTTTTATTAACTGCCCCTCTTTCCAGTATGGTATGTCATTCGCTATATCTTTGCAATCGGGGGCAAATTAAGACCCCCGATTCTTTCTGTTTTCGTTTGCTGCCCCTTTAGACCTGTGGTAGGCGAACGCCGCATGATGTCAACTGACAGGAGGAACCTCATGCTTCGCAAACTCTTTCAAAAGATTCCCCGCCGCAATTGGCTGATGCTCATTCCTTTGTGTATCGGCGGGTTGTACTTTTTGCTGTTGGAACTCATCGCCCCCGCCCCACGCTACATCCTACATACTCCCCTCGACGACCTGATACCTTTTACCGCCGCCTTTATCATTCCCTATGTGACGTGGTACTTTTATGTGGCAGGTACCGGCGTTCTGTTATTCTTAAAAGATTCGGACGAGTTTGTCCGCTTTGCCGCCTTTTTGTCCAGCGGCATGATCATCGCCTGCCTCATTTACACCTTTTGGCCCAACGGCCAGACCATGCGCCCCGACCTTTCCTCTCCCCAAGGGCCTCTGGAAACCCTTGTGCATCTGCTCTACACCATCGATACTCCCACCAACTCCTGCCCCAGCATTCATGTGGTTTACTCCATCGGTTCCCATGCGGCGCTGGTTCGTCATAACCGCGCTTATTGGCGCAACAAGGCTCTTCCCGTCGTCTCCTTAATTGCCGCCGTCTTCATTATCCTCTCCACCGTTTTTGTCAAGCAGCACTCGGTGATTTGCATCCTCGGCGGGCTGCTCATGGCCCTGATTCTCTACATCGTCATCTACGGCCGCTCCGCCGTCCGATATTACCGAGCGCAAAAAGCCGCCAAAGCGGCCTATTAATTTCAAGCAAACGCCGTCCGGGTTTTCGGGCGGCTTTTTATTGTTAAGGTGAAAACCCATCGCCAAAATTATCCATCCAAAATTCGGGCTAATGTGAAAACTTCAGGGAAATAATAGGGGTGAAAATTCCATTTTAGGAGGTACCCCTATGAATCGCAGTAAGACTGCCGCTATCACCACCGCCTGTGTGAGCATGGCTGTCGGAGCCGCCGCCTACATGATGGCAGGCAACAATACCAAAAACAAAGCCAAAAAGCTGCGCAAGGCCACCGGCCGGGCTTTGCGCCAGGTAGGGGAGTTTATCGACAACGTCAGTTACATGATGAAGTAGCAACTCCCCTGTCGGGCCTTGTACGGCCACCGACCCAATATGTGCACAAAAACGGCCGAAAGCCTGACAGCTGAAACCAATGGCCAGCGCTTTCATACGCTGGCCTCTTCTTTGTATGCAACCATATTGCCGTCATTGTCTGTCAAATAAAGTGGGGATTTGCTTTGTTGTTCCCCTCTTCAGGCATTATTGTTGTTATCATTTTGCTCATTTTTCGTTATTGTGTTTCTATTTTGCTAACTTTTTCGTTGACAGAACGAAACAACTATTGTATAATGTTCATCGAGTCAAAATGAACCATTAGCTCAGCAGGCAGAGCACCTGACTTTTAATCAGGGTGTCCGGGGTTCGAATCCCCGATGGTTCACCAGTTTTCTTTTGTAATGCGGATTTGGGGCAACTCCAAATTCGCATTATTTTTTAGCATTTGTCCACGGTGCGGCACCTGGAATCTGATGAAATCTTGCCGAAAAATCATAAAAGAAATAGAATTAGCAAATTATTGCAAAATTGATACATTTGTAATACAATGAATGTAGTTATGAAAATACTTTTAAAAAACGAGGCGTGTAAGGCATGTCGAATCAAAACACAAATCGCATGGAAATAAAAAAAGTCAACCGAAACCGCATCTACAAGCTCATCTACCAAAAGGGTGAGATGTCCAAGCAAAACATTGCCTATGCGCTCAATATCAGCCTGCCCACTGTCACACAAAACCTGCGCATCTTGTTGGAACAGGATTTAATATTGGAAAGCGGAATGTTCGAATCCACCGGAGGACGCAAAGCCAAAGCGGTGTCCTATAATCCCGGCGCGCGTTATTCGGTGGGGGTGGACATTACCAAAAATCATGTGGTTGTCGTGGTGGTGGACTTAGGCGCGCGGGTCATTCAAAAACTGCGGGTGCGATTGGTGTTTGAAAATAAACGGGAGTATTTTCAAAAAGTAGGTGCTCTGATCGAGCAAACCATTCGGGATTCTCAAGTAGATGAACGCAAAATTTTGGGTGTGGGAATCAGCATACCGGGCCTGCTTTCCCAGGACGCTCGAAAGGTGGTTTACGCCACCATTCTGGGTTTCACCGGCGGCCGCATCGAGAGTTTTGAAGAGTTTATTCCCTATCCGTGCATCTTCAGCAACGATGCCAGCGCGGCAGGATTTGCAGAGGTTTGGAATACCAATATGGCGGACAATATGGTGTATCTTTCCCTGAGCGACAGCGTGGGAGGAGCCATCTTTTTAAACCAGAATTTCTATCCCGGGGACAACCAGCGCAGCGCGGAATTCGGGCATATGACCATCGTACCCAACGGCCGCGAGTGCTATTGCGGCATGAAGGGCTGCGTGGACGCCTACTGCAATTCCCGCATTTTGTCCGAAAGTGCGCCCAATGGTTTGGACGGTTTCTTTGAACTGCTTCGTCAGGGAAGTCCCACCCATCAAAAAATTTGGGAGGAATACCTGGAATACCTGCTCATCACCATCAACAATCTGCGGATGTTGTTTGACTGCCGCGTGGTACTGGGCGGTTATGTGGGCAACTATATGGAGGAGCACATTCATACTCTGCGGGAAATGGCAAGCAAGCGCAACACCTTTGAACCCGACGGCACGTATTTGCAGGTTTGCCGGTACAAAACCGAAGCTTCGGCTGTTGGCGCCGCCCTCCAGCATGTTCAACCCTTTATCGACAGTATTTGACGCCTGCAATCAAAACTACGGTTAAACGCATAGTGTGCATATATCTTAAAGGCATAATACCCTTCTTCTTAAAAGGCGCTACATAACCCCTGCGGGAAACGCTGTAACCGTCGTTCGCTTCCCAAAACACTGCCAGCGAGCTTGCGGTTGTGTTCCGCTAAAACTGCAATCCATAAACAAGCATCCGATGGCCAACGCCATCAGATGCTTGTTTTTTCTATTTATAATTGTTCAGTTTTGCAAGATCCGTAAAGCGCTCGAGCAAACTCAAATAGAGCTCTTTATAAAGCTGATAATAGCCCTCATACTGTTTTGAGTTCTCCGGTATGGGCTGATTGCGAGGCTGACAGCGTATAAGCTGGTCACAGGCCTCCTCCACCGAGGGATAAACCCCAGCCCCCACGCCCGCCAGAATGGCTGCGCCCAGGGCCGGGCCTTCGTCGGCGTGAACGGTGCTGATGGGGCACCCGTATAAATCCGCAAGCATCTGCCGCCAAAGGGGACTGCGCCCACCGCCGCCACATGCCGTCATCTGATTGACCTGTACCCCCATTTCGCGGAACACATCCAGACACTCCCGCTGGGAGTAGGCCACGCCCTCCATCACGGCGCGAATCATATGCCCGCGGCCGTGCATGGCAGAAAGCCCGAAGAAAACGCCGCGACAATCGGCATTGGGATGGGGAGAGCGCTCTCCCATCAGATAGGGCAGATACAGCAGTCCGCCGGCTCCCACCCCGACTTGTTCCGCCAGTTGATCCATAATTTGATAAGGATCCACGCCTTGACGGGCCGCCTCCTCTACCTCGGGAGCGCAGCAGGTGTCCCGCAGCCATTTGAGGGATAAGCCCGCCGCTTGGGTACAGCTCATGACGGTCCACTTCCCGGGCACCGAAGCGCACAGCGTGTGAACCCGCCCAAGAGGGTCGATGCGGACCTCGTCGGTTACAGTATAGATGACGCCAGAGGAGCCAATGGTGTTAAAAGCCGTTCCCTGACGAACCACCCCGGTTCCCACAGCGGCGGCGGCGTTGTCCCCCGCTCCTCCCACCACCAGTGTGCCGGGGGAAAGTCCGGTTACCTGGGCAGCCTGATGGTGCACCGTTCCGGTAACTTCCGGGGATTCGTACAGTTTGGGGAGCAGAGCAGTATCTATGCCAAGTTTTTCACAAACTTCGGCCGACCAGCAGCGCTTGGGAATGTCCATCAGCTGCATGCCGCAGGCGTCGGATACTTCGGTGGCAAACTCTCCCGTCAACCGGTAGCGTATGTAGTCCTTCGGCAACAGGATATGGGCACATCGCGCATACAGCTCAGGTTCGTTGTTCTGCACCCACAGTATTTTTGAGGCGGTAAAGCCGGTCAGAGCGGGATTAGCCGTCACCTCAATGAGTCGTTTTTCGCCAATCAGCCGATTCATTTGGGCGCACTCTGCCGCGGTGCGCTGGTCGCACCATATGATGGACCGCCGCAACACTTCCCCGTTTTTGTCCAGCATCACAAGGCCGTGCATCTGACCCGAAAGGCCGATTCCCCGTATCCTTTGGGCCGGGATGCCGCTGTGGGCCAGCACGGCGCCAATGCCCTCTTTTACCGCGTTCCACCAATCGGCCGGATCCTGCTCCGCCCAACCGTTCTGGGGCTGATACAGCGGATATTCCACCGTTTTGGTGGATATGACGTTGCCATCCAGGTCAAACAGCACCGTTTTGGTGCCGGTGGTTCCAATGTCAATACCAAGCAAGTATTCCATGACGCACATCCTTTACCCATACTTGCCAAAGAGGTCAGCCAATCTTAATAACCGCCTTGATCACATCATCTTTGTTGTGGATGACATAATCAAACGCCTTTGGAGTGTCGGTAAAATCAAACTCATGGGTTACAATGCCGGAAACATCGATGAGTCCCTGGGCGATAGCCTTGATGGCCTGAGGATAGATATTGCGGTAGCGGAACACCGTTTGAATGCTTGCTTCTTTGGCCATCAACCGCGCAAAATTGTAGGGGATAATATCTTCCGGCGCCATCCCCACCAGAACCACCCGGCCCCCGGTGGAGACAATCTCCGCCGTCTGGGCAACGGTGGTGGAAGAGCCGGCGGTTTCAATCACCACATCGGCGCCCTCGCCTTCGGTGATTTGTTTGACGGCGGCAAGCACATCCTCTTCTTTTCCATTGATCACATGGCTGGCGCCAAGCTTTTTGGCACATTCCAGACGTTTGGGAATCAAATCCACCACAGTGACCTGGGAAGCTCCAAACGCTTTGCAGGCAAGCAGGGTGACTAGGCCGATACAGCCTGCTCCCAGAATCACCACACGGTCTCCCAAGGTAACCTTGCCCTGTTTGGCGGCATGGATGCCCACCGACAGCGGCTCCACCAGCGCGCCTTCCCGGGTGGAAATATTGTCCGGCAGCTTAAAGCACATGTTTTCGGGGAAGGCGATGTACTGTTCCAGGCAGCCGTGATAAGGGGGAGTGGCCAAAAACTCCACATTCGGACAGAGATTGTAGCGGCCGGTTTTGCAGAACTTACACTGTCCGCAGGTGATTCCCGGCTCCAGGGCAACGCGGTCGCCCACCTTGAGGTTTTTCACCCCGGGGCCCACCTCGGCAACGGTGCCTGCGCACTCATGGCCCAAAATGAAGTCGCCGTTTACCACAAAATCCCCGATTTTGCCGTATTCGAGGTAATGCACGTCCGACCCGCATATGCCCACATATTCCAGTTTCACCAATACCTGGCCGGTCTGCGGAGTCGGAACCGGGATGTCTCGAATTTCCATTTGATTCAGGCCGGTCATATACACTGCTTTTTGCATAGGGTTCCCTCCATCCATTCTTTCCGACAGGTGAATATAATTCGGGCGGGAAAAGCCCGCCCGATCGATCAAACATCACTGCTCCGTCTTATTAATTAGAGTGCGCCCGCTTTTTTGAGAATCTCGATATACTGATCGACATTGTCTTTGGTAATCAGGGGGTTATCGATGTCCACATTGATTTCTTTTTCCTGTCCGGTAAGCAGTTTGTTGGCGGTATCCAGCAAAAGGGTGGCCAGGTCATACGCCGACTGCATGCAGGTGGCGGTCATTCTTCCCTCTTTGATCAGCAGAAGGGCCTCGGCCGTTCCGTCGACGCCGTATACCAACAAGTTGTCAAACTTGGGATTGTCTTTCACAACTTCCAAAGCACCGGCGGCCATGTTGTCGTTCATGGAAATGACGGCGTCAATCTGGTCATTGGACTGTACCCAGTCCTCCATATACTTCATTGCCTCGTCCTTGTTCCAGTTGGCAATCTGCTCGCCGACGATGGTCACATCGGGACGCTTGTCAAAGAACTCTTTCTGCCAGCTTTCCCGCCGCGCGTCGGCATGGAAGTTGCCGGAAGGGCCGTTGAGCACCACTACCTTGGCGTTTTGAGGAATCTGCTCCAACGCAAGGCGCGCGTTGACGGCAGCCTGCTCGTAGGGGTTGGCGTCGACCGAAGAAGAACCTGGAATATTATCAATTCTTGCGTTGGTGGTAATAGCAAAGATGCCCGCCTGAAGGATCTTTTCCACATAGGGGCGCTGGGCCTCTCCGTTATTGGGCTGCACAATGATCAGGTCGTATTTGTTGGTGATGGCATTTTCGATGAGGGAGTTTTCCTTTTCGTCATTGGCCTCGCCGTCAAACACATCCAACTTGATGTTGTCGTATTTTGCGGCTTCATCCCGGATGGCGTTTGCCAGCCAAGCGGCAAAGGAGTCCGCCTGCGCCCGTGCAATGTAAGCCACGCGATAGGTATCTTTGGTTTGAGCGGCGGGAGCCTGGCTTGCAGGGGCCTGAGAGGCTTGGGAAGCCTGAGATTCCTTTGCAGGCTCTTTGGAAGACGACTGGGGCGTGCTGGAACAGCCTGCCACAAGCGCCAGCACTAGTATCCCGGCAAGGATGGTTGCAAGACACTTTTTCATTTCTGATACCACCTTTTCCATTTTTTATTATTTTTAAGATCAGCTAGCTGCTTTGCTGACCTTGCTGAGCGGTTTCCAGTGATTTTTAATGCCGATGTCGTAAATCACAGCCAGCGCGATAATGGCTCCTCGGACAATCTGCTGCACATAGGAATCCACGCCGGCCAGGTTCATGATATTGTCAAGAAAGCCGACGATAAAAGCACCCGCCAGCGTTCCCGAAGCGGTGCCAATACCGCCGGAAAAGCTGGTTCCGCCAATGATAGCGGCGGTCAACGCCTGGAATTCATAGTTCACCGCGCCATTGGGCAGCCCGGCGTTGACGCGGGACATGAACAGAACGCCTGAAAGGCCGACAAACGCGCCGTTAATGGCATAGGCTATGTATTTCATCTTTTTTACCGAAATACCGGAGGCGATGGCCGTTTCCTCGTTTCCTCCAATGGCGTACATGGAACGGCCAAAGCGGGTATGGCGCAGGGTATACCAAGTGATAATCAGAATGAGCACCAAAAAGATGATGGGAGTTGGAATTCCAAAAATGGAGCCCTGTCCAAATACCACATAATTTCCCAACTGCAGGATGTTCTGTCCCTTGGTGTAAAGCAACGCCGCGCCACGGGCCATGGTGAGCATGGCAAGAGTCGCAATAAAGGGAGGGGTATGAAAACTGGCGACCATGACTGCGTTGATGAGATTACAGAAGATACCCACCGCCACTCCTACCAGAAAAGACAGCAGCAGCGATTCGGTGGACTTGTAGCAGGAAACCGACAATACCCCCGACAACGCCAGAACCGACCCTGCGGAAAGGTCCAACATGCCGCCGATAATTAAGATGGTGGCGCCAAAGGCCAAAATGGTGGTAACCGCCAACTGCCGGGAAATGTTGGACAGGTTGGTAATCGAGAGGAAGTTGGGGTTAATGACCGAGCAAATGAGGAACAAAACAATGAGCACCAGATAAATATTGTACTTTTTTCGGAATTGTTGCCACTTAAGCCCTAGCTGCTTCATACTTTTTCTCCTCCATGGCTCCAACAGCAAAGCGCATTATTGCTTCCTGCGAAAAGTCTTTTCGTTCCAGCTCGCCGGTGATGGTACCCTGGCACATGACGTAAATGCGATCACACATGCCGATCAGTTCCGGCAGTTCGGACGAAACCATAATGATTGCTTTTCCCTGGGTGGCAAATTGAGTCATCAGCTTGTATATTTCATATTTGGCACCCACGTCGATCCCCCGGGTAGGTTCATCTAGAATGAGGATATCCGGGTTGAGCATCATCCACCTTGCCAACAAAACCTTTTGCTGATTTCCGCCGCTGAGGGATTGAATGGGGGTTTCCAGCGAGGGGGTTTTTACCTGCATTTTGGAAAACAAATCTTCCACAATGTTCTTTTCTACCTTTGCGTGTAATCTCCCCCTGTAAAAAATCTTCTTTAAGCTGGCAAGGGTTGCGTTTTCCTTGACACTGCGCATGGGGACGATTCCGTACCGCCTGCGGTCTTCCGACAGCATGATCATTCCGTTTTGAATGCTGTCCTTTACCGATTTAATGGAGACTTTTTTGTCTTTGATATATACTTCTCCGCCGCTGACGGGGTCCAGCCCGTACAGCCCGCGCATGACCTCGGTGCGCCCGGCTCCCATCAGCCCTGCAAACCCAACTATCTCCCCCTGGCGAACCCGAAAACTGATATTGTGAAATACGCCGGGGCTCTGCAGGTTCTTAACCTCCAGGATGGTTTGCCCGATGGGCAGCGTCTCCTTGGGATAGGTGTTGGTGAGTTTCCGTCCCACCATCATGGAAATGACCTTTTCGATATCCAGCTCCTCTTTGGGATGTGAAGCCACAACGGTGCCGTCACGTAACACGGTGATTTCGTCCGCAATCCGAAACACTTCATCCAGCTTGTGGGATATGTAAATGATGCTGACGCCTCTCGATTTGAGAACCTCGATTTTTTCAAACAGTTTATCCACTTCTTTTTGGGTGATGGCGGAGGTGGGCTCATCCATAATGATAATGTCCGATTTGTACGAGATGGCTTTAATAATTTCCAGCATCTGAATGTCGGAAATGGTAAGCTCCTTGAGTTTTTGCTCCGGGGAATAGGGCAAGCCCTCTTCCTCCAGAAGGGCGAGGGTCTTGGCGCGCACGGTTTTCCAATCCACTTTGCCGAATCGATTGACCGGCAGGTTACCCAAAAAGAGATTTTCCTCCACGCTCATTTCGGGAACGTAATTCATTTCCTGAAAGATCATGGAAATCCCCAATTGTTTTGCCTGAATAGGATTTTGGATCTGCACCGGCTTTTCGTCAATAAAAATCTGTCCGGCGTCGGGCTGGTAGATGCCGTTGATAATCTTCATCAGCGTTGACTTTCCGGCGCCGTTTTCGCCACAGAGCGCATGGACCGTGCCTTTTTTCACCGAAAAGTCAATCTTATCCAGCGCCTTTACACCTGGAAACGATTTTTCTATCTGAGACACCCTCAGTTTCACTGGCTGTTCCATGGCTTCCCTCCTACCATATATATGGTCAACACTATCTTATATTGTAACTTATTTTACTAAAACTTTTATAAAAAGAATTTAAAAACCTTTGGTATTATATTACCCTCATTTTTCATGACTGTCAATATATCGATATAATTTCAATCGTATTCAAAATATTTTTGTACTAATTATATAATCCAACAATGGTCGGGATATGTGTTTTGAATAGACTTTCGACATATTCATGAGTCGTACACTAAATCTGTCGAAATATCGTCCGATATATGATTATAATTATTAAGCTTCTGTAGTCTGACGGGATAGTTATCTTCGCTGTGGTTATGTCAAACTAAGAGGAGTGTGAAATTGACCCGAGCATTGGCGTTTTGACACCATGCTTTTACATAACAGACATGGAGATTATGAATGAGACCTGCAGAATAAACCGCAATAGGAGTTAGGAGTTGTTGTATGCGTTGGTATAAAAATTTGAAAATACCGTACAAGTTAATTGTCAGCTTTCTTTTGATGGCTGCTTTGGCCATCATCATTGGCTTTACCGGCGTTGTCAGTTTAGTCAGCGTGCGGGAAGACGCCCAGATTCTATATGAAAAGGCGGCAAAACCCACTTCCGACCTTGCCCAGGTGCTGGAGTTGTACCAGGAATACCGGGTGGAGCTGCGCAACATTATCCTGATGGAGACCAGCCAGATGCAGGCGTCCATCGACGCGCTGAATGCGAAAAACGAGCGAATCCTCAACATTATGAAGAATTTCGAGAGCACCATCGTGACGGAGGCTACCAGGGAACAGTATAACCGGTTCCTTACCTCCTACGATAAATACCTGGTGCTGGCGGAAGAAATCATTCAATCTGCCCGCATCGGCAACAAAACAAATGCCACCGCAGCGCTGTTCTCCAATGATATGGCTCAAACGGTAGCGAATGTGGACGACGCCATGACCCAACTGTTTAATCAAAAGGTCAACGGCGCCGCCTCCCAGTATGATTTGATTGTCGCTGCAGCCAGAAGAGGCAACATCATCATGCAGGTCCTGGTGCTTGTAGGCGCGCTGCTGGCCATCACATTGGGGCTGGTGGTAGCCCGCATCATCAGCAAACCCATTGCGCAACTGGTCAACGCGGCGGACCAAATTGCTTTGGGCGACGTCAACATCGACATTACCGTCGACACCAAAGACGAGGTTGGAAAACTTGCCGCCTCTTTTGCCAAAATGGTGGAAAATATCCGCCATCAGGCCCTGGCCGCCCAACAGGTGGCAACGGGGGACCTGACCACGGAAGTTCCCATTCGCTCCGCCAACGACTTGTTGGGCAACAATCTGGCCGATATGGTGAAGAAGAATCACGAGGCCATCTCCAAAGTCCATCTGGCGGCCGAACAGGTAGCCATCGGCTCCAAGCAGGTGTCCGACTCCAGCGGCCTGCTCTCCCAGGGCGCCGCCGAACAGTCCAGCACCATCGAAGAACTGGCAGCCGCCATCGAGGAGCTGTCCTCTCAAACCGAGCAGAACGCGCAAAATGCCGACACCGTCAACAAACTGACGGAAGACGCCAAAACAAGCGCCGAGCAAAGCTACGCGCTGATGCACGAGATGCTAAGGGCCATGGACGAAATCAGCGAATCCTCCGGCAAGATATCCAAAGTCATTCAAGTCATCGAGGACATTGCCTTCCAGACCAACATCCTGGCCTTGAACGCCGCGGTGGAAGCCGCCAGAGCCGGCCAGCACGGAAAAGGCTTTGCCGTCGTCGCCGAAGAAGTGAGGAACCTGGCCGCCCGTTCGGCGGCCGCCGCCAAAGACACCACCGCCATGATCGAAAACTCCGTCAAAAAGTCGGCGGACGGCTCCAAAATCGCCAACGACACGGCGCAAGCCCTGGATAAAATCGTGGGCGAAATCGAGCAAATCGCCACTTTGGTCAGCGGCATCGCCAGCGCGTCCAACCAGCAGGCTTTGGGCATCCGGCAGATTAACGAGGGCGTCACCCAGGTGTCCCATGTGGTGCAGTCCAACTCCGCCACCGCCGAAGAAATCGCCGCGGCCAGCCAGGAGCTTTACAGTCAGGCTGCCCTGTTGAAGGAAACGGTCAACCAGTACAAGCTGCAGAAAGCCGCCGCTATCCTGGATACATACGAGGAAAAGGCCGCTCCCCCGGCCCTAAAAAAAGCTATCCCCTCCCCCGCCCTGGCAACCGGCTTGGCGTTTGAAAAGTATTAATAAATGAAAAAAGAGAAGGCGTATCTTAAAGATTACGCCTTCTCTTTTTTGCGGTTTGCCCGCTATGTAACGTTCGTTAATCCATATACAGTGGCCTGAGGTAACGCTTCTCCACCCCCACCAGGTCGGAGAAATAAACGAAATTGGCGGGGCTGTTTTGCGCCAGCATCATGGTGTGGGGTTCCACTACAATGAGGCAATGGGTGAAGTCGTTGGGGTCGTCGTCCTTCCCCAGGTAGCTGCTGCGGATTTGAATCACATCCCCTGCCCGCAGACCCTTGGCTCCACGGAGCACCTGACAGCGCAAAGGGCCGCCTCTGGTAGCATACTCCCAGAAATAGTCCACGTTTTCCCACGCAGGGGTTCCCCCTCCGCCGCCGGAAAACCACTCCTTCGTCATAAAGCGGCTAAGGGAAGGGTCGGGAATTTTGCCGTCCCCAAAGCCGTGGAGCACGCACTGGGAAACAAAGTTCATGCAGTTTCCGTTCCAATCCCCCACATGGTAGAAGTCGGGGTTGGGCGTTTCGGCAAACTGCAGGGCGTAGCGGGCGGCAAAGATACCGCGGTAAGGGGTGGAGGTTTCTTTGGGGCCCTGGTCGGTGTAGCGGTCACCCCGGGTCAGCTCTTGCAAGAGCTCCTCCATCACCTCGTCGTCCTCCCGCTCCGCAAGGTAATAGGTGTAGAACTTGCGGCCCGCCCCCGGAAAATAGTGAAAGGTAATCTTCCAGCCCTCGTCGGTGGGAAGTAAGCGCACCGTGTGCTGCGCGTTGACGGCCAGCAAGGGGGGATAGGCCCTGCCCGGCTGACCGGTCACCACAAAGTGGTATTCCACCCCTTGCCCCTCGTCCCCGAAATCGTAGCCCTCCCACTGCTCCAGCCGCCCGTCGGTCAATTCTTCCGGCTCGATGAAGGTCAGGTCAAAATCGAAAATCTCCCGCTCCACGTAGCAAAGGTCGGATTCGTACAAAAGGCGCCTGCGCTGAATCAAAAGGTTCTGCCAAATTTGCAGATTCCGCATCAGCGGCTGTTCCAAATCCAGCACCGGCCCCAAATCCACCGGCTCCAGATACGCGTATCCCAAATACTGAAGGTCCAGGTACGCACGGATAATCTCCTCCGGCTCCTCGGCGTCCTCCACTCGAATAAACAGCTCCTCCAGCGCCTGCCCAAAGGCGTCCGGTTCCTCTTCCTTCTCCGGTACGGGCTCCTCCGAATTCTCCTCCTCATAGGAAGGAGATATGGCATCCCCCTGGCTTTGGGGCGGTGGATTCGGCGTTTCGTGAGGCGCAGGGGGCCCCTCCAGAGGCAGAGCGGGACCTGCCGGCTGTGCCTGGACTCCGCAGCAGGCCAGCAACAGGCAAAGCAGCAACGCAAATAAACAGCGAGGAGTTTTCAACGGGTAAGCTCCTTTTGGTTGGAATTTACATTTATTATATCGTAAGCGTTGCCGTTGTCACAAGGGAAAAAGGAAGTTTTTTCTTTGCCGTCGCCGTCTGGAACGGTTGACAATCGGATGCTTTTCGGGTAAACTCTAGGTGAAAAAGTGGCCCATGCCACATTAATGGAGGTAGCAATGCGCATTGCCTGATTCAACCGCGAAGATAGGATTTCATCCCGGCCCTGAGAGAGGGTCTGTTTCGTGTTGGAATCAGTGCAGAGCAGAGCATCCTCCTTTTTTGCGCCCAAATTAGGGAGCATAGAATGGTTCAATGGGTTATTGCGGCCAATTTGGATCGCCGCTTTGCGATGCAATGACTTCCACCGAAACAGTTTGTTTCGACTGGAGGTTTTTTTATGCTGTTAATTCAGGCGTCCCATATCAAAAAGAGCTACGGGGACCGCACCGTTTTGGAATTTAACTCCTTTGACGTCTACCGGGGGGATAAAATCGGCGTGGTGGGAGCCAACGGAGCCGGAAAATCCACCCTGCTGGGCCTTCTTTCGGGGGAAATTGTTCCCGACGAAGGCTCTATTACCCGCCGCTGCCCCTGCGCCTACATCCGCCAGTTTGGGGAAAACACGTCCACCCGCAGCGGCGGAGAACAGGCAAAAGAAACCATTGCAAAGGAAACCGCCGGTATCCACGGGGTGCTGTTTGCTGACGAGCCCACCGCCAATTTGGATATGGAAGGGCAAAAGTGGGTTTTGCAAAAGCTGCAACAGGCCGAAACCTTGTTGCTGGTCAGCCACGACAAAGCTTTGCTGGACGCCGTTTGCACCCGCATTGTGGAGGTCAAGAACGGAACCCTGACCCAATATGCCGGCAACTGCTCCGAATATCTGGCGGCGCTGGAAGCCAAGCGGCAGCGGCAACTGCTGGCGGCGCAGGAATACCACAAGGAAAAGGCGCAGCTGGAACGGGCGTATCAAGTCAAGAAGCAGAAGGCAGCCAAAGCGGACCGCCCCCCTTCCCGAATTGGCAACTCCGAAGCCCGCTTGGGGAAAGACAAATGGGCGTCCAAGAAAAAGAAAATAGAGCGGGAGGCCAAAGTGATTCAGCGCCGCCTGGAGCGTCTCCAACCGGTGGAAGTGGAAAAGGAGCCCCCTTGCCTGCGCATCGATTTTTCCCTCACCGACCCGCCGGGCAACCGCCATGTCATCACCGCCCGCGACGTCAGCTTTTCCTATGGGGACAAGGGGGTGCTGGACCATGTTTCCTTCACCGTCCAGCGGGGGGCGCGGGTGGCCCTTATGGGCAAAAACGGGGCGGGAAAAACCACCCTGCTGCGGTTAATCTACGAAGGATACCCTGGCATCTCCCGCGTTCCCAAATTGAAGCTGGGCTGGCTGCGGCAGGACTTTTCCCACATCGACCCGGAGCAAACGGTGCTGGAAAACGCCAGAAGGGAAAGTATCCAGAGCCTTTCCGACCTGCGCTCCACCCTGGCGGGGCTGCTCTTTTGGGGAGATGATGTCCACAAAAAGGCGGGGGTGCTCTCCGGCGGGGAGAAGATGCGGCTTTCCCTTGCCATGCTACTCACCTCCTCCTGCAATGCCCTGCTGCTGGACGAACCCACCAACTATCTGGATTTGCCCTCCCTTCAGGCGGTGGCCAGGGTGTTGACCCAGTATCCCGGCACCATCTTGTTTGTCTCCCACCAAACGGATTTTGTGGAGCAGGTGGCCACCGCCCGGCTGCTGATCGAGGACGGCAAGGTGCTCTCCCAGGAAAAGCACCAGCAGCTTCACGCCGGGCAAAAGCCCGTCCATGCCCAAAAGTTGCTGTTGGAGGTAAGGGCCTCGCAAATTCTCGGGGAGTTGTCCCTGGCGCCTCCGCCCGACCGCAAGGAAGTATTGGAGCAGGAGTATCTCGAAGTAACGCGGCAGCTCCGGCAGCTTTCTTCTTAAGAAAATAAGATGTCCAACCTGCAGAGCCTTCCTCACCGGAAGGCTCTGTTTTGCATATTCTCAGGATGGATGGAAAGCAGCTTTTTGAGCTGTGATTTTACTTTTTTCTCACCATTTTTCGGGATTTCGAATACCATGCAATAGGTGGGAAACAATGCCCCGGAACCGGGGCCTTCAGAGAGCGTTTAGGACGCCTCTGGCCTTCCCCTCATCATGAAGAAGGAGGCCCAATGCATGAAACCCGAGGAAAAGAAATTACGTTTTCTTCTGGGAGCGAACACGCCCCAGGGGTTTGTTTCAAGATATGACCAATTGACCGATCCGCAGGCGGGGTTGCGCACCTACATAATCAAGGGCGGGCCTGGCAGCGGCAAATCCACCTTGATTCAAAAAGTGGCGCAGGAATTGGACGATGGCTCCGGCGATGTGGAGTATATCCACTGCGCCTCCAGCGTAAACAGTCTGGATGCCCTCATCCTCCCCTCCAAGGGAATTGCCATTGCCGACGGCACGCCTCCTCACGTAATGGAGCCAAAGTATCCCGGAGCCGTGGAATCTCTGGTGGACCTTACCGCCTGCTGGGATGAGGACTACTTATACGACCACCGGGAGGAAATCATCCACCTGACCAACCGCAGCTCCAAATGTCACGAATACTGTTGCCGCTTTTTGGCGGCCGCCGCCTCTCTGCTGGGAGACAACTACCGCATCGCCCTGGGCTGCGTGGACACCCACAAGCTCAACGGCTACCTTAGCCGCCTTTCCGAGCGGGAGCTGGGCAAAAAGTGCACCGGCACCGGCAAGGAGACAGTCCGCTTCCTCACCGCCGTCACCGACCAGGGAATCGTACAGTACACCGACACCGCCAAGCTGCTGGCCAAGCGGCTCTTCCTCATCAACGACGAGTACGGCGCTGTTTCCCGCCTGATACTCTGCTATCTCCGTTCCAAGGCATTGGCGGCCGGGTTCGACGTCATTTCCTGCTACTGCCCTCTGGGTCCCTTTGACAAACTGGAGCAGCTTTTCATCCCCGCGTTGCAGATTGGTTTCATCACCTCCAACCGCTTCCATGATTTTTCCATGGTGGTGGATCCCTACCGCATCATCAATTGCCAGCGCTTTACCGACGCCAACAAGCTCAAAGAGCACAAAAAGCGGCTCACCTTCAACCGGAAGGCTGCCGCTCAGATGGTGGGGCAGGCCGAAGTTTTGCTGCGGGAAGCCAAAGAGCTTCACGACCAGCTGGAAAAATTCTACGTCGCCGCCACCGACTTTGAAAAAGTAAACGCTCTCACCCAGCAATTAATTGAAAAATTAAAAAAGCAACGCTAATTTCTTTGCCCCCACCGGCCCCAAAGCCGGTTACATATCTCCCTACGCACATGGGCTAAGCGCCGGACAGGTAACTGTCCGGCGCCGTCTATTTTGCGGTTATTTGGATTTCTTCCACCGCTTTGCCACCTGCCACAGCACCATTCCCGCAACGCAAAGGGTGGAAATGATAAGCCCCGGCAGCCACCCAACCGGGCGGTACCGCATGGAAATTTGGTGGGTGCCGGCGGGCAGCTCCACCGCCAGAAAAGCCCCAACAAGGCGCCGCAAGGGGGCTTTTTTGCCGTCAATCTTTACCGTCCATCCGTCGTCGTAGGGCAGGGTGGTGGCTAAAATTCCGTCGTGAGGGGCGGTGATTTCGCCGTCGATGGCGGTGTCCTCAAACCGGGCAAACGCCATGGCCCGCCACCGGGCAAGGTCCGCTGCCGACTGGGCGGCGTCCATATCCAGGCCGTAAAACAGCCGGTCCGCCAAATACACCCGGTCGGATTCCACCTCCAGCCGCACCTGAGGATACTCCTCGTTTCCCAGATACAGCACCGTGTTGCTGCGGTAGGAAAGCTCCCGCCCCAACTCCACGCCGTCGCTGTAAGCATAAGCTTTGGAAAACCGCTTGTTGTAAACCGGGAAAAAGGCGTAGCTTGCAAGTCCTTTCGGGTTGGAAAGGGTGTAGCTGATGGAGCCGGGAACGCCGCTTACGTTGCGATAATAGTAGTAAATGCCGGAGTACTTGTCGCTGAAGGTAAAGTTGTCCAGATGCTCCTCCACCACCTCCAGGGGCTGGAAGGGCCTCAAGGACTCATCCCCCATGAGGGCGGCAAGGAATTGATTTTGCAATTCAAAGGGGTTGGACTGCTGGTCGTCGATTTCCAAAGCCTTTTTCTCCCCAAAGAAAGCCAGCGGAAAAGCCACGGGGTTTTCGTAAATGTTGACTTGCTCCACCGAATCCACCAATTCGTAGCCAAAGCCGGGGTTTCCGGTGGTGAGAAGGTAGCGTATCCCCAGCCAGCCGTTGGTGAAGGGGTTGTTTTTGGCGAACCGCAGCTCGTTGATGGTTCCGGTGTTATAGCCCAGACGCCGCAGCAGGGTGTTCAACCTCTGGTCGGTGGTGGTGGAGTAGTGGGAGATGCCGTAATACCCCAGTGCCATCGGGCCGTTGGCGTTGCGCTGCTCCAGCACCTCCATGCGGTAGACGTCGGGGTTTTCCTGCTCCAGCCACCGCACGGCGGGCAGGTACCGCTCCCGGTAGGCGTAGTAGCCGGAGCGGGTGCGGTAGCTGAACTGCTGGTCGATTCCCTGAATTTGGGCGTCGGCGTTGTAAAAGCACTCGGCGCAGAGCAGGCAAACTCCCAGCAAGGCCAGCAGACGCCTGTTGTTTTGGGGCTGATTCCTCCGGGCCGCCAGCAAGACGCCCCCGTAACAGAGGGTGAGAAAGCTTGCTAGCAGAATATGCCGGGGCTGCACAAAGCTCAGCTTGCTTACGCCCACTTCAAAGAGCACCAGTATCCAGATGCCGGTGGCGGCGAGGATGCGAACCGGCGCCATTCCCTGGGGATGGGTAAGCCCCCGCAGCCCCAGATGGAGCACCAGAAAGCTGAAGACAAAGGAGTATCGGGCGGGAAACCAGGTGGGGTCCTCGAAGGCGTGCCAGGCAAGGTCCAGAACCTCCCAGGAAAGGCTTAAAATCATCACTCCCGCAAACAGGGCAAAGACGATTTTTTCCCGCAGTCCAATTTCTTTATTGAGAAAAAACAGCAGCGCCAGCAGCACCGCCGCGGTGGTGACAAAAAGATTGGGCAGCCCCGAATCGGTGAGGGAATCGTAAACTCCTGGCACCAGCTTGGAAGCTAACTTCATCAGCGGGTAAAAGGAAGTAAAGGCGCTTTTGGGGCAGGTCATCAGCTTCTCCTGCCCGTCCAGGAGGTTGAAAAAGGCGGGAAGGAGCAGCACGGCGCAGCACCCCGCCGCCAAAGCGGCTCCTCCCAAAAAGCGCCAGAACTTCGCAAGGTAATCCCGAAAGGATGCCGGCCCGGTAAAAAACCGGAAGGTAAAGTAGAAAAAGGCAAAAACTCCCGCCATGTAGCCAATATAGTAACTGCACCAGAACAAGAACACCAGGCTGACGGTATAGTGCAGGTATTTGTCTTCCCTTAGAATTTTTTCCACTCCCATCAGCACCAGAGGCAGCAGGGCGGCGCCGTCCAGCCACATCAGGTTGGAGGAGTAGGCTAAATTGTAGCCCATCATGGCGTAGGCCACCGAGGCGCCCAAATTCACAAGGTCGGTTCGCCGAAAGGCGTAGGTGGTGTAAAGGGAAAAGAACAGGCCGCAAAGGCCAAACTTCAGCAAGGTGATGAGCAGCACCGTCTCGGTAAGGTAGTTTACCGGGGACAGAAGGAGCAAAACGTTGAGGGGGCTTGCCGTGTAAAAGGCGATGAGGCCCAGCATGTTCAGCCCCATCCCCATGTTCTGGGAACGCAGGAAGCTGCCCCCCTCCCGAACGATTTTGTTGATCTGCATATAGTAGTCCATGTATTCGTTGTTCATGTCTACCACCAACAGCGATTTGGGACCGAAGGGGTAGACTCCCAACCGGGCAAAAACCAGCAGCATAAACGCCACCGGAAGCAAAAAACTCAGCAGTCGGACCGTAATCTTTTGTCTTTCCTTGATAGTCAGAATCCTTCCCTCCTTGTGTAGGCGGTATATGTTGGTGAATACCCTGATAGTATACCCCTTCTGCCTGCGTCTACTACACACAGGAAGGTGCTGTATCCCAACAACGCAAACAGACAGGACCGCTTACGGGTCCTGTCTGTTTCCTTCGTATTTAATTGAAAAAGTGCGGTTACGGCAGGAAGTATTCATCCTCCCAGGCTTGTCGAAGCAGCCCGATTCCCTCAATAATCCCGAGCAACCCAGGTATCCCCGTCCAGCCGAAGCAAAGGCAAAGAATTCCCCTGCCTATCTGGCCCCGGTAGAACCACTGGGCCCCTAAACTGCCGAAAAAGATGGACAGAATTGCCTGAAGGATGACTTCCTTGCGCCTGGTTTGAAACATGCGAAGGGGCGGCGGGCCGCCGGGCGGAACATGGCCATAGGTTGGCCCGGGCCGGTGAAAGCGGTGTTTTCGTTGCCAGGAGCCAAAAGCTTCCTTTGCTTTGGTAAAGTCCCATCGAGATTGGGGTTCCGATTCCGGCTCCCGGGAAGGCGGCGCTCCTGTAATCAGGTTGGTGCCGCAGTAGGGACAAATTTCTTCTCCTCTGTAAAACCGGGCTCCACAACCCTTGCACTGTCTCACGGTTCATTCCCCCCCATCTCAAGGAAAAAAGCCCTTCTGCGGGGAAGGGCTCTCTGTATCCAACTTGGAGAATCTGAACTCCCTTCCAGGACGGAAGCTAAACAACGCTCTCCGCATACCGGAATTTGCGGAACAGCTTCTGTTCATCCAGTAAATAGATGATGTTGGAATTGCGCTTGCTGCGCATGGCGTGGGTTAGAATTTCGCTTCGATTGGTGCCCAGAGCGTCCAGGGTGTCGCCTTTTTCCAGATATTCCACCGAGAGGACCTCATCCACCATCAAACCCACGGGGTTTTCTTCCCCAATCATAATCACCATTTTTTTGTAGCTGTTTTTGAACAGTTCTTTGGCTTCTTCCAGTAGCCCCAGAACAGTGGGCATGTATTTGCCCTTCAGATCGCTCATCACGTTGGCCTGGCATGCCTCCTGCGCCTCGGGGGTGCTGTTTTCCTCCTTGCAGCGAAGCAGCTTGATCGCCGCGTGATGCAGATTATCGTGGGGCTCCTTGATTTTACCCAAATGGAACATAATGGCGTTGTTGTCGATTTTGAAGTTGTCGTACCAGCGGCCGAAGGCGCACTGGTGCGGGTCGGTGGTGAGCTTAAACTTTTCGCCGGTTTCCACGCTGCGCTCCAGTTCGGAAACCCAATGAATGTGGTCCGCTTTCCGCTGGTCGATCATCCGCACAAATTCCTCGTATTCCTGGTCGATGGTGGGAAGGTGGAAAACGGCGCGAAGATCCAGAATAGGGGCCGCTTTTTCCCGAAAAATGACAATCCCCACCATTTCCGGCGGCGAATTGGGCAACTTTTCGCTGCCTTCATACTGCATGATGGAGGTGACGTTTTTGCTGTCAATAGCGTAGTAGTTTTCCCGTACCTTAAACACCAGATGAGGCAGTTCTTCGGACTCTGTCAATTTGTCCTGATAAATTTCCATATATCTTACCCCTAATTCGTAGTATATCGTTGCAGGGTATGCCTTTCATAACGAAATCATTATATCGACAAATTGGCTCCCTGTCAACAAAGGGGGGGATAAGCCTATCTGAGTGGACTATGAAAACAACCCGCCGGGAACATCCGGCGGGTTGTTCTTAAATTAAACAAGCTCGATAATAGCCATTTCCGCGGCGTCGCCCCTGCGGGGACCGGTGCGGATGATGCGGGTATACCCGCCGTTGCGCTCTTTGTATTTGGGAGCGATCTCGTCGAAAAGCTTTTTCGCCACATCCTCCTTCGTTACAAAGGAGAGGACTTGACGCTTGGAGTGGAGATCGTCGCGCTTAGCCACTGTAATCATTTTCTCGGTCATGGACCGCACTTCCTTGGCCCTGGTCACGGTGGTTTCGATCCTGCCCTTTTCCAGCAGGAAGGTCACCATAGCGCGCAGCATGGCCTTTCTGTGGTCGGTTGGCCGGCCGAGCTTTCTGGAGCCTGGCATGAATTGTTCACTCCTTTATCTGTTGTTGCGCGGTTAGTCCTCGTCGGAGGCAAGGCTGAAGTTGAGGGATGCCAACTTAGCCATTACTTCCTCCAGAGATTTTTTGCCCAGATTGCGGACTTTCATCATCTCTTCCGGAGTTTTGCTGATCAGGTCCTGCACTGTGTTGATGCCCGCGCGCTTGAGGCAGTTGAATGCGCGAACAGATAAGTCAAGCTCCTCAATGGTCATCTCAAGAGCTTTTTCTTTACCGGACTCCTCTTTCTGTTCCAAGATTTCTGTAGAGCTCATTTCATCGGAAAGTTCGATGAAATGGTTGAGCTGACGGTTGAGGATCTTGGCGGCCAGGCTGACGGCTTCCTTTGCGGAGATGGTTCCGTCAGTCCAGACTTCCAGGGTGAGCTTATCGTAGTCGGTTATCTGTTCCACGCGGGTGTTCTCTACCCAGTAGTTCACCTTGAGCACCGGGGTATAGATGCTGTCCACTGGAATGGTGCCGATGGGCGCCTTTTCCAGTTCCAATTGTTTGTTGCGTTCCGCCGATACATAACCCTGTCCCTTTTTCAGGGTAATTTCCATCGAAAGCTTGGCGTCTGGCCCCAAGGTTGCGATGTGCATGGAAGGGTTGAGTATCTCGATTTCGGAATCGGTTTCAATAGAACCGGCTGTTACCTCGCACGGACCCTCCGCCACAATCCGCACCGTCTTGGGTTCGTCGGTGTAGAGTTTGGCGGTCAGCCCCTTGATGTTTAGAATGATCTCGGTAACATCTTCCTTCACACCGGGGATGGTTGAAAATTCGTGTTGTATCCCATCAATTCTTACGGAGATAACTGCCACGCCGGGAAGCGAGGAGAGCAAAACGCGACGGAGACTATTCCCCAATGTCGTACCAAATCCTCTATCTAAAGGCTCGCCAACAAAGCGGCCGTAGGTGCCGTCGGGTCTCAGCTCCGCAGTTTCGATTTTCGGTTCGATAATTTTAACCAAATAAAAACCCTCCTTGTAGGGGCGTAAATGCAAATACGCCCTGTGTTCGTTCCCATGCTGATTGCGGGGTTCTTCCCACGGAACCCCTTTGGGAATCGGCGTAGCCTAACATATTACTTGCTGTAAAGCTCGACGATAAGGGTTTCGTTAATGGGAAGATCGATATCTTCGCGGACGGGAAGGCGCTCGATTTTGCCTTCAAAAGCAGCGGTACTGCCCGAAATCCATGCAGGGAATGTATGGGGATTCTCGGCAAAGCCCTTGAACAACTCGGTTTGACGGCTTGCGGGCTTGACGGAAATCACATCTCCCACCTTAACCCGGTAAGAGGGAATATCCACCCGGCGACCGTTGACCAGAATGTGGCCATGGGTTACAATCTGCCGAGCCTGACGTCTGGTGGTGCCAAATCCCATCAGGAAAGCAACGTTGTCCAGACGGCGCTCCAACAGGGAAAGCAGGTTTTCACCGGTCTGACCAGGCATCCGCTCCGCTTGCTGGAAAGTCAGGCGGAACTGCTTTTCCAACACGCCATAGATGAACTTTGCCTTTTGCTTTTCTTTCAGCTGCAGGGCATATTCACTGGCCTTGGAGCGACGGGAATTGCGCTTGGGATCTCTGATGGTTTCCTTGGCATAGCCCATGACGCCGGGAGAAATGCCCAAATTCCTGCATTTTTTCAAAACAGGATCTTTATTGACTGCCATACGGTTCTTTCACCTCCTGTTATACCCGCCGTCTCTTGGGAGGGCGGCATCCGTTGTGGGGAATGGGGGTTACGTCTTTAATCAGGCTAACCTCAAGCCCCGCGCCCTGAAGCGCACGAATAGCTGCCTCCCGGCCGGCACCGGGTCCCTTAACATAAACCTCTACACTCTTCAGACCGTGCTCCATAGCTGCTTTGGCAGCGGTTTCGGCAGCAGTCTGAGCGGCAAAGGGAGTGCTCTTGCGGCTACCCCGGAAGCCAAGCCCACCGGCACTGGCCCAGGAAATGGCGTTGCCCTTGGTATCGGTGATGGTGACAATAGTGTTGTTAAAAGTGGACTGGATATGGGCCGCACCACGTTCAATATTCTTCTTTTCACGGCGACGACGCACCGCTTTCTTTGGCGCTGCTTTAGCCATTTCTAAGCTTTCCCTCCCCTATTACTTTTTCTTGTTAGCAATGGTCTTTTTGGGTCCTTTGCGAGTTCTGGCGTTGGTTTTGGTACGCTGACCTCTCACAGGCAGGCCCTTGCGATGACGCACGCCCCGATAGCAGCCGATTTCAATCAGCCGTTTGATGTTCAGGGCCACTTCACGGCGCAGATCACCTTCTACCGTGCAATTCTCGTCGATATCGTTACGGAGCTTGGCAATCTCGTCTTCGGTCAGATCTTTCACCCGGGTGTCGGGGTTGATGCCAGTCCGGGCCAGAATCTGCTTGGCGGTGGTGGGGCCGATTCCATAAATATAGGTCAGGCCAACTTCGATCCGTTTCTGGTTAGGCAGGTCGACACCAGCGATACGAGCCATTCTTTACATACACCTCCAGATAATTACTGGTTGATTGGCAGCAGAACAAGTTATTTGCCGGCCGCCTGTTTCTATTGCATTAGCCTTGGCGCTGCTTATGCTTGGGGTTTTCGCAAATAACCATGATTCTTCCCTTGCGCTTGATGATTTTGCATTTTTCGCAAATCGGCTTAACGGAAGGCCTCACTTTCATTTGATTACCTCCATTTTCTGGTTGTTGGTTCTTGGTGGCTGGCTATTGGACTTGTTAAGCCAACGACCAACTACCAGTTCCTCGGGAGTGCTTCGCCTGTTTGATGCAAACCGGCCAACACACTTCTATTGCTACTTGGAGCGCCAGGTGATGCGCCCCTTGGTCAGGTCGTAGGGAGAGATCTCCACCGTGACCTTATCGCCGGGTAGAATCCGGATGAAATTCATGCGCAGCTTGCCCGAGATGTGGGCAAGGATCTTATGTCCGTTTTCCAGCTCCACCTGGAACTGCGCGTTGGGCAGCTTTTCAATCACTTTGCCTTCTACTTCAATGACATCTGCCTTAGACAAGCCTGTTTCCTCCCTCTGTTTCGATTTGCGCCATTCCCTTTTCATTGAAGGGCGCCAGCGCTAACCGTAACTTTTTGTTGGTATTGACCTGTGAAAGGTCTAGGATATGGTTGGTCTTTCTCAAGTGGATGGGATTTTTTGCTTTCGGCGCTTCCAGTTTTCTCACTTTTCCGTCAGCAATCAACACCCTGTCCCCTTGCCATTTTACCACTACGTAAAATCTGCCTTTGTCGTGTCCTGCGGTGCAAAAGACCACACTGCCCACGGAAAACATTTCCCAACTCATGGCTTTGTCAGGATGACGGGGCCGTCGTCGGTAATGGCCACCGTGTGTTCAAAATGGGCTGATAGGCTTTTGTCCACCGTTTTGACGGTCCAACCGTCGGACAGAATTTTTACGTCGTGGCTACCAAGATTGATCATGGGTTCAATGGCAATGGTCATTCCCACTGCAAGCCTAGGACCCCTTCCCGGAAGGCCGTAGTTTGGAACCTCGGGGGATTCGTGCATTTCTCTCCCCACGCCGTGGCCCACAAACTTGCGGACGATTCCATAGCCGTAAGGCTTGATGCTGCGCTCAATGGCCGCGGAGATGTCTCCCACGCGATTGCCGCTGATGGCAGCTTCGATTCCTTTGTAAAGGCTTTCCCTGGTGGCGTCCAGCAGTTGCTGCGCCTCGGGGGAAATCCTTCCGGCGGGAAAGGTGGCTGCGTTGTCGCCGTGGAAACCCTTGTACAGCGCCCCTACGTCAATGGAGACGATATCTCCTTCCTGGATGACCTCATCCCCGGGGATGCCGTGGATAACGGTGTCGTTGATGGAGATGCAGGCGCTGGCCGGGAATCCTCCATACCCTAAAAAAGAGGGAATTGCGTCTTGACTTAGAATGAATTCGTGAATTTTTTGGTTGATCTGCCCCGTAGTGACTCCTGGGCGAACCATTTCGCCCCCCACCTGAAGAGCTTGGGCCGAAATGCGGCCGGCTATGCGCATCAGCGCCAACTCAGAACTATTTTTTAGCACAATCATGCGCTCATGCCTCGATTATGGCCATCACCATTTTGGTGATTTGGTCTATTTCGCCGTCGCCTGCCACCACTGCCAGCTTTCCGGCAGCGTGGTAGTAATCCTTTAGTGACTCTATCTGCTGGTGATAGATCTTCAGCCGATTCCCGATGACCTGGGGGTCATCGTCCTCGCGAGTGGTCAGCGCACCGCCGCACAACTCGCATTTGTCTCCTTTGGCGGAAGGCTTGTCGGTGATGTGGTAACTGTCGCCGCACTGTCTGCACAGTCTGCGACCGGTTAGCCGCTTGAAGATGACCTCATCGGGAACTTCGATGTCAATCACCGTGTCGATGATCACGCCTAAGCGGTCCAATGCCTGGGCCTGAGCAAGCGTGCGAGGAAAACCGTCCAGAATAAAGCCATTTTTGCAGTCGGGCAGGGCGATTCTGTCCCGCAGCATTTGAATGACCAGTTGGTCGGGAACCAGGTCTCCCTCCATCACATACTGTTTGGCGGCCATTCCGGCCTCGGTACCGTTGCGGATGGCATCCCGAAGGATGCTTCCGGTACTGATGGCCGGAATTGAAAGTCTCTCGGAAACTTTTTCCGCCTGCGTGCTTTTCCCGGCGCCAGGTGCTCCCAGGAAAATCAACTTCACGGTTGTCAACCTCCCTCTATTCAAGGAAGCCCTTGTAGTGACGCATCATCATCTGGCTTTCCAGTGTGCGGACGGTGTCCAGAGCCACACCGACAATAATGATGATGGAGGTACCGCCCATGGCAATGGGCAGTTTGGCAACCGCGCCCAACAAAATGGGCAGAATAGCCACAAACGCAATAAACAAAGCGCCGATCAAAGTGACTCTCGAAATAATCTTGGCAATGAAATCGGCGGTGGGCTTTCCGGGACGAATGCCGGGAATGGCCCCGTTGTTCTTGCGCAGGTCGTTTGCCATTTGGATGGGATTGTACTGAATGGCAACGTAAAAGTAGTTAAAGGCAATGATCAGAATCAGATAGAGGATGGCGTAAACGGGATGTGTGTACTCAAACCACGACAAAATTTTAGCGCCCCATCCGCTGGTGATATTGCCAAAGGTTTTAATCATGCTGGGGATGCTGAGCAGCGCACTGGCAAAGATGATGGGCATAACGCCGGACATGGTCACCTTGACGGGAATGTAGCTGCTCTGGCCGCCGTACATCTTCCGGCCGACCACCCGCTTGGAGTACTGGATGGGAATCCGGCGCTCGGCAGTGGTCATCAGCACAATCAGTCCAATCAGGACAAGGAAGAGCACGATAATGAGGGGCACCCAGACAAAGTACTTGTACTGTTGGGCGTAAAATCCCGCTTTGAGCATTTCCCAAAGCATCAATATGGCGCGAGGGCCGCGGGAGACGATACCGGCAAACAGAATCAAGGAGATGCCGTTGCCGATTCCCTTTTTGTCAACGCTTTCACCCAGCCACACAATCAGCATGGCTCCCGCCGTAAAGGACAGGATGATGACCAGGGCAGCCAGCACACCGGAAGCTCCGGTAGTGTACTTGACGGCGCCGCTGTTGCGGTGCATCAGGTAATAGGCTGTGGACTGAAGCAGGGCAAGACCCAAAGTGATGTATCTGGAAATCTTGGCGAGCTTCTTCTGGCCGGCTTCCCCCTCTTTGGCCATCTGCTCCAGGGCGGGGATGGCCACCTGCAACAGCTGCAGGACGATGGAGGCGGTGATATAGGGCGAAATGCTCATGGCAAACAGGGTTGCCTGGGAGAAAGCGCCGCCGGTGAAGATGTCGAAATATTCAAACAATCCCGAACCGGATACGTTGATCAGGTTTTCCGGAACCATAAAGGGCACCGGAATGGCTGCGCCAACGCGGAAAATTAAGATGATCAGCAGGGTGAAAAGTAGCTTTTTCCGAAGTTCAGCAATCTTCCACGCGTTGCGAATCGTCTCAAACACTTAAATCACCTCAGCCTTTCCGCCAGCCTGTTCAATTTTCTCTTTAGCCGACTGGGAAAAGGCATTGGCAATCACGGTCAGTTTCCGCTCAAGGTTGCCCTTGCCCAGAATTTTAACCCCATCAAGGGTCTTTTTGAGCAAACCAATCTCTACAAGGCTCTGAGCGTCCACAACAGCTCCGTCCTCAAAGCGGTTGAGATCCGAAACGTTGAGAGTGGCATAAGACTTGGCGAAAATATTGTTAAAGCCCCGTTTGGGAATCCGGCGCTGCAAAGGCATCTGGCCGCCCTCGAAACCGGGACGCACTCCGCCGCCACTTCTGGCGTTCTGGCCTTTGTGGCCTCTGCCTGCCGTCTTTCCGTTCCCCGAACCTGTACCTCTGCCTTTGCGGAAGGCTTTTTGCACTGCGCCCGGAGCGGGAGATAGCTCATGCAATTTCATGTTTTTGCACCTCCTTGCGGTTATGCTTCGGTGACCTCGACCAGGTGGGCTACTTTCGCAATTTTGCCCCGGGTACAGGGATTATCGGGCTGGTTCACAACCTGCCCAACTTTTCTCAGACCCAAAGATTTTACGGTGGCGATCTGGTCTTCTTTGCAGCCGATGGTACTGCGCTTCAACTTAATCTGCAACATCTCAGATGCGCCTCCTTAACCTAAGATTTCTTCCACGGTTTTGCCACGGATAGCGGCAACCTCGGCAGGTCCCCGCAAAGACTTCAGTCCTTCGATGGTGGCGGTTACCACGTTGATGGGGTTATTGGAACGCAGGCACTTGGTGCGGATATCGCCAATGCCGCAAACTTCCATGACGGCGCGGACAGGACCGCCGGCAATGACGCCGGTACCCTGAGGAGCGGGCTTCATCAAAACCCGAGCTGCGCCGTAGGACCCGATCACTTCGTGGGGGATGGTGGTGCCCCGCAGAGAGATTTTATGCAGGTTCTTCTTGGCATCCTCGATCCCCTTGCGGATGGCCTCAGGAACTTCGGAGGCCTTACCCAGACCGTAACCGACTATGCCTGCTCCATCGCCCACCACAACCAGGGCCGCGAACTTAAAGATTCTTCCGCCCTTGACTGTCTTGGATACACGGTTGATGGACACAACACGCTCTTGCAAATCGAGCGTGGAAGCATCAATTCGAGCCAAAAAGCATTCCTCCTCTTCTAGAATTTGAGGCCACCCTCGCGGGCACCCTCGGCAAGCTCTTTCACGCGGCCGTGGTAGATGTAGCCGCCACGGTCAAAGACAACATTTTCAATGCCCTTGGCCTTGGCTCTTTCGGCAATCATCAGACCCACTTTTTTGGCGGCTTCTTTGTTGCCGCCAGGCATGTCAAAGCCCTTTTCCAAAGAGGAGGCCGCTGCCAGTGTTACGCCCTTGGTGTCGTCAATCAGCTGAGCATAGATATGCTTGGTGCTGCGGAATACACTCAGGCGAGGACGCTCGGCGGTTCCGCTGATTTTGTTGCGGAGCCTGCAATGGCGCTTGAGTCTGGCTTTATTGGAATCATGCTGCTTTACCATTTGCGCTCACTCCTCCCTTACTTTTTACCTTTGCCGGCTTTACCTTCCTTGCGGATAATGTGTTCGCCGACGTATTTGATACCCTTGCCCTTATAGGGTTCGGGGGGACGCTTGCTGCGCACTTCGGCGGCAAACTGACCCACTTTTTGCTTATCCGCACCCGAAATCACAATCCTGTTGGGACTGGGAACTTCGACGGTAATGCCATCGGGTTCGCGCATGACAACCTGATGGGAGTAACCCAAGTTCATCACAAGGTCCTTGCCCTGTTTCGCGCAACGGTAGCCGACGCCGTTGACCTCCAGCTCCTTCTTAAAGCCTTCGGTCACTCCGGTGACCATGTTGGCCAGCAGGCTTCTGGTCAGACCGTGCAGGCTGCGATGCTCTTTCTGGTCGCTGGGACGAGCCACCACCAGTTCTTCTCCCACCTGGGAGATGGTCATATCCGGATGAAAGGTGTTGCTCAGAGAGCCTTTCGGTCCCTTAACGGTGACAGTATTGCCCTGAATGGAAATGTCTACACCCTTGGGCAGGGGAATAGGCTTTTTACCAATTCTGCTCATATTCCCGTCCCCCTTACCAGATATAGGCGAGCACTTCGCCGCCAACGTTTGCTTTGCGGGCAGCCTTATCGGTCATAACGCCCTTGGATGTGGATAGAATTGCAATGCCCAAGCCTTTGAGAACCTTGGGGCAGTCTTCGCAACTGGTGTAGATGCGCAGACCGGGTTTGGAAACCCGACGCAGGCCGGTGATGACCTGAGTTTTGCCGGGCCCGTATTTCAGTGTAATGCGAATGATACCTTGCTTGCCGTCCTGAATGACGTGAAAATTCTTGATGTACCCTTCGTCCAACAAAATCTTGGCAATGGCCTTCTTCATGTTGGAGGCGGGGATATCAACCGTGTCATGCTTGGCCGCATTCGCGTTTCTGATCCGAGTGAGCATGTCAGCGATAGAATCGGTGATATGCATGCCGTCAACCTCCTTAAGCTATTGCGGCCGGCTTACCAGCTGGCCTTTTTCACGCCGGGAATCTGACCCTTATAGGCGAGCTCCCTAAAACAGATCCGGCAGACGCCAAACTTCCGAAGGTAAGCGTGTGGCCGACCACAGATCTTGCACCGGTTATAATACCGAGTGGAAAACTTCGGAGTTCTGCGCTGTTTCACGATCATGGATGTTTTTGCCACTTCGAAACCTCCTTACCTTGTAAACGGAGCGCCCAGCATGGTGAGCAGCTCGCGGGCTTCTTCGTCGGTTTTGGCGGTTGTTACAAAGCTGATATCCATGCCCCGAACCTTGTCGATTTTATCGTAATCAATTTCGGGGAAGATCAGCTGGTCTTTCAAACCAAAGGAATAATTGCCCCGGCCGTCGAAGCCGTTGGGGGAAATGCCGTGGAAGTCGCGAACGCGAGGCAGAGCAACATAGAACAGTCTTTCCATGAAGTCGTACATTCTATCTCCGCGCAGGGTGACTTTGGCACCAATGGGCATACCCGCACGCACTTTGAAGTTGGCAACGCTCTTCTTGGCTTTGCAGATCACTGCCTTCTGGCCGGTAATCTTGGCCAGATCGCCGAGAATAGCTTCCAACACCTTGGGGTTGTCTCTGGCTTCACCACAACCAACGTTGATGACAATCTTGTCCAGGCGGGGGATCTGCATGACACTCTTGTACCCAAACTTCTTCATCAGAGCTGGTGCAATTTCGGTTTTGTACTGTTCCTTCAGTCTCATGTCTTATCCTCCCTTCCTAGAACGATTCGCCACAAGATTTGTTCTTGCAGACGCGGAGCTTCTGACCGTCCTCCAGGATCTTGTGGCCTACGCGGGTGGGCTTGCCGCAGTTGGGGCAGACAAGCTGCACCTTGCTGGAGTACATGGCCGCTTCGGCCTTGATAATGCCGCCAGGCTCGCCCATCTTGCGGGGCTTTACATGTTTGGAAACCATGTTGCAGCCTTCCACAATGACTTTACCTTCTTTGGGGCTTACCTGAAGAACTTTACCCTTTTTGCCCTTATCCTTACCGGACAGGATCACGACGGTGTCGCCGGTTTTAACATGAATTTTTTTGTGTTCCATTTACCAGGACACCTCCTTTACAGTACTTCGGGGGCAAGGCTTAGAATCTTGGTATAATCCTTTTCGCGCAGTTCTCTGGCCACCGGCCCAAAGATACGCGTACCCCTCGGGTTTTTATCTTCGCGGATGATGACAGCGGCGTTGTCGTCAAAGCGAATGTAGCTTCCATCGTCCCGGCGAAGTCCCTTGGCTGTGCGAACGATGACAGCCTTTACCACTTCGCCCTTTTTGACGCTGCCGCCCGGCGTGGCCTTCTTCACAGAAGCCACAACCACATCGCCAATGCCGGCGTACTTCTTTTTGGAACCGCCCAGCACCCGGATGCACATCAGCTCTTTGGCGCCGGTATTGTCAGCTACCTTAAGGTAGGTTTGCATCTGTATCACGGTGCGTTTTCTCCTTTCACCAATTTACCTGCATGCGGCAGGTATGCGACCGCCGCACGACTACCCTTTGTAGGGCGCTTAAATCAGCGTAGTATAAGTTCCGCCTAGGCAAAGCTTACTTCGCTTTTTCCAGAATGGAGACTACCCTCCAGTGTTTTTCTTTGGAAAGGGGGCGGGTTTCCATAATTTCCACCGTGTCGCCAATGCCGCACTCGTTGTGCTCGTCGTGGGCTTTGATGCGAACGGTGCGCTTGATAATCTTCTTGTACAGGGGATGGCGGACATTGTCGATGATGGCGACCACGACAGTTTTGTCCATCTTGTCGCTAACCACCTTGCCGACCCTGGTTTTTCTCAGGTTCCGATCGCTCATTGCGTGCTCCTCCTTCCCTTCTACTTAGTCACGCCAGCCTTGCGCTGATTCATAACCGTCTTGATTCTGGCAATATCCTTCTTGACGTGGTTCAGCCGCATAGGATTTTCCAGTTGGTTGATGGCGTGCTGGAAACGAAGGTTAAACAGCTCAGCTTTCAGATCCTTGAGCTTATCCTGCAATTCCAGATCGGAGAGTTCTCTGATTTCGGATGCTTTCATGCCTTAACCCTCCTTATTCTTTCTCTCTTGCCACAAACTTGCACTTGATTGGCAGCTTGTGCATGGCGAGGCGCATGGCTTCCCGGGCAAGTTCTTCACTCACTCCGCCAATTTCGAACAGAATGCGGCCGGGCTTTACCACAGCCACCCAGTACTCGGGGCTACCTTTACCGGAACCCATGCGGGTTTCTGCAGGTTTCTCGGTGATGGGCTTGTCGGGGAACACTTTAATCCAAACCTGACCACCGCGCTTGATGTGACGGGTCAAAGCAATACGAGCAGCCTCGATCTGATTGGAGGTGATCCAGGCGGGCTCCATAGCCATCAAACCATAATCGCCGTAAGTGACGGTGTTGCCACGCATGGCTCTACCTTTCAGCCTTCCACGCTGAACGCGGCGATACTTCACTCTTTTCGGTAACAGCATTTACTGGGGCCTCCTTCCCTCTGCCCGGGGAGGGCGGTTTTCGCCTCTGGCCGAGCGGTTTTCGCCTCTGGGAGCTCTGCCTTCCCGGCGATCCCGGTTGTCCCGACGAGGCTGTTGGGAATTCTTGGAGCGGTCGCTGCGCACGTCGCCCAGAACCTCTCCCTCATAAATCCAAACCTTTACGCCAATGCGGCCGTAGGTGGTGGCAGCTTCGGCAAAGCCGTAGTCGATGTCGGCGCGCAGCGTCTGCAGGGGAATGGTTCCCTCGTGATAGTGCTCGGTGCGGGCAATTTCGGCGCCGCCCAGACGTCCGCTGACCTGTACCTTAATGCCTCTGGCGCCAAAGCGCATAGCGCGGCCGATGGCCTGCTTCATGGCCCGACGGAAGGAAACGCGGTTCTCCAGCTGCTGGGCGATGTTTTCCGCCACCAGCTGAGCGTTTTTGTCAACCTGCTTTACCTCAACCACATTGAGGTAGACAGCCAATTTTTGCTCCCGATTTTTATTGACGATTTCCTCGCAGGCTTTGCGAGTGTTTTCGATTTCGGCGCCGCCCTTGCCGATTACCAGGCCGGGACGGGCGCAGTGGATATGGATGCGTACGCGAGCGGCGTCCCGTTCGATTTCGATGGTGGGAACACCGGCATCATAAAACTTCTTCTTCAGAAATTTACGCAGCTGGTAGTCCTCGACCAAGGTGTCGCCGAAGACGTCGTCGCGAGCAAACCAGCGGGAATCCCAGTTTTTGATGACACCCACACGCAGACCGTGGGGATTTACCTTTTGGCCCATGGTTTTACCTCCTTTTAGACTTCTTCGCGCTCTTTGAGCACCATGGTCACATGGGACGTTCTCTTGAGAATCCGGTATGCCCTGCCCTTAGAAACGGGGCGAATCCTCTTCAGGGTGGGGCCGGGGGTCACAAAGCACTCGGCCACATACAGAGCTTCGGGGTTCATGCCGTGGTTGTTCTCGGCATTGGCCATCGCAGATTTGAGCAGCTTGAGCAACTCGTGACTGGCGGCCTTGGGGGTGTGCTTCAAAATCGCTTCGGCAAGATCAACCGGCTTGGAGCGGATCAGATCCAACACGATTTGCACCTTGCGGGGCGAAATGCGGGCGTATCTTAGGTATGCCCTGGCTTCCATGTGTTTTCCTCCTTCCGGCCACTCTTATTTGGTATTGGTTTTCTTGGAGCCTGCATGGCCTCTGAAGGTCCGAGTGGGGGCGAATTCCCCCAGCTTGTGACCGACCATGTCCTCCGTTACATAGACAGGAACGTGTTTGCGGCCGTCGTGGACGGCAAAGGTATGCCCGACAAAGTCGGGGAATATGGTGGAAGCGCGGCTCCAGGTTTTGAGCACTTTCTTCTCGTTCTTGGCATTCAATTCCTGAACGCGCTTGAGCAGTGCAGGTTGTACAAATGGTCCTTTTTTGACACTTCTGCCCATTACGTGTTTGCCTCCTTTCGGCCGTTATTTACGACGCTTTACGATATACTGGTCGTTGCGGTTGTGCTTCTTTCTGGTCTTGTAACCCAGAGCAGGCTTACCCCAGGGAGTAACAGGACCGGGACGACCAATGGGGCTCTTGCCTTCACCACCGCCGTGAGGATGGTCCACAGGGTTCATAACGGAACCGCGAACGGTGGGACGAATGCCACGGTGACGGGTGCGGCCGGCCTTACCGATGGAAACATTCTCGTGGTCGGCATTGCCTACGATACCCACGGTGGCCATGCAGGTGCCCAGCACGTTGCGCAGCTCGCCGGAAGGCAGGCGGATCAGAACGTAGGGGCCTTCCTTCGCCATCAACTGAGCGGAGTTGCCGGCTGCGCGGACCAGCTGGCCGCCCTTGCCGGGATGCAGCTCGATGTTGTGGATAAAGGTACCGACGGGAATACTCTCCAAAGGCAGCGCGTTTCCGGGCTTGATGTCGGCGTTGCGGCTGGAAATAACGGTGTCGCCAACTTGTAGGTCGTTGGGGTAAAGGATGTAGCGTTTCTCCCCATCCTCATATTCCAGCAGGGCGATAAAGGCGCTGCGGTTGGGGTCGTACTCGATGGTTTTCACCACGGCGGGAATATCGAACTTGTTGCGCTTAAAGTCGATGATGCGGTACTTTCTGCGGTTGCCGCCGCCGCGGTGACGAACGGTGATGCGGCCGGTGTTGTTGCGGCCGGCATTCTTTTTCAAAGGCGCCAGAAGGGACTTTTCAGGTTCCACCTTGGACAAGATGGAATAGTCCGTCACGGTCATCTGACGTCTGGCAGGCGATGTAGGCCTGTAGGTTTTGATGGCCATTTCATTCACTCCTCATTTTTCTTGCAGGGTTGAGCAACCCTATACTTGGCAGCCGGGTGCCTTACGGCAAAGGATTCAAACATGCTGCCGTTAGATCATGCTTTCGAAGAACTCGATACCCTTGGAATCGGGAGTCAGGGTTACGATGGCCTTCTTCCACTTGGAAGTGTAGCCTTCATACCGACCCATTCTCTTCAGCTTGCCGCGAACATTGATGGTGTTGACGCTCTGGACCTTGGTGCCGGCAAACAAAGCTTCTACCGCCTTGCCAATTTCGATTTTGTTGGCGTCGGGAGCAACCTGAAAGGTATACTTGCGCTGGGCGATTCCAGCCATGCTGCGCTCGGTGATGACGGGGCGCAGGATAATATCCCTAGGATCCTTCATTATGCGTACACCTCCGTGAGCTTGTTGACGGCTTCCCGTGCGATGATAAACTTGTCGCAATCCAGAATGTCGTAGACATTGAGGGTGTTGACAGCGGCAGTTTTGACGCCGGGAATGTTTCTGGCGCTGCGCACTACCTTCTGGTCGGCCTCAGGAGTTACGATGAGAGCCTTTTTGCTCACGCCCAGACCTTCCAGCATCTTCACCATGGTCTTGGTCTTAATCTCGTCCACGGAAATGTTATCCACTACAATAAAGCTGCCTTCCAGAACTTTGGTGGAGAAAGCGCTCTTCATAGCAATGCGCCGTACTTTTTTGTTGAGGGTAAAGCGGTAGCTTCTGGGCTTGGGTCCAAGAGCCACGCCGCCGTGCCGCCACTGGGGAGCGCGGGTAGAGCCCTGACGAGCATGGCCCGTTCCCTTTTGTCTCCACGGTTTGCGGCCGCCGCCGCTAACTTCCGCCCGAGTGAGGGTGGATTGTGTGCCCTGGCGCTGGTTGGCGAGGTAGTTCACAACGGCTGCGTGCATAATGGCCTGGTTGGGCGTAATACCGAACACGGAATCGGCAAGCTCCATTTCGCCTACAGCGGCGCCGGCCATATTGTAAACAGTTACTTTCGGCATTGTGTTTCCTCCTCCCTTACGCCTTCTTCACGCTGCTGGTGATGGCCACCAGACCACCCTTGGGGCCGGGAATGGCGCCGCGCAGCGCAATCAGGTTGTTTTCTGCATCAATTTTGACCACACTCAGATTCTGGATGGTCACACGTTCGGCACCCATATGTCCGGCCATCTTCTTGCCCTTCATGACGCGGGCAGGGGTGGAGTTGGCTCCGAGAGAACCGGGATGGCGATGAATCGGGCCGCCACCGTGGGAAGCCTTTTGCAGGCGACCGCCAAAACGCTTGATGCTACCGGCGTATCCCTTACCTTTGGAGGTGCCGCAGACATCCACCACGTCGCCCACTTCAAAAATATCGGGTTTGATGACGTCGCCAACGTTCAGGGAGGCGCAGTCGTCCAGTCTGAATTCCCGCAGATGACGCTTCACGGGCAGGTCGTTCTTGGCAAAGTGGCCTTTCTGGGGCTTGTTGACGTTCTTATCCGCGATGTCGCCATAACCGATCTGCACGGCCTCATATCCGTCGTTTTCGATTGTCTTCTTTTGGACGACAACGCAGGGGCCCGCTTGCACCACGGTGACAGGGATAACCTTGCCGTGTTCGTCAAAAATCTGGGTCATGCCCAACTTGGTGCCGAGAATTGCTTTTTTCACAAATTTTCCTCCTTTAAAGGTTATTGGTTGACCGGCTGTTCCGGCCAACATGACCTTGCCATGCCGTGGCTTAGAGCTTAATCTCTACTTCCACGCCGGCAGGGAGCTCCAGGGTTTGCAGGGCTTCCACGGTTTTGTTGGAAGGACGCAGAATGTCGATGAGCCGCTTGTGGGTGCGCATCTCAAACTGCTCCCGGCTGTCCTTGTCCTTGTGGACCGCCCGCAGGATGGTAACGATCTCCTTCTTGGTGGGCAGCGGAATGGGGCCGCTGACTTCGGCGCCGGTCCGCTTTGCGGTTTCCACGATTTTCTGTGCGGATGCATCCACCAGCTGTGCGTCGTAACCTCTGAGCTTGATTCTGAGTTTTTCCTTGACTGCCACTTTCTTCGCCTCCTAATTCTTATTTGGCGAGAGATTTTCTGGCCGCACACGTTACCGGGTGTTTCATGATCTGGCATGTAAAAATCCGGCTTCCCCATAATGGTTTGTCCGGATCATACCGCCTTTTATCACTGAAACGCTCTTTGGCGGCATAGTAATGCCGCTTTTCACGTCCGGTCAGAAAAGTCGCCCGGTTTCAAATCGGACATACTCCACGGAAATTAACCCGCAATTAATGCGGCAACCTCCCGCTTCAACGCATATCTCGTGCAGTCACGCTAAGTTATAATATCAGATAAACAAGCGCTTTGCAATACTTTTTTGAAATATTTTTCAAAGTTTCTTCATCCTAAATTTTCCCGTCTCCTGCGGAAATATACCGCCCTACTTTGCCGCAGCGCGGATATTTTTCAAAAAGCGAAAGCCCGCCCCAAAGGGAGCGGGCTTTCGCCGGAAATGGGATACCTTATTATAACATACCGTGCTATACCTTGACAAAGACAAAGTCGTCCCGATAATCGCAGAGCAGGGCTTCTCCCGGCTGCACATAGCCTTTGAGGATGGAGTCCGCCAGCTTATCCTCAATTTTTTGCTGCACCGCCCGGCGCAGGGGTCTCGCGCCGTAGAGGTTGTCAAACCCCTCCTCGGAGATTTTCTCCACGGCGGATTCACTGAACTCCAGCCGGATGCCGATGTCCAGCGCCTTGAGGGCCAGCTGCCGGAACATTTTCTGCGCAATCTGGCGGATTTGCTCCTTGCCCAGTTTTTCAAAGACGATGACTTCGTCCACCCGGTTGAGGAATTCCGGCTTAAAGAGATGCTTCAGCTCCCCCATCACCTCTTTTTTCATCTCCTGGCTGTTCTGGGCCTCCGTCATGGCGCTGGCAAAGCCCAGCTGCCGCTGTTCGGTGATGTGCCGCGCCCCCACGTTGGAGGTCATGATGATGACGGTGTTCTTAAAACTGACGGTGCGCCCCTGGGAGTCGGTGAGGATGCCGTCCTCCAAAATCTGCAGGAGGATGTTGAAGACGTCGGGGTGAGCCTTTTCAATTTCGTCGAACAAAACCACGCCGTAGGGCCGGCGCCGCACCTTTTCGGTGAGCTGGCCTCCCTCGTCGTAGCCCACATAGCCGGGGGGCGAGCCGATCAACTTGGCCACCGCGTGTTTTTCCATATACTCGCTCATGTCCAGCCGGATGAGAGCGTCCTTTTTGGAAAAGAGGGTTTCGGCCAGGGCGATGCAGAGCTCCGTTTTGCCCACGCCGGTGGGCCCCAAAAAGATAAAGGAGCCGATGGGGCGGTGAGGGTCCTTTAGCCCCACCTTGCTGCGGCGGATGGCTCCCGCCACGGCGGTGACCGCCTTGTCCTGCCCCACAATCCGCTCCCGCAAACTCTCCTCCAGGTTGATGAGCCGCTTGCTCTGCTCCTGGGTAAGAGCCGCCACCTCGATGCCGGTGATGTCGGAAATCAGCTGGGCGATGTCCTCCCGCCCCACCTTTTGCTGGGCGCAGTTGTGCTGGGAGGTCCACCCTCCCCGCAGCTCGGCAATCTTCCCTTTGAGGGCCCGCTCCTTGTCCCGGATGTCGCAGGCCAACTCAAAGTCCTGGCTGTTGATGGCCTCCCGCTTTTCCTCCCGGTAACGCAGCAGGCGGTTTTCCAACTCGCTGAGGTCTTTGGGAGGCGTAAAGGCCCGAAGCCTTACACGGGAAGCCGCCTCGTCGATGAGGTCGATGGCCTTGTCGGGCAGGTAGCGGTCGGGAATATACTTGGCGGAAAGGGTGACGGCGGCGATGAGGGCGTCGTCGGTGATAATCAGGCGGTGGTGCTCCTCGTAGCGGCTGCGCAGCCCCCGCAATATTTCGATGGCTTCGTCTTCGGTGGGCTCCTCCACCATCACGCTTTGGAACCGCCGCTCCAAAGCCGCGTCCTTTTCGATGTGCTTGCGGTATTCGCTCAGGGTGGTGGCGCCGATGAGCTGCAACTCTCCCCGGGCCAGTTGGGGCTTGAGGATGTTGGCGGCGTCGATGGCGCCTTCCGCCGCTCCCGCTCCGATGATGGTGTGAATCTCGTCGATAAAGAGGATAATGTCCCGATTTTGAATGACTTCCTCCAGAGTGTTTTTGATGCGGTCCTCGAAATCTCCCCGGTACTTGGCCCCCGCCACCATGGAGGTAAGGTCCAGGGCCACCACCCGCTTATCGCGAAGGGTGTCCGGCACTTCGCCGAGAACGATTTTTTGCGCCAACCCCTCCACGATGGCCGTTTTGCCCACCCCCGCCTCTCCTACCAGGCAGGGGTTGTTTTTGGTGCGGCGGGAAAGGATTTGAATGAGCCGCTGCAGCTCTTTTTCCCGGCCGATGAGGGGGTCCAGCCGGCCCATCCGCGCCATGGCGGTAAGGTCCCGGCTGTACCGGTCCAGGGTTTGGGTGGAGCCGCTCGGCTCGCTGCGACGGGTCAGAGGCTTGCGGAACTTTTCCCCACCCGCCGCCTCTCCCATTTCGGCGGCAAGGGATTCCATCATGCTGCTGACCAACACTTCGGGAACGGCTCCCATCTCCCGCAACAACTTGATACCGTAGCTGTCCGGCTCCTTGGCAAGCACCATGAGGATGTGTTCGGTGCCCACATAGCTCTGACCCATCATCCTTGCCTTGATGATGCTCATTTCCAGCACACGTTTGCACCTAGGGGTAAAGTCTTCGGGGGTTAGGTTGGTTTTGGCCCCCCGCCCCACACTCTGAATGATCTGCCCCCGGTACCCTTCAAAGGTGATGTTTTTCTGAGTCAGCACGGTATAGGCAACGCCACTGCCCTCATCCAGCATGCCAAGAATCAGATGCTCGCTGCCGACATAGGTGTGGCCCAGCGAGCCCGCCTGCGCAATCGCGACATTGATGGCATTGTTGGCTTTTTGGGTAAACCCGCTGAAACGAAACATGCTATCAATCCTTTCGCAAGGGACCAAAAACAGGCCCGTCATTACTATATATGCAGATGCGGCAAGTCCTTATGGTTTGGAAAAATTCCAAATTGCTGCCGCCTGTTCTGCTATCTACAGCTTTGACGGGGGATTGGTAGCTTATTCCGACTTTTGCGGTAAAAAAAGGAGTTTCCTTTTCATTTGTAACCCATTTTCACGGTAAAGCATAGTATGGGTTGAATCCAATTAAAGGAGGAGCTTACATGTTCGGTAACAATAATTGCTGTTGGATCATTATCATTATTATTCTCCTGCTGTGCTGCTGCTGCAACAATGGTTTCTGCGGAGACCGCTTCGACGGCTGCTAGACTTTCCCCCACCTTCTTCCATAAGCAGTGGTACATAGGCAAATCCCGGGCTTCTTCCATATAAGAAGCCCGGGATTTGTTTTAAAAGGAAGGGGACATAATTTATTCGTAGCGCAGCGCTTCGATGGGGTCCAACTTGGCGGCCTTGTTGGCGGGGTAAAACCCGAAGAACACGCCGATAGCCATGGAAAATCCCACTGCCACCAAAATGGCGGTCACCGGAATGTCGAAGGTGCTCTTCAAAACGCCCTCGCCCATCGCCTGAATGACCAGGGAGGAGCCGACCGCTCCCAGCCCGATGCCCAGCAGGATGCCCAGCACCCCGCCGATGAGGCAGATGATGATGGCCTCCACGATAAACTGGATGCGAATGGCGCTGTTCCGCGCCCCCAACGCCTTGCGGGTGCCGATTTCGCGGGTGCGCTCGGTCACCGACACCAGCATGATGTTCATCACGCCGATGCCGCCCACCACCAGGGAGATGGCGGCCACCGCCCCGATAAACAAGGCAATACCGCTCAAAAGGGCGTTGATGTCATCCAGGTAGGCCTCCATGGTGTAGGCGTACACTTTCCAGGTGGGGTTGTTCTGGTAATACCGGTTCAGGTAGGAGGCCAGTTCGTCGGCCAAAAGCCTTGCGTCCGCTCCCGGCTTTGCCACCACATAAAACCATGAATAGCCGGTGGGAATCCATCCCTCTATATAATAAGAGGTGGTCAAAGGGATGTAGAGGTCGGTGGCAAGATCGTCCATCGAGGTGGCCTGCCCGCCGAACCCGGACATGTTGTGTTTGTACACCCCCACCACCGTAAAGGTGTGGATGGAGGTCTCCTGATAGAGCTTGACTTCCAAACCCAACGGGTTTTGCGTGCCAAAGAGCTTTTTGGCCGCAAAGTCGGAAATCACCGCCACGTTTTTGGCCGCCTGCACGTCCCGGGCGGTGATGAAGCGGCCGTTTATTACGGTGACGCTGTTGGACACTTTGTAACCGTCGGTGACGCCCCGGATGTTGGCGTTGGCGTACTTTCGGCCTTCCTTCAGCTGCCCGGAGCCGATGGTGTTGCTGATGCTCACCGCTTCCAGCCGGTCGGCAAAGCGGTCCTGCATGTCCTCAATCATCTCCATGGTAATAAGGTCGCTGTCCTCCATCCAGTAGGTGGTGGAGTTTCCGGAGGGCTGCAATCCCACTTCGATGTTGTTCATGCCCATCTCCGCCAACGTGGTGGCAAAGCTGGCCTTAAGGGAAGAGCCCATGGACACAATGGTAATCACCGAGCCGATGCCGATGATGATGCCCAACATGGTGAGGAAGGCCCGCATCTTCCCCGCTTTCAAACCGGCAAAGGCCAGTTGGATATTTTCTAATAGGTACAAGTTCCGCAGCCCCCTTCTTCCTGCTCCCACAGGGGCATGAATTCCTTGGCGTCATCGCCGGGACGAGATTCCCCCACAAACTGGCCGTCCCGTAAAGTGAGGATGCGATGGGTTTCGGCGGCAAGTTCCGGGTTGTGGGTGATTAAAATGATGGTCTTGCCCTGCTCCCGGTTGAGCTTGTGGAAGATGTCCATCACCATCCGCCCCGTTTGGGTGTCCAGCGCGCCGGTGGGCTCGTCGGCCAGCAGAATGTCGGGGTTGTTGGCCATGGCGCGGGCAATAGCCACCCGCTGCTTCTGCCCACCGGAAAGCTCGTTGGGCAAGTGTTTAACCCGGTCGCCCATCCCCACCATTTCCAGCAGTTCCATGGCCCTGCGGTTCCGCTCCCTGCGGGAATAGCCGGCGTACAGCATGGGCAGCTCCACGTTTTTCAGCGCCGTGGTGCGGGGAATCAGGTTAAAGGTCTGAAAGACAAAGCCGATGCGGCGGTTCCGCAGGTCGGAAAGGGCGTTTTCGCTCATCCCCGCCACATTCTCGCCGGAAAGCAGATAGGTCCCCTCGGTGGGGCGGTCCAACACGCCGATGATGTTCATGAGAGTGGACTTTCCCGAGCCGGAAGCTCCCACAATGGAGAGGAACTCCCCTTCGTAAACGTCCATGGAGATTCCCTTGAGGATGGTCAGTTCGTTGGGGGTGCCGATGTAGTACTTTTTGACTACGTTTTTCATTTCAATGATTTTGTTCGCCATACTATCATCCCACCGCAGCCGCCGCATCGCCCATCATGTCGGCGGCCAGATTCACCACCATGCCGTCGTGAAGAGTTTCAGGGTTCTGCAGAATCAAATCCCCGGGGGAAAGCTCTCCCGAAACCTCCAGGTAAAGGTCGGTTTCCAAACCGGGCTGCACCACAACGGCCTGGGCGATATAGCTGCCGTCCTGTTGGGGACGGGCCACATAGACAATGGAGTTGCCCTCATCGTCGGTGGTAACGCTGTCGTAAAGCACCGCCATGACCTGCTTGCGCTGCTCCAGAATAATGCTGACCCTTGCGTTCATGCCGATTTTCAGCCCGCTGTTTTTGCTGGTGACCCGCACCTTGGCGGGATACTCGGCGGTGGAGCCGGTCACCGTTTCGCCGTTGGCGTCCTTGCGGCTGGCGGGGTCCACGCTCAACACCTCTCCCTCAAAGACCTCGTTTCCGGTGGCGTCGGACTTAATCTGCACCGGCATCCCCGGCTTGACGGCGTTGACGTCCAGTTCCTTGATGGCCGTTTCAATAATGAGGTCCTCGGTGTTTTCAATGGCAAAGAGCAAACCTTTCGCCTCGGCTCCCTCCCGGGCGTAGACGGCGGTCACCGTGCCGGAAATAGGAGCGTTGATGATGCAGTTGGCCAAATCGTCCTTGAGCTTTTCCAGCGCTATGTACTCGGTGGTCAAATCCGCCGCCGTCTGGGCGGAGGTGACCGCGTCTTGCAGCTCTTTGAGTTTGGCGTCGGAATCCCACTTTGCCCGGTTAAGTCGCTGTTTGGCCGCCTTGAGGTTGGCCTCCGCCCCTTCCAGGCGCAGGTAAGCGGCCGAAACGGCGTCCCGCAGCTGGTTCAACTGATATTCGCTGTAGATGTCGGAATCCGCCCTGTCGTTTGCTCTTCTGGCTTCGTCGTAATTGTCCTCGGCGCTGCGGACATCGTATTTGGCGCTTTCCACCGCACGCTCCGCCTCGTCCACCGCCTGTTCGGCCGCCAGAATGTCGGCGTCCTGATTGTGCTCCCGGTACCACTCGGCGTAGTAAAGGTCGGTTTTTGCCTTTTTGAGCTGGAGCTGCTTTTGCTGGGCGGTGGCGGCAATTTGAGCTTCCTGCGCCTTGATGTCCGATTCGATGGCGGCGGTGTCCAACTTGGCCAGAAGCTGGCCTTTTTCGACGTGGTCCCCCACCTCCACCGCAATTTCCATCACCGGCTGCCCCAACGTGGAGTACACCAGTTCCTTCTCCGCGCTGGCAACCGTTCCGGTCACATCCACGGTGGACATCAAATCCATCACCTCAAGGGGAATAGCCCGATGAAGCTCCATCGATTCCGCCCCGGGGTTCAACATTCGAACAGCAACGGCCCCAATGACCACGACCGCTCCTGCGAGGAACGCGATTTTCTTTTTGGAAAGTTTCTTTTTCACAGCACCCCATCACCTCGCTGTATTATATGTACTAGTACAGTATATACCCCATAGTTTTCCTTGTCAATGGTTAAAATACAGATTGTTCAGATTATGACAATCCAAGTTCCGTTCCCCCACCGTTATAGGTCAAACTGTCCAGAAAAAGCAAGTTGTTTTTGCGGTGCAAAACAGGCCATAATTGGTATATCATAGGGGATTTTGTAAAGTATATATTGCCAAAAGTCGCATTGTTGCGTATAATAAAGGATACTCGCAAAATAGGACATGCGTTGTGATTGAATATATTTGGAGGTTATATCAATGGCCAAGGAGCTGCAAAAACAATATAACCCGGCGCAGGTGGAGGACCGCATCTACGAATTCTGGGAAAAGGGCGGTTATTTTAAAGCCACGCCCAACAGCGGCAAAAAGCCCTATACCATCGTCATGCCGCCGCCTAACATTACCGGGCAGCTTCACATGGGCCACGCTCTGGACAACACCCTGCAGGACTTGCTGATTCGCTGGCGCAGAATGCAGGGCTACGAGGCCCTTTGGGTGCCTGGCACCGACCACGCATCCATTGCCACCGAGGCAAAAATTGTGGAAGCCCTGCAGAAAGAGGGCCTTTCCAAAGAGGCTTTGGGCCGGGAAAAGTACCTGGAGCGGGCCTGGGCTTGGAAAAAGCAATACGGCGGCCGGATTGTGCAGCAGCTGAGAAAATTGGGCAGCTCCTGCGACTGGAGCCGGGAGCGGTTCACTATGGACGAAGGCTGCAGCAAAGCCGTCGTGGAAGTGTTTAACCGCCTGTATGAAAAGGGCCTGATTTACCGGGGCGAGCGCATCATCAACTGGTGCCCCACCTGCCACACCTCCATCTCCGACATCGAGGTGGAATACCAGGAGCAACAGAGCCATTTCTGGCACATTAAATATCCTCTCAAGGATGGCAGCGGCTACCTGCAAATCGCAACCACCCGCCCCGAAACCATGCTGGGAGACACCGCGGTGGCGGTGCATCCCGAGGACGAGCGCTACGCCCACTTAATTGGCAAAACTTTGATTCTTCCTTTGGTCAACCGGGAAATTCCCATCATCGCCGACAGTTACGTGGACCCGCAGTTCGGCACTGGTGCTGTGAAAATCACCCCCGCCCACGACCCCAACGACTTTGAAGTGGGGCTGCGCCACTCCCTGCCCGTCATCAACGTGATGAACGAGGACGCCACCATCAACGAAAACGGCGGAAAATACGCTGGCCTGAGCCGCTACGAAGCCAGAAAGCAGATTGTGGCCGACTTGGAGGAGCAGGGCTATCTGGTGAAGGTGGAGGACCACGTCCACAATGTGGGCACCTGCTATCGCTGCTCCGACACGGTGGAGCCCTGGGTCAGCAAGCAGTGGTTTGTCAAGATGAAGCCTCTGGCCGAACCCGCCATTGAAGTGGTCAAAAACGGCACCACCAAATTTGTCCCCGAGCGGTTTGACAAAATCTACTTCCACTGGATGGAGAACATTCGCGACTGGTGCATCTCCCGCCAGATTTGGTGGGGACATCAGATTCCCGCCTGGTATTGCGACGACTGCGGTGAAGTGATTGTGGCCCGCAGCGCCCCCGACACCTGCCCCAAATGCGGCAGCCACAAACTCACCCGGGACCAGGACACTTTGGACACCTGGTTCTCCTCCGCGCTGTGGCCCTTCTCCACTTTGGGCTGGCCGGAAAACACCGAAGACCTCCAGTACTTCTACCCCACCAACGACATGGTCACCGGCTACGACATTATCTTCTTCTGGGTGGCCCGGATGATCTTCTCCGGCGTGGAGCAGACCGGCAAGAGCCCCTTCTCCACCGTCTTTATCCACGGTTTGGTGCGGGACGCCCAAGGGCGGAAAATGTCCAAATCCCTGGGCAACGGCATCGACCCTCTGGACGTCATCAAGGAATACGGCGCCGACGCCTTGCGCTTTACCCTGGCCACCGGCGTTTCTCCCGGCAACGACCTGCGCTTTGTGGAAGACAAAGTTCGGGCCGCCCGCAACTTCTGCAACAAAATCTGGAACGCTGTCCGCTACGTGCTGATGAATCTGGAGGAAGGGGATGCTCCCTGCATTCCCGACACCTTGGCCATTGAGGACAAGTGGCTCCTCTCCCACTACAACCGGCTGGTGGGCGAGGTCACCGAAAACCTGGAAAAATACGAGCTGGGCATTGCGGCCCAAAAGCTGTACGACTTTTTCTGGGATATTCTCTGCGACTGGTATATTGAGCTGAGCAAATCCCGGATGCAGGAAGGCGGCGAATCGGCGCTGCGGGCCCGTCAGGTGCTCCTCTATGTGTTGGACGGCTCCCTGCGGCTGCTCCATCCCTTCATGCCCTTCATCACCGAAGAAGTGTGGCAGGCCCTTCCTTACGAGGGCGAGACCCTGATGATTCAAAGCTGGCCCACCCCCAACCCTGCCCTGGACTTTGTCAAAGAGGAGCGGGACTTCAACATGGTGGTGGAAGCCATCCGGGCCATCCGGGCACGGAGAGCGGAACTGGGCGTTGCTCCTTCCAAAAAGGCGCGGCTCAACATCCAAACGGATTACGCCTCCGTCTTTGCCCAGGGTGCTCCCTTCCTGCAGCGCTTGGCCTCCGCCAGCCATGTGGAAATCGGCAACAGCTTTGACCCCGCAGGCTCGGTTCAGGTCATCACCGACGCCGCCCGCATCTTCATCCCCATGGCGGAGCTGCTGGATCTGGACAAGGAACGGGCAAGGCTGGAAAAGGAAAAGGCGGCCGCCCAAAACGAAATTGCCTCCATCGAAAAGAAGCTGCAAAACCAAGGCTTTGTGGCAAAAGCCCCCGCCGCCGTGGTGGAGGCGGAGCGGGAAAAGCTGCGCAAAGCTTCCGAACGGCTGGCCAAAATTGAAGAAAGTCTCGCAGAGCTGCCCGGCTGATGCGATACCAAAACAACGGCGGTTTCCCGAAGAGGGAGCCGCCGTTGTTCTTTGAAAACTTGTCTATGAAAATTAATGTAAGCTCTTTCATTTTTAGTATTTTTTTGATATCATAAATGCAGCGCAACTTTGGGATATACTCAATATTGCAGAAACGGGGGTCATATTATGGACAAAACAAAAGCATTGGAGATCCTGCAGAAAGCAGACGCCTCCGCAGAACTTTACGAGGATTCCTGGATGCCGGAGCAAGCTGCCTTTGCCGCCTGGTTTGAGGGGGACGACGTTCTGGCCACCTGGGACGAAAGCCCTCTGGCAAAAGCCCTGACTGGAGGCAAGGATGTTTCCGACGGGATTCGGGTTTATCCCATGAATCATGCCAACCGCCTGGTGGTCAATGAACATCTGGAGTTCACCCGTCCTGTGTCCCTGGCGGCTTATGGCAGAACCTTTGGCCTGGGAGACCGTCTGGGCCTTGCGGGATACGCTCACCTGCAGATTGTAAAAGAGCACGACGTCAAGCCCATCTTGGCTCAGCAGAGCATGCGGGAGCTGACGCTGACCAACCGCACCTGGGACGACGTGCTGGACGCCGCCGTCTGGGCTGTGGTGAAGGCCGGCTGGAGAGGCGGATTCGGCGCCGACGGCGACCATCTGAAAAAGCCGGAGGACATTCAGCACGCCCTTTCCTGCGGCTATTCCATGATTACGTTGGACTGCTCCGAAAACCTCAAAACCCCGCCGGCGGACCCCGCGGAATTGGAGAAGGTTTACAACGCCATCGACGCCGCCAAGCGGGCCGAGTGGGAAGCGGAATACATCGGCAATCCTCTGGCCGAAAAGCTGGGCGCCTCCATCGACAAGGCCGCTCTGATGCGGGCAGCGGTGGCTTTCGGCGACGCCATTCCCTTTATCGTCGATATTTACGAAAACATCATCACCAAAGCGGGGCGCCGCATCGACTTTGAAGTTTCGGTGGACGAAACTCCCTTTGAAACCGAGCCTGCCACCCACTTCTTTGTGGCCAACGAGCTGAAAAAGGCCAAGGTTGTGGCGGACAGCATGGCTCCCCGGTTTGTGGGCGAGTTCCAAAAGGGCATCGACTACATCGGCAACGTCAAGGAGTTCCACGAGTGCTTTAAGGTTCACTGCGCCATCGCCAAGGAGTTCGGTTACCGCATCAGCGTCCACTCGGGCAGCGACAAGTTCTCCATCTATCCCAGCGTGGCCGAGCTGACCGAAGGTAAGTTCCATGTCAAGACCGCCGGCACCAACTGGCTGGAAGCCGTGCGGGTCATCGCCGAGCACGAACCGGAACTGTACCGCAAGATGCACCGCTGCGCTCTGGAAAATCTGGAAAGGGCCAAAGCTCTGTATGTGGTGCACTGCGACGTTTCCAAGATTAAGCCTCTGGACGAAGTGGCGGACAAAGACCTGGGCGACTACCTCAATCACGACGACAGCCGCCAGCTGCTTCACATCACCTACGGCTTTATGCTGGAGCAGGGCCTGCGGGAGCCCATCTACGCCGCGCTGAAAAAGCACCGCAAGGTCTACGACCAATACCTGAAGCGCCACATCGGCAAGCACATTTCCCTGCTGGGCTGCTAATGTTCTGTTGCTAGTTTGAGGTTTTTCTTATAAAAACACCTTCCGGACGATATTGGTTCCGGAAGGTGTTTTTGCTTTATCCTAAGGCTTAAAATGTCTGACGTACCATTCGATGCAGCGGGAAAGGTCCCCTTCAAAATCCCCCTGGGTGCGAAACCCCAATTGCCGGTAGATTTTATCGGCGCACATCCGGTAGCGGCGGTCGTGGCCGGGCCGGTCCTGGACAAACCGGACGAGATGGTGCCCGCAGCCCAGCTGGTCCAATATCCGGCGGATGAGGGCGAGGTTTTCCATTTCTACTTGAGGGGCGATGTTGTAAATTTCCCCCGGCTTTCCCCGTTCCAGCACCGCCTCCACCGCCCGGCAGTGCTCCTGCACCGAAATCCAGCACCGGCGCTGCAAACCGTCCCCGTACACCGGGATTTCTTTGCCCCGCAGCGCCGCGTCGATGGTCATGGGAATCAGCTTTTCCCGATGCTGGCCCTCCCCGAAATTGTTGCTGCAGCGGGTGACGGTGACCGGCAGCCCGTAGGTGCGAAAGTAACTGAGGGCCAACAGGTCGGCCGACGCCTTGGAGGCGGCGTAAGGGCTGGAGGGCGACAGGGGAGCGTCCTCCCTGCAGCCCTGTTCTTCTTCTGAAGATGCGGGTCCGTACACTTCGTCGGTGGAAATTTGATGGAAGGGCACTTCCCTCCGGCGGCACTGTTCCAGCAGAACCCCCACCCCCTCCACGTTGGTGCGGATAAAGAGAAGAGGATTTGCGATGGAGCGGTCCACATGGGATTCCGCCGCAAAGTTGACCACCGCTTCCGGCCCAAAGCGGTCAAAGACTTCTTTCATGGCGGCGCAGTCGCAAATGTCCTCTTGGACAAATAAAAAGTTGGGGTGCTCCATACAGTCTGAGAGCCGCTGCAAATCAGAGGCATAGGTAAGGCTGTCCACACAGCAAACCAGATGCTCCCGGGAGAGCATCCGGCGGATAAAATGGGAGCCGATAAACCCCGCTCCTCCGGTCACCAGTAATTTCACCGCGCCGCCACCTCCTGCTCAGATTGGGATAGCAGCCGGCGGATTTCTTCCGGATTGGTTTGAGAGGAATCCAGGCGCAAAATCTCCCGGCCGTCGGCGGTGAGAAAGGCAGGCGACGTGGAAAGGCGCAGGGCTTCTTCAATATCGTGGGTGACAAAGAGCACCGAGCAGCGGTGAACGGCGCAAAGGTTGAGCAAAAGCTCCTGCATGGTGCGGCGGAGCATGGAGTCCAGCGCCCCGAAGGGCTCGTCCAGCAGCAGCAGTTCCGGCCGCAGGGCAAAGGCTCTGGCCAGCGCCGCCCGCTGTTTCATCCCCCCCGAAAGTTGGGCGGGCCACAAATCCCCGCAACCGGAAAGGCCGGTCTGCTCCAGCCAGTAGTCGGCCCGTTCCTGTACTTCCGCCTTAGTCAAATGAGGGTAAACTGTGCGCAGGGCAAAGCGGATGTTGGAGCCCACCCGCCTCCAGGGAAACAGCTGGTCCAAGGTTTGAACCACCACAAAGCGGTTGGGGGAAGGCCCCGTAATGGGAGCGCCGTTCCACAACGCCCTGCCCCCATCGGGGAAATCGTATCCGGCGGCGATGCGCAACAGAGTGGTCTTTCCGCTGCCGGAGCGGCCCAGCAAGGTGACCAGTTCCCCTTCCCCTACTGTCAGGCTCACCCCTTGCAGCACCCGGCGCACCCCTTCCTCGGTCGTAAAGCTCTTATGGATTTGTTCCAGCACCAGTCCCCGCACCGTAACCCTCCATGATTCTCAGCATTTACCGTTTATTTGGCAGCCGACATTCCCCAGCGAATGACCGTCCTGCGCTCCACCAACAAAAGAAACTCCTCCACCAGCATTCCGATGACCGCCACCACCAAAATGCCGGCAAACAGCCCGGGGGTGTCCATCATCACCCGGTTTTGAAACAAAAACCAGCCGATCCCTCCTGACGAAGCAACGGCGCCGAAAATCATCTCGGCGCTGATGAGGGCGCGCCATGCTCTGGCCCACCCGATTTTCAGCCCCGCCAGAAAAGAGGAAAGGGACGACGGCAGGTAGACGTGGCAGAGCATCCAGAAAGGGGAAGAACAAAGGCTTTTGCCGCACTCCACGTAGACGGGGGGAGTGGATTTCAGCCCCGCGGTGAGGTTGAGGAGCATGGGCCACAGGGTGGAGTGGACGATGATGGCAACCACCGCCCGGTACCCCACCCCAAACCAGACGATAATCAAGGGCAGCAGGGCGATGGCCGGCAGCGGATGGGCTAAGGCGCAAAGGGTGTCGGCCAAACTGGCAAACACCCGGCTGTAGAGGGAAAGGAGCGCCACCGCCAAGCTGATGGCCACCGCAAGGGCTGTCCCCCGCAGGATGATGGCTAGGGAAAATCCAATTTGAGCCGCCAAATCCCCGTCAAGCAGCTGGCGGATGAACGCTTTCCACACCTGCCAGGGGGCCGGCAGCAGCAAGGGGGAAATTCGCTTGCTCCACACCACTCCCTGCCAGATAAGCAAAAGCAGGCAAATCCAACCAAGGCGCTGCGCCGGCCGGTATCGGAACAGTTTCTTCATGAAACAGCCTCCGGGAATAACAGGGTGTCCAGGGGGTGCTCCTGCCTAAGGTACCCTTCCTCCAGCATAAAGGCGCTGAAAGCTTCCACCCCTTGGATTTCGGTGGTGTAGGCGGCGCCGGGAACAGTCATTTCCAACAGCAGAGCATCCGGTTCCATGCCGTAAACGGGAGCCAAAAGCTCCGCCGTCTCCCGGGGGTGCTCCCCAATCCAGTCAATGGCCTTTTTTAAAGCTTTGAGAAAGGCCCGATACACTTCCGGCTGCTCCCGGTACAGCGACTCCCCCGCCACCGCCACAATGCCGGTAAAGGACTGGCCCATGGCTTCCTCGCCGTCCAAAATCAGGGTCATTCCCGCCTGCTGCTCCTGCTGCAAATAGGGGGAGGTGGTAAAGTGAAGGGACACTTCTCCCCCCGAAAGGAGCGCGTTCACGCCGTCGGGGTGGGAAAGGGTCACCAGTTGGTTGTCAAAGCGGCGGGCATCCCCCAGCTCCCTGCGGGCGGCCATGGCCAGCAAAATGTGCTGAATGCTCCCCGGCTGCGGCAGGGCAATCCGCATTTCCGACGTAATGTCCTCTAGGGAATTCACACCGGGCTCCCGGGTGGTCAATCCCATGGGAACCCGGGAAACGCCGGAGCAAATCCGCCACTCCATGCCGGCATCCCGCCCGATGAGAAAGGGAGGGATGGCCATACAGGCGATGTGGGCTTTGCCTGCCAGCATGGCTTCCCGAATGGCGGCGGTATTGGCAAGCTTCACCCACTCCACGTTGACGGAGGAAGGCAGCTCCTCTTTGAGCAAATCCAGCTCCCGCATCACCGCAATGGGAGCATAGGCGGTGCCGTACTGCTCCGCAATGGTGATGGTCTGGGGCTTCTTTTGGGCGCAGCCTGCCAGCGCAAGCAGCAGGCAGCCCAGCACAATTCCCTTTCGCATACAACACATCCTATTCTTCAAAAGGCAGGAGCATGTTGTTTCCTGCTTCATCCAACACCTGAAAGACCCGGTAAAATTCTTTGAGATAACGCCCCATCTGCTCTTCGTTCTCGGCGGTGAGCACTATATGCCCCAGGCGAGCCCCCGCATGTTCAAAGGCGGGCAACACCTGCCCCTGCCGGGAATTATACCCGGCATCCTGGACAAAGGGAAGAGCCTTTGTCTCTTCCAGTGGCGTTATATAGGCCAGTTTACCCTGCCGGGCAAAGGGCATCAGCACTCGAAAACTCCCGCACCCTTTTTCTATTTTGGGAGGCGGCACTTCTCTGCCCAGGGCGCCGTCCATCACCGCGCCCAAAATGTCGAAACCGGTGGCGGACGGAATGGTGACGTCCTCAAAAGCGCCGCCGATGCGGCAGGCCAGCTCGTTGACCACCACCCCCTCCTCCCCGAACAGGTACTGGATATAAAGGGGTCCCTTGAGAATTCCAAAGGCATCGGTAATTTGCTGGGTGAGGGTGCTAAGAAGTCCCTCCTGCCCCTGAGCGTAACGGGATGGGTATCGGTGGGCGGCGCAGACTCCAATGTGTTTGGGATGGGGAAAGGTGATCCGGTCGGTGATGGTGAGCACGGTGGCTATTCCCCCGTCCACCCAGGCGCTGACTGTCACCTCTTTGGATGGGTAATACCGCTCCCACAAAATCTTTTTGCAGCGGGAATAGGCAGCCGTCCGGGAATAAAGGCAAACCGCTTCCTCCGGGCTGCTGACCCGAAAAACGCCTTTTTGCCCCTGGCTGTCCAGCGGCTTTATCACCAAATCCCCGGGGTAGGGCCAATGGGTCAAACCCTCCTCCCCCACCAGACGGTATGGGTTGGTGGGGATGCCGTGGTCGGTGAGGATTTGTTTCATCAGCGCCTTGTTGGTGACTGCCAACGCCTGCTCTTTGGAAAGGTAGGAAGGCAGCCCCAGGCGCTGTGCGATGTAGGCGGCGGTAAAGACCGGCTGGTCGGTGCCGAGAGTCATCACCCCGTCCAGATGCAGCAACGCGGCCTGACGGGCGCATTCCCGCCAGTCAAAAGTGCTGATGGGCAGGTGTAAATCCGCAACGGCTGCCGCCGGCGGGTTTTGGAGATAATCAAACAGTACTGTTTCCAGCCCCAAACCTTTTGCCCGGCGAAAGGCGGCTATCTGGCAGTTGGAGCCTCCCAAAATCAGCAGCCTAGCCATAATGAATCAACTCCCCTGCCGGCGCGGGAGCCTCCCTGCGAATTTTCCCACGGCCCAAGACATAATACCGGACGATGTTGAGGTACAAAGCCGCCAGCCGAGACAGGCGATAGCCGGACTTCCCCCCGCTCCGCCGCTGGTGGGGATAGGGAAGATTGGCCGCCCGCACCGGATGCCGAAACACCGATGCCGAAAAATAAAAAAATTCCGGCCTTTCCGGCACAATGCGCTGCACCAGCTCCGCCCGCATCACCCGAAAGGAACTGACCTTTACACCCCTGGAGTAAGGGAAAAACAGGTAAAACAAAAGGTCCCGCAGAACGCTTCCCCCCTGCCGGACCAACCGGCGCCCCTGGGAAACGGGCAACCCGTAAACGATATCCAAATTCTTCTCCTGTAACAACTGCAGCATGGGAAGCAAATATTCCGGGGGATGCTGGCCATCGTCGTCCAGATTGGCAAGGTAGCGGCCCTTTGCCACCAACATGCCGCAAAGGGTGGCCTCCTGCTGGCCATGATTTTGCCGCAGGGCAAGAACCGTCACCCGGGAATCCCCTTTGGCCATCTCCCTGAGCAAGGCAAGGCTTTGGTCGGTGGAGGCGTCGTCCACAAAAATCAGCTCAAAGCTGAAATGTTGCAGCGCAGCGCAGAGTTCCCGGTACAGTTTTTCCAAGGTGGCGGCTCCGTTGTAAACCGGCACCACCACCGAAAGGTCGGGCGGGGTCATGCTATCACCTTTTCTATGGTCTCGCAAATCAGGGCAACCTGGGAAGGCACCATGGTGTAGTAAAGGGGCAGCCGCAGCAGGGTTTCCCCCGTCCGCTCGCTGACCGGAAAATCTCCATACTGATAGCCAAGCCGCCGGCCCATGCTGCCAAGGTGCAACGGCACGTAGTGGGTGGCGCAGAAAATGTTGCGGTTGGCCAAAGCGTTTCGAATCATCTGGCGCTGCTCCGGCGAGCGGCAGCGTATGTAGTAGATATGTCCATTTCCTCTGGCATACTGGGGAATCTCCATGGGATAAAGGCACTCCCGGGCAAAACAGGTGGCAAGGCCTTGCTGATAGGCTTCACAAAGCTCCAGCCTTTTGCGGGTCACATCCTCCAAATCCTCCAACTGCGCCAGCAGCATGGCCGCGTTCAAATCGGACATCAAATGGCTGGTGCCCATACATTCCCAGGAATAGAACGCCTTTTCCCCCGCCATAAATTGATGCCGGTTGGTGCCTTTTTCCCGAAACATCTGAATTTTCTGAAACACCTCGGGGTTACCTCGCTGAAGATAAGCGCCCCCTTCGCCGCACTGAATGTTCTTGGTGGCGTGAAAGCTGTAACATGCCCGGTCCCCCACAGCGCCTAAGGGGACGTTTTCAAAATAAGCCCCCACTCCTTGGGCGGCATCCTCCACCAACAAAAAACCGTAAACTTGTTGCAGTCCCCAAAAAGCCCGCATATCGCAGGAAACGCCCGCGTAGTGGGTCAGGCAGACGGCTCGGGTGCGGGGGGTAATCAAGGCTTCCGCCGCATAAGGGGAAAGGTTCTGGGTACCGGGGTCGATGTCGCACAGCACCGGCTTTCCTCCGGCCCGCAGCACGGCGTTGGCGGCGGAAGGAAAGTTGTAGGCGGGAATAATCACCTCGTCCCCCGGCTTTAAATCCCAAAAAGCCAGCTCCAACGCATGGCTGGCGGAGGGCGTGAGGAGTCCTTGGGAAATTCCCGTCAATTCCCCCAACTTATGGCATACCAATTGAGAGTAGTGTCCATCTCCCTGAAGCATTCCCCTTGCCAGAGCGTCGTTGACGTATGCCTGCTGACGGGGGGAACAATAGGGAATATAAAACGGAATCACCAAAAAACCTCCCTATTGTGAGTTTCTTTTGACTTCTTTAATCATTGTATTGCGGTATGATTATTGGTATAATCTGGTAAAGCAGAATTGTATGCATTTAATTCATGGTATTTCTGTATGAATTTCGGTATACAGCATGCTTATTGGGTTGCGGGAACCGAATGGAGTCGCAAAATAACGGAGGACTGCGATATGATTGAACTGGATTGTTTGGGCGATATGTGTCCCATACCCGCCATGCGGCTGCAAAAGGCGTTGGAGGAAGATAAAACTGGCCAGCCCATCCTGCTGATTACCGACCATTCCTGCGTGATGGCGTCCATCCAGGCCATCTGCAAAAAGCAGAAACTTCAGTGCGCCAGCAAGGAAGTCATCAACGGGGTTTGGGAAATCACCATCTCTCCCAAACCAAAAAATTAGCAAAAAGTTTCCGCCACAATTTTGGAAAAGTAAACGCAGATGCGGTACAGCATGTCGGATTTGTTTTCCTGTCGTTTATAGATGCTGTAAACATCGTAGCTCATGTTAAAGTCGGAGACGTCTATCTGCTTGAGCTGTTTTTGGTACAGCTCTTTTTTTATAGACATGTATGGGAGAAACGCAATACCGTGGCCCCGCAGCACCGAGGATTTCACCGATTCCGCCGAATCCAGATGGAACAGCACCTTGTATTGGTCCAGGGACTGATGGTGGGTTTCCAGGTACTTTTCCAGCTGTTTGCGCAGGCTGGAGGCGGAGGACAACATGATGAGAGGATAGTTTTTCAGCCCTTCCATGTCCAGATTTGGCTTGGTGGGAAACTGAGGACTTGACACCACCACCAGGCGGTCGGAATACACTCGCTTCGCCACCAACTCGCTGGAGTTGGGAGGGCCGTTGATAAACCCAATATCGCTTTCCCCCTGCAGCACCCTTCGCTCCACTTCCACCGAGGGAGCGCTGTCCAAACTGAAGGTGTGATAGGGGAACTTTTCCTTCACTTTATAAATCGTGCAGGGCAGGCCGTAAATGCCCACAACGGGAGTGGCCGCAATCCGCACCACGCCGTTGCTTTGCCGCAGATTGTTCAGGTCGTCCATCAAATGATCATACAGGCGGACAATGTTGCCGGCATACTTTTCCACAATTTGTCCGGCGGGCGTTAAATCCACGCCCCGGTTGCTGCGCTCGAACAGCTTAAAGCCCAGCTCCTGCTCCAACCGCTGGATTTGCTGGCTGAGGGCGGGCTGGGAAATGTGGGACGCGCGAGCTGCTTTGGTAATACTGCCAAGGGAAGCGGCGAGATAGAACAACCGTATATGCTCGATTTGCATAAGCTTTCTTCTCCATCATCCGTTAAGCTGCTTTACGCCTACGCCTATTCCGCTAACAGCTTAGCACAAAACCACTACCCTTTCAACGACTGCTCCACCACAAAAAATGTAAAAAAATGCCGTAATTTGGAATAAATCTGGAAATTTGGCGTATTTTTAACGTTCTTTTCGCCATAAGCTCCGCTTATATATGATAATAAGATTGCATACTCCAGGGGAAAGGGCCCTGTGTTATAATGGCGTGTGATAGATTTTTAACAAAATAGATACCGTCTGTTAGAACATCTTTTAAGTCGCTTTAAGGAGGTGAGAAGACATGTCCGAAACCAGTCAAGTATCGTCTGCAAGCTCCATTCGCCGCTCGTCGGCCTCATCCCGGCGCAAGCCGAAAAAGAATCAGATTCCGATTGGAATCCTGGTGGTACTGTTTATGGTGGTGGTGGGAGTGGTGCAGGCACAAAGGGATCCTATGTTGGGATTTTACTGGATGATGGGCGGCATTTTTGGATTTATCCTGCAAAAATCCCGATTCTGCTTTACGGCATCCATGCGGGACCCCTGCATTACCGGCAGCACTTCGGTAACCCGCGCGGTTCTCACGGCCTTTGCCATCACCACCCTTATGTTCACCGCCATCAAGTACGGCTACCATTCCATGGGGTTGCCCATACCGGGTATGAGCTATGTGACCCCCATCAGCTTTGCCACCGCCGTAGGAGGCATTTTGTTCGGCATTGGCATGGTCATTGCAGGCGGCTGCGCGTCCGGCACCCTGATGCGGGTTGGCGAAGGGTTTATCATGCAAATGCTTTCCCTGTTCTTTTTTGTCATCGGCTCCCTGGTGGGCGCCGCCCACTTTGGATGGTGGAAGGAAAAGTTCATTGTCCACGGCCCTTCCGTCTTTCTGCCCGACGTGTTTGGATGGGTGGGCGCCGTTGTGGTGCAGCTTTTCATCATCGCCTGCCTCTACAAGGCGGCGATGCTCTGGGAAGAAAAGAAAATGGGCGGCAACCAAGAATAGCCGCACCAATTACAACAAATGGAGGATGAAACCATGGCTGAATTCACACTGGACTGCTTGGGAGAGGCTTGCCCTGTTCCCCTGATGAAGACCGAAAAGAAAATGGCCGAACTGTCCGTAGGCGATGTTCTGATTGTCAGCATCGACCACAGCTGCGCCATGAAGAACATTCCCGAATGGGCCCGCAAGCAGGGCTACAACGTGGAAATTGAGGAAGTGGACGACGGAGAGTGGGAAGTTGTCATCGAAAAGACCAAATAAAACACTTTCCATCCATGGGATGGGAAAGGCAGGTGTATGCGCGCAGTGAAGGAATTCTTTGATAAGCTGGCCAAAAACGAAACCTATGTAAAAATCTTCAAGACTCCCTTTACATACCTCACTGGAGCCATACTGCTCTCCATTTTCCAAGTTGTCACCTTCGGCGTCACCGGCGAGCCCTGGGGTGTTTCCGGCACCTTTGCCAACTGGGGCGCCTGGCTCTACCGGCTGGTGGGAGGAAACGTGGACCGCTGGTACTACTTCAGCAGCGCCGGAGCCCAGGCCGTGCTGGACAGAGGCTTTTTCAACGACCCCGGCACCATGCGTAATCTGGGCATCATCTTCGGCGCCCTGGCCGCCACTCTGCTGGCATCCCAGTTTAAAATCAAGAAGATCAAGTCCAAGAAACAGGTGGTGGCGGCTATTCTGGGCGGCTTTATCATGGGCTACGGCGCCCGCCTTGCCTACGGCTGCAACATCGGCGCTCTGTACAGCGCCATCGCCTCGCTTTCCCTGTCGGGCTGGGTGTTTGCGCTCTTCCTCTTTATCGGCGCGTTTTTCGGCAGCAAGCTGCTGAGTAAATTCTTTATGTAGGCGGTTGCGTGATGACTAGAGAAAAAAAGATTGAGCAGTACGACGTTGTAATCATCGGTGGCGGCGCCGCCGGTCTGACCGCCGGGATTTACTGCGGCAGGGCCCGGCTCAAAACCCTGCTGATTGAAAAATCCCTGGTGGGCGGCCTTGCCACCTACACCAACGAAATTGAAAACTACCCCGGTTTCCCCGAAGGGGTGGGCGGCACCGAGCTGATGAACCTGTTCCACAAACAGGCCAAGCGCTTTGGGGTCGACTTTAAGCTCACCGACGTCAAAGGGGTAAAGCTGGAGGGAGAAACCAAGGTGGTGGAAACCTTCCGCACCGACTACCACTGCAAGGTGGTGATTGTGGCGTCGGGAGGCAAACCCCGTCTGACCGGGGCCAAAGGCGAGGAGGCGTTCCTCTACGACAAGGGCATTTCCTTCTGCGCCACCTGCGACGCTGCGGCCAACACCGGCAAAACGGTGATGGTGGTGGGCAGCGGCGACGCCGCCATCGAAGAGGGCATCTTCCTCACCAAGTTTGCCAAAAAGGTCATCGTTTCGGTGATGCACGACACCGGCATTATGGACTGTAACGAAATTGCCAAAAACCAAGCCCTTTCCAACCCTAAAATGGAGTTTATCTGGAACACCATGGTGGAGGAGTTTAAGGGCGAAGAGAGACTTCGCAGCGTTGCCCTGCGGAACGTGAAAACCGGCGAAATCATCGACGTTCCGGTGGATTCCTGCTTTTTGTTCATCGGCTACCTGCCCAACACCGAAATTTTCAAGGGACAGCTGAACATGAACCGGGCGGGGTATCTGCTGGTCAACGAGCGGATGGAAACCAACATTCCCGGCGTCTTTGCAGCGGGAGATGTCTGCGACAAGTTTCTCAAGCAGGTGTCCACCGCAGTGGGAGACGGCGCCATCGCCGGGTATTCCGCCGAGAAGTACATTGCCGAAAGCGAAATTGTGGAGCATCAGATTCTCTGCGGCGGCAAACCCAAGGTGGTGTATATCTGGAACGCCGTGCAGCCGGAATCCCGGGAACTGCTCCCCCTCTTTGAACAGCTGGAGCAGGAGCACGGCCACCGCCTGGACGTTGTGCGGGTCGACGTGTACAAATCCCAGGGCATTGCCCGCCGGCTGGAAGTGGAAGCCGCTCCCTGCTCCGTTATCGTCAGGGACAAAACGGTGGAGCGGCGCATTTTCGGAGGCGACATCACCAAAGAGGCTATTCTCAAGGCACTGGAATAACAAATACCCGCCCCCTTCCGGGGGCGGGAAAATCCAAGGCTTACGAGGTTTCTTCCGCAGGGCGGTATCGGTAGATGCGCACCACAAAATCCCGCCCGCCGTTCTGGAATCGAACCACCCGAACGCCGTAGAGGTTGTCGGTAAACTCATGGAGCAGCTGACAGCGGGTCAGCACCTTGTCCAGCTCCTTTAAGTAGCTGAGGTTGCCGTAAATGCCGTTCCAAACAGGGCGCATGCTGTAAAGGTAATGCAGCTCGTCGGAGATAATCAGGTACTTGACATCGTTCTTCTCCAGGTATTCCTCCAAGGTCATCCCCGCGTCCTTAAGATAGGCGAGGTTCCGGTAGTCCAGCAGGGCACCGTTTTCAAAATAATACTCGCTGTTTAAATTTCCGACGGTTTTGGCGTCGGGGGGAACCACCTTCGCGATTTCCTCCAGGTAGCGGTCATATCTTCCTCGCTGTTGGGTGAGTATGGGATAAAGCTGCCACCCGGTGGAGCAGGCCACCACCGCTATCAGGGCGGCCATTCCCAAAGCGGTAAGCTTCCCTTTCAGGTTGTTCAGCAGCCATACCGCCCCCAGGTAACCGAAAGGGAATAAAAATACCACATAGGGCTGGTTGTAACGCCCCACCAGCATCATTCCCGTCCAGATGCCGCCACAAGCGGCCAGGGGGTAAAGGAGCGGCGTTCTTCCCCTGCTTGCCATCACCACCACCAAACTGATGAGAAGCACCGCCAAAAATAACATCAGCTGAAAGCGGATATCCGGCGTGTAGTAGGTGCCGCTGACCTGATAAAACAGCCGCTGAAAGTAAGGCCCCGTTTCCAGCACTTTGCTGGTAAGGGACGAATCCACCGAAAATTCCGAGCCATAGGCCGCGTAGTGGGTGAAAAAATCCGGGTCGAACCGCAGGCTGAGCAGCACAAACCCCAGAGCCAACGTTCCGGTCACCCCGGTGTAGACGCCAAACTCCCGCCACCTAAGCTTCTTTTCCTGCCACCATCTGGCGCACAGAACCCCTCCCCCCAAGGTTGCCACCAAAAAGCTGTTGGGGTGAAGGCCCACCGAAAGACCGGTGAGCAGAGCGGCCCACAAACACCGGCGTTTGCCGCCGGAAAGCAGCAGCCCATACACCCCCAGCATACAAAGCAGAATCAAAATTTCCTGCCGGGCAAAGTGGGACGCGTAGAGAAACTGAATATCCAGCGAAAGCAATACCCCGCAAAGCCCTGACAGCACCCGGTTTCCGGTCAGCCGCAGGGTAAGGCGGTAAAACAGCCACAGGCAAGCTACCCCACCCAGCAGAGAAAGCAGCCGGAAGGAAAAGACCGAGTATCCAAACAGCTTTAAAAAGACCATCTGCAGCAGATGAAACAGAGATTTGATGGCGTGGGGGTAACGAGGTTTTAAGTCAAAAAAGGCCTCGGTCACCCCAAGGCTTCCCCGTTCCATCATGTTGCGGGTCAGCCCCGAAAGCCACGCTTCGTCGGAGTGGACAAAGGGAAAGTCGCAGAGAAAGGCAAGATTTGCCGCAAAATAGAGCAGCAGATACCCCAAATACCATTTGTCCTCTCTTTTCACAGGTCTCCCCCTAACCTTGAAAACAACCGGCCAGCGCCGGATTTCATATTCCCATCATATCATAAACACAGTCTATCATACCATCTTTTGTTCCCCGGTGGATATTGCATATTGGAATGCTGCAAAAGAACGCAGCCATACAAACAACTAGGAGGTTGCAGCCATGAAGCGAATGTTCAGTGTGGTTCTGGCGGCTCTGTGCGTCGCTGCTTTGTGTTCCGGGTGCGGGAACGTCAGCTATGCCGAGTCGGATCAAATCATCATCTCCGCCGACGAGCTGGCAAACTACATAGGCAAGGAAAACACGGTGATAGTGGATATGCAGACGGAAGAGGATTACCTCAAAAGCCATATTCCCGGCGCGGTCAACATCCAGCTCAAAGACATTACCGTCAGCCTGCCGGTGGATAATATGCTGGCACCCAAAGGCAAAATCGCCAAGGTGCTGGGGGGCGCCGGCATTGACAACAACACCACCGTGGTCATTTACGATGAGGGCAAAAGCCTCAATTCCGCCCGGCTGTGGTGGAGCATGCTGGTTTATGGTCACGACAACATCAAGGTGGTCAGCGGCGGCCTGCCCGCCATCCAGGCCGAAGGGCTGGAGATGACCGACCAGGTACCTCAAATTACCCCCAAGGAGTTTGTGGTCAACGACCGCCGGGACCAATACCTGGTGGAAATGAAAGACGTGCTGGCCCTTTTGGATAACCCCGACCCCAACGTGATTCTGGTGGACACCCGCTCCGACGAAGAATACATGGAGCAGGGCAAAATTCCGGGAGCGGTGATGTACAACTACACCCGCAACTTCTACAAGGACGGCACCTATCTGGACACCCAGGCAACCCGCATCAACTACCTGGAAAGCGGCATCCGCCCCGAAAACGAAATTATCCTGTACTGCCGCACCTCCATGCGGGCGGCCACCACCTTCCTGCGGCTGTACGACGCCGGCTACCGCAACTTAAAGCTCTATGACGGCGCTTTCCTGGAGTGGTCGGCCAGCGGGCAAAATCCTGTGGAAATGCCGGACGGCGCGCCCGTCGCCACCGGCAACCGCAACAACTCATAAGCAGCATCTCCCAACATGGGAACAGGATTTTCAGCCGTAGAATAGAACAGAACATTTCACCCCTTCCCCGGCTGAAAATCCACTTTTTTACCGGAATTTGTCAACATTATGACAAATTTGTCAGCAAGCGCTTTGGTGCTTGAAATAGAAATTGACTAACAGGAGGAAACCCTTATGAAGAAAGCGATATTACTGCTGTTGGCGGTTGCTTTGATGGCTGGGCTTTGGACCGGCTGCGCCAGCCAAAGCTCCGCTCCTTCGTCACAGCCTGCTCCCGATTCCAAATCTGCGGCCACCGCCTCCAGCGAGCCGGCCTCCAGCGCTGCCGAATCCCAAGCTCCCGCCCAATCCGAACCCGCCGCCGAAGCCGATCCGGTTTACCAACTGGCCTACGATTACTTTAAAAATTTCCCCTCCGACCGCAACGTCATTTCCAGCGCCGATTTGTTCGCCCTGATGGACAAAGGGGAGGACATCTTCATCCTGGATATCCGCCGCCCCGACGACTACAAAACCTCCCACCTGAAGGGCGCGGTCAACCTTTCCTTCTTCAACACCGAAATTTCCGATAACCTGGACAAAATTCCCGACGACAAACCGGTGATGGTGTACTGCTACACCGGCCAGACCGCATCCCAGGTGACGGCGCTGTTAAACGTAGCCGGCAAGATGGCCAAAAACGTGCAGTCCGGCTTTAACAACGGCATCAGCGCCACCAAGGGTTATGAAAAGTACCTGGAAACCGAAGTCAATCCCCTGCCCGACGGCGACTATCCCGTCGACCCGGCCGTACAGAAGGCCCTGTCCGATTACTTCACCGAAAAGCAGGCCCAGGACGGCACCGCCTTCGCCAACTTTAACCTCAAACCCGAAGACGTCAAGCAAATCATCGACGACCAGAACGACGACTACTACATCCTGTCCATCCGCTCCGCCGAGGACTACGCCAAGGGACATATCCCCACCGCCGCCCACATCCCCTACGGCCTCGGCATGCAGGAAGAGCTGGTAAAGCTGCCCAAAGATAAGAAAATAGTGGTGTACTGCTACTCCGGCCAGACTTCCTCCCAAACCACCGCCATTTTGCGGCTGCTGGGATACGACGCCTACTCCATGTCCGGCGGTATGGGCAACGCCGAAAAGGGAACCGGCTGGCTGGGCGCCGGATACGAAACCGTCACCGATTAAGAGCAATCCCCTACACAGCTAAACAGATGCCGGGCTATGCCAAATCGGCACAGCCCGGTTGTTTTTTATCGTTTCACCTGTAAAGGCTTTTTGCTTTGCAACCCGAAACACCCTAAAGGAGTTTCTTGACGGTACAAAAGGTTATCGCACTTCGCTGTAGCTACCCAGAAAGACAAACAGCTGCTCCCGGGTGGAACACTCGCCCAGCAGGTGGATGACATCCTCCGACCAGACGGATGCCTCCAAATCAAAATAAAAGAGGAACTCAAAGTCCCTTCCCGGAATGGGGCGGCTTTCCAGCTTGGTCAAATTAAGTCCCAGCGCCGCGAATTTGGCAATCATGTTGTAGAGAGCCCCCGGGGTGTGCTCCACCGTCAGCATCAGGCTGATTTTATCCGCCCCCGGATAGATGACCAAATCCTTGGCGATGCAGATAAAGCGGGTGTAGTTGTTGTCGCTGTTCTGCACACGGTCGCACAGCACCTCCAACCCGTACAGCCAGGCACAGTTGCGGGAAGAAAGGGCGGCGATGTCCCGGCGGTCCGATTCGGCCACCATTTTGGCGGCCACGGCGGTGTTTTCGCAGGGAATCACTTTAATTTCGGGGTGCTGCGCCAGGAAATCCCGGCACTGTCCCAACGCCTGTTCGTGGGAGTAAATCTCCCGAATGTCGGAAAGCTTGACCCCCGGTTTTGCCAGAAGATTGTGGTCGATGTGGAGGCGGATGCTGCGCACGATGTGGAAGCGATAGCGGTACATCAAATCGTACACCCGATTGACCGAGCCGTTGGAACTGTTTTCGATGGGCAGAATGCCGAAATCGCAAACACCCTGCTCCACCGCCTGAAAGACTCCCTCAAAATCCGGGTAGTAGACGATGTCGGGCATGCCGAACAGCTTGTCACAGGCAATTTGGGAATAGGAGCCCTCAATCCCCTGGCAGGCCACGGTGCCCCGGCGGGGAAAGGGCTGGTTGGCGGCGATGGCTTTGCGAATCTTACGGGAAAGTTCCGTCTCTTTGTGATAAAAGCTTCTCTGGTAAGCTTTACTTAAATTCAGCATTACTTCGTACAACATGCGGGTGTACATATCCAGCTCCGGCCCCGCCTGCCTGCCCACTTTGGCCAGAATTTCCCGCTCCCGGGCTCGGTCCAAAATCATCCGCCCGGTTTCCTTTTTGTACTCCGCTATCTGGGCGCAAAGCCTCATCCGCCGGCAAAAGAGGTCGGTAAGTTGGGTATCCACCTTATCGATTTCTTTTCGCAGTTCTTGTAAATCCATGGACTGTTCTCCTTTCCGATGACAGGATACGCACCTTGCGCCGTTTTATCATAGAAACCGTCACCAGCAAATTTTCGCGGGATAAACCCCTTGAAAAAAGTCCCATGGCGTTTGCCATGGGACTTTTCATGCAGCGTGTTGATACGAAGCATCTATCTCCCGTCAGCCAAACGCAACCAAGCCTTACCCTGCCAAAAGCCGGTAAAGCCAAAAAAGAAGAAAAAGCTGACCAGAGAAACAGCCGTTATCATATGGCACCTCAAAATACATTTGTTTGCAGGAATTCAGATTGTGTCACATTGTAACACAGTCCCGCCGTTCTGTAAAGGGTTTTCTCCATATTTATGGGGTTTGTTTCCAAATGGTGCAACGAAAAAAGGACTGCCGTCTCCAGCAGTCCTTATATAATTACTCGGTGCGGATGGCCTCCAAGGCGCTGACCTGAACCGCCCGGTGAGCCGGGTACACACCCGACACCAATCCCACCAGGGTGGCGAAGGCAATTCCCGTTACGGCCAGCCAGGGGGGAATGATGCTCATTTGAGTAGTATATCCCTCCATCATGGCGCCGCCGCCCTGCATCGTGCTGCCCACCAGGTTGAGAATATAGGAGCCGACGAAGGAGATGGCATCTCCAACCACTCCCCCGATAAAGCCAATCAGCCCCGCCTCGATGAGGAAGATGGCCCGGATGTGGAACAGCTCGCAGCCCAGCACCTTCATGATGCCGATTTCCTTGGTGCGCTCGATAACGGCGGTGTACATGGTGTTCATGATGGAAACGGCCGACGCAATCATCACCACGCCGCCGATAAAGCCCAAAATCAGCTGAATCTGGCGGGCGTTTTCCTGCATGTTCTGGCGCTCCTGCTCCATGGAGTAGGTGTTGACAAAGCCCAGGGCATGAATGGCTTCCTCCACCTCCGCCACGTGGTCCATGCTGACGCATTTGACCTTGGCGGTCTCATACCCCTTGTTAGCGGTTTTATCCTTTTTGATGTTGTTAGCCTTTTCGTACTCCTGCTGGATGCGCTTTAGGTCCTCAATGTCCATGACGGCGCCGTAAACCGTCTCGTAGCCCCGGCGGTAATCCCCTTTGAAGATGCCCACCACTTCTAACTGGAAGGTGACAGGCTTTCCGTTTTCCCTGGCGGGGCTGAGCTGATAGGTCAGTTCGGTTTCCAGCGGGTCGAAGAAGGGGTCGGGCAGTTCCTCTCCCTCTCCCACCGACCAGTAATCCACCATGTTGTTGGGCCAACGCTTTTTGGTGTCCTCAAAGTCGTAGGCGGTGCGGTCGCCAAACATCACCCGAATTTTTTTGCTTCCCACATCGTCGGGGGTGAGCATTCTGCCCTTGGATGTGGTGTATCCCAGCTTGTCGAGGGCTTCGGCGCTCATGCCCACCACATTCCAGGCGTACCATTGATAGCGGTTTTTCCGCCCGGCAAACATTTTGACTTCACCCTGTATCTGCATCTGCATGATGGGGGTAACAACCTCCACCCCCGGAATGGCCCGGATGGAGTCGATGGCCGTATCGTCCAGGGGCGTTTCGGTGTTGCCGTAGTTGTTCACCTCAATGAGGGTCAAATCCCCCCATTGCTCCAGCATCTTCTGGTTGTTGACGCTGATGGCGATGCCTAGGGAGATGGGCAGCACGATAAAGCAGGTGCCCACCACCACGCCGATGACGGTGAGAATGGTGCGCAGCTTGCGTCGGGTCAGGTTGCGCAGGCAGGTTCCCAGCAGATCAGAAATCTTCATCCATGTCCTCTCTTCCCTTAGCCATCACACGTTTGGCAAGATACAGGGCAATCGGCACGGCAATGGCCAGTCCTCCCACAACGAACAGCAGGTACTTCCACCAGGGGGTGGAAGGCTCCTGAGGCTCCATCATCCCCGGGTCGTCCATGCCGGGGTCGATGGGTCCGGGGAACCAGGGCTCTTCCACAAAGGCCGAAAAGGTGAGGGGAATTTCCTTTTCCTCCCCGTTTTCATCCTCGTATTGAATGACGATGGTGCCCTGATATTCTCCCACCGTTTGGGGAATAATGGTAAAGTCCAAACTGCCGTTGGCGCCGGCCTCCAAATTGCCAAAGTGCTCGGTCTGTCCCTGATTGCCCTCGCTGTCCAGCAGATAGCCGGAAACGTTGTAGGTGGTGGATTTGCCCCGGTTGACGAAGGACACCGTAACGTACCCTTCCTCCCCCAGCTGCATGTACTGGGAATAATCGGTGATGGGGTCCACGGTAAACCGGTCGATTTGGGTGATGGGAACGTAGATAATGGTGTTGGTGGTGCCAGATTCCCGCTTTTTGTCCACCAGGTACTCGTATTTAAAGTCCACGCTGACCGCCTGGCTTCCCACCGTGGCCGACGCCTTGACCAAAATATCCACGCTCTGGGAAAGGGTTCCCCCCGCCGGCAGAGAGTCGTAGTAGTAAGTGTTGGTGGCGGAGGCTATGGACAGATAGCTCTGCTGCTGCTCGGTGGAAACCGGGTTGACCACCATCATGATGTTTTCCAGCGGCAGGGTGCTGCTGGTGTTGGAAAACTGCATGGAAAGGGTAAAGGTGCTTCCCGCTTCAATTTGCTCGGACCCCAAATCATACTGGCTGATGATGATGTAGGGAGTGGGGGGAGCGGTTTCGTCGTCGGAGTCGTCCCCCTCCGGCTTGATGGAATACAGCCGGGCGGAACCGGTGCCCGAAATGTTTTCGCCATAGACTAAATACTGCACCCGGAAGTCCAGCTTGGCGTAATTGGCGGAGGAGCCGCCGTATTTTAAGTTTTCAAAGGTGGCCCGGAACCGGGGCGGGTCCCCGTCGGCGGAAACAATCCGCTTCAGGGTACCCCGATTACTGCCCTGGGGAATAAACTCTCCGGCGTCGGTGATGTAGGCAAACAGGGTGTCGTCGGTGAACTCATCGATGTGCTCCGGCCCAAAGCCCCGGTCGGTATAGACGATGTCCAGACTGAAGGGGGCGGTGTCCTTGGTGACTTCCCGTATGATGGCGCCGTTTTTATCTCTTGCAAAGACGCTTTCGATGACAATGTCGGGGGTAAAGGTTTCGTTGTCGTCATCGTCGGTGTCGCCGTTGTCATAGCTTTTGCCAAAGTAAATATCCGGAATGGCAGCGCTCACATTGATGGTGTAAGGGTCGGCGCTGGGGAACTGCACCACTGTATCCTTAATGTAGAGGGTTTTGGGCGGGCCGTTGTAAATCACGTTGCTCAAATACACCATCACATAGGCAATGCTGTAGCCTTCGGAAGCATTGGACACAAAGTCGGTGACGGCAACCTTCATGGTGGTGTTGGTGGCGGCTCGGAATCCGCTGCCCAACTTGATGTCCGACTTATTGTTGATAACCTTTTCTTCCCCCTTGCAATTTTGGAGGGGGTGATCAATGTCCCGCCGGTCGATAAAGGACATGGTTACATTGACGGTTCTACCCGAGGTCAGATTGGTCACGGTGGCATTGTTGGTGTAGGTCATGTCATCTATGGTGGCACTGCCTTGGGCGGCAAAGGCTGTGGTGCTAAACAGCTGCAGAAAAATTCCGCTGAACATCAGCACAGCCAGCAGCCCTGCTACGATTCTTGCAACAAATTTCTGATTCTTCATTGCCTGCTCCTTTGCTCCCGCAGATTCGGGGCTGTATTCCTCAAATTCTAATCAGGGGTTGGGTTCCAACTGGTTGCCAACCTAAGGTTCCGCCTTATGCTCGGAACTTAGGGCCTGTTCCAGCAAGGCCTGCTCGTCTTCGGGGCGGTCCGCCAAAGACTGGTTGGGTTTGTCTTCAATAAGGACTCCGTCCCGTATGGTGACAATCCGGTCGGCATAGGCGGCAATTTCCTGGTCGTGGGTGACAATCACCAGCGTCTGGTTGTTTTCCCGGCTCAGCCGCACCATCATCCGCATCACCTCAATGGTGGTGCGGGTGTCCAGGTTGCCGGTGGGCTCGTCGGCGAACACAATCTTGGGGGTGGCCACAAAGGCCCGCGCGATGCCAACCCGCTGCTGCTGTCCGCCCGACATCTGGCTGGGCTTGTGGTGCATGCGGTCCGCCAAACCCACTTCCTTCAGAGCCTTCTTGGCGGCCTTGATCCGCGCCCGCTTGGGAACCCCCCGGAACATCAGGGGCAGTTGCACGTTTTCCAGCGCCGTCATGGCGGGCATCAGGTTGTAGGACTGAAAGACAAACCCGATGTACCGCTGCCGGAACTTGGCAAGCTGGTCCTCGGTAAAGGCGGAAATGTTCCGGCCGCCGATAAGGACCCTGCCGTGGGTTGGTTTTTCCAGCCCCGCCAGCTGGTTGAGCAGGGTGCTCTTTCCGGAACCGGAGGTGCCCACAATGCACAGAACCTGTCCGGTGTAAATGTCCAGATTGATGTTGTCCAGCGCAACCACCCGCTCGGACCCTACCTTATAAATTTTGGAGAGGTTCTGCACCGAAATGACAACCTCCCGAGGGGGCGTACGAATGTCCATAATCACTATCCTTTATTGGCTTTTTACAACAATGTGGCATATTTTCAGAAATATAGTTTGTATTCACATATATACGATAGCAAATAACATATATTGCATTCCTCACATCTTTTTGCGTCTAATTTTAATCAGAAAACTAGGAATTTTGGAAATACTTAACATCATTATACCATGAAAATTTCCTTGAATATTGGTGAAAGATACCATATAATACAGTACAGTGCGCTTGAGAGAGTTCCTGCACGATTCAAAAGTGCAGGACCTATTCTATTTTATCCTCACGTTATTAGTGTAGTAGGAGCCTCTAAAATATTGCATATGGGGGAATAAAATAACAGCGTGAGTAAATAATAGCAAGTGAGCTCCCAAAAACCGACGTAACGCGCTGATTTTGGATGACTTTTTTCTTTCCACCACTCTAAGAAGGAGGATCTTCCCATATGAAAGCCACTGGAATCGTCCGAAGAATCGACGACCTGGGCCGAGTTGTCATCCCGAAAGAAATTCGCAGAACCATGCGGATTCGTGAAGGTGACCCTCTGGAGATTTTTACGGATAATGACGGCGAAGTGATCTTTAAAAAATACTCCCCCCTGGGAGAACTGGGCATCTTTGCCGTGCAATACGCCGAGGTACTTCATAAAACAAGCGGTTACGCGGTGGTAGTCTGCGACCGAGACCATGTCATAGCAGTGGCCGGTATCCCCAAAAAGGAATTGCTGGAGCGCCGCGTTTCCGCTACTCTGGAAGATTATATGGACCAGCGCAAGCCGTTCCACTATGTCAGCCCCGATTCTCCCCGCATCCAGCCGGTGGAAGGGGTGGACCGATTTGCCATCTCCGGCGCCCCCATCATCACCAACGGCGACGTTTGCGGTTCCATCATGCTGCTGGGCGAAAATCCCGACACGTTAGCCGGAGACACCGAAATCAAGCTTATCACCACCGCCGCCGCCTTTTTGGGCAAGCAGATGGAGGAATAGCGGTTCTTATCATTGGACAAATTCTGTCCGGCACTGTCTGTGCAGATAGTGCCGGGCTATTTCATTTTATGAAAGTTTCCATCGCCCTATACCCCGAGGCATTTTGCAGGGAAAGGACGCTTTTTCCAGGTTCTGCTTGTGTTCCGCCGCAGAATAGAGTACAATTTGAGACACAATGTATACAGGAGAACAGATATGAAGACATTCCGAAAACGCTGGATAGGTCTATTGCTGGCTCTGGCTTTGCTGGCGGGTTGTGAGCCCCGCTACCGGCCGGAACCCGAGTCGGCGCCGGCACCTTCCGAGGCGGTGCCGCAGCCGGTCTCAGTTGCCGAGCCTTCCCCACCGCCGGAACCGGAACCCCGCCGGCTGACCTTAATCGCGGTGGGGGATTTGATGGCCCACTGGGACCAAATTGAGGACGCCCGCACCCCGGAAGGGGATTACGACTTCACCCACTCCTTCGAGCCGGTAAAGGGAGATTTGTCCCAAGGTTACGCCATCGGGAATTTGGAGACAGTCTTTGGGGGAGAGGAACTGGGTTACAGCAGTTATCCACGCTTTTCCACTCCCGACGCTTACGGCAAAGCCTTAAAAGAAGCGGGCTTTGATTTCGTCACCACCTGCAACAACCACAGTCTGGACAAGGACGCCTACGGGGTGGTGCGCACCCTGCAGGTGCTGGATTCCCTGGGCATTGCCCACACCGGCACCTACGCCACCCGGGAGGATTCGGAGCAAATCACCCTGGTGGAAGCCCAAGGCATGAAAATCGCCATTTTGGCTTTTACCTTCAGCACCAACGGCATTCCCCTGCCCAAGGACGCCCCCTGGATGGTCAACATGCTCACCGACGAGAAGATGGTTTCCGATTTTCAAAAGGCCCGCGCCCTCCAGCCGGATTTAATCGTCGCCCTGCCCCACATGGGCAACGAGTACGAAACCTACACCCGGGACGTGTTTTTGCAGTGGATGGATGCCATGCTCTACCACGGAGCCGATTTGGTGCTGGCCAGCCACCCCCACGTCCTCCAGCCCATGATGATGCGGGAGCTGACCGACATCGAGGGGGTCACCAGGCAGGGGTTTATCATCGCCTCCCTGGGGAACTTCATTTCGGTGCAGCGGGACGAGCCCCGGGATGTGGGCGTCATCCTCAAAATCGACCTTTCCCAACAGGAGGGTCAGCGCCCGGTCATTGAATCTGTCCGGTTTGTCCCCACCTGGGTCACCTATAAGGATAACACCGGCAACCTCAACATCCGAGTGGTACCGGTGGGCGACGCCCTTCAAAGCCTGGAGGAGGAAGACAATCCCTTGGGCATCAACCCCTGGAACGCCGACCGGCTCCGGCGGGCCAACCGGGAAGTGGTCTCCCTCTTTTTGGGGGAGGACGCCGTTCCCGAACAGGTGCAGCGGGAATACGTGTTCTACCAGCGCCGGCCCTAGCCGCTGAGAATAAACCGCATCTTTCTCCCAACAATAGTGGGGAAAGGATGTGGATACCTTGAAGCAGGTCATACCGGAAATTTACGTCAGGGACTGCAAAAACGCCCTGTCCTTTTATCAGGATACCTTTGGCGGAGAGATAAAAAACCTTCAGATGAGCGAGGATTTGCCCTTCTTTCAGGACCAGCCGGGAAAGGTGGTCCACTCGGAGCTTCACGTCAACGGCCGCTGCGTCTTTTACTTTGTGGACATCTTTGATGAGCGCCGAAAACATGTGGGCAACATGACCTTGATGCTTCACATGGACAGTATGGAGGAGCTCAACCGTGTTTACGAGAAGCTGCAGGAGCGCGGCACGGTGGAAATGCCCCTGCAAAAAACTTTCTGGGGCGCGTGGCACGCCATTATCACCGACCAATACGGCGCACCCTGGGCTCTGAACTATGCTCCCCAATAGAAAAACATCCCCCAAGCCGGGGGATGTTTTTTGTTGTGGTACATTGCATTTCCAACCCGTACGCACTATGCCCGGATTTCCTGCCGCATAAAGCAGATATAGGACGCCGCAAAGCTTGCCAGCATCAGGGCGATGAGACCCGCCAAATGAGGCCATACCAGCAGCAGGCTTTGCCCCAGAGGCAGATACCCCACAATGGCGCCGGACAGCTGTTCGGAAGTGACAATGCCAATGGAGCGGACGCTGGGGTCCAATATGGTGGAGATGGCTTCGCTAAACAGATAATAGGGCGAGATGCGGTTGAGCACCAAATTGCAGGAGTAATTCTTCACCATATTGTTGGCGGCCTGAATCAAATTGTTGATGGGAAACAGGGCGTCGGCCACCGCTTTGGCCACCAGGCTCATAAAGAAGGCGAAAAAGAGCCAAACGGCAATTCCCGCCAGCGCCGACGTGGCGGCGTGCCTGCTCAAAACCGAAAAGAAGATGGCAAGCCCCAGCCAAAAATTGATGTAGACGATAGAAAAGGTCAAGAACACCAGAATCCGCACCAGTTCTTCTCCGTTAAAGGTAAGGCCGGTGCGCAGCAGGCTTGCCCCGCAGAAAAACAGGCCGATGGAATACACAATGACGGCCACCGCGGTGGCGCCCGCCAAAAACTTTCCGTTGATGATGGCGTCCCGGTAGATGGGCTGGGCCACCAGGCGGTTGAGAGTGCCCTGGGAGCGCTCCCGGTTGATGGCGTCAAAACCCAAGGTCAGACCCACCAGCGGCCCCAAAAAGCCGAGGAAAGAAGCAAAGGAGGGGATAGCGCTGCCGCCGGTGGTAAAGAGTTTTAAAAAGAGGAAGTTTTTGTTGTCAGCGGAGAGATTTTGGATTCCGTTGATGGCGCCAAAAAAGCTGGCGACACTGGTGACAATCAATAAGCAAAAAATCAGGATGAACCGGGGGCTGTTTAAATGGTCCGCCAGTTCCTTGCGGTAGAGCGCCCCCATCCCCACGCTTTGGGGAGGATTATTGTCCTTTTCGGCGCCCCATCCTTTGAAGAATGTTCCCAGTTTTGCGAGGGCCGCTTTCCCTTCCATGTTGTTGCTCACCTGCCTTTTCAAAGTAGCGGCGGTAGATTTCATCCAAGTCGCCTCCCCTATGCCGCAGATACTGCAGCGAATAGCCGTGTTCGGCCGCAATCTGCGTGACGTTGCCCCGAATATCCTGGGAGGAGTGAATGAGGAAGCGCTCGCCTTCCCTGGTCACTTCGTCCACGCCAGGCATGGATTTCAGCAAGTTTTCCAGCTTGCTGTCGTTGGGCACCACTTCCAGTTCCAGCGAATAGCCGGATTCCGCCTGCAGCTGGTTGGCCAAATCCTTGATTCCTCCGCAGGCAATCAGCTTGCCTTTGACGAAGATTCCCACCCGGTCGCAGACCTGTTGCACCTGATAGAGCTGGTGAGAAGAAATCAAAACGGTGCGGCCGTCCTGCTCGGCAAGTTCCCGGATAATCTGCAACAATTCCCACATGCCTTCCGGGTCGATGCCCAGAGTGGGTTCGTCCATGATGACGATGGAAGGGTTCTTAATCAAAACGTCGGCAATTCCAAGGCGCTGCTTCATACCCCGGGAGTAGGTTCCCGCTTTCCGGTCGGCGGCATGGGTCATGCCTACCCGTTCCAGCAGCTGGTCGATCCGCTTTTCCAGCTCGGGGCCCCGCATGCCGTTGAGCTGGCCGGTAAACCGCAGGTTTTCGCGGCCGGTCATGTCGCCGTAGAATCCAACGTTGTCGGGGAGATACCCCACCAGCTTTTTGACGGCGATAGGCTCCCTGGTGCAGTTGTGGCCCTCGATGTATGCGGAGCCGCTGGTGGGCTCGGTCAGCCCCAAAAGCATCAGGGTTGTGGTGGTTTTTCCCGCTCCGTTGGGCCCGAGCAGGCCGAACACTTCCCCCTGCCGGATGCTCAGGTTCAGGGAGTCCACCGCCACAATGTCGCCGTAACGCTTGGTAAGCTCCCGGGTTTCAATGATGGTCCTGGCCTGTGTCATAGTTTATCTTCTCCCATACTTGCGGAAAATGGCCGCCAAGCCGGCTCCCATCGCAAGAATGAGTACGACACCTACCACGCCCCAGGCCGTTCTGGTCTTGACCGACACCCGGAATTCCGCCCTGTCGGAAGTTTCGGAGGTGCTGGCGGTAATCACCGTTATGTAATCCCCCGTCATGGCGTCGGAACTGGGCGTGATGTAGGCGGTCACCTCTTTGGTGGCGCCCACTTCCAGCACATCGATGGTGGAGGTGTCAAAGCGTACGTTCCAGTTGGTGGGCGCCGCGGAAGTCAGGTTCACGTTTTGCAGGTCGCTGCTGCCGGTATTGGTAATGCTTAAAGTAATGGGAGTTTCCCGTTCCGCATAGGCCTCGGCGCTGAGACGGCCGCTGGGAGTGGACACATCCAGGCTGAAAGAGCCGGTAATGATGACCGTCAGCTCGGTGGCAAGGGTTTCTCTGGCGGAGACCGCCGCGCAGGGAATCTTATAAGTTCCAGCTTTGACGCTGGCCGGCGGCGTCACGGTGACGGTAATGGAGGTGCTGCTGCCCGCGTCCACCGACAGGCTTGCCACCTGGCTGCTGGCGCCGGAAGGTTTAAATCCCACCTGCCATCCTTCGGGAGGTTGTGCGGTCAGGCTGTAGGACTGCTCCTCCAGGCCGTTGTTGGCCAACGTGGTGCTGAAGTTGAAGGTGGCGCTGGCAGCTCCCTGCAGTTCGGGATACTGGGCGGTAAATTTGCCCTCGCTGGTCTCAACTTGTCCCACATTCAACTGCAGCTCCAGGGTGTCGCTGAGCCCCGAATCCGACGTGGCCTTCAGAACTACCGAGTAGTCGCCCTCCGCCGCATCCGCGGGAATGGTCAGGGAAAAGGTCGCCGTGGTGGAAGCGCTGCCGGGCTTGACGGCAATCCGGCTGATCTGGTTGCCGCCGCCCTTGAAGTATCCGCTCCACCCGTCGGGGATGGACTCGACGCTCAAATCCGCAAACAAAGGCGCTCCGGTGTCATTGCTGAAACTGACGGAAAAGTTGACGGAATCTCCCGCTTTGACCACGATGCCGGGGTAGTCGGTGCTCATCTCCAGGCCACCCGCGGCAAAGGCGGGAATATTGCATGTCCAAAGAACCAATGCGGTAAGCACAGTACCCACGACCAAGCGCGTCCATTTGGCCGGTTGGTGGATATGAATCATGTCGGAACACTCCTTTTGTTAATTTCAGCTAGTTTCTTTCTGCCGATGTCACTAAAAAAATAGCGCAATATAATTAAAAATTTCTTAAGCCTTTATGAAGTAGATGTTAAGAGCAGCTGAAGAACAGCTGAAAATTGTAATTCTGAATTGCATAACCTCCGGGATTTCACCGAAATTTCCGCAATTTTGTTCTTCTTTTTCGTTTCTCGCAAGAAAGGCGAAGACAAGCCCCCGAAAGCAAAAAAAGAGGCTCGACCGATAAGGTCAAGCCTCATAGCCATCGCTTTACATCCACTTTGCCGTCTGCTCCAGCCACTGCCTTCCGGCGGCAATCTGGCGCTCCACCTCGCAGGGGGCGGTGCCTCCATAGGAGGTGCGGGCTTCCACGCAGCCCTTCATGGTCAGGGAGGACACCATCTCCCGGGTTACCCGGGAATCCACCTGGTCCAGCACTTCCTGGGGCAGGTCCTCCAGGCGGCATTGGTGTTCCTCGCAGGCCCGCACCAGGCGCCCCACAATCTCGTGGGCTTCCCGGAAGGGAATCTGCGCCTTGACCAGGCACTCCGCCAAATCGGTGGCCGCCAAAAAGCCCTTGTCCATGTGGGCGGCAATGGTATCGGTGTTGAAGTCGGTTTTCTCCAGCATGCCGGTCAAAATTTCCACCGAGGCCCGCCAGGTGTCAAAGGCATCGAACACCCGCTCCTTGTCCTCCTGGAAGTCTTTATTGTAGGCCAGAGGGGTTCCCTTCATGACGGTGAGCAGGGCCATCAGGTCGCCGTACACCCGGCCCGTTTTGCCCCGCAGCAGTTCCGCCACGTCGGGGTTCTTCTTCTGGGGCATGATGCTGCTGCCGGTGCAGAAGCCGTCGTCCAACGTGATGTAGCCAAACTCCTGGGAGCTCCAGTAGACAAATTCCTCCGCCATTCTGGAAATGTGCATCATCCCGATGGAGGCGGCGCTTAAGAACTCCAGCAGGTAGTCCCGGTCGCTGACGCTGTCCATGGCGTTTTCGGTGGGGGCGGCAAAACCCAACAGCTGGGTGGTGAGGTGCCGGTCGATGGGCAGGGTGGTTCCCGCCAGGGCGCAGGACCCCAGGGGATTTACATCGGTGCGCTTATAAACGTCCTCCAGCCGCTGAATATCCCGCAGGAACATCTGAAAATAGGCCATGAGGTGAAAGCCCACCGTCACCGGCTGGGCGTGCTGCATGTGGGTAAAGCCCACCATCAGCGTGTAGGTGTGGCGGGAAGCCTGGTCCAGCAGCACTTCCTGCAGCCGGCGCAGGCAGCCAATCATCTCCCGAATAGCTTCCTTCATATACAGACGGGTGTCCACCGCCACCTGGTCGTTGCGGCTGCGGGCGGTATGGAGCTTCTTCCCCGTCTCCCCCAGCCGTTGAATGAGGGCGCCCTCCACCGCCATGTGGATATCTTCCTGAGAAATGTCAAAGGTAAACTCTCCCCTGGCAATTTCCTCTTCGATTTCCCGGAGGGTGGAGATAATTTCATCCCGCTCCTGAGGGGTGACGATGCCTTGCGCCGCCAACATGGTCACATGGGCGATACTGCCCTTGATGTCGCAGGCATACAGGCGGCTGTCCACTCCAATGGAGGCGTTGAACTCCTCCACAATGGACTCCATCTGCTTGGAAAAACGCCCCGCCCACAAATTCGCCATTCCTTCATCTCTCCCATTTCGATTTTGCTGAAAAAGGGTCTACTCCCCCGTTAGCTTCTTTTGAAACAGGCGGTAAAGCCACCGAATCAGCCAAAACAGCAACGGGGTGACCAAAACCGTGTAGAGGGACATGGGTAAAATGTGAAACACCAGAACCTTCCACACCCCTTCGTAGCCCCACATCCGGTAGCTGAAGAGGTATTCGATTCCGCCCCGCACCAGCATGGTGGCGGTGACAAACAACAATGCCCCTCGGACGTCGCAGTGCATTAAGTAGATGACCAAAAGCCCTGCGCCAATACAAAAAACCGCCAGAAGCAGTCCGTTAAAACCAAACAGCACACTGGCGCCCAAATCGCAGAGCAGCCCCGCCAAGGCGCCGTATAGGCCGCCCACAAACTCCCCCTCCAACATGGCGATGGACAAAGCCGCCGGAACCACCAGCATGGGCTTTGCCCCCGCTATTTCAAACAGCCCGGGGGTGGTTTGGAGAATGTAGAGCAGCAGGAGCAGCACCGCATAGATGGTATATTTTAGCATCAAAAGGTAACGTGTTCTCTTCATAGTCACATATCCGCAAAGGCGGTCTTCGCCCCGCCATGGGTCGGAAGCTCTCGGCTGCATGAAAAACGAAAAGGGCAGTTAATCATTTTCAGACCCCTGCCCTTCAAACCAAGTGATGACAAACACATTTTTCACATTGCGGACATCGGCAAAGGGTTTTACCACCGCCACCAAACTGGTGCCGTGGCTGTTGGGCCCCACCGATTGGACCGTTCCCACCATAATGTCCCGGGGATAGAGACTTCCCCCGCTGGTGAGGATGATGTCGCCGGGAACCATGGCGCTTTCTCGGGGCAGATAGAGCATCTGGCACAGCCCCTCCACGGCAAGGTCCACCGTTCCGGTGACGATGCCGATGTCCCTGGTGGCGCTGTCGTAGGCCCCCACGTCCACCGCCACATCCAAAATGGTGGACACTTTGGCGTGGGTCATCCCCACTTCGCTGACATAGCCCACCAGTCCGTCGGCGGTCACCACCGGGTCCAGATATTTGACGCCGTCCACCGAACCCTTGTCGATGGAAAACGAGTAAAAGCGGTCGGCGGGGTCTCTGGCAATGACCGAGGCCAATTCTATTTTCAGGTCCTGGCGGTTTTCCATCACGCCCAAAATTTCCCGCAGCTGCTCGTTTTCGTGCATGGCCCGCTCGTAGTCCACCAGGCGGCCTCGCAACTCGTTGATTTCTTCCCGCAGGCGGAGGTTTTCTTCAAACACCTCTCCCGCCCGCAGGTACTTTTCAAAAAAGCCTCCCACGCTGCCGGATATCTCCGCCGATGCCTGTTGCAAAGGTGTAGTGACCATACCCAGCAGCCGGGCGAAGAACATGGCCGTACCGCCGGAATAGACTGAGGCGATGATAAATCCCAGCAGGACAATCAACAGCGCCACCAGTATCTTAAACCGGACGCTGCTCAAAAAGTCCTTCACCTTGCCGTATCTCCTTCTTTATGGTTGGGGGGTGTGAAATTCATACAATCTCCAGAGAAAGAGGGTGCAGGAGAAGAATCAGTCGTTTCCGCAAATTTCGTTGAGCAGTTGGATGTTGTCCAACACTTTTCCGGTTCCTTCCGCCACGCAGTCCAGGGGATTTTTTGCAATATGCACCGGCATGCCGGTCTCCTGGGTAATCAGGGCGTCCAAGCCCCGCAGCAGGGCTCCACCTCCGGTGAGGGTGATGCCGTGGTCGATGATATCGGCGGCAAGTTCGGGGGGAGTCCGCTCCAGCGTAGCGCGGATGGCGTCCAAAATGGCGGAAACGGGCTCGGCAATGGCCTTGCGAATTTCTTCCGGGGTGACAAACACATTTTTGGGCAGGCCGTCCATCAGGTTGCGCCCTTTGATTTCGTAAGGTTCTTCCCCTTCGTAAGGATAGGCGCTTCCCACTTCAATTTTGATATTTTCCGCCGTTCTTTCGCCAATCAGAAGGTTGTAGGTCTTCTTGACATAAGAGATGATGGCGGCATCCAGCTCGTCTCCTGCCACCCGTACCGAACGAGAAGCGACTATACCGCCCAGAGAGATGACCGCCACTTCGGTGGTGCCGCCGCCAATATCCACCACCATGCTGCCGGTTGCTTCCGCCACGGGAAGGTCGGCTCCGATGGCGGCCGCCATGGGTTCCTCCAAAATGGAAACCTGTTTGGCTCCGGCGCTGATGGCAGCTTCCTTGACAGCCCGGCGCTCTACGTCGGTGACTCCCGACGGGATGCAGATGATGATTCTAGGCTTTGCAAACAAGGTGTTGCCAATTGCCTTTTTGATAAAGATTTTGAGCATATTGGCGGTGATGTCAAAGTCGGCGATGACACCGTCCTTCAAAGGGCGGACGGCCACAATGGAACCGGGAGTTCTGCCAATGACTTCCTTGGCTTCTCTTCCTACATAGCGGACGGTGTCGTTGCGCACATCCACCGCCACCACCGAAGGCTCACGCATGATAATGCCTTTGCCCTTCATAAAAATCAGGGTGTTGGCTGTTCCCAGATCAATCCCGATGTCCTTCGAAAACACTGTGTGCTGCCCCTTTCAACGCCCCAGTACAGTAAGTCCGGGGCTGATCTAGTATTCCACCGGGTTCGACTCCCGGTTGCTTTTGGTTTCCAATGATACTTTCGACACATCTTTACCATTATAACCGTTTTTTGCCCTAACCTCAACAAAAAAATGTAGTCCAAGAAAGAATTCACAAATTATTTAGATTGCAAAGTATTTTAGCCCCTGATTTGGTCAAAAAAACGCTTACAAGGGCGATTGCAAGTCTTTTCTTTTTCGATGAAAGCTTGTAAAAATTAGTGAATATTGTAATGAGTGGTACAGGACAGTCAATATCACAGCGGGTATTTGGCAATTTTTCTTAAATTGTTCTACCTTTTATTAAAACTTTAGTGTGTTTGCATAAACTAAAGATTTGTTGACAGAACCCTTGATTTTTCAAAATTGCTATGCTATAATACATCGTGTTTTCTGGGTGTGGCGCAGATGGTAGCGCGCTACCTTGGGGTGGTAGAGGCCGTGGGTTCAAGTCCCGCCACTCAGACCATAGGAACAGCCTTGAAAAATGGCTTGATGAAAGCGTTTTTCAAGGCTGTTCCTTTTTGTTTTTCCTAAAATAGCGCGCTTGCCTCATTTAATTTCTTGTGTGCGAATACACAAAAGATTATAATTTAGGAAGCAAAGAATATCATTACCAATGTAAACACCCATAAATTGCTGAAATACATTAATACAGATGATAAAAATGAAAGGCGTCATTTTTGATATCGACGGAGTCATCCTGGACTCCATGCCGGTGTGGCACCGGGCCGGCGAAAATTATTTGCGCAAATTAGCATTACAGCCGGAACCGGGGCTTTCCAAGGCCATGTTTTCCATGAATATGCCGGAAGGGGCCCGCTATTTAAAGGAACGATACGGTTTGGAGATGGATGAGGGCAAGATTATCGAAGGTATCAACCAAACCATTGCGGACTTTTATGCCCATCAAGTCCAGTTAAAAGATGGCGTGGAGCCGTTCTTACAAGAAATGCGTCAGCGCGGCATTAAAATGGTGGCGGCAACCTCCTGCGACAGACAGGTGGTTGAACCCGCCCTGAACAGGCTAAACGTCATAAGCTATTTTGACCGCATTGTTACCTCGACGCAAATCGGCGCCGGCAAAACCAAGCCGGACATCTATCTTGCCGCGGCGGGGTATATGGGAACTCTTCCAAGGGACACTTGGGTTTTTGAAGACGCGTTATATGCCATTCGGACGGCGAAAAGCGCCGGCTTTCGGACGGTTGGGGTGTTCGACGCTTCCAGCGCAGGGGACTGGGAGGAAATCCAAAAAATCAGCGACCTTTCATTTCGAACGCTGGACAATCCCCATACTTTTCTGGAAAAAGCGTCATTCTGATGCATCCATCTCCAGGGAAGCCGGTGGATACAAGGGACTAGCGCTACATAAGGTGTTGCAAGGGAAATGGCATAAAGCATCCCGACGCTGTTATGACAATATCGCCGTCCCTGTTTTCGGTGATGTTTTCCATTTTTCTTTCTCCCGTCTTATTTGATATATTCTTATTACACCAGAAAGAAGCTAATTTCAAGGCTGGTAAAATCCTTTGAAATATGGTAATGTAATACTGTCAAAGGAATTATTTTTATCAAATAATATGACCAGAAGTCGGCATGGAAATATTTTCATGCCGACTTCTTTTTGAAACCGAAAACTTGTGGTAATATGATTTCAGCAATCAAGGGAATTACTACCGGCAATGCGGCAAGGAGGAAAATTGTCCATGAACAAAAATCCCGCTTGGCTTCAAGACGCCATTTTCTACGAAATTTATCCCCAGTCCTTCTGTGACAGCAACGGCGACGGCATCGGCGACTTGCAGGGCATCATCGACAAGCTGGATTACATCCGGGAGCTGGGCTGCAACGCCATTTGGATGAACCCCTGCTTTGAATCGCCCTTTCACGACGCCGGCTACGACATCACCGATTATTATAAGGTGGCGCCCCGCTACGGCACCAACGAGGATTTAATCCGACTGTTCAACGAGGTCCACAAGCGGGACATGCACATTCTGCTGGATTTGGTGCCGGGCCACACCTCCTGGGACCATCCCTGGTTCAAGGCTTCCATGAAGGCGGAACCAAACGAATACACCGACCGCTATGTGTGGACCGACAGCGTTTGGGAAGCGCCGGCGGATTACGGCTCCCTGCGGGGCATCTCCGACCGGGACGGCTCCTGTCTGGTCAACTTCTTCTCCCATCAGCCGGCCCTCAACTACGGCTTCCTGAACCCTCAGCGGCCGTGGCAGCAGCCTATGGATGCCGAAGGTCCCCGCAAGACCCTGCAGGCCATGATGGACGTCATGCGCTTCTGGCTTTCTCAGGGCTGCGACGGGTTCCGGGTGGACATGGCGGGCTCCCTGGTGAAAAACGACCCGGAAGGCAAGGGCACCATAGCCCTGTGGCAGAAGGTGCGCACCTTTTTGGACCGGGAGTTCCCCGAGGCGGCCATCATTTCGGAATGGGGAGAGCCGGACAAGGCTCTGCAAGGCGGCTTCCACATGGATTTTGTGCTGCATATCGGAACATCCCACTACACCGATTTGTTCCGCTGCGAAGAGCCCTATTTCTCCAGCCGCGGCAAGGGCAATGTGACCGCCTTTGTGGAAAAATATCTGGAGTACCGTCAAAAAACCAAGGATAAGGGACTTATCTGCATTCCTTCCGGCAACCACGACGTGGACCGTCTGGCCAGAAGGCTCCGCGGCGGCGAGCTGAAGGTGGCCTTTGCCTTTCTGCTCACCATGCCCGGCGCCCCCTTTATCTACTATGGTGACGAAATCGGCATGCGCTATGTGGAGGGTTTGACTTCGGTGGAAGGCGGCTACGGACGCACCGGCTCCCGCTCTCCCATGCAGTGGGATGACAGCATCAACGCCGGCTTTTCCACCGCTCCGGCGGAAAAGCTCTACATCCCCCTGGACCCGTCGACCGACCGCCCAACCGTCGCCGCCCAGACGGCGGACCCCCAATCCCTTCGCAGCGAAGTCAAGCGGCTGATAGCCCTGCGCAAGGCGCATCCCGCCCTGCAAAACTACGGGGACATTGAGTTTGTCCACATCGGATACCCCCTGGTATATCTGCGCTCCTGCGGCGACGAAACCTTGCTGGTCCTCATCAACCCCTCGGCGGAGGAACAGCGGGTGGTGTACCCGCAAGCTTTGGGCGAGTGCATCTATCAGCTCAACGGCGCCGCCCGGCAGGAAAGAGGCTCCCTCCTGGTACCCGCCCAGTCCGCCTGCGTTTTTGCGCAGCGATAAGATGCCCTTTTGTTTCCTTCCAGTTTGAATCACAAAAGAAAGCAGCCTTGCATAAGGGTGTAGAGCCCTTGCAAGGCTGCACTTTTTTGCTTGGATTAGTTACCGGCGAGGGCGCGTGCAATTTCCGAAGCCTTTTGAAAGTCCTCTTTCTTTGGATTCCAGTTGCATTTGATTTCCGGCTCCACCACTTCAAATCCGGCGTCCTGCAGCCGGTCTCGCAGGACTTTGGTGGATTCGCCGCTCCAGCCGTAGCATCCAAAGACCGCCGCCTTCTTGTTTTTGAACTTCAATTCCTTGAGGAATTCCAACCATCCCCCCACCGAGGACAGAATGCTCTGCCCCACCGTGGGGCTGCCCACCGCAATGGCTTTGGATTTGAACACCTCGGTCATAATGTCGTTCTTATCAGTTTTGGAGATGTTGAAAACCTTTACCTTGGTGTCGGGAGATATTCGGGCTATTTCTTCCCCGATTTTGTGGGCCAGCTGCATGGTTCCCTCCCACATGGTGTCGTAGGCGATGGTGATTTGGTCCTCCTGATAATCCTGGGACCACTGGTAATATTTCTCCACGATTTGGGTGGGGTTGTCCCTCCAGATGGCGCCGTGGCTGGGGGCGATGATGTCGATGGGCAGATTGAGGGCCAGAATTTCTTCGATTTTCTTCTTCACCAATGGGGAGAAGGGATTGAGGATGTTGGCGTAGTATTTGAGGGCCTCCTCCCACAAATCGCAGGGCTCCGCTAAGTCGTTGAACAGCTCCTGAACGGCGTAGTGTTGGCCGAATGCGTCGTTGGAAAACAAAATGTTGTCCCCCGTCAGGTAGGTTGCCATACTGTCCGGCCAGTGGAGCATCTTCATTTCCACAAAGACCAGCTTTTTGCCGCTGCCAATCTCCACCGAATCCCCCGTCTTGACCACTTTGAAGTTCCATTCCGGGTGATGGTACTGCCCCACCAAAGATTTCACCGCGCTGGCGGTGCAGTATATGGGAGTATAGGGAATGCGTTCCATGAGAGCGGGCAGCGCGCCGCTGTGGTCCACCTCTCCATGGTTCATGACAATAAAATCGATTTTGTCCAAATCGATTTCATTGGCCAAATTATTCACAAACTCCGAGGAATGGGGCCTCCAGACCGTGTCAATCAGCACCGTCTTTTCTTCTCGAATGAGGTAAGCGTTTTGGCTGGAGCCGTGGTTGATGGAATAGTCATCTCCATGAAAACTCTCCAGCTCCCAGTCCACTTTTCCAACCCAATATACATTGTTTTTCACGTGCTTTTTCATGGTTTCCCTCCTGCGGTTTGCCGACTTTCCATTTGCTTGCGTACAACGACTGTATTATGGAATCGATAGTCTGCCATTATACCTCTCAACGACTGAAAGGGAAATTCCCACTATGGTTCTTAAAATGTATCCGATTGGAGATACTAATTGTTATACAACAAGTCTTTAGCAAAATGGACAATGCACCCCTGTGAATATTTGGAAGTAATTAACTAAAAAACCTGCAAACTTCCCCCCTTATTTTTGATTGATTCATTCTTGACAGTGTCTTGCAAGATGACTATAATGGTTGGCATGCCAACGAACAGGAAGTTTTTTACTGATTTCATGAAATGGGGAGGAATGGTGGAAAATATTCAGTAAACTTTTTGCCTTGCAGTCTTGAGGAGAAAGGAGGTTGCCTATGACGAAAAAAAGAAAAGCAATCGTCGTATGGGTATGTGTGATATTGGCTTTGTTGGTAGGAGTGTTTCTTACCAGTCCTCAAGGTGAAAAACAGGAATCGATTAAGGAAGTGATGCGGGATGCCGTGATGCATGACGTCAATCAAATCAGCTTATTTGGCGTTGCGGACGTAAACGCCGGGCTGATTTCGGGAGTGACTGTCACATCGGCCCTGTTGATTGTCGCGGCATTGATTCGTGTCTTTTTTATTCCCAAATTTCAATACATTCCCGGCAAGTTTCAGCTGGTGCTGGAACAAATCGTCGGGTTTTTCGCCGACTTTGCCAAAAAGAACAGCCCCCACCGCCATCGTTTTTTAGGCGTGTATATTTTCTGCGCCGGCAGTTACATCTTTGTGGGAACCTTGTTTGAGCTGTTCGGCGTACAGGCCATTACCACCGCAGGCCGTCCCATTACCCTGCCCGCGCCCCTGTCGGATATCAACGGCGCCATTGCCTTAGGATGTTTGTCCTACCTGATTGTGGTGTCCGGCGGTATTCTGGGCAACGGGGCAAAAGGCATCGGGCTTGCGCTTAAAGACTTCTCCATGCCGCTTTCCATGAGCTTTCGTCTCTTTGGGGCGTTGCTCAGCGGCGTGCTGGTCACCGAACTGCTGTACTACTATTTTGTGCTCAGCTTCGGTTTGCCGGTGGTGGCAGGCGTGTTGTTTACCCTGCTCCATGCCCTGGTTCAGACCTACGTTTTGATTATGCTCACTTCTTCTTCGTACGGAGAGGTATCCAAACCCCACAAAAAGTAAACAATAATCTGGTATCAATAACAGGTCACGCCTGTGTAGGAGGTTTTTCGATTACACCATGAACAAGAAAATTAGCCGAGTATTGATTTGCACATTGGTTCTGATGGTTTCGCTCGCTTTCTTCCCCATACTGGCACACGCGACCATGAACGGAGAACAGCAACCTTTTGCTGCCGCAGAGGCAACCGGTTTGGAAGCTGGCCAGCCCGACGCCACCGCTTTTAAAGCCATTGGCGCTGCTGTCGCCATCGGTTTGGCTGCCGCAGGGGGCGCCATCGGCATGGGCGTTTCCATTGCAAAGTCGATGGAAAGCATCGCCCGCCAGCCGGAAGCGGAGGACAAAATTCGGGGAAGTTTGTTGCTGGGCCTTGTATTCGTGGAGACCGCTATTATCTATGCTTTGGTGATTGCAATCCTCATCATCTTTGTATTGTAAGGGGCAAATTGACATGAATGTGCCTTTGAACATCGATTTGCAACAGATCCTGCTGCATCTCTTAAACTTTTCGGTTTTGTCCCTGGGTTTGTACCTTTTGCTCTACAGACCCGTGCAGGACTTTATGCAGAAAAGGGCGGACTACTACCTCGGCCTGAAAAAACAAGCGGAGGACCAGTTGAAGCAGGCCGAAGCGTTGAAGCAATCCTACCAAAAGCGCCTGGAAAGTGTGGAAGCCGAAGTTAAGGAAACGCGGGAGAAAGCGTTACAGGAAGCAAACCAAGCAGCTGATGCACTGTTGCAAAGCGCCCGGCAGCAGGCCTCGAAAATCATTTCAGAGGCTCAGATGGCTGCTCAGCGTGAGCGGGAAAAAGTTTTGGAGGAAGCGCAAAAAGAAATTACTTCCATGGTCCTGGAGGCGACGGAAAAAATACTTGCACAATCAGCTTCTGACAACACACTTGACCAATTTCTATATTCTGTAAACAAGGAGTAACCAGTGTGTTAACGCAAAATAACACCAAAATAGAGGCAACGTTGTATTGTGCTCAACCACCTAGCGAACAACAGAAACAACAGTGCATCCAATTTTTGAAAAATAAATACCACAGCGACGTGGAGCTTTCCTGGAAAGAGGACAAGGACTTAAAGGAAGGGTTCCGCCTTGAAGTGGAAAGTTGGAACTGCCGGGTAAGGTCGGTGTTCGACTGGAGCGTGGAGAGCCGGTTCCAACAGTTCAAGGATGACCTGACCCATCTGCCCCTCTCCTCCGAAAATATCGTGCCCCTCATCAAGGAAGCCATCCATCACTGGACTCCAAAGGCACTGGAACAGGAAGTGGGAACGGTGCTTTCGGTGGGGGACGGCATCGCCACCGTCAGCGGGCTGCCCAACGCCACATACCAGGAGGTTGTGCTCTTTTCCAACGGTGTTCGCGGCATGGTGCAGGACCTCAGGCGGGACGAGGTGGGCGTCATTCTGTTTGACGAGGGCTCCGACATTGCGGAAGGCAGCTTTGTCAAACGAACCGGCAAGGCGGCGGGCATCCCCGTCGGAGATGAGTTTATCGGCCGCGTGGTGGACGCTTTGGGCAACCCCATTGATGGTGGAGCGCCTATTCGGGCCAGCGGTTACCGTCCCGTCGAATCCCCCGCCCCCAGCATCAAGGACCGGCAGGCCGTCTATCGGCCTCTGGAAACCGGCATTCTGGCCATCGACTCCATGTTCCCCATCGGGCACGGACAGCGGGAACTGATTATCGGCGACCGGCAGACCGGCAAAACCTCCCTGGCTGTGGACGCCATCCTCAACCAGAAGGGCAAAAACGTCATCTGCATCTATGTGGCCATCGGCCAAAAGGCAAGCTCGGTGGCGCAAACGGTGGAAACCCTTCGCAGGCACGGCGCCATGGAGTATTCCATCGTGGTCAACGCGTCCGCCAGCGAGCCGGCGCCTTTGCAATATATCGCTCCCTACTCGGGCTGCGCCCTGGGCGAATACTTTATGAACAAAGGGCAGTCGGTGCTGATTGTGTACGACGACCTGTCCAAGCACGCCATCGCCTACCGTTCCCTGAGCCTGTTGCTGGGCCGCGCCCCGGGACGGGAAGCCTACCCCGGCGATATCTTCTACCTTCATTCCCGCCTGCTGGAGCGGTCGGCCCAGCTTTCCGCCGAAAAGGGCGGCGGCAGCATGACGGCCCTGCCCATTGTGGAAACCAAAGCGGGGGATATTTCCGCCTATATTCCCACCAACGTCATCTCCATCACCGACGGCCAGATCTACCTGGAAAGCGATTTGTTCTTTGCCGGGCAACGCCCCGCCATCAACGTGGGTCTGTCGGTCTCCCGTGTGGGCGGCGACGCTCAGTCCAAGGCCATGAAATCGGCCGTCGGAACCCTCCGCCTGGATCTTGCGCAGTTCCATGAGATGGAGGTGTTCATGCAGTTCGCCAGCGACTTGGACGAAACCACCAGAAAACAGCTCAACTACGGGCAGGGGCTTATGTACCTGCTGCGGCAGGATAAGCATCAACCTCTCAAGCTATCCCAACAGGTTGTCCTTTTGGTGGCGGCGCTCAACCGCGTGATGCAGGATATCCCTCCGGGAGAAATCGGCGATTTCAAAGACGGCCTGCTGCGCTATATGGAGCAGGAAGCGCCCGAAGTGCTGCAGGAAATCGAGCGGACCGGCGTGCTGCGAGACATGGTCAAGGAAAAGATTGTCACTCTGGCTCGCAACTATCTAAGTCTGACCAATAAGACTTGAGGCGGTTAACAATCCATGCTAAACGCAAAAGAAATCAGAACCCGAATCAAAGGCATCCAGGACACCGAGAAAATCACCAACGCCATGTATATGATTGCCTCCAGCAAAATGCGGAAGGCAAAACGAGACCTGGATAAGACCAGGCCGTATTTTGATGCCTTGCACCGAGAGATTAAGCGCGTGTTCCGGACCGTAGAAGGAGTGGAAAACCCATACTTCTACCCTCCGGACGGCAGCGACGCGCCGGACGGCACCTACGGGCTTTTGGTCATCACCACCGATAAGGAACTGGCCGGCGCCTACAACAAAAGCGTCATCAAGGAAACCCAAAGGATTATCACCGAACATCCGGACACCAAGCTTTTTGTCATCGGGGAGTGCGGGCGGCGCTTTTTTGCCAAACACCATTACCCCCTGGAGGAAAGCTTTTCCTATACAACCCAAAATATCAGCCTGGACCGGGCGCGGGAAATCGCCTACTATCTGCTGGATTTGTACGACAAAAAGGTGCTGGACAGAATCCTTGTGGTGTACAGCGATTTGACCACGGGGCTTACCACCAAGGCGAAATCCACCCGGCTTCTCCCCTTCCACCGCGTCAACACCCCGTCCTATTCCAACAAAGAGGAACCGGAAGTTTCCACTCCGTTTGAGTTTTACCCATCTGTCGAGGCTGTGGTGAAAAGCGTGGTAAAAATCTGGCTTTCCGGATTCATTTACAGCGCCCTCATCGACAGCTTTTGCAGCGAACAAAGCGCCCGTATGACCGCCATGAGCCTGGCCAACAAAAACGCCGAAAAAATCATCGAGTACCTGACCATTCAATACAACCTGTTGCGCCAAGAAACCATTACGGAAGAAATCACCGAAGTCATATCCGGCGCAAAAGCCCAAAAAAGATAAAGGGAGATGCTTCAACCTTGAATATAGGGAAAATTGTGCAAATATCCGGTTCGGTTATTGATGTGGAGTTTGAAAGCGGGCATTTGCCTAAAATCAAAGAAGCTCTCACCGTCCAAGTCAACGGAAACACCCGGGTTATGGAAGTGGCGCAGCATATCGGACAGAACACCGTCCGCTGCATCATGTTAGAGGAAAGCAAAGACCTTGCCCGAAATATGGATGTGGTGGCCACTGGCAGCGGCATTCGCGTCCCGGTGGGGAAATGCTCCCTGGGGCGGGTCTTTAACGTGCTGGGGGAACCCATCGACGGAGGCTCCCCCATTCCGGCGGAGGAAGAACGGTGGGAAATCCACCGGAAACCGCCCGCCTTTCAAAGCCAGCGCCTGACGTCGGAAGTTCTGGAAACCGGCATCAAAGTCATCGACCTGTTGGAGCCCTATCCCAAGGGAGGCAAAATCGGCCTGTTCGGCGGCGCCGGCGTTGGCAAGACGGTGCTGATTCAGGAACTGATTCACAACGTGGCCATGCAGCACGGCGGCTACTCCATCTTTGTGGGCGTGGGAGAGCGCAGCCGCGAGGGCAACGACCTTTGGAGGGAAATGCGGGAAAGCGGCGTGTTGGAGAAAACCGCCCTGGTGTTCGGCCAGATGAACGAAGCTCCCGGCGTCCGCATGCGGGTCGCCCTTTCGGGCCTGACCATGGCCGAGTATTTCCGGGACCGGGAGCACAAAGACGTCCTGCTGTTTATCGACAATATTTACCGTTTCGTCCAGGCGGGCAGCGAGGTTTCCACCCTGATGGGCCGTATGCCCTCCGCCGTCGGCTACCAGCCTACTCTGGCGGAGGAAATGGGCGCTTTGCAGGAGCGAATCACCTCGACGCAACAGGGGTCCATCACCTCGGTGCAGGCGGTGTATGTCCCCGCCGACGACCTGACCGACCCGGCCCCCGCCACCACCTTTACCCATCTGGACGCCACCACGGTGCTCAGCCGCAAGGTGGCCGAGCAGGGCATTTACCCGGCGGTGGCACCCCTCGAATCCACTTCCCGTATTCTGGAGCCGGATATTGTGGGAAAAGAACACTGCGAAGTGGCAAGAAAAGTCCAGGAAATTTTGCAAAAATACAACGAGCTGCAGGATATCATCACCATTTTGGGCATTGACGAATTGGGCGACGAGGACCGGCAGGTGGTCACCCGGGCCAGAAGAATCCAGCGGTTTTTGTCCCAGCCCCTTCATGTGGCGGAGCGCTTTACTGGCGTTCCCGGCGTTTACGTGCCGCTGCGGGAAACCTTAAAAGGCTGCCAGGCCATCATCGGCGGCGAGATGGATTCTTACCCCGAAGCCGCTTTTTTCAATGTGGGTACCGTTGACGATGTGGTGGAAAAAGCGAAGAAGTTGGGATGAGCGGCCATGAGTACCTTTGATTTAACCATTTTAGCCACCGACAAACCCTTTTACCAGGGGCCCTGCGAGTCCCTGGTGGTTCCTTCCCTGGATGGGAAATACGGCTTTTTGCCCCATCACTCCAACATGATTCTGGCCGTCGTCCCGGGGACCCTGCTTTACCGGCCGCCGGGACAGCCAAACCAAGTGGCGGTGGTTTCTCACGGCGTGGTGAAGGCGGAGAACAACACCGTCCTGGTCCTTGTGGACTCGGTGGAGCGGGCGGAGGATATCGACGCCATTCGCGCCAAACGGGCCGCCGAAGCTGCCAGGGAAGCGCTGCTGCGCAGCACTTCCAGACGGGAATACCGCATGGCCCAAGCTCAGATGGAGCGGGCTCTAAACCGGCTCCGAGTCAAGGGCAAATACGACTTGTTCAAGGGCTGGAGCAACAAGTAACAGCCCTTTCTTTGAGGATGGATAAGCTGCGAAAATAATTCATGCAAAGGGATGAAACATGAATCTTTCGACGACGATTTCTCTGCTGCACCGGAAAATGAATGTGGAGCTGAACGTACGGCTTCGGAAAATCGGGCTTTCCCACGGAATGGCAAGGCTGCTGCTGCACCTGTATCACCACGACACCATGACCCAGGCGGACCTGTGCCGAAACCTGGAGATGGACAAAAGCACCGTGGCCAAACTGCTGGCCCGCATGGAAAGCGACGGGCTGATTGAAAAACAGGTCAACAACCTGGACGTCAGGTCCTACACCGTTTCCCTGACCCCCAAAGCCTACAAGCTGATTCCGAAAATCCAGGAAGTGATGCTGAGCTGGTCCAAAGATGTGACTGCGCACATGTCCTTAATGGAAAAAGAGCTGTTTTACCAAATGCTCCACGAAGTAGCCCGAAAAGCTGTTTCCATCTGCCACAAATAGTTTTTGGACTCCCGGCAGGGGATTTTCCGGCAACGGCGGGGGAGAAACCACGCTGTGGTATTATTTCTGTGGATGCATCACCGTTGCTGTTGTGTTAAGCACAAAAACTTTACACCTTTTTTGGCGAAAGGTGACGAAAAAGGCGCTGGAATGACTTCCAGCGCCTTTTTTAAAATTGGGTTTGTTGGTTGTTGAGCTTTTGGACCGCTTCCGCAATCCGCTGCTTTGCTTCCTCTCCCGTTCTGGCTGCCTGGATGTGGCTGATCATGGCCGCCTTTTGCTCATTGGTCATGGTGCCAAAGGCGTTCATGGCTTTGGGGTTCTGGGCAAGCTCCATGCCAAGTCCCAAAGGAAGGTCCGGCCCGTTGGGGTTTTTGCCGATTCCAATAAAATTGTTACTCAGTTCCATAGGTTCCTCCCAAATTGTTTTGACGGTAGCATATCTCCAAAAACTTTTGGATATCCTCTTCTTCGGCTCGCTGGTCGGCCCCGGCCCGCCCTAAGCGGTCGCAGAGGCCCAGCAAAGCCACTTCGCCGATGTCGGTGTCCTTCATCATGGCGTCGATGTCGGCAAAGGGCAAACCGTTTACCACATATAAAAGGTGCATGTGATAGCGAACCAGATGGCAAACCGCCGTGATAAAGGACGGTTCCTGATGTAGATAGCTCAAAAATTCCTCCGCCAGCTTAGCCCCCACCTTGTCGTGATTGTAGGCGGTAATTTTCCCCTTTCGGGTTCTGGTGGTGGAAGGCTTTCCAATATCGTGGAGCATGGCGGCCCATAGAAAAACCCGGGGATTGGCGCTTTCCTGTTTTCGCTTTGCCGCCTGGTCCACCACCAACAGGGTGTGGTTCCAGACGTTTCCCTCGGGGTGGTGCTTGGGAGACTGCCGGGTGTTCTGCATCTCCTTGAGAAGGCGAAAGGGATACTGCTCCAGCTCCGGCGAATCCGCAATGGACGAAAGATATTGGGACGGAGCCTCGTCCTCCAGCAGGTGCCGTTCCATTTCGTCAAAGAATTCCTGAGGGTTTCGCATATCAGCGTCTGGTGTTGGGTCCCAGTGCTTCCTTTTGGATATTGTGGGGCTGAAAGGACCCTTCCAAATCCTGCGCATCCTTTCGAAGGTTCTGCTCGGTTTCCTTTTTCAGTTTGGAACCCTCCGTGGGGTTGACGGTGTTTTTTGATTGGTTGGCTTTCATCCTGCTTCCCCTTTCTGTATGTTCTTGTAATCATTGTTCTACCGTTGTATAAGAATATACTCTTTGGCAACATTTCCTCCCATTTTGTAAAATCAGCGGGCCTTTTGTTTTATTTGAAAATTTATTGGATAAAATTTAATAGGAAAGAATTGGTCACTTTATCCTTTTACTATTCTAAGAAAAAGCTATATAATAGATAAAAATTTCCTATACGTACAAGGAGGGTTTAGCAATGAGAATTGACCTGAACAGCGATTTGGGAGAAAGCTTCGGTGCCTATACCATCGGGCTGGACTCCCAAGTAATCCCCCACATCACGTCGGCCAACGTGGCATGCGGCTACCACGCCGGCGACCCCACCGTCATGGAGGCCACCGTTCAACTGTGCAAACAGCACGGCGTTGCGGTGGGCGCTCACCCGGGCTATCCGGATTTGATGGGGTTCGGCCGCCGGAACATGACCGTTTCCCCCGCCGAGGTGAAGGCGTATATCAAATATCAGGTGGGCGCTCTGATGGCCTTTTGCAAAAGCGCAGGGGTTAAACTCCAGCACGTAAAGCCTCACGGCGCGCTCTATAACCAGGCTGCCAAGGATTACAAACTGGCCAGGGCCATTGCAGAAGCGGTCTACGAGGTGGACCCTTCCATTATCCTCCTGGGGCTTTCGGGCAGCCAGTCGTTGGTTGCCGCCAGCGACATCGGCCTGCCCTACGCCAGCGAAGTGTTTGCCGACCGCGCCTACAACGCTGACGGAAGCCTGGTGGCCCGAGGCACTCCCGGAGCCGTCATTCACGATGTGGATGAATGTGTGGCCCGCATCATCAAAATGGTAAAGGAGCACAAGGTAACCGCCATCACCGGCGAAGAAGTGGACCTTGCTCCCCAGTCCATCTGCGTTCACGGAGATACCCCCGAGGCTGTCGCCTTTGTCAAGACCATTAAGGAAAAGCTCATCGAAAACGGCATTACCCCTTCCAACTTAGAGCAGGTGACCGCAGTCTAATCATAACGAACAATAAAGGAGAGTTTTTATGAATAAGAAACAATCCGGTTCCGTACAGAGCGCCAGCGTTCTGATTGCCGCCGCTTTTCTGATGGCCACATCCGCCATCGGCCCCGGCTTTTTGACCCAAACCGCCACCTTTACCGACCGTTTTCATGGCAGTTTCGGCTTTGTGATTCTGATTTCCCTGCTGCTGGCCGCCGTGGTGCAGCTCAACGTTTGGCGGGTGCTCTGCGTTTCCAACCTGCGGGGGCAGGACGTGGCCAACCGCGTCTTCAACGGCCTCGGCTATTTTGTAGCGGCTTTAATCTGTCTGGGCGGACTTGCCTTTAATATCGGCAACGTGGGCGGCACCTCGCTGGGACTCAACGCCGCTCTGGGCCTGGATGTTCGCGTCGGCTACCTGGTAAGCGGTGCCATCGGCATCGTGGTCTTTCTGGTCAAGCAGGCCTCCAAAGTGATGGACTGGCTGGTCAAAATTCTGGGCGGCATCATGATTGTGGTGATTCTCATCGTCATCTTCATTGTCCAGCCTCCCGTGGGACTGGCGCTGAAGGAAACTTTTGTCCCCTCCACCCCTGTTACCGACCTTGCCCCCGCCATCCTCACCCTGTTGGGCGGAACGGTGGGAGGATACATCACCTTTTCCGGCGCGCACCGTCTCATTGACGCCGGCATCAGCGGGGAGGAAAACCTGGGCCAGATTACCCGCAGCTCCGTCATGGGAATCGGCATTGCTTCCATTGTCCGCATCTTCCTCTTCCTTGCCGTATTGGGCGTGGTCATCAACGGAGTAACTCTGGACGCCTCCAACCCCGCCGCAGACGCCTTCCTCCTTGGCGCCGGGGAAGTTGGATACCGCTTCTTTGGCTTGGTGCTGTGGGCAGCCGGAACCACCTCCATTGTGGGCGCCGCCTACACCTCTGTTTCCTTCCTCAAGACGCTGAGCAAAACCGTCAACCAATACGCCAACTGGGTGACGGTGGCCTTTATTGCCGTCTCCACTCTGATTATGCTGCTGCTGGGCCAACCCGCCAAACTGCTGGTGCTGGCCGGCGCCCTCAACGGCCTCATCCTGCCGGTGACCTTGGGCGTCTGCCTTGTCGCTTCCCAGAAAAAAGACATTATGGGCGAAAATTACAAGCACCCCACCTGGCTGTTTGTGGCCGGCATCGTGGTGTTCTGCCTTTCCGCTTATCTTGGCATCACATCTCTGGGCAATCTGTCAAAACTGTTCGCGTAAAAGGAGGCGCCTTCCTTGTACGAAAAGGCAAAGTATCTGCCTGCCGGGGACCGCGGCATTGTGGTGGAGCTGGGCAACGCCATCTCGCCCCAAATCAACGAACGGGTGCGGGGATTCCTTCTGGTGCTGGAGGACGCCCATCTGGACGGCATTGTGTCGGTGAATACCACCTACCGCTCCCTGCTGATTGAATACGACCCGCTGCGGCTGCCTTACCGGAAGCTGCTGGAAAAGTTGCAGGAGCTGGAATCCCGGCTGTATTCCACCAAGCTGCCTCCCGCTCGGGTGCTGGAGGTTCCCACCCTTTACGGCGGCGAGTTTGGCCCCGATTTGGATTTTGTGGCCCAACACGCAGGCCTTTCCAAAGAGGAAGTCATCCGCATCCACCACTCCACCGAATACCTGATTTATATGCTGGGCTTTACTCCCGGATTTTCCTACTTAGGGGGAATGGACCCCGCCATTGAAACGCCCCGCCTCAAAACTCCCCGCAGCAAGATTCCCGGCGGTTCGGTGGGCATTGCGGGCAAGCAAACCGGCATCTATTCCATCGACAGCCCGGGAGGATGGCAGCTCATCGGCAGGACTCCCATCCGGCTTTACGACCCCGACCGCCAGCCTCCGATTTTGCACCAAACCGGCGACTACATCCGGTTTGTCCCCATCACCCGGGAGGAGTACGACGCCATCGAAGAAGCGGTTCGCAAGGGCACCTATGAGTACCGCTTAACTCCCAGAAAGGGGGAAAAAGGGAAATGAGCGCTGTGAAAATCATCCGTCCGGGGCTTTTAACCACGGTGCAGGACGACGGGCGCTACGCCTACCAGCGGTTTGGCGTCTCCATTTCCGGCGCCATGGACCAGTTTTCCAGCCATGTGGCCAACTTTCTGGTGGGGAACGACCCCGGCGAAGCGGTGCTGGAAACTACGCTGATGGGCCCCTCCATGGAAATGCTGGAGGACTGCGTCATTGCCCTTGCCGGCGCGGATATGGCTCCCCAAATCAATAGCAGGGATGTTCCCATGTGGCAGACCCTGTTTGTCCCCAAAGGCTCGGTCCTAACCTTTACCGCTCTGCGGTCGGGAGCGCGGGGATACATCGCCTTTGCCGGCGGCATCGACCTGCCGGAGGTGATGGGCAGCCGCTCCACCTACGTCAAAGCCAGGCTGGGCGGGTTGGAGGGCCGTCCCCTGAGGGCCGGAGATGTCCTCCGGGTCAACCGCCTGCAGAGAAACCTAAAAGACATCAGGCGGATTCGGGTGGCGGGAGAATATATCCCCACCTATCCGGCGGAGCAGGTGTTGCGGGTGGTGCTGGGCCCTCAGGACGATTATTTCACCCAGGAAGGCATCGACACCCTCCTTTCGGAAACCTACACCGTCAGCAAGGAGTGCGACCGGATGGGCTACCGCCTGGAGGGCAAAGCCATCGCCCACAGGGAAAGCGCCGACATCATCTCCGACGGCATTATGATTGGCAGCATTCAGGTGCCCGGCAACGGGCAGCCCATCATTTTGATGGCGGACCGCCAGACCACCGGAGGGTACACCAAAATTGCCACCGTCATTTCGGCGGACCTGCCTAAAGTGGCTCAGGCCAAGGCGGGAGACCGCTTCCGCTTTGAAAAGGTGTCGGTGGAAAAGGCCCAGGAGATTCTGTTTGAAGAAACCGAGCGGATGAAGGCGCTGCAGGCAAGCTGCGTCCCGGTGGCGGAACCCCCGGCCCCCCAGGTCGCCCCCTCCCCCGCTCCCCAGCCTGCTCCTCCCTCCCCTGCGGCGCCGGCCGGCTCTCCGGTGATTCGCCAGACCCTTACCATCAACGGCGTCACCTATCAGGTGGAATTGAGAGAACTTCCGTAAAAAGTACCAGCCCGTTCTCAGGTCGAGAGCGGGCTTTCTCTTTATGTATAATCAGAAGAGCGCTTGACAAAGACTAATTTAGTGATATTCTGATGATAACATCAGAGCTTGGAGGTGTGAACTTGAGGATTCCATTTGAAGAAGTAAAAGCCACCCTAAAAGATATTTTGATTGCCAGACACAATACCCCCGAGCCCCACGCCGAGGAGGTCGCCAGCGTTCTTACCCAAAACTCCCTGGACGGCGTTTACACTCACGGCATCAACCGCTTTATGGCCCTGATTCACAGCATCGAACAGGGCAGCGTGCTGCCCCACGAAACCGCCTGCCGAGTTGCCGGCCTTGGGGGATACGAAATTTGGGACGGCCGTGCCGGATTCGGTATCGTCAACGCCCGCACCTGCACCCAGCGGGCCATCGAGCTTGCCAAAACCCACGGCATTGCCTGCGTTTCCATCCGCAACACCAACCACTGGCTGCGGGGCGGCACCTATGGCATTCTGGTGGCCGAGGCAGGGATGCTGGGCATTTTGTTTACCAACGCCAAAGCCAACATGTGCGCCTGGGGCACCATGGAGCCCTGCGTGGGCAACAATCCTCTGGTGCTGGCGGTTCCCCGCAGCAACGGAGAACACGTCATCGCCGACACTTCCTTTTCCCAGTATTCCTACGGCAAGCTGCAGCTTGCCAAACTGGAAGGCCGCATGATGCCCGACCCTGCCGGCTACAACGAGGAGGGTAAACTCTCCTGCGACCCCAGCGAGGTGCTGCGCACCCAGCGGTTGATTCCCATGGGCAAGTGGAAGGGCTCCGCCATTGCCATGCTGCTGGATTTGATTACCAGCGTATCTTCCTTTGGCAATTCCTCCGCCGCCATTGCGGCCCTGAAAGACGGAGACGAAAGGGCTTGTTGCCAGACTTTTATCGTCATCAACCCCTTTGCTTTGGGGGACCGACAACAGGCGGACGCCATCATCGACCAGGCTCTGGATCTAGTGCTCAACGCCACTCCCGCCCCGGGAGAAACCGTTCGCTATCCCGGACAAAACATGCTGCGCATCCGAAAGGAAAACACCGAGCTGGGCATTCCCGTCAACGAAAAGGTTTGGAATAAAATTCTCAGCCTGCGGTCCTAATAACCGCGTTATTCTTCCACTTGTGGCGTACATTTCCTGTATACCGCAAGAAAAGCCGTGTCCGTTATTTCCCCAGAATCGGAAAAATAAAGCAGTCCGACGGTATATACCGTCGGACTGTTTTGGGTTACACACAGAATAGCTTGGAAAAAGGGTTTATTTATTCTCGAAGGGGAAAACAAACTGATTCAGCTTCAGCTCGTCACGGACGGCAATCAGCTCAGGCTGCACGCCCTTGCTGACGGGCAGACCCTTGTCCTTCCGCTCCAGCCAGGTGAGGTATTCCTTCTCGCCGGCAGTGTAGATGCGCTCCTCGCCGGGAGCCTTCTGAGAATTCCGCAGGGCGCGCATGATGTCGCCGGCAGTCTTCTTGAAGGTTTCCAGCCCGAGGAAGAACTCGGGATCGATGGCGATGAAGAAGTGGCCCAGATGATAGGGCTTCTTGTTGCCGTCCTTGTCCTTGTCGGTCAGGTCGGTGAGGAAGGCGCCGGCCTGCAGAGCGGCGGACAGAACTTCCACCACCACAGCGTAGCCGTAGCCCTTGTAGCCGGCCAGCTCTTCGCCGATGCCGCCCAGAGGAGTCAGAGCAGCGTCGCCGGAAGTCAGGGCCTTAAGGATGGAGGGAGAATCGGTCAGAGCGTTGCCGTTGCGGTCAATGACGGTGCCTTTGGGGCATTCCTTGCCGATACGGGCATAGTACTCAATTCTGCCGCGCTGAATGATGCTGGTGGCGCAGTCCAGGTTGAAGGGGAACTCCTCGTCGGTGGGGAAACCGATGGTCAGAGGGTTGGTGCCCAGCATGTTCTGCACGCCGAAGGTAGGAGCGATGGAGGGTCTTGCATTGGTGCCGGTGATGCCGATGCAGCCATTGTTAATGGCCATGGAGGTGTAGTAGCCGGCGATGCCGTAGTGGGTGGAGTTGCGAACAGCCACCATACCCATGCCGTACTTCTTGGCCTTGTTGATGGCCATCTCCATCGCCCGATAGCCGGCTACCTGACCCATACCGTCGTGAGCGTCCAAAACTGCGGTGGTGGCGGTGTCCTTGAGGACTTCCAGTTCGGTGACGGGCTTTTGAATACCGGCCTTGATGCGGTCGATGTAAATCGGCTTAAAGCGGTTGACGCCGTGAGATTCGATACCTCTCCGGTCGGACTCGATCAAAACGTCGGTGCAGATTTCGGCATCCTTCTCAGGCACGCCGTATCCCATAAATGCGTGCTTGACAAAAGATTCCATTAATTCCCATGGTACATTGACGTATTCCGCGCTTCCCATAGTATTCTCTCCATTTCTATTTAAAATATAAAAAGAGCAATGCAAACTGGGCTTTCGCCCAATGCGCACCACTCTCTACAATCTCAATGCGGTTTCTTCAGTTGTTGGAAAAGCATTTACATGAACCAGATATCTTCTTTGGTGGTGGAAATGGCAATCACGCCCGCCGACAGTGCGGAAATGACATCTTCCTTATCCCGGATAAGCCCCCCGGCAATGACGGGGACCTGGGTTTTCTCCATGATGATTTTCAGCACCTTGGGCATGATGATGCCGGGCATGACCTCGATCATATCCACATCGCTGAGGGCCACCTGGTTGCCGATGTTGTCGATGGCTTTAGAATCGATGGCGAACACCCGCTGGATGGTGGCAAGCCCCTGCTTTCTGGCATATTTAATTTGACTTGCCTTGGTGGAGATGATGCCGTCCGCCTTGGTGTACTGGCGAATGAAGTCAATGGCTCCATCCTTGCTGGAAAGCCCGTCCACCAAATCGATGTGGACAAAGGCATACTTCCCAGCCTCTTTGACCCGATTGACAATTCCTTCGATGGTGCAGGCGGTGCCATAAAGCAGAAAGATAATCTTGCTTTCCGACTCCAGCGCTTTTTCCAAAGCGGCATCTTCCTTGACCGCTGCAATGATCGGAATGTCATCTAATTGTGCGCACAACTCCTCACGATTCATGACGAATCCTCCATTGGCGGCCGGTTACCTTACACATCTGGTTCAAGTACATTATGAATGAAATTGCCCGGATTGTCAATCCCCCCGAGGGAGTCCGACAGCTTTTTGTTGACAAGTCAACGGGTCAACTGCTAGAATGAAAGCCAAACTGAACGTTCTGCATAAAAAGAGTGGTTTTGCGTCTATCATTTCCACCAATAATAAAAAATATTTAAAAGCTGGGAACGCTATGTTTTTTAAGAGAAAAGAACAACTTCCTCCCGTGTCGGCGGTGGTGGTGGCGGCGGGATCCGCCGAGCGGATGCAGGGAATCGACAAGCAGCAGGCCCTTCTGGACGGCTTGCCGGTGGTGGTGCGCAGCGTGGAAGCCCTGGGCCGCTGCCCCCTGGTGGGCGAGGTGGTGCTGGTTTGCCCGCCCCAGCGAATGGCCGAATACTACGCTATGGTGCGGGAGTTTTCCCTGGATTTGGTGAGCACCGTCGTCGGGGGCGGGGCAACCCGCCAGCAGTCGGTCTTTCAGGGGATCGAAACCTGCAACCCTAAGGCGGCCTACTTCCTGATTCACGACGGCGCCCGGCCTTTGGTGGCGCCTGAGGTGGTGGAACAATGCATCCGCGCCGCCATGGAATTTGGGGCGGCCGCAGCCGGCACCACGCCTAAAGACACCATCAAAATGCTGGATGAAAGCGGCTTTGCGGTATCCACCCCTTCCAGAGAAAAGCTGGTGGCCATTCAAACCCCTCAGGTGTTTGAGGCAAATCTCTATCGGCAGGCCATGGCGCGAGCCAAAGAGGAACAGCGGGACTACACCGACGACTGCCAGCTGGTGGAACAGTTGGGCCACAAAATCAAGGTGGTTCCGGGGGACTATACCAACCTGAAAATTACCGTGCCGGAAGATTTAGCCATTGCGGAAGCGGTGCTGCAATTCCAAGAGGAAGGATGTTATCGGTGGGAAGTATTCGAATAGGCCACGGATACGATGTGCACCGTCTGGTTCCCGGGCGGAAATTGATTTTGGGGGGCGTGGAAATCCCCTGGGAGCTGGGGCTGGACGGCCATTCCGACGCCGACGTGCTCTGCCACGCCATTTCCGACGCGTTGCTGGGAGCCATTGCCCTGGGGGATATCGGCACCCACTTTCCGCCCGGCGATCCGGCTTACAAAGACGCCGACAGCCTGCTTCTGCTGGAGCAGGTGGGCCAAATGCTGCAGGCAAAAGGCTGGCAGGTGGGCAATCTGGACGCCACCATCGTTGCCCAGCGACCCCGAATGGCGCCTTACCTGCCCCAAATGCGCCGGAATATTGCGAAAGCTCTCGGCGTCGAGGTGGAGGCCGTCAGCGTCAAAGCCACCACCGAGGAAGGGCTGGGCTTTACTGGAACCGGACAGGGCATGGCCGCCCACTGTGTGGCTTTAGTGCTTAAAAATAAATAAAAATCAAGCGCTCGGAAGGATTTCCGGGCGCTTTTTGACGGCTTGAATGGCTTTCCCCTTTCCTTCGGCATAGACTGTACCAGAACGGAAAGAGGGGATTGGCCATGAACTCTGCCGAAATTACCGCTTCCATAACCGCCCTTGCCAATGTCATCCCAGCTCAACAACGACCAGCTCAACCTGCTCGGCACATTGCTGGCTTTGTTGGGGGATGTGCTGCAAACCATCGCTGTGATTCGCTCCATTCAGGAGAACAACGACTCAGGAAGCCAGTCCGCCACACAGGAAACAACCGCCGATTTATCGGGCGAAGCCGCCTTGCAGGATGCAGAATCGGCGGATTCGGGCCAAAGCACAGCCCCTACCGAAACCCAAGGCGAGGCTTCACCGCCCATAGTCTAATCTAACGGCATCTTCGCCCTGTCAGCTTCTTCTGGAGCAGCAGCATCACAACGATGGCCGAAAGGCACCACAACAGGGCGGAAAGCATTTTGGAGATAATCCCCTGCATTAAGTGCAGCGCCTTAAGCAACAGGGTAAAGGCAAGAGGAATGGCCAGTGCTATGCCCGCTAAGGCAATCATTTTCTTCATGACACCCCTCCTTTTTCGATTGACTTTAGTATTTGCATGAAATCCGCTCTGGATGCAGAAACTAAGAAAAATCTGCAAAAGGAGAAGGAAGCCATGCCAAAAGACAGTCAAATCGACCCCAAGGAAGTGCGCCGGGCAAAATCCAAAGGCGGTCCCACCCCCGCCAGCGACCAGCCGGACAACGAAGGCCGCAACGCCAAAAAGCACTCCATCCAGTCCCAGGGGCATCAACAGAAAAAGTGACCAAACAAATGCCCCCGGGCTCGAATCCGGGGGCACCTGATTGCTGAAATTATCTTTGCTCGTAAATGAGTTGGTAAAGCTGGGCGGCGGCTTGAGCTAACCGGGGGCCGGGGCGGGTGATCTCGTCGGCGTTGGAATGGAAGATTTGGCCCCGCTCCACCGCCGGAATACTCTCCCAGCCTTTGCGCAAGGCAATTTCCTCCTCGGGGCGTAGGCCTTCCCCAAAGTACATGGTGACGGTGACAATATAGTCGGGGCAACGGGCAATCACCTGCTCCTGGGAGATTTCCCCCCAGCCCTTCAGGTCGGAAAAGATATTTTCCAGCCCCAACAGGGTGGCAATTTCATCCATAAAGGTGTCCTGCCCCGCCGTCCACAGGCCGTACTCCAAAGGAGAAACTTCAAAGTAAATGGAACCTTTGCCGGGTTGTTCCGCCACCTTGGCTTTGATTTCGTCAAAGGTTTCCTGCATTTCCCCTATCAACTGCTCCGCCTGTTGGGGGCAGTCCAGCAAATCCCCCAGCAGCTCAATGGCTTGGTAGACCCCCTGGATGTTCTGGGCGTCGGTAAAAACGGTGGCAATCCCCGCCTTTGCCAAGGCCTGGGCCTGCTCCTCCCACTGGTGCATGGAGCCCATCACCACCACCTGGGGATTGAGGGCGATAATCTGCTCGATGTTGGTTTCGGAACCGCTCTGCACCGCGGGGATTTCCAGCACCGAAGAAGGATAGTTGCAGTATTCCCCTCGACCGACTAAGAGGGACTCTTGTCCCAGCGCGCTGATGATTTCGCAGTCGGCGGCGGTAAGCACCACCACCCGCTCCACCGGCGTCTGGATGGACACCGTCCGGCCAAGCATGTCAGTCAGCTCCCTGGTCTGCTTTGCCTCCGAAGGCGAGTGGCCGGAGGCGCATCCGGAAAGCACCAGCAACCCAATCAAAATCAGCGCCAAGTATCTTTTGATGCTCAAAGCCCTTCCCCCCATCCATGCAACGTCATGTTTCTTTCACTTTTCCTTTGGAAACTGTATTCAGTATAGCACATCGCCCGGATTCTGGCAATGTTGGGTATTTTGCTGCCGTCCGGTTTGTGATATACTGATAGGGAAAAATGCTTGTCTTGCCGGGGTATCGTAACCGCTTTGTGGTTATGATACCCTTATAACACAAATTGAAAAGCTGCGTTTTGTGCCCTCAGGCACGGAAGGAGGCTGCCCTTTGAGGGAAAAATTGCTGGCGCTCTGCCAAAGGTATCGGGATATTCTGCTGTATCTGATTTTCGGCGTCCTAACCACCGCCGTCAACTACATTGTCTTTTTGGGACTGCTGGCTCTTTGGCCGGAAAGCACCACCATCGCCCCCAATTTGATTGCCTGGTTCCTTTCGGTGCTGTTTGCCTATGCCACCAACCGCACCTGGGTATTCCGTTCCCAGGCGCGGGGAGCCGCCGCTCTGGGGCGGGAAATTCTCGCCTTCTTCGGGGCCCGCGTGTTTTCCCTGGTGCTGGACCTGGGGATTGTCTACCTGTTTGTGGACGTGCTGGGGTTCCATCCGGCGGTGATTAAGCTGGCCTCCAATGTCATTGTGGTGATTCTTAACTACGTCTTCAGCAAGTTCTGGATTTTCCGCTCCCCTGCGGACAAGCCCTCGGAACAAAGCTGATATTCTACCTTTTATACAGGCTCAACCCTTAATCTTTCATGTTTTTTGTGTAGAATTTATATGATTCCTTTTTTCTGTCGATAGGGTTCGATTTGTTTTGTGCAGTTTCTAATATCCAACTTTAAATAGATGCCATTGGATTGTGGATATCTCATAAATTTGTGACATTTCTTGTCCGCCGGCCTTCGTTTGAAGGGAAGACTAGGCGGGCATATACTGAAACATGCAAGGGGTAATGTTCATGCAGAAAGGCCACTGCCGCGTGGCGGCTATTCACGATCTTTCGGGATTTGGGCGCTGCTCTCTTTCGGTGATTATGCCGGCCCTTTCCGCCATGGGGGTGCAGGTTTGCGCCGTGCCCACCGCCATTCTCTCCACCCACACCGGAGGCATGGGGGAAGTGGAAATGCGGGATTTAACCGACTACATGTCGGGGGCGCTGGCCCACTACAAGCGTCTGGGGTTGGAGTTTGACTGCATCTACAGCGGCTTTTTGAGCAACGAAGCCCAAATTGACCACTGCCTGGAGTTTTTTCAAGCATATCCCAAGGCGCTGCATGTGGTGGACCCGGTGATGGGGGACCACGGAAAGCCCTACCGCACCTGCACGCCGGAAATCCGCCGCCGGATGCGGGAACTGGTGCGGGAAGCGGCAATCATCACCCCCAACCTCACCGAGGTAAGCATGCTGTTGGGGACCGACTACCCGCAGGGGCCGCTCACCACCTCCCAGGCCAAAAGCTATCTGGCCCGTTTGGGAGAACTGGGCCCCCGCCAGGTGGTGATCACCGGCGTTCATCTGATGACCGGTGTCATCTCCAACGTGGGGTACGACCGGGACCGAAACGCCTACTGGCGGTCCGACTGCCAATATGTGCCTGTATCCTATCCCGGCACCGGAGATTTGTTCGCCGCCGTGCTGACCGGCGGGCTGCTTTCGGGGGACAGCCTGCCCCTTGCCATCAACCGCGCCACCACCTTTGTGGAACTCTGCATCAAAACTACATACGGATACGGCACCGACCCTCGGTTTGGTGTCTTGCTGGAACATTCTCTTCCCTGGTTGACTCAGGACCAAATTTTAACGGGGTATCAAGCCTTGTAACTGCCGGAAAACAGACAAAAGGGTTCGCGGTTTTCCGGCAGGCGGCAGCCCTTTTTGTCATTTTCGAAGCAGGAGGTCGATACTATGCGCAAAAAAATGAGCAACACCATGTTTGTGGCCATGGTAGGGGTGATGGGCGCCCTTGTCTTTGCCGCCAACTACCTTTACGTGCCCCTGCCTGCCGTTGCAGGGACCACCCCCCGCATCCACATGGGAAACATTATGTGTCTGTTGGCCGGCCTGACCCTGGGCCCCATCCCGGGGGGAATTGCCGCCGGAGTCGGTTCCCTGTTTTTTGACCTCACCAATCCCCTCTATGTGTCCAGCGCGCCCTTTACTCTTATCTTTAAATTTTTAATGGCCTTTGTCTGCGGCCAGATTGCCTGGGGCCGCGGAGCCCAGGCCAAATCCATTAAGCGGAACATCGCTGCCGGCGTTCTGGGGCAGCTGACCTACATTATTCTCTATTTGGGCAAGGATTTGGTGACCAACCTGTTCTTCAATCGAGTGGAAATCCAAACGGCGCTGGTTTCTCTGGCCCAAAAGGGAATTACTTCCACCATCAACGGCATCATTGCGGTGGTGTTTGCCATTCCCCTTTCCTTTGCCCTGCGAAAGGGATTGGAGCAAGCCAACCTGCATGGCTTGCGGGATATGCGATAACCCAGCTTGACAGTGGAATCGTTCCCACAGTTCCTATATGAGCTGTGGGAATTTTTGTTGCGGCAATCTATCTGGAAATATCGTTTCAAAAATGATATAATGTTAGCCGAAGTTATGGGAAAGGGATGTGGTTGTCCGTTGAGCCGACAACAGAAAAAATTGCTGGTGGTAGACGATATTCCCATTAATCGCTTGATACTGGCAGACCTCTTCCAGGAAGAATACGAGGTTCTGGAGGCGGAAAACGGACAACAAGCCCTGGAGCTCATTCTGCAGTACCGAGAGCAAATCGCCATTGTTCTCCTGGACATTGTGATGCCGGTGATGGACGGCTTCCAGGTGTTGGAGCGGATGGCGAAATTGGATTTAATTCAAACCATTCCCGTCATCATGATTACGGGGGAAAGCGACGACGAAAAGACCCTGATGGGGTATGCCCTGGGAGTTTCGGATATCATCAGCAAGCCCTTTAACCCAAAAATTGTATCCCGCCGCGTCAACAATGTGGTCAAGCTGTACTCCCACCGGCAGGAGCTGGAGCGGGAGCTGAAAAAGCAGAAGGAAATGCTGGAACAGCAGGCTCGCCGCATTCACCAGTCCAGCCAGTTTGTCATCGACGCCCTGTCCACCACCGTGGAATTCCGCAACATGGAGTCGGGCGAGCACATCTTGCGGGTGCGCACCCTGACCAGAATTTTTCTGGAGGAAATGCGGGAATTTTATCCCCTCACCGACGAGCAGATCAAAACCATCGCCAACGTGTCCGCCATGCACGACATCGGCAAAATTGTCATATCCGACGCCATTCTGCTCAAGCCCGGCCCCCTCACCATGGAAGAGTTTGAAATTATGAAAACCCACACCATCCGGGGCTGCGAAATTCTGGATACCCTCAACTACACCCAGGACGAGGAGTCCTACCGGTATTCCTACGACATCTGCCGCCACCACCACGAGCGCTGGGACGGCAGAGGCTACCCCGACGGCTTAAAGGGGGACGAAATTTCCATCTGGGCGCAGGCCACCTCCCTTGCCGACGTCTACGATGCGCTGACCAGCGAGCGGGTTTACAAACAGGCCTATTCTCACGAGGAAACCATCCGGATGATTCTCAATGGCGAGTGCGGAGCCTTTAACCCCAGGTTGCTGGACATGCTGGTGCGGGTGGAGGGTACCCTGCAAGAAAAGATTTTCCGCTACACCCAGCAGGAAAAAAATGAAATGAGGCTCTCCCTCAATCACCGAATGGACAATCCCGGCAACAGTTCTTATATGCAAATTTCCATGACCAGAGGTTCCCATCAAAAAAAACAGACCGGTTAGTTAACCGGTCTGTTTTTTTTACTCTTTCGATTGACGGGGCCTCCATCTCTTGAGGCGCAGGGCGTTGGTCAACACCGAAACCGAACTGAAAGACATGGCGGCGGCGGCAATCATGGGGTTGAGCAGCGGCCCTCCGAAAAGGTGGAGCAGGCCCGCCGCCACCGGAATGCCCACGGTGTTGTACCCAAAGGCCCAGAACAAGTTCTGCTTAATGACTCGGATGGTGGCTCTGGATAGCTGCAGCGCCGCCGGAACATCCGAAAGGTCGCCGCGCATCAGAACAATGTCGGCGCTTTCCATGGCCACATCGGTGCCGGAACCAATGGCGATGCCGATGTCGGCCTGGGCCAAAGCGGGAGCATCGTTGATGCCGTCCCCCACCATGGCCACCTTTTTGCCCTGCTCCTGCAATTCTTTCACCTTCGCCGCCTTGTCCTGGGGAAGCACCTCCGCCAGCACCGAAGTCACCCCCACCTGCCGGCCGATGGCGTCGGCGGTCTTTTGGTTGTCGCCGGTAATCATCACCACTTCCAGGCCCATGGCCTTCATGGAGGCGATGGCGGCGGCGCTGCTCTCCTTGACCACGTCGGCCACAGCGATGATGCCCAGTAGCTTGCCCTCGCCCGCCACAAACATGGGGGTTTTCCCCTCGTCGGCCAGAGCATCGGCCGGTTGGGCCATCTCTCCCAGCCGGGCGGCAACCTCCTCCATCAGGCGGCGGTTGCCGATGTGGTAAGTGCGCCCTTCCATCACCGCCCGGATGCCCCGGCCCGGCAGGTTTTCAAACTGCTCCACCTCCAGAAGGGTCAGGTTTTCCTCGCGAGCACGGGCCACAATGGCCTGACCCAACGGGTGCTCGGAAGCATGCTCCGCCGAGGCGGTGACCAGCAGCAAAGAGGAAGCATCCGTTCCCGGCGCCGGCAAAATATCGGTGACCTGGGGCTTGCCCTGAGTGATGGTTCCGGTTTTGTCCAGCACCACCACCTGGGCTTTGTGGGCGGTTTCCAGGGCCGTGCCGTTTTTGATGAGGATGCCGTGCTCGGCGCCTTTTCCGGTACCCACCATAATGGCGGTGGGGGTGGCAAGGCCGAGAGCGCAGGGACAGGCAATCACCAAAATGGAGACAAAAATAGTAAGGGCAAAGCCAATCCCCTCCCCCGCCGCAAGCCACGCCGCCGCCGATACCAGCGCGATGACAATGACAATGGGGACAAAGTAGCCGGAAACCACATCGGCCAGCTGGGCAATGGGAGCTTTGGAGCCCTGGGCGTCCTCCACCAGTTTAATAATTTGAGCAAGGGCGGTGTCGCTGCCCACCTTGGTCGCTTGGAACCGAATGGTACCGTTGGTGTTGACCGATGCGGCGTACACCCTATCCCCTTTGGTTTTCTCCACCGGGATGCTCTCGCCGGTGAGCATGGACTCGTCAATGGCGGTGTGGCCTTCCAGCACCACGCCGTCCACCGGAATCTTCTCCCCGGGCCGCACCAGAATGATATCGTCCACCTCCACCTCGTCGATGGGAAGGGGAATTTCCTCCTCCCCCCGCAGGACGGTGGCGGTTTTGGGGGCAAGGCCCATCAGTTTTTTGATGGCTTCTCCGGTGCGCCCCCGGCTTCTGGCCTCCAGCGACTTGCCCAGCAAAATGAGGGCGATAATCACCCCCGCCGATTCAAAGTAGAGGGAGTGAACGGCGTGGTGGTCCCCCCGGGCGATGCGGAACAGGGAAACCAGGCTGTAGGCGACGGCGGCGCAGGTGCCCACCGCAATGAGGGAATCCATGTTGGGGCTGCGCTGTATCAGCGCCCGGAATCCTACGGTGTAAAACCTTCTGCCCACCACAACCACCGGAATGACCAGAAAAAGCTGTACCAGCGCAAAGACCAGCGGATGGTGGTCGGGATGGAGGAAGGAAGGCACCCCCCCTCCCGGCAGGCCGGGAATCATAGGAGCCATGGCGATGTAGAGCAGGGGCGCGGCAAAGAGAGCCGCAATGCGAAAGCGGCGCCACATCTCCTTGATTTCGGCCTCTTTGCGGGCGGCGTCCTGGTCGGTGAGGGGCTGGTCCGCCTGCAAGGGCTTGTATCCCAGCTTTTCGATGGCCTGCCGCAATTCGGACAGCCGCACCAAAGCGGGGTCGAAGGTGACGTCCGCCCGTTCGGCGGCATAGTTGACGCTGGCCTGCTCCACGCCTGGGAGCTTGGCCAGATTCTTTTCAATGCGGGCGGCGCAGGCGGCGCAGGTCATACCCTCGATGGGGATGTGAACCTGCCGTCTGCCCTGCTTCTTCAGATCATACCCCGCCTTTTGGACGGCGGCCACCAATGCCTCCTCGGAAAAATCCTCCCCTACCTGCAACACCAGCTTTTCCGCCGCGTAATTGACAGCCGCCGACAAAACGCCTTCCTGCCTGGCGGCGGTTTTCTCCACCCGGCGGGCGCAGGCGGCGCAGGTCATACCGGTAATGACGTAGGTTTTTTCCATGGTTTTCTCCTTATACTGCGGGCATGCGTTACAACAGCTTGCCCACCGTGGTAATCAGTTCGTCTACGATTTCATCCTGCCCTGCCCGTATTTTGTCCACCAGGCAGCGGCGTATGTGGTATTCCAGCACCAGCTTGCTGACGCTGTTCAGCGCCGAGCTGGCGGCGGCCAATTGATGAATGACGTCGTCGCAGTAGGCGTCGGCTTCCACCATGCCGTAAATGCCCCGTACCTGGCCTTCAATCCTCCTGAGCCGGGAGAGCAGATTCTGCTTGAGCTTTTCGTCCCGCTCGGTGGTGCGATGGTTTTGGTTTCCGGCGCAACAAGTCTTTTGACTCAGTTCCATACACACACTCTCCCTTCGATTTATTACTATACCCCTGTAGGGTATATTTTATACCATTCTTATCCCCTTTGTCAAGGGATAGGATGTTTTACAACGGCAAAGGCGGGCATTTAGCCCGCCAATGGATGCAATTCTATTTGGCTTCCAGCCAGTTGCGGCCAACCCCTACGTCCGCCCGCAGGGGAACCAAAAGCTGGACGGCGCCCTCCATCTCTTCCTGCAGGATTTTGGAGGCAACGGTTACCTCGTGCTCCGGGCACTCCACAATCAATTCGTCGTGGACCTGCAGAATCAGCCTGGCTTCCAGGCCTTCCAGCTTGAGGCGGTGGAACACCCGCACCATGGCCACCTTGATGATGTCGGCGGCTGCCCCCTGAATGGGGGTGTTGAGGGCTACCCGCTTGCCGAATTCCCGCATGGCCCGGTTGGAGCTGGAAAGTTCGGGCAGATACCGCCGGCGGCCCATCAAGGTCTGGACGTAGCCGTGTTCGGTGGCAAATTCCACCGTGGCGTCCATATACTCCTTGACGCCGGAAAAGTGCCGCAGGTACCCGTCGATATAAGCCTTGGCCTCCCCCACGGTGACGCCGATATCCTGGCTGAGGGAATAGGCGCCGATGCCGTAGACAATGCCGAAGTTGACCGCCTTGGCCCGGCTGCGCATGCCGGGGGTGACCAGGGCAGGCGGCAGGTTAAACACCTGGGAGGCGGTGCGGGTGTGAATATCCTCGTCGCTTTGAAAGGCCTCTATCATGTTTTTGTCCTGGGCGATGTGGGCCAGCACCCGCAGTTCAATTTGGGAATAGTCGGCGTCCAGCAACACGGAGCCCGGCCTTGCCACAAAGAACCGGCGCAGCTCGCTGCCCAACTCGGTGCGGATGGGAATGTTCTGCAGGTTGGGCTCGGTGGAGGAAATCCGCCCGGTGCGGGTCAGCGTCTGCTGGAAGCTGGTGTGAATCCGCCCGTCGGCGCCCACTTCCTTCAGCAGTCCGTCCACATAGGTGGACTTGAGCTTCTGCACCTTGCGGTACTCTAAAATGTCCTCGATGATAGGATGTTTGCCCCGCAGGCCTTCCAGCACATCGGCATTGGTGGAGTATCCGGTCTTGGTCTTTTTGCCGGTGGGCAACCCCAGCTTTTCAAAGAGGATTTCCCCAAGCTGCTTGGGGGAATTGAGGTTAAACACTTCCCCCGCCTGCCTATAGATGCGGTTGCTGTACTTTTCAATTTCGGCGTCCAGCCTTTGGCCGTAAGCCTTTAATCCCTCCACGTCAATACCGATACCCACATGCTCCATTTCCGCCAGCACCCGGCACAAGGGCAGCTCCACCTCGTGGAGCAGCTTGTACTGCCCATTTTGGGAAATCTTCTCCTCCAGCACGTCGGCCAGGGCGGTGTAAAGGGCGCACTCCTCCAGCAGCGGCCCGCTGGCCCCAAAAAAGCTGGACAGCTCCACCGCCGGAGTCCCATACAGGGCCGCCAGGCGGGAAATGCTGTAGTCGTTGCTTTGAGGGTCCAGAATATAGCCGGCGATTTCGGCGTCAAAGACAACGCCGTTGACCTCAAAGCCGTGGGTCAGCCCCACATGGTAAATGTCTTTGAGCCGGTTGGTCCGTTTGGGAAGGTGGGAAGCCAAAATCCTGGCGGCGGTCTCCTGGGCGTCTTTATCCCACAGGTAAAAGGCCTCTTTGGTGATGAGGCAAAAGCTGACGATTTGATTTTGGTGGATGTCAAAGAGGATATCCACCGGCTTTTTGCGCTGGAACAAATCCTCCGGCAGGGCGTTAAAGCAGATGTGGACCGGCTCCTGCCGCTGCTGCTGTACCGCCTGCGGTGCCGTACTCCTTTGGATGCCGAACTTGTCCACCAGGGAGAACAGTTCAAGCCTACTCATCAGCTCCCAGCACTTCTGCTGGTCAGGAGGCTGGATTTGGTAGGCCTCCAAATCGGTGTTGATGGGCGCTCCGCGGTGGATGGTGACCAGTTCCCGGCTGAGGAAGGCCGACTCCCTGCCCTCCCGCAGTTTGTTTTTGACCCCCGCCTTGACGCTGGTCAACGCGTCGAGGTTTTGGTAGATGTTCTCCAGGCTTCCCGCTTCCTGCATCAGGGCAAGGGCGGTTTTCTCCCCCACTCCCGGCACCCCCGGCACATTGTCGGAGCTGTCCCCCATCAGTGCCTTGAGGTCGATGAGCTGGGCGGGTTTGAGCCCGTATTTTTCCCAAATGTAGGCTTCGTCCACCATTTCGGCCACAGGGCTGCCACCCTTGGTGTAGGCCAAGCGGACGGTGGTGCTGGGCCCTACCAGTTGGAAGGAATCCCGGTCCCCTGTGGCAATGACGCAGGTGGCTCCCGCCTGTTCGCAGGCTTTGGAAAGGGTACCCAGCAAATCGTCGGCCTCGTAGCCCGCCTGCTCCACCAGCGCAAAGCCCAGGGCGGCAAGCAGCTCTTTTAACGGCTGAACCTGCCGTGCCAAATCGTCGGGCATGCCCTTGCGCTGGGCCTTATAGCCGTCGTACTGCAGATGCCGGAAGGTGGGGGCGGCCAGGTCGAAGCAAATGGCCACCCGGTCCGGCTGGATATCCTGCATCAGCCGCAACAGGATGTTTAAAAAGCCGTAAATGCCGTTGGTGGGCATCCCGTCCTTGGTGGTGAGGAGCTTGATGCCGTAAAATGCCCGATTGAGAATGCTGTTGCCGTCGATTGCCAGCAGCTTCACGGAAATCCCCCCTTGTAAGAAGTGTTTTGGTCCCGCTATGTTGGAAATCCCTGTCCCCAATGGGGTCAGGGATTGGTGTGTTCGACACATTCGCTAATAAATCGTCAAAATAATACTATTTGTATCATCCGTACCGAACGGTGATGGCTTTCTTACTTCGAAGCAGACCAAAGCAGAAGCATCTCCCGCACCACCTTGCAGGCGGTGGCGGTGGAAACGCCGGACATATCCAGCCCGGGAGCCAGCTCCATTACGTCGCAGGCCACCACGTTGCCGGTCATCACCAGCTGAAGGGCCTTCATCAGCTCCTTGAAGCTGACCCCTCCCGCCTCGGGAGTGCCGGTTCCGGGAAAAAATCCCGGGTCCAGAACGTCCAAATCCAGTGTAAAGTAAATGGGCTTTCCACTTTTTTTCAGGGCGTCCATCACGTCTTCCAGCCCGGTGAAGTCAAAGGGCTGGAGGTGGGTATGCTGTTTGGCCCAGGCAAATTCACTTCTCTCCCCCGAGCGAATGCCGAACTGGGCGATGCGGCCGTCCCCCATCAAATCCCAGCAACGGCGGATGACGCTGGCGTGGGAATAACGCACCCCCAAGTATTCCTCCCGCAGGTCGGTGTGGGCGTCAAAGTGAATGAGGTGCAGCTGGGGATACTGCTCCAACGCCGCCTGCACCGCCCCCAACGTCAGGGAGTGTTCTCCCCCCAGCATCAGGGGGCGCTTGCCGTCCTTCAAGATAGCGGCGGTCTGCTCCCGAATCAGCGCCATGGTTTGTTCGCTGTCCCCAAAGGGAAGCTCCAAATCCCCGGCGTCAAAGATAGCGTAGTCGGTCAAATCTTTATCCAGCCAAGGGCTGTAGGTTTCCAGCCCAAAGCTTTCCTGCCGGATGGCCCTGGGGCCGAAGCGGGCGCCGGGCCGGTTGGAAGTGGTAGAGTCAAAGGGCGCACCGAACATCACAATGTCGGCGTCCCGGTAATCGGCGTCACAGGCCATATAGGAATCGTATTGGCGATGGAGCATGGGAAAATCCCCTTTCGTTGGTTGAGCAATTTGAAAATTGCAGGAAGAAGCACCGCTTCTCCTGTGGCGGAAGGCGGTTTCCTCTATTCTTCGACTTCCCGCAGCAGTTCTTCCACGTAGGCGGGCAGGGCAAAGCAACCGGTGTGGAGAACGGTGGTGTAGTACCGGGTTTTGATATTGAGCGCCTTCCAGGCTTCGGGGTCAAAATCCCGCAGTGGGTGCAGCTTTTTGGAGGCAAAGCCAAACAGCCAGTGCCCCGAAGAATAAGAGGGGATGTGGGCCTGATACACCCGGCTGATGGGGAAGCTTTGGACAATGCGCTTGTGGGCCCGCTGCATGGCCACCGCGTCGTTTTCGTAAAAGGGGCTTTCGTGCTGGTTGACCATGACGCCGTCCTCTTTGAGGGCTTTGAAGCAGTTGCCGTAAAACTCCTTGGTAAACAGCCCTTCCCCGGGGCCGAAGGGGTCGGTGGAATCCACGATAATCAAATCGTATTCTTCCACCTGGCGGCGGATATACTTCAAGCCGTCCTCGTAAAAGATGGTGACTCTGGGGTCGTTGAGCCAGCCGGCGGTAAAGGGCATGTAGTTTTTGCAGGCCTGCACCACTTCGGGGTCGATTTCCACCAGGTGGATGGTTTCCACCCGGTCGTAGCGCACCAGCTCCCGCACGACGCCTCCGTCCCCGCCGCCGATAACCAGAATTTTGCGGGCGTTTTTGTGAACCGCCATGGGGACGTGGACAATCATCTCATGGTAGATGAACTCGTCCTTTTCGGTACACATCAAATAACCGTCCAGGGCCAAAAAACGGCCGAATTCCGGGGAATCGAAGATATCAATCCGCTGAAATTCGCTTTGGGTGGAAAAGATTTGTTTGTCCACTCGGATGGAAAACTGGGCGTTGGGTGTGTAACGTTCCGAAAACCATAATTCCATATAGCACTCCTCCTTTGGTACCATAAAACAGCCCGCAAGGCATTCGTGCTGTTCGATGAGATTCCTACCCCAGATTCTTCAGCACGTTTAGGTGCTTGATTTCCGGGTCCTCCGGGCCGGTGATGAAGCAGCCCTTTTCACCGGCGTATTCGATGTAATCGATGATTTTGCTGGTAATCCGCTCTCCGGGAGCCAGAATGGGAATGCCCGGAGGATAGCACATCACAAACTCGCTGCTCACCCGCCCCAACGTTTCGCGCAAAGGCAGGCTTTCTTTTTCGGCGTAAAACGCCTGCTGGGGAGTGACCACCACCTGGGGGTCGATGTACTCCTGGTTCATCAGACCGGTTTTATCCCTCTGATATTTTCGCCGGATTTCCGCCAGCGCAGACACCAGCCGCTCCAAATCCCGCTGCCGGTCCCCGATGGAAATATAGGCCAAAATGTTGCCCAAATCTCCAAATTCAATCTGAATGTCGTATTCGTCCCGAAGGATGTCGTAAACCTCGATTCCTGCAAGGCCGATGTCCAACGTGTGGACCGAAAGCTTGGTGACGTCGAAGTCGTGGACGGCGTCGGAAATCAGCTCCCGGGAATAGGCGTAGTAGCCGCCGATATCGTTGATTTCGCTGCGGGCGTACTCCGCCATCTCCACCACTTTGCGGAATACCTCTTTGCCCCGCAAGGCCAGGTTGCGGCGGGAAATGTCCAGGCTGGACATCAGCAGGTAGCTGCCGCTGGTGGTTTGGGTGAGGTTGATGACCTGCCGCACATAGCCCGCGTTGACAGCCGGCCCGGTCAGCAAAAAGGAGCTTTGGGAAAGGCTGCCCCCCGATTTGTGCATGGAAACGGCGGCCATATCCGCCCCCACGTGCATGGCGGCGTCGGGAAGTCCCTCTCCAAAGTAAAAGTGGGTGCCGTGAGCCTCGTCGGCCAGCACCAGCATGCCGTGCTGGTGCGCCAGCTCCACAATGCCCCGCAGGTCGGAGCAGATGCCGTAATAGGTGGGGTTGTTCACCAGAATGGCCTTGGCGTCGGGGTTCGCCTTCACCGCCTTTTCCACCTCGGAAAGGCGCATCCCCAGCGAAATGCCCAGCCGCTTATCGGTTTCGGGGTTGATGTATACCGGCTGCGCCCCGTTGAGCACCAGTGCGTTGATGACGCTGCGGTGAACATTGCGGGGCAAAATCAGTTTTTCTCCCTTTTTGCAGGTGGAAAGTACCATGCTCTGCACGGCGGAGGTGGTTCCTCCCACCATTAAAAAAGCATGGGAGGCTCCAAAAGCCTCCGCCGCCAACTCCTCCGCCTCTTTTATTACCGACACCGGATGGCAGAGGTTATCCAATGGTTTCATGGAATTGACGTCGATGCTGACGCACTGTTCCCCTAAAAAGCGGGTCAGCTCGGGATTGCCCCTTCCCCGTTTGTGGCCGGGAACGTCAAAGGGAACGACCCGTGCTTTGCGAAACTGTTCCAGGGCCTCGTAAATGGGGGCGCGGCTCTGATCCATAAGGCAACTACCTCTCTGTTATGGTATCAAATAAAAACCCTTCGGTGGAAGAAGCATCTTGGGTTGTTGTATTCTTCCCAACATTCCTGTAAAATATATAAGGTTAGAGCTTGTCCCGCAAAATGTCGCGCCGCTCCAGTGCCGCCACCATGGGAAGCCCCAGCACCACGCAGGATACCAGTTCCCCCGCCGCCACATACAGGCCGTTGACCAGCATGGCGGTAAAGCTCAGGTTCCCGGTCACCAGAATGGAAAGCTCGGCACCGATGATGACGCCGTTGCAGACCACCGGAGCCAGGGCGGAGAGAATCGGCAACCCAAACCACCGCCGGTTGCGGAGCCGGTAGGAAATGACGCCGGCCAGCAGGGTAGCGCAGGTACCAAACAGCACGTCCATATAGCCGATGGGATTGGCTCCGATAATCCAGCCCACCAAATTGGAAACGGCGCAGCCTAACGTCACCCCCCAAATGGCAAGGGGAGAGAAAACCGGCAGCAGCGTAAGGGCTTCGGCGATCCGCACCTGAATCACACCATAACTGAACACGGGTGTTGCCAGACAAATAGCGGTGTAAAGAGCCGCAATCAATCCGCAAACGGCAATGCTTTTGGCAGAAATTCCATTTTTGTTCAAACGATCAGATCCTGTCCTATATTTTGTTTCCAAGCTTTTCCCCAGCCTAGGAACACGCCTTAGTATATAGTATTTGAGGGAAAAAATCAACTGTCGGAGGCTTTCATGACCAGCATCTATCTTGTGCGCCACGCCCGCTCGCAAGGCAACGACGCCGGGCGTTTTCAGGGGAGGATGGATACCCTTCTCGCCCCTGTGGGCCTGGAACAGGCTCAATATTTGGGAAAGCGGTTTGCTTCGCTTCCCGTCGCCGCCGTTTATTCCAGCCCGCTGCAGCGGGCCCGCCAAACGGCGGCCGCCATTGCAGCCCCTCATCACCTGGAAGTGCAAATCGAGCCCGACCTCATAGAAATTGATATCGGCGACTTTGAAAACCGCACCGCCGAGGAGGTCAAACAGCTTTACCCCCGGGAGCTGGAGGCCTTTAACGCCTCGCCCCATCTCTTTACCGCTCCCAAAAACGGGGAGAGCATCCTGGACGTTTATACCCGTATGGTGAGGGCCATCGGCGACATTGCCAAACGCCATCCCAATCAGACGGTGGCGGTGGTCAGCCACGGCTGCGCCATCCGCTGCTATCTTTGTTTTGCCAAAGCCTACCCCTTGGAACGGCTGGGAGAAACCGAGTGGGGTTCCAATACAGGGGTCAGCCATGTCACCTACGACGGGGACAAGGTAACCCTTCATTTCGTCAACGACGTCAGCCATCTGCCCGGCCACCTGGTTACCGGTGGAGGAAAAAAGATATGATTATTCTCGCTGTGGATTTGGGGGACGCCCGCACCGGCCTTGCCCTCTGCGACGCCGGGGAGATGCTGGCCTACCCTGCCGGCGTCATTCACGAAAGGCACCGGCCCGCCATTTTGGAAAAGGTGGCCCAGGCCGCCCGGGAACACAAAGCGGAAACGGTAATCGTAGGGTATCCCAAAAATCGGGACAATACCCTGGGAGAGCGGGCCAAAATCAGCGAGGAGTTCGCACAGGAACTTGCCCAACGGCTGGACGTCCCAGTACACCTTTGGGACGAGCGGGGCACCACCCTGGCCGCCCATGTGGCCCTCAACGCCGGCACCACCAAAGGCCGAAAAAAGCGCCAGGTGGTGGATGCGGTAGCCGCCACCATCCTGCTGGAAAGCTACCTTGCCTACCGCAAAAATACAAAATAGGCGCAAAGAACATCTTCGCGCCCGGTCTTTCTGTAGCGAATACCCCCTGTTCCCTACAGCAGAGTGGCAATCACCAGCATCTCCTCGATTTTCCGGTAGATGCCGTCCAGTTGCTCCAAGCCCAGAGGATTCTTCCCCAGCCCCACCTCGATGGTAAAGCCGGGCCGGCGGAATTTTTCGATAAACCAGTCTTTCAGCCCGCCGTGGGAAGCCATCTCCACCGGTTTGGCAAGGGCATAGCCGCTGGAGGAAGCCAAAATCTGTGCCATCATCTTGCTGCGGGCCGGGGTATTGCAGCCGTAATACCAGTAGATTTCCTCCCCCTGGGAGTGCAGGGAATAGAGGCTGCGGGGCTGGTGGGTCATGCAAAAGGTGGTGATGGCGATGGTTTCCGGCTCGCTGTGGGGGTGAACGCCTCCAAACCGGGTGGGCCCGGGGCTGGTTATGCCGGCGGCCATTTCCATTGCCTTCACAATGCACCAGCCTGCGTCGAAGTTGTGGTTTAAATCCACCCCGTTGGCATTGGCCTGCCACACCAAACGAGGGTCTTGCCCCTGCAACATCTCCTCAATGCAGTCCGCCCGGTTCCCCGCCCCTGCGGTGCCCTGGAGGGCAATTTCCACCCCGTCGGGATTGAGGCAGGGCACAATTACCAGGGAGCGGTTGCACAGCGCCCGCCCCACGTCAATGTCCGACACCTTTCCCCCCGTCTCCAGGGCGTTGAGCAAATTCTCGCAGAACTTAATAAGAATCATGCAGGTAAGCCACTCCAACCCGTGGGTGGCCCCCACAAACAGGGTGGCCCCGGTGGGGTTGCCGATGGAAAGGGCGTTGATGTGCCGCCCCAGCACGCTTTTTCCAATGGGGAACACCTTAAGGCAGGGGTAGTGTTCCTGCAGCGACCAGATGGCCTCCTGTACCCGCTCGTAGGTGGGGGGCTGCTTATAAAACTCTTGCAACATGGTAATAACCTCCAGCCCTTGAATGGTAAGTGGGTCTATAACAGAAATATGCAGGCCACAGGTTGTATCATCCATCCAAATCTGCAAGGACAACTGCCATTTCCAATAAAATGCTTAAAACTCTAATGAACAAAGGTCGTGTCGCCATGGCAAAAGAATATCTGGTTTCCCGTCAAACCATTTACAGTGGAAAAATCCTCAAGCTCTATCTGGACGAAGTGGAACTTCCCGACGGCAACATCGCCTCCCGGGAAGTGGTGGAACACGGAGGCGGCGTTGTCATCCTGGCCAGCGCCGACGGCGAAAACCTTCTGCTAGTGCGCCAATACCGCCATCCCGTGGGAAAGGAGCTGCTGGAGCTGCCAGCCGGAAAGCTGGAAGCCGGCGAATCCCCCGCCGACTGCGCCGTCCGGGAGCTGGAGGAGGAAACGGGATACCGGGCGGAAAAAGTTTGGGAGCTGGGCCGCTTTTACCCCTCCCCGGGCTACACCTCGGAGATGCAGTATCTCTACGCCGCCGAAGGGCTAACCCCCACCGCCCAGCACCTGGACGAGGGCGAAGCCATCGACGTGGTCACCCTGCCCATTGCGGAAGCGTTGGCTGCCTGCCGGGACGGCAGAATTCAAGATTCCAAAACCGCCTTGGCCATTTATTTGTGGTTGGAGCAAAGACGCTGAGCTATCCCCTCCCGCCACAGAGCCATATCCTTTGCACCGTTTGGCCCCAGCAGGGCTCAAACGGTGTCTTAATGCCACTAATCCTTCTCCAATTTACGCCATCCTTTTCTGCTTGCCGGAACCTGCGCTGTCCGCAGCCGGCACAGGATAATTGCAGCTATTTTTCTGCTGCCGTCTGTTAGGAGGTGTTTCCGATTCGGCGTTTCCTTCTGCTGCTTTTGCCGTGGGTTTTCCTTCTCAGCGGCTGTGCCGACAGCAACAATTCCATCCTCCGAATGGATTTGCAAACTCCCGTCCACAACCTGGACCCTCAGTTCACCACCGAAGCAACGGCTCAAACCATCCTTCTCAACCTGGGGGAAGGGTTGATGATTTGGGATGGAGAAGAGCTAAGCCAAGGGGTGGCCAAAAGCTATACCGTCTCCGAGGATGGGCTGACCTACGAATTCACCTTGCGGGAAGACGCCCGCTGGCAGGACGGGGAGCCGGTTTTGGCCTCCCACTTTGTCTTTGGCTTTCAGCGGATGTTTACCCCCGGCGCCACTTCCCCCCATGCGGAACAATTTAAAATGTTAAAAGGGGCCCAGGCCATTCTGGAGGGGAAAGGCTTTCTGCGGAACCTGGGGGTGGAAGCCCCTGAACCCAATCGGGTGGTGTTCCATTTGGAATACCCGTCCCCAACGTTTTTGGAGCTGCTGGCCACCGCCCCCGCTCTGCCCTGTCGGGAGGACTATTTTGCCGAAAGTAAGGGCCGATACGGACTGGAGCGGCGCTACGTGCTTTCCAACGGGCCCTTTGTGTTGTCCCGCTGGGATAACGAAACCTCCATCCGCCTGGAGCGCAACGACGCCTATGTCTCCCCTCGGGGCCCTGCCAGGCCGCAAAGAGTGGTCTTTTATATCGGGCGAGGGGACCCGGTGAACCTCTACGACGACGGAAAAAGCGATTTGCTCCAGGTGCTCCCCAACCGGTTGGAATCGATTAAGGAAACAGGAGAGGTCCTGTCCCTGCAAAACCGGGTGTGGTGTTTGGTTTTCAACCAAAACGCCTCCGTTTGGGCAAATCCGCTGCTGCGTCAAAGCCTTGCCTATACCGTCGACTCTTCCCAGTACCAACCCCTGCTCAAGGAGGGGCAGCAGGTTTCCCATCTGTTCATGCCCCCAGCCGTCACGCTGCAGGGCAAGTCGGTGCGAAAGTCGGAAGACCACTCCCCCATTTCTTTCAACCCTCGGCAGGCAAAGCGCCTGCTGGCTTTGGGACTTGAGGCGGAAGGGTTGGAGCGCATCCCCGCCGCCTCTCTGCTGGCTCCTGCGGAGTATCGGAACATATTGACCCCCATGATTCAAAATTGGCAACAGTATTTAAACCTTTCGGTGTATCCCCAATTTGCCGATTTGGACGGTTTAAAGCAGCGTTTGGAGCAGGAAGACTATCAAATTCTTCTCTACCCCTTCTCCGCCGACGATACCGGGCCGGACGCCATGCTCCGCCGCTTTACTTCGGAACATAAGGACAATCACACCGGCTATCACAATCCCCGCTATGATTTGGAGCTGGAATCCGCCGGCACCCAGGCCGACTCCGCCAGGGCGCTGGAAGCATACGCCGACGCCGAGGAGCTGCTGCTGCGGGACGCGGTGGTCGTCCCCCTCTTTTGGGAATCCACCACCTTTGTCATGGCCCCCAATGTGACGGGGGTAAAGGTCACCCCCGGCGGAGTCATTCTCTTCCACGGTGCTTCCAAAGCATAAGAAAAAGCGACCCGATGTTGCAGGTCGCTTTTTTGTTGCGTAGAAACTCTTACACTTCCTGAATGCTGGCACAGGTATGGTAGACAAACCAGAGAGCGTAAACGGAGGTGACAAACTGCAAAATGCTTTCGGCAAGTCCCAACAGGGGGGCGGGAAGTTCCCCGGTGTGGTTGACCGCCATCCAAATCCAGTTGGGAACCGAAACCAGAAAGCCACAAAGAGAGGCGCAAAGCCCTGCCGGAATCACGTAATTGCGGCCATCCTTTCGGGCAAGGCCGCTGAGGGTGCGGGCTTCCCCCACCAAAAAGACGCCGGCAAACAGCATAAACAACACCGTTAGCAGATTGTCGGAAATGGTGGTGAGGGTGTCGTAGGCATTAAAGCGGCAAACCAAAGTCACCAACATCCACACGCCGGGCGCCAACACCAGCAGGCCGCCCTTCATCCTGCCTGTGCGCAACCCCTGTACCCCCGACACCAAAAAGGATACACCGGCCAGCAGCCCAAACAGGCCGGTGATTAAAGTAGAGACATCGCCCAATCGGATGGGGCTTCCTCCTCCAAGGGGGAAAAGGCCAAAGGTTTCGGCGGTAAAACACAGGATGGAAACTCCCATCAACAGAGCGGGAACAGCGATGCCCCGCCGGCTGCGCAGCACCGGATAATCCCCGCCGGTACGGCGAAACAGATACAGCAAAAACAGCAGGACCATGCAAAGCCCCAGCCCCCACTGGAACACCGTAACGGGAAGCTGGCTGCCGGTATAAAAGCCGGTAGAGTGGTCAATCTGCGCCAGCTGGAGCCGAATCCGTATCCCACCGCAGAGAATCAGGGTAACCCAGTACAGAGCAAAGAAAGGGAAAAAAGCGGAGCGTTTCAACGGTTGACCCTCCGGAGAGTAAAATCATGGATACACTTCTGTCAGTATAGCATGCCGCGCTCCCCGGGCGCAAGGGAAAATAGGTCCTCTTAGTCCGTTGCAAAGCGCAAAGGGACAAACAGGCAAGAACCGGACCGGTCCGCCCCCATCGGCATCCTATTTTTTTGTTGGCCACGTGCCGTCTTTCCGCAACCCAGCGTCGCCCGGAAAAGCCGCCCCAACGGTTCCCCCGCATCCAAATTATCATATAATACAAAAATTATCAAATAGCATTTTTTCAAATCCAAGAAAAATCAACGGGATAATTTTTTCTGTATTAGAAAATAGGAGGGGGCAAAATTTCCAATTAGTTAAAAATTTAACAATCTTTTGGGCGTTTGCTTGCAAACTTTCAATTTTGACCGGGGTGTCTGTTGGTTATACGCAGATGACCTCCACGCCTCTTTTTTGAAATTCCAGCACTTGGGGATGGTTTTGCGGCGCGTCGGTTACCAGCTTGGATATTCGGTCCGCCGGCACGCATTTCTTATAGGCAATGGTACCTAAGCGGGCTCGGTCCACCAGGACAATCAGCTCTTTGGCATTGTTTACAAAGGACTGCTTAACCATAATTTCATCCATTTCGGTATCGGTAAGCCCCACCTGAGCGTCTACCGCCAAATCGGATAAAAACACCTTGTCGTACACAAAACTGTCGATGACCTGACACGCAAAGGTTCCCACACAGGATAGCGACCCGTTTCGCAAGGTGCCGCCGGCCGTGACAACTTCAATGCCTTCCCCGGCGCCCAGCAGCGATGGAATCAGCAAGCTGTTGGTCACCACCGTCAGGCCTCGTTTGGAGGACAACAATCGGCTTAGCTCCAGCGCTGAAACACTTGCATCCAGCCCGATGACTTGCCCCGGTTCAATAAGAGAAACTGCAGCTCTGGCTATTAAAATTTGTTCTCGGCGATTGGATACCTTGCGCTTTATGTATTCTAAATCTTCCGCCAGGCGATCCCGCAGGCCTATCATACCACTGCCCAACCGCTCTACCGTTAAATTTTTCTCCATTTGCTCCACGTCTCTGCGCACCGTCATTGTGGACACCTTTAATTGTGCGGCTAGAGCTTCTATGGACATTTGGCCTTTTAGTGCAAGCAGTTCAAGCAGCTGTGCCCTTCTCATTTCCACATTCTTCCTGGAATTTCTGGGCACCGTTGTCCCCCCTTTATGTTCACTTTTTTCGTATGTGAAAAAAGTATAACATTTTCAGGGTAAAAAATCAATATAAAACCGGTTGCAGACCCGTTTCTGCAACTTATTCTCAAAAATTTCCTTTGTTTGACATAGTTGCAGCAGTACCAGCCAATTTCCAAACAAAGAAAGCCGCCTGACGGCGGCTTTCTTTGCGGAAAAGAAAGGATAAATTACTTCAGTTCGACCTTGGCGCCGGCTTCTTCCAGCTGCTTCTTGAGAGCCTCGGCCTCGTCCTTGCCGATACCGGTCTTGACAGGCTTGGGAGCGTTGTCGACCAGGTCCTTGGCTTCCTTCAGGCCCAGACCGGTGACTTCCTTCACCAGCTTGATAACGCCCATCTTGCTGGCGCCAGCGTCAGCCAGGATGACGTCAAACTCGGTCTTCTCCTCGGCAGCGGGAGCAGCGGCAGCGGCGGCAGGAGCAGCGGCGACAGCCACAGGAGCAGCGGCGGAAACGCCGAATTCCTCTTCCAGAGCCTTAACCAGCTCGGAGAGTTCCAGAACAGTAAGAGCCTTTACATCTTCGATTAACTTAAGAACCTTCTCGGATGCCATAACAGTAAACCTCCATTATCTTGTTTGTGATTAGAATGAAATTGTTTGAAATTACGCGGACTTCTTCTCCGCAATCTGGTTGAGGGCGACCACCAGCCCCCGGATGTTGGCGTTGAGGACGTTGACAAATCCGGAAATGGGAGCGTTGAGACCCCGGAGAGTCATAGCCACCAGTTCCTCTCTGGACGGCAGCTTGGACAGCTGCTTGACGCCTTCCACGTCCAGCAGTTTTCCTTCTACAAAGCCGGCCTTAATGGTAAAGGCGCCCTTGGAATCCTCGGCATACTTGCAGAGAATCTTGGCGGCAGCCACCATGTCCTTGTCGGACAGCGCCAACGCAGTGGAGCCTGCCAGCACGTCCTTCAGACCGTCGTAACCTACGTTTTCGACGGCGCGGCTCAGCAGGGAGTTCTTCACTACCATGTAGTGGACGCCGGCTTCCCGCAGCTCTTTGCGCAACTTGGTGTCGTTTTGAACGTTGATGCCCTTATAGTCTACCAAAACACCGGCCACAGCGTTCTTCAGTTGCTCGGTCAGAGCGGCTACCTGCTCCTGCTTCTGTTGCAGAACCTTTTCACTAGGCAATTTGATTTCACCTCCCGGCATATATGCTCCGCGTCAACATCGCCCGCAAAGAAAAAGCTCTTTCCACAAGACATGGAAAGAGCGTAAGTTTCACACCAAAAGTGAATCAACACGCTTCCTCGGCAGGCAGCGCGGATATTTCCGCCCCTTTAAGCCAGCCTGTGGCACCTGCTGTCTTGGGAATGTTGACAGCTTTACTTAGTATAATCAAATCCTGTCCCATTGTCAAGGGTTTTGTCAATGCCTGTAAAAAATATACAACCTCCCGCCAAAACAGGAGGTTGCGCGACCTTACTGGTCGGTTGTCGGCTTTTCGGCGGATTGCTTTTCGCCCGTCGGCTTTTTGCCTCGGCGGCGGGGTCTGCGCCGGCCTTCAGGCTTGGGCGTAGGCTCGGCCTCGGGCAAATCCTCGTTCAAAACCTCCAGAAGCTCCTCGTCCTCCAGTTCCAGCTCCGCCTCGTCAAGGATTTCGTTTTCCTCCCGCTCCTGCTCTTCCTTCCGTTCGGCTTTGCAGGGACGAACCTGGTCCTTATGGAAAACGGTGACGGTGCCGTTTTGATACTTTTCCAGCGCCACCTTAAGGTAGCCGGTCAACAGAGAAACTTCGGTGACCACGCCCCGGCCTTCGGGAGTTTGGACATGAGCCCCCACCTTAGGGGTGGTCTTGATGAGGTCCTCGTAGGCGGCCTGCTCGTACTTTAAGCAGCACATCAGACGCCCGCAGGTGCCGGAAATCTTGGCCGGATTGAGGGAAAGACCCTGCTCCTTTGCCATTTTAATGGAAACGGGCTGAAATTCCCCCAAAAATGTGGAGCAGCAGAAGGGCCGACCGCAGATGCCAAGGCCTCCCAGCATCTTGGCTTCGTCCCGGACGCCGATTTGCCGCAGCTCAATCCTGGTTTTGAGAACGCTGGCCAGATCCTTGACCAGCTCCCGGAAGTCCACCCGGCCGTCGGCGGTAAAGTAAAAGAGGATTTTGCTGTTGTCAAAGGTGTACTCCACGTCAATCAGCTTCATGTCCAGCTTGTGGTGGCGTATCTTTTCCAAGCAAACCTGAAAGGCGTAGGCTTCCTTTTCCCGGTTGCGCTTCAGCCGCTCCAAATCCTGCTTGGTGGCAACGCGAATCAGCTTTTTTAGGGGCTGAACCACATCTTTGTCCGGCACTTCCCGGTTGGGGGTCACCACTTCGCCGCACTCGGTGCCCCGGGAAGTTTCCACAATCACCTGATCCCCGGCGGAAACCTGCTGCCCGTCGGGGTCAAAATAATAAATTTTGCCTGCGCTTTTAAAGCGCACGCCAATAATTTCTGCCATACATTACTCCTTATACGTCTGCAATTCACATCAAATTTTGTTTCATAAAACAAAAGACAAGTCCGCAGACATGTACCAGCCATTCCGGCCTTTCCTACCAAATCCATCCGGAATGGCAACAGAATCATTCCGAAACAAACGCCGGTGAAATTGATTTCGAAGTTGGATAACAACCGCAGGCAATGGACAGTTTGTCCATTCCATTCAAGAAGTTTTGCCGCCGGAGGTTTCGCTCATGACCTGGCTGATTCCGGCGCAGAGGGCGCTGCCCAACAGCAGCCCTCCCACATTGCTGTATGCAGCGGCTGTTATCTTTTCTATTATAGCAGTTATCTTGACAAGCTGTAAATGGGAAAACCCGGCCTTTTTTTCTTCCTCCAGCAGAAGACTGGTCACCTGGGCGGCCATGGCTTCCAGCAGGGCCATCATGCCCTGGCGGTCCTTTTCGTAAGGCTGCAGCCGAGCCAAAGCAGCGGCTTCCTGCCCTTTGCCCAACAGCTCCAGCACCCGCCTTGCGCATTCCCGGTGGCCGTGGGCTTTGGAATCCTGACGTAACGCCTCCAGCGCCACCCCGGGACTTCCGGATGCGTCCCGCGCCGCCGCCAACAGTTCCTCCCTCGAATACTCCGGCAGGTGTTCCGCCAGAATGTCGGCGCAGGTTTCCACAGCGGGAAGGGAGAGGGCAATCACCGATACCCGGGAGAGGATGGTTTCCAGCAGTTGCCCCCTGCTTTGGCAGGTGAGCAAAAACACCGTGGAGGCGGGAGGCTCCTCCAGCACTTTGAGCAGGGCGTTTTGGGCCTGCTCGGTCATATTTTGAACATCTTCCAGCAAAAGGACCTTTCGCTCCCCTTCGTTGGGAGCCACATAGGCCTGCGCCCGCAACTGGCGCACCAAATCGATGTGAAAAGACTTTGCCTTGCCCTTTTCCCCTTCGTAGATTAAAAGGTCGGGGTGGCTGCCCGCCGCCACCTTTTTGCAGGCGGGGCAGTGACCGCAGGGGGCTTCCTGGGGATTGCGGCAAAGGATAGACATGGCAAACAGGCGGGCAAAGCGGCTTTTTCCGCAGCCTGCCGGGCCTTCGATGAGTATGGCATGGGGAAGCCGCCCCCCTCGGAAGGAGGCAAGAGCAGCTTGAGCGCCTGCATCGCGCATAGAAAATGGTTGGGTCATGAATTATTCGACATCCTAACAGTTTTCAGAGGGATGATATGCAAAGGATCAAACGCCTACTCCGGAGCTTACAGTTTTTCAAACCGCTCAATATCCAGCACAAAGACAGTGGCTCCGCCCACCAATACCTCGATGGGGGAAGCGGAAATCATGCTCACGCCGTAAGAGGCGGAACTGGACACCATCTGCTTGCGGGTTTTGGAATTCTCACGAATAATGGCAATGACGTCATCCACCTTGTCATCTTCGGTACCGATGAGAAAAGTGGTGTTCCCAGCCATGAGAAAACCGCCGGTGGTGGCCAGTTTGGTGATAAAATAGCCTCCTTTTGTCAGGGCACGAGACACCTTCAGGCTATCATCTCCCGAAACGATGGCAAGAATCAGCTTCACAAACCCACTTCCTTTCTGACAGGGAATGTATCCCCTTTTTATATTTATTGATATTTTTACCAGTGTAACACAGGAATGGAAAAAATGCCATAACTTTTCAACAGGGCCGCCGTTTGGTTGTCAATTTCCTCGCCGGGCACCACCAGAGCCATACCGGGCGGGCAGGGAGACACCATGGCTCCCGCCACCTTGCCCACCGCCTGCTCCAGCGGCAGAGTCTGGGAAGGGGCGAACACCGCCTCCCGCAGGGAAACTTTCTGCCGTGGCAGGGTAAAACCCGCCGGTTGGGAAAAGCGGCAACTACCCCGGGGCAGAGAGCGAAGCCCTTCCGCCAGGCGGCGAAAATCTTTCTCGTCGTTGCCGGGGCTTGCCATCAGCACGCAGAACTGGTCGGACACCAGCTCCGGCTCGATGCGGTGTTTTCGCAAATGAGCCGCAAGGCCTGGCCCATCCAGCCCAAGGGGCGCCGCGCTCAAGGTCAGCCGCCAAGGGTCTTGGAGAGGAAACCGGGGCAGCAGGCAGCCCTGTTCCCGGGCGACAGTGGCTATCTCCTCCACCGCCGCAGACACCCGAACGCTGTCCGCGGCGATATCCTTTTCCAAATAGCTTAGGGCGGCGTCGATGGAAAGCATCACCGGATAGCTGGGGCTGGTAGAGCCGAACAAGGCCATCTTTTCCCGCGCTTGGGGGACGTAAGACTGGTTGCCTACATGAAGCATGGCCCCTCCCGTCAGCACCGGCAACGTCTTGTGGAGAGAGTCGCAGCAAAGGTCCGCCCCCAACGCGATGGGGTGAAGATTTTGGGGCAAAAACGCCAGATGGGCGCCGTGGGCGTTGTCCACCAGAAGGGGTACCCCAAAGGAATGGCAAATGGAAGAAAGGGCGGAAATGTCACTGATAGCCCCGAAGTAGTTGGGGCTGGTCAGGTACACGGCCTTCAGATTAAGGTTGCAGGCCAACGCCCGCTTCACTTCCTCTGGGGAAACGGCCCCCACAAGGCCAGTGGTTTGGTCGATGGAGGGCAACACCCATTGGGGGTGCAAGTCCAACAAAGCCATGGCGTGAACGGCCGAAACGTGGACCCCCCGCACCGCCAGCAGGCTGTCGCCGGGTTTTAGAGCCAAAGCCAGCATGGCCTGAATACAGAGGGTGGAGCCGCCGGCGCTGATGAGGGAATCCGCCGTACCGTACAGGCGGGAATAGCGCCGTTCCGTTTCCCGAATGGGGCCGCTTGCCTCAAAGAGACTGTCCAGGCCGGCGCACTCGGTCACATCCCAGCGCCACAGCTCACCCCAGCCAAAATAAGGGGCAAAGCGGTCCTTTCCCTTGTGGCCGGGAGTGTGAAAGCGGGAAAAATTCCCTTCCAGATACTCCGCCACCGCCCGGGTCAGAGGCCCCATCAACGGAACCTCCGCTTGATTTTCCGCAGCCACTCGACGAAATCCACCGCCCGGTCTGCCAGCCAGTAGCAGAAGGGGCGATAAACGTAGTCGAACTCCCCTGCCAGTTCGTCCAGGGTTCCGCCAAATCCCTTTTTGAACCGATAGAGGCCGTAAAGGGGATTGTCTTCCGAAAGGTTGCCGCTCACGCCCTGAAAATCGTAGACGGTGCAGCCGGTTTGCAGGGCCCAGCGAATCATCTCCCACTGCATCAGCTGGTTGGGCATCACGTCCCGGTGCTCGTTGTCGGAGGCGCCGTAAACATAGCAGGTTTTGCCGGCATAGTTGGTGGTGATGGCCCCCGCAATGGCCTTGCCCTGATACATGGCAAGGTACAGGCGGCAGTGTTGGCCCAGCGCGTCCAGCATCCGCTCAAAGTAAGCCTTGGGACGGGTGGCAAATCCGTCCCGCTCTCCGGTTATCCGCATCAGGCGGGCAAAGTCGTCCAGCCCTTCTTTGCCGGCGACTATAATTTCCACCCCCGCCTTTTGGGCCTTGCGGATGTTGCGCCGTGTCATTTGGGTAAAGCCGGCTAAAATCTCCTCTTCTCCCCGCCCCTGAAAATACAGCCGGTAGTTAAAGCGGGCTTGGATGGTCTCGAAGCCGTCTCCTCCCAGAAAGCGCCGGAAGCCCATCTTTTTAGTGATGTCGGCAAAGGCGGTGTCTTGGATGGAAATATCGGGGTCCATCTTCCAGACATGGGCCCGGTACCGCTTCGCCAACACGTCGATTCCGCTTTTGAGGTCGGCCAGCACTTCCGGGTCGTGGTAGTCGCAGACGGGTCCCCGGGGAGAATAGAGCATACTTGTGCCGATGATGGGGAAGCGGCGAATCAGCACGCTGACTCCTCCCACAATTTTGCCGTCGGCGTTCCGGCTGACCACCACCTCGTGGCCCCAGCCCCCTTTCACCTTGTGCCAAAGGGTGGACTGGGTAATGCCCCCCGCCGGATGGCTGGCGACAAAGGCCTCGTATTCGGGATATTGGCTGGGGGAAAGGATTTCCATATCTATCACTCCGCTATCGATGACGTCACTCTATATATAGCAACCAAATCGCAACTTGCTTTGTTTTCAGTATACCCCAAACTCCCCTGTTGCGCAACCAATAACGGCAAAAGCGTCCGTTGGGCGCCGGGTTCCTCCGTCAGGATACAGCGGTGAAAAGAGGAAAAAGGGTGCAAAAAACCCACCCTTTCGGGTGGGCTCTCTGCAGGGGCGCTGTCTTATTGAATTTCGATCTGACGTGCCGGAGGAATGGGTTGGGTGTTGAGTTTCGGCAGCTTAAGGGTCAAAACGCCGTCACGGTATTGGGCGGTAATTTCATCAGTTTTTACATCGGAAACGTCAAAGCTTCTCACATAGGAGCCGACGCGGCGTTCCCGGCGCAGGTAGTTGCCCCTGGACTCCTGGTTTTCTTCGGCCCGCTGAGCCCGAATGGTGAGCATGCCGTCGGCCAAATCAACCCGAATGTCCTCTTTGCTGAAACCGGGCAGCTCCGCGGAGAGCAGGTAATGGTCTCCCTCATCTAAAATATCGGTGCGGAGCATTCCGGTGGTGGGGAAAAAGTTCTGGAAGAAGTTGCGCTCCATTTCATCAAAATAATTCCAAATGCTGCGATGGTCGGAACGGAAAGGTACCAGATCAAACATCACAATGCCTCCTAACCTGTGAAAATCATTTTTTGCACCGGAGAGTGTTGGTACCGCTCTCTTTCTTTGCAAGCTTATTATATCTGCCCATTGTGAACGATATTTGTAGATTTTGTGACCAAACCGTAAAAAGTTGGCACTCTATCAATTAGAGTGCCAACCAGATTGAATCCTATTTCGTTTTTATCCATCAAATGCCCGCCACTTCGTTGTACCAGTTGATGGCTGCAATATAGCAGTTGTAGATAATATCGCTGTTAAGGCGATTTGCCTCCGAAAATTTGGTCACCTCATCCCAATTGGCGTATTCGTAGTGGTTAAAAAAGGCAATCAAATCGGAGTAGGGCCCCGTATCGGTGGTGAGGGAAAGGCGGATATCCTCCGCCATGGGAATTTCCTCCATCAGCTCCTCGACGGTCATATCCAAAGCGATGTGAAGCAGCGAAAACATGCCGGTTAAGAACACGTATTTGCCGTCCCGGGGAGGCTGCATGTGGGGCACCAGCAATTCCCCAAACTGGGCCCGAATGAGGGACATGCGGATCAGTTCCAGGGGTTTGTCCCCCGCCACCCCCCGCAACGCCAGCAAGGCAATCCATTTCTTCAGCCCCTCCTCCCCCAGGTAGGAAACCGCCATGGGGATGGAACTCATCCGGTTGCGCAATCCCACAGCGGCGGAGTTGAGCAGCTTGAGCAGCTTGTAAGAAAGAGCCACGTCGGAGGAAATCACCTGCGTAATTTTGGAAAAATCCACGTAGTCGTCGGTGCTGGTCAGCTTTATCAGCCGCAGGTAATTGGCCTTGAGGGGAGAAATGTCCTTTTCCTTGCGAATCACCGGAGGCTGACTGAAATAGTTGCCCTGAAACAGGGTAAACCCTGCCTTGTGGGCCCTTTCCCACGCTTCTTGGCTGTTGACCTCGGTGGCGATGAACGCTTTGTCGGGGGTTTTAAAGATAATCCGAAACTGGACTTCCTCCGGAACATCGGGGGCAAATTTAAAATAATCCCCTATCTGCAGCAGCTCCTTGGTCCATTCGTTATGCCGCAATCCGTCAATCAGAAGGGAATAGCCGCAGGCGTGGAGCCTTCGGCAGGCTTCCAGCTCTTCCTCCGACACGGTTTTGGAAAACCGCATCTGCACAATAAATTTATCCTTGGGCAGGTGGTTGAGCACCGGTTTGCAGTTGAGCTTGTTGGAGTGATTGATCACATACTTAAAGTGGTTTTCCAATTCCCGCAGCCCCAGCGAATCCACAGCCCGGTCGTAATCGCCCAGGCTCCAGTTGTCGCTGTCCTGAGGGATGTTTTCGGTCAGCTCGTAGCCAAAGGTCTTGCCTCCCGCGGTGAGAATGGGGCGGATGCATATGTAATAGTCCTCGAACTTTTTGGCGGTGTCGTACTTGTCCTCAAAAAAGACCAGCCGGTTGCGCCCGGCGTCTTTGGCCTGATAAAGGGCGATGTCGGCTTTGCGTAGCAGTTCGGAAAGCAAGGTGCCATGGAGCGGAAAAAAAGCTACCCCCATGCTGATGGTGCAGATTAAGTTAATATGGGGCATGCTGTAGGACTGAAAGGCTTCCCGCAAAATGCCACCGTAATACTGGCGAAAATCCGCCTCTCCCTTGAGGCGCCCTTCCTTTTGGGCGTAAAAGAGGACAAACTCATCGCCGCCCAAACGGTACAGATGCCCCGCAAAGGCGGGAAACTGGTTGAGATGGTCCACCAGCCGGCGAATCATCACGTCTCCGGTATTGTGGCCGTAAGTGTCGTTGACCGCCTTAAAGTTGTCCATATCCAGCATGGCGATGGCACCGACATAGCCGCCCATCTTTTGAATCTTTTCAAAATCCTCTTTGAGCTTAAGCCGGTTGGGGGTCATGGTCAGCTGGTCCAGATAGGCGAAATTGTAAAGCCGCCTTTCGATATCCTTCCGGTCCTGAATATCCTCCAGCATCAGCAGCGTGGCGGGCTTGCCGTCGGACCAGGTGATGCCCCGGGTGGTGACGGCATAGGCGTGCCCCGACTTATCGAACAGTTCAAACCGCTCGCTGAAATCGGAGCTGTCGCCGTTGCGGTTGGCGCATTTTTCGCATAAATTTGAAAAAAGCGCAGCACAACCATTTCGGCAGCTGGCAAAACTTTGCTGCTCCCGAATTAGAAAATCCTGGGCGACGGCATTGAGATAAAGGGTTTCGCAATCGGGCCCCCTTACCACCATGGCCAGGCAGCTGAGCGCATCCAAAATATCGGTGACAACCCGCTCAACGTCAGTTGTACTGCTTCTTTTAAACAACATAAAGAATCCCCCGCCTGTGACTACCATTATAGCAAATTTTAGGCAAAATGCAAAGAAAAAATACAGATTTTTCCAACAGAATCTTCATATCTTGCGGTGAAAACAATCTGTAAATTTATCCTGCTTCTATGGAAAAACTTTTCATTCTTTGGTAAACTAAGGAATAGAAATAAAGGGGGTTATCCAATGTCAGACGTATATGTAGAGTACATGGTGGGGCGTGTCATGACACCGGCTCTGCGGGCCCGGCAGATTCTGCTCCTTCTGGCGGGGGCGGTAGTGCTGATTGCCGCCCTGCTGCTGGCACCCATGTCGGGAAGCGCCGGATTCTTGTTTATGCTGGCGGGAGTAGGGCTGGCCTACCTGGCCTGGCGGTTTGCTCGGGGGCAGCAGGTGGAATTTGAATACACTTTGACCAACGGCGAATTCGATTTGGACAAGATTATCGCCCGCTCCTCCCGCAAGCGGCTGCTTTCCTTCCACTGCCGGGATGTGGAGCAACTCGTACCCTATTCCGCCGGGGATAGGCTTCCCTCCGGCACCATTGTGGCCTGCTCTTCCCTGAAGGACAATAATCTGTGGAAATGCACCGTCAAACACGGCGGAAAGGGCTCGGTGACCTTTGTGTTCAACGCCACCGATTCCCTGCTGTCGGCGATGAGCAAGTTTCTTCCCCCCTCGGTGCGGCGGGAATTTCTGGGGAATCAGCCGTGATGCTGCAAACCGGCGTGGATATGGTGGAAATTGACCGCATCCGGCGCAGCATGAAACACCCCCGGTTTTTACAGCGCTTTTTTGGAGAGCAGGAACAGTCTTGGCTTATCAGCAAAGGCTGTCCTGCTCAAAGTGTGGCTGCCAATTTTTGCGCCAAAGAGGCCTTTGCCAAAGCTCTGGGCGCCGGCGTCCGAGGCTTTTCCCTCAAAGAGGTGGAGGTGCTCCGCAACGCTTCGGGAGCGCCTTACTTTCATTTTTCCGGCCGGGCGAAGGAATTGGCGGAGGCCAGCGGGCTTGCCTTTTCGGTCAGCCTTTCCCACACCCGCAAGCTGGCCGTGGCCTTTGTGGTGGCCACCCGAACAGAACAATTCATCAAGGATAATATGGGGTGATTCAACATGCGAGTCGTCACCAGTGCCCAAATGAAGCAGATTGAACACAATTCCCTGCGCTACGATTTAACCTTCCAGCGGCTGATGGAAAACGCAGGTTCGGCGGCGGCCGCCTTTCTGCGCCGCACCTTTAAACTGAAGGATCGGAACTGCATTGTTTTCTGCTCCAAAGGCAACAACGGCGGGGACGGCCTCGTGGTGGCGCGCAAGCTCACCGAAAACGACGTCAACGTGGTGGTCACTCTGCTGGACGGCAAGCCCACCAGCCCCGAAGCACAAGAAATGTACCGCCTGCTGGAGGCCATGGAGGTGCCCATCCTTCCCTTTGAGCAGGCGGCCGACAAGCTGGCCAGTTGGCTGACCCAAACCGATTTGGTGGTGGACGCCATCTGCGGCACCGGCTTTAAAGGGGAGTTGCGGGAACATCACCGCCGCGCCTGCGACCTCATCAATCAAAGCACCTGCGCCATCGTGTCCCTCGACATCCCCACGGGAGTGGAGTGCGACACCGGGCGGGTTGCCCAGGGGGCCATCAAAGCCGACTTCACCCTGGCTTTTGACAGCCTCAAGCCGGCCCATGTGCTGCCCGGCTCCAAAGAGCAGTGCGGAGCCGTTGAGGTGCTGGACATCGGCATTCCCGACGAAGCGCGGGAGGGTATTGTATACGGCAACTACGACCAGCAAGAGGAGGAAGCTTCAACCTCCGGCGAGCAGGAACCCACCCTTTCCTTTATCCAGGTGGAGGAGACTCCTCCGCCCCCTGCGGTTAAACGGGACACTATGACCCTTGCCAAAGCCTTTGAGCTGATTCCTCCCCGCCCGGAGGATTCCCACAAGGGCACCTTTGGCAAGCTGGTCAACGTGGCGGGCAGCACCCGCTACCGGGGGGCCGCCATTTTGTCCACCCTGGGTGCCCTGCGCTGCGGCGTGGGGCTTGTGACCCTCTGCTCCACCGAAGCGGTTTGCGCCGCCGTCTCGGCCCACGCGCCGGAGGCCATCCTTTTGCCCCTGGCCCAAAACGACATTGGCACTTTGGACGGCACCCTGCCTCTCACCGCCCTGACGGAATGTCTGGAGGCGGCCAACGCTGTGGTGTTTGGCTGCGGGCTGGGCAACAACCTCCACACCGCCCGGCTGCTGGAGCATGTGCTCAAGAACACCACCTGCCCCGTGGTGCTGGACGCCGATGGCATAAATGCGGTGGCGGGGAATATACATGTATTGAAAGAAGCAAAGGCCCCCCTGCTCCTGACTCCCCACCCCGGGGAAATGGCCCGGCTGGCTGGCTGCGACATCCCCCAGGTCGAGGCGGACCGGGAGGGTATGGCCCTGGGCTTTGCCCAGCGGCACAACGTGACGGTGGTCCTCAAGGGGCACCGCACCCTCATCGCCTCGCCGGACGGCACCCTTACCGTCAACGAGACGGGCAATTCCGGGCTTGCCAAGGGAGGCAGCGGCGACCTGTTGGCCGGCATGATCGGCTCTTTGCTGGCACAGGGGCTTGCCCCCCACCAAGCCGCCGCGGTAGGGGTATTCCTTCATGGCATGGCTGCCGACCGCACCGCAAAACGACTTTCCCGCACCGCCATGCTTCCCAGCGACGTGTTGGAAGATTTGGCCGGCATCTTTCTGGAGCAGGGAAGGTAGCAGCTGACCCAAACAGGATAAGGCCTTGTTTCTGACATCTCGGGGCTTGCCCATGGGAGTGGATTGGAAATGAGGTCTTTTTGTCTGCGCTTTTTCCTGATAGTTATCGCCCTTCTGTGGGGAATGACGGTGCTGGCCGGCTGCTCCAAAGCCAGGGAGGAAGCCAAAGCCCGCCAACTGATGGAGAGCTTTTCCCAACACTTTGAATCGGAGTTTTCCTGCACGTTGGACGGATTGGAGCTGGAAGGGCGCATCTCCCGCCCCGACCCCGGCTCCGGCCTTGTGGAGATTACCGCCCCCCAGAGCCTTGCAGGGCTTACCTACCGGGTGGACGCCGACCATGTCGAAATCAGCTATTCCGGCTTAAACTTTGCCCTGGACAAATCGGCGGGGGGCTTTGCGGAACTCTCTCCCTTTCCCCGAGCCCTTGGCGCCCTGAGCACCCTGCTCACCTATCGTCCGGAGGAACTGCCGGTGCGGGAGCGGGACTTCTGGAGAATCGACGCCACCGTGGACGGCAAGAAATGCTCCCTGCTGGTAGCCCAGGACACCCAGCTTCCCGTCAAACTTTTACTGGAGGGCGGAGATTTGGAATTATTGCTGAAAAATTTTACCTTTTTAGGCTGAACCAAAAAAGCTCCTTCAAAACTGGAAGGAGCTTTTTTGATGCCAAAAGGACGGGATTGACGGCTTTGCAATATCATAGTAGCGGGGGGAATCACTGCAAAAAAATGCTGAAATTTTGGATAAGCTTGTTTATTCGTTCAAGGTTTCGGCAAGAATATTTTTGCAGGATAAATCTAGCGGAGCGTGATTCTACGTGACTGTGAAAAGAGGAGATATCTATTACGCGGACCTGTCCCCGGTGGTAGGCTCCGAACAGGGAGGAATCCGTCCGGTCCTCATCGTTCAGAACGACGTGGGCAACAAATTCAGCCCCACCGTAATTGCCGCAGCCATCACCAGTCAGAAGGGCAAAAGTCGGCTTCCCACACATATACAGCTCCCCAAAGTGGGGTCTGGGCTCTCCAAAGATTCGGTGGTGCTGCTGGAACAGATTCGCACCATTGACAAACGAAGGCTCAAAGAAAAAATGGGCCGGTTGGATGAAACTTCCATGAACGAAGTAAACCGGGCACTAGCCATCAGCTTCGGATTAGGAGTACAATAACGAAGCATGGGGCACCGCGTCCGGGACAATCAAAAAGTCCTACATAGACGCAGGTGCCGTGCAAGGTTACGTTCGGGGACAACCGCAAAGCTCATGTGCAGGGAAACCATACGCCGCCATTCCGCCCATTTCGGGGGGAGGGTGGCGCCTGCTTTTTTTACCGGCATTTTGACACCCTGGGACTTTTCATTTTCGGAGAAAGATGGTATAGTAATAATTGGATATACGGCAAAGAAATTTGCCACGGCCGGTCCTTCCGAGAAGGGTCAGGCTACGTTCACACGCAAGGAGACAGACGAATGGCAAAGGAAAAATCCTGCGGTGCGCTGGTGTACCGCAAAAAGGGAGACACCGTTCAAATGCTGATCCTGCGCCACAAAATGGGAGGACACTGGTCTTTTCCAAAGGGACATGTCGAGGCAGGCGAAACCGAAGTGGAAACCGCGTTGCGAGAAGTGCGGGAAGAAACCGGTTTGACCATTCAATTAATGCCGGGATTTCGCGAACAGGTTTGCTATTCCCCTCGGCCGGGCATTTCCAAAGAGGTGGTTTATTTCTTAGGTTATGCCGAGGATTCCCGCACCGTTCGCCAGGAAGAGGAAATCAGCGAAATTCGCTGGGTCAATCTGCGGAGCATGGCGGGATACCTTACCTACGATAACGACCGCCTGCTGATTAAAAACGCCCGCCGCTACCTCAAGGAAAAGGGGATTCTCCCCCCGCGGTAGGAACAGGCTCCCGTTTGGCATGAGCCCCCCGCTCAGGACGCAATACGGTTGACGAAAAGCACTGTCCATCGAAGCAGATGGGCAGTGCTTTTGACATCAGGTCAGGTGGTGACATAACCTAACAGGATGAGAAACCCTGCTGCCAACAGGCAATACAAAAAGATGCGCCAGGGGGGAAGCTTGGGGCGCTCGGGCCCTATCATAAAAGCACCTTCTTTCGGCAGAAATTTGCTGTTGTTATTGTATCCTATCCCAGCCGTTCTGACAACCGGTTTTGTGCCAAACAACCTGCGGCAAGGCTTGAAAAACCCTTCGTCTCATGCTATACTATTTAAGCTTGCAGCCGCAACGCAACATAGGCTACCGTGGCTCAGTCGGTAGAGCAGCTGATTCGTAATCAGCAGGTCAGGGGTTCGAGCCCCCTCGGTAGCTCCAAGAAAAAATCCTGTAAACTTTGGGTTTACAGGATTTTTCTTTTGGGCGGCGTGGCACAATAGTACCGCGCCGCTGCGATGTACGGTTTTACTGCTTTGTCTTTTTCAGGTAGGCCTGCAGCTTTTGAGCCTGATACCCTTCCATCTCGGCATATTCCCGAAAGAACTGCTGCAGCTCCGCGTTTTCCACCTTGTCGGCGTAGTTCATAAAGTCCCTCACCCGCTCCTGGGTGTCCAACAGGGCTTTCTTCAAATAGTCTTGGGTATTGAGTTCCATGGCATTCACCTTTCCGCAGTTTTTCGTCTTTATCATTCGCAGGCCAAAACCATTTATGCGGCGGCCCTGATTTTTCGGCTTATTGAAATATTAATTCAACCTTTATACCGGAGCTCCCAATTTGTGGTACAATAATAATGAAAAAAATTTTGGCATCTACAGCCGGGGACGCCCTGCCCACCATCCTTCCTTTTGACGATGACACCTGGTTTTCCCCGACAGAGCAACGGCAGGGCAAGCAAATTCATTTTGTACTACTTAAAGCGAGGTATTTAATGAGAAAAACAAAGATTGTATGCACCTTAGGTTACGCTTCCGAAACACCGGAGATTATCGAACAGCTGATATTGGCAGGCATGGATGTGGCCCGCTTTAATTTTTCTCACGGCTCCCACGAGGAACACAAAAAGAAGTTTGATATTGTGGTGAAGCTGCGGGAAAAGCACCAACGCGCCGTGGCCACTTTGCTGGACACCAAGGGCCCGGAAATCAGGCTGGGTATGTTTGAAAACGGAAAAGCCTTTCTGGAGCCGGGTTCCCTGTTTACCCTCACCACCAGGGAGGTGATGGGAACGGCCTCCTGCGCTTCCGTTTCCTATCCGGGCCTGCCCGAGGACCTGAAGGTGGGCGACACCATCCTGCTGGACGACGGCCTTATCGAACTGCAGGTGGAGAGAATCAAAGACGAAGACATTCAATGTCGGGTCATCAACGGCGGCCCCATCTCCAACCGCAAAGGAGTCAATCTACCCGGTGTCCATCTGAATATGCCCTACCTCAGCGAGCAGGACCGGGCCGATATTCTGTTTGGCATCGAGTGCGGTTTTGACTTTATCGCCGCTTCCTTTGTCCGCACCGCCGACGACATTCTGCAAATCCGGGAAATTCTCCACCGACACAACGCCGACGATATCCGGATTATTGCCAAAATCGAAAACGCTGAAGGGGTCAACAACATCGACGACATTCTGCGGGTGTCCGACGGCATTATGGTGGCCCGGGGCGACATGGGGGTGGAAATCCCCTTTGAAGAGGTTCCCGTTCTGCAAAAGATGTTGATTCGCAAAGCCTATACCGCCAGCAAAATGGTAATTACCGCCACTCAGATGCTGGAAAGTATGCAGAACAACCCAAGGCCCACCCGGGCGGAAGCCACCGACGTGGCCAACGCCATCTACGACGGCACCAGCGCCATCATGCTCAGCGGGGAAACGGCGGCGGGCAAATACCCCGTCAAAGCGGTGGAGACCATGGCCATGATCGCCCGCCGCACCGAAGCGGACATCGACTACAAAAAGCGGTTTTTCACCCGGGACTTCCGTCAGAACATTGTGGGGGTAACCGACGCCATTTCCCACGCCACCTGCACCACCGCCTACGACCTCAACGCCTCCGCCATCATCGCCGTCACCATTTCGGGGCACACCGCCCGCATGATCAGCAAGTACCGCCCCAACATCCCCATTTTGGGCTGCACCACCAACCCCCGCACCTATCAGCAGTTGGCGTTGAGCTGGGGTGTGGTTCCCGTTATGTTGGGGCAGGAAACCGATTTGGACGATTTGTTCTCCCACGCTGTGAGCAAGGCCTGCGAACTGGGGCTTGTTTCCAGCGGAGAGCTGGTGGTCATCACCGCCGGCATACCTCTCGGCATTGCCGGCACCACCAATATCCTTAAGGTTCACATCGCCGGGGATGTGCTGGTGACCGGAACCGGCATCGGCAAAGGCAGTGTTACCGCCAACCTCTGCGTCGCCCGCACGGAGGAAGAAGCGCTCCTTCGCTTCAAGCGGGGGGACATTCTGGTGGTGCCTTCCACCTCCAACAATTTGATGGCTCTGCTGAAAAACGCTTCCGGCATCATCACCGAGGAAGAGGGCACCGACTCCCATGCGGCCATTGCCGGCCTTGCGTTGGATATTCCGGTACTGGTGGGCGCCGCCAAAGCCACCAGTATTTTGAAAAGCGGCACCATCGCCACCCTGGATGCCGCCCGTGGAGCCGTCATCAACGTGGCGGACTAAACCTTAGTTGCGTATAAAAGCCACCATGATTCCGGTCATGGTGGCTTTTTATATTGGCGACAGACAACTATCGGCTTGGCCTTTGAGCATCATCATGCTTTTGCTACAGTGCAATAGGCATTCTTCAGTGCCGAGCAGATATCATGCCCTTCCACAGTGCGTTCAACGCGTGGTTGTGATTTCATATTACGCCAGGATGGCATCCAGAGGCGCTTCGTTTAAAGGCCATCGCCTGGTGACGGGGTTTCGGTGTTGGGGAAGGTAGTCCACCCAGCACACCGTCCCGGCTCCGTACAGCAACGCAACGCCCCGGCGCACCCCCTTTGGCGCCGCGGTGGCGGGGTTGGCGGACAGATGCTTCATCACCTTGGCCAGTTTGGCGTCCTGCCGGTAGAGGCAAGGGGGCAGGCTACCGGTGGAGTTGGTGGCAAGCCGGTCCCGCACCAGGGCGTCCCGCAGCAGCTCCTCCTCCACCCCATCCAAGGAAGCGCAGTACCGCTGCAGCACCGCCGTAAATTCGTCCAGAGAAGTGCGCCAGCCCACTCCTTCCTTGCGGGCGTAGCGTCCCAGTCCGGTGTAAAACGCAAAGGGCGAAAGGCCGCTGGCGGAGATTACATATTCCGCCGTCAGGCAAAAGCGGCCGCTGTTGTAAACCCGCTCCAGGGCGTCCTCGGTGTGTTTGAGCAGGGCGATATCCTCCTCTGACAGCCACGGCGTGGACAGAACGGTATAAGGCGGAGTTTCCTCAAACTCGCAGGGATATTGCTGGGGATGGCAGCGCATGTCGCTTCCGTGAAGGAGTTTTAAAAAGCCCAGCTGCAACATCTGGGCCTTTAAGGTGTACCCCTTATGAAAGCTGTCGACAAACTGCTCCAGGGTCTCGTAGGGCAGGCCGGCAATCAGGTCAATGTGGATGTGCATGTTTCCCATGGCCACCAGCCGGCGGATGTTGGCCTGCAGCAAGGCGGTGTCGGTTTTGCGGTGGATGGCCTCCAGGGTTTTTTCCGAAAAAGACTGCATGCCAATTTCCAGCTGCACGGCGCCGGGAGGCATTTGGGCGAGCAGGGAAAAGGTTTCCTCCCGCAAAATATCCCCCGCTATCTCGAAATGAAAACAGGTGCCAAAGGGGATCTCCTTGCCGTAATGGTCCAGGATAAACCGCAAAATGCGGTTGGCGTGGGCCGGATTGGCGTTAAAGGTGCGGTCCACGAATTTAATGGCGCGGGGGCCGCTGTTGGCAAGCTCTAGCAAATCTTGAAAAGCTTTTTCCAAATCAAAGAATCGGGGGGCGCCGCACCGCCCCGACAGGCAAAAGGCGCAGGAATAGGGGCAGCCGCGGCTTGTTTCCAGATAGGCAAAGCGCCCCCGCACCGCTTGGGCATACCCTGCGGTCAGAGGGGAAGGCACCTCCCCCCGCAACACGGCGGGCGCGCTTTCGTACACGGCGCCGTCTTCCCGTCGTCCGCAAAGGCCGGGAATTTGCCGCGGGGACAAAAGCCGAGGCCGGTCCATGGCAAAAACGGCCCTTAAAAACGCGGGGAAGCTCTCCTCCCCTTCCCCCGCCAAAATGTAGTCCACCTGAGGGTTGCGCTCCAGCACATCCCTGGCGCAATAGCTGACCTCCGGCCCTCCCAGCAGAATGACGACGTCAGGCAGCGCCGCTTTGAGAGCTCTGGTCAGCTCCAGCGTGGCGGTGATATTCCAGATATAGCAGGAAAAACCGACCACGGCGGGGCTTTGGGCCTCAATTTGCCGAAGGATTTCCCCCAAAGGCTGGTTGATGTGGGCTTCGATGATTTGAACACGATGGGATAATTCCGGCGCATAGGCCTTCACCCCCGCCGCCAGGCACCAAGGGGCCGGCGATGCGTGGACATACTTTGCGTTGAGTACGCAAAGCACCGCTGTTCCTTCCACCACGCTTCCTCCATTCCCGCTACTGGATTGGCTTGTCCTTCTGATAAGCCCTGCTGATCATGTCAAACCACTGAAGATACTGCTCTTCAAAGACGCTGTGGGCCAGGTACACAAAGTTAAACTCATGGCCCGCCGAAAAGCCTTCAATTTGAAACTCCGCCAGCTCCCCTTTATGCAACTGCCGGGCGGCCGCCTGCAGGTACATAAAGGAAATGCCGTCCCCCCGGCTCACCAGTTCCTTGATGGCGTTCATGTTGCCGATTTCGCACACCTGCTCGAAGCTGTCCAGCGAGTAGTTGTGTTCTTTGAGGGCCTGCTCCAGAATCTCCCGGGTGCCGGAGCCCTTTTCCCGCAAAATGAGGCGGTGGGAGGTGATGGCGTCGAAGGACACCGTCTTTCCCGCCAAAGGGGAGTTGGGGGAACAGACCGGAATGAATTTTTCCCGGCTCAGCAGCCTGGCTCCGTACTTGGACTGATCAAAATAGCCCTCCAGCAGGGCAAAGTCGATGATGCCTTCGCTGAGCTGCTGCAGCAGCTTTTGGGTGTTCTCCACAATCATGCCGATGTGGAAATTGGGGTGCTCCTGCAAAATCTGGTGCAGCACGCCGGGCATGACGTACTCGCCGATGGTAAGGGTCGCCCCAAAGTACACCGACGGGCGCTCGGTGTGGACGTTCTGCAATTCCTCCCCAATTTTTTGGGTGTCCGCCCGGAGCACCTGCACATACCGGTAAAGCCGCTCTCCCCGGCGGGTGAGGGTGAGCCTTCTGCCGTTGTATTCAAACAAAGCGCCGCCGTACAGCTTTTCCAAATACCGGATGTGCTGGGAGACAGCCGGCTGGGTCAGATGCAGATACTCCGCCGTTTTGGTGTAGCTTTTGAGTTGGCAGAGTCGGTAAAAGGTTTCGTGCCGGAAGTCAATCATAAGACCACCATAAATCGAAATGATAAACCCGGTGAATTAATTAATTTATCTTATCATTAATCTGCCGAAAAATCAAGATCATGTAAAAAGCCGCCGCACCTTAAGAATCAAACAAGGTGCGGCAGGTTTTGTTTACAGCGTTGGTTTTGGAGAAATGTTAGAGATGTTCGACAGCAGCCCGCTCCACTGCAAGGCCCGCCTGGTAGCGCTTCATAAACTGGGCAAAACTCTCCTGATCCACATGCGATGCAGTCGCCGCCGTGGGCTGAAAGGGCTCGGTAATGCTGTCCGTCAAGGCAATATCCAAGTACTTGTTAACCACCGCAATGTCAATGCGGCTGAAGCAGAGCAGGCAATGATAGAATAGCAATTTATGGCTTATTGGGAGAGCGGCATGGTAAAAAGTGCAATGAAGCCATTCGGAGAAGAGGGTATTTGGGCACAAAATTGAGCGCCATTTTGCCGAAAAGAAAAATCCCTCTAGTCGCATGACTAAAGGGATTTTCTTAGTGGAGCGGGTTACGAGGCTCGAACTCGCTACCTCCACCTTGGCAAAAGGCGAAAGCTAGTGCTGTTGCGTGCCATATCATGATAGTAATTGCCGTTGTGTACGTGCGTAAGACCCTATGACTAAGCCAAAATCTTGGTTTAGAGTTGTCGTAGCCTTACACAAAGCCAAAGGGGTGCAAAAACGAAACAGGAGTAAAATTCGCAGAGAATTCGCAGAGAAACGCGAAACGCTTACGGGGGAGCATATCTTGTAAACCATACTCCGCGGTTCTGCAACTACTAAAACAAAATTGATAGGGCTCTTTGGTTGTATCTACATATTCTCTTCGGTAACACCACTATCAAGTGGGTTTTTCAATCTGCTGACCTCGTTAAACCTGCGGAAGCTCATTTTTTATAATTAAAGCAGTGTATTTTTCGCTCAATTCATCAGATTCTTCCTTTGTCAAAATACCATTTGAGTGTAATAGCCCTGACATAAAGGATATCTTAAATATTGCATCTAGGCTGAATTCCTCTATTAATTTGTTAGCTATAATATCAAATTCTTTAAGAGCATCTGCCTTGCCATACTTATGATAAAAAATAATAACTCTCACGATTTCTCGCGCATCATCTTGATTAACTTTCCCAAAGGACTGCTCTACAATGTAATCCATATATTTCTGATCTTCATCGTCAAAAACAATCTCTTTTCGTTTTTGCATATCAACGATATCAGACTCATTAGACGTTCCCCTGATATCATCCATCATAAAGGCGAACTCAAGTTCGTTTCCACCACTATACTTTTCATAAGGAGCAATCTCATCAAACTTCTTAATAATTTTTACCGCAGTATCAATATAACTATACTTATCCATTTCCATCTTTGTCTTACATTTTCGTAATTCTTTGTAGAGGGCATATACGGATTCGAATTCTGCTCCAGAAAGACTTTTCTGGGCGTCTGGCATATTTGTAATAAGGCAAGTTATCTGTGATATGGAAAGTTTTGCTGTGCCACCCGATTTTATTCGAGCAACATCCTTCATCGCTTTAATATCTGAGATGAATCCCATCATAACCTCCCTCGCATTTTTCGTGTACGTATTCGTTTTATATGTTCTCAAGTGCCTCTAATCTCTGTTGAATAAATGCATCTAAGAACTTTGCGTTGAACTTTGCTAGGTAGCCGCAGCTATAACATCCATAAGGAACATTTCCGTCCTTATCTGTGTCTCCAATTTTCTTAAGAGTGCCTCCGGAAATGCCTGGGGTTTTTATGCCACACATTGGGCATGTAAATTGACTATCAGCATCGGTTTCTTGACGCTTCATTGGATTTCCCCCTTTCTTTCCATGTTTATACCTATTCTAGCACTAGTGCCCATCTGAAGCAACGCTCACCGTATGAGCTCTTCCATAAAAACGTTAGCTTCAAAGCAAGTGTATTTGGAGGCATCCAACCAATCGAGGAATGTGAGTGAAGATTGTTCGAATTCACGGGCTAAAAAAGCGCTGAAAATTCCCCCAATGGGCTCACAACCATCTAACCCTTGAACGATGCTGTCCAAGCCCACGGCCCCATGCCCGCAGGCATCTCGGCGCGCGAATGCGCATCTGCCGCCGCAAGGCGGCATCTTTTTTGCCCTCGATGATGCCGTTTAGATTTTGCAAAAGCCTAACTTGGCCGCAGATAGGCTAGGCATCGAACGATCAAACCCTTCTTAGCAATCCGGGCGCAAGCTCGGTTTTTTTATGCAATTAAGAATCTGTAAGCTGAGGCGATGACATGGGGCTTCCGTGCCAAACTCCGTTATTTTTTAAAATATCGTATGTACATGTTTGCTTATACCTTTGCCCATCCCTCGTGCCGTAAGATAATGAGATAGACAAATTAATTTCTTTATTAAGAACAAAAAGATATTTTATGCTGTCCTTTGGTCCTAAATGCATATTCATATCATATTCCTTGTCTAAATGTAGCTTAATGTCTAGTGCCGGCTCATCGGACAGGTTTTGTAGTTCGAGTTCTCTAATTAAGGAATAGCAATCTTTAGATTTAGCGATTGCTATGACTTCTGCATCAAAACAAGGAGGTCCACTCCTGAACTCAGATGAGTTTCCTTTAAATACAAAATATACCTGACGCTTATTTGCTAACACGGTAACATACACAAAGGGAGCCCATGGACAAGTTGGGCGAATCGGGCAAGTTGAGCAAGCTAAGTTGGGATAATATATTTTGTTGAACCTCAGGTGACTGCGTTTGTAATGGCTTAAATATATTCTCTTTGGCGCACAGGTTAATAAATGGCACTTTGTCAAGCAGCTCTTTTTTTATTAATTTTTCATTTAATGAATTCAAGCTTTTATTCTGCTTAATTGCAACAATACTCAAAAGAACGGTAGCTGCAGTCCCAAGATACGCACCAAAAAATCCAAGCCAATCTGCTTTTGTTAATCCGATACCTGAAGATATAATTCCGTTTCCTCTAAAGCAAAAGTATGCAATAAGGTAAATTAAAAATGTTATACATAAAAAAATTATACTCCATAATGGAAGTCCCCTATAGCTTTTCACTTTCTACCCTCCTAAAAGTCAACTACCAGCTGTACGACTTTTCCATGAATCACTAAGGTATCGGTGTGAAGAGTTTGCGTTTCATAGCTTGGATTAGATGGAATCATTACGGTTCTATGGTTATCAAGGAAATAGGCTTGACGAATTTGATAGCCCTCTTGTTCACCCAATGAATAGCATAGCATGTCACCATCTTGATATTCCGCTGTATCAAGAATGACATTACCGCCTTTGGGCAGTGCGGGCACCATAGAATCATCCATTATCTCATACCGTACCGGCCATGGGGTATCTGCTAATTCTCGAGCCTGGTTAACATTATCAATAAACTGCTGTGTCACGGTTAGGTCAAGGGAAGCACCCAACTTCACCAACTCATTAATAGACATTGAATCAACGGTCTTTCGCACCTGCTCAGGGTCATATTGGGGTAACATATGTGCAGCTGCCATACCCACTGCTTCTAAGATATTTCTGTAAAATGCTCGTAATGTCTCCGACATGTCATCTATCTGTGCTTGCATCACAAGGTAGTCGCTTGGCTTTCCACAAACCTCGGCTATCTTGCGGGATTTTTCATCGCTCAGCCTTCGGCTTGGATCATTCCGCGCCATGCTCAAATATTTTGAGCTTAGGTCAACACCTTGGGCCTGACATCTTCTACATATCTCGTTGGCTGATAACCCGGACTCCTTGATGATTTGATTCAAAAGCTGTGTGTAATTCATAGCTATCTCCTAACTTTTTCCAACCCCATTATAACGGACATTCCTTATTCTGACAACACTTTTAACGGGGTAACAAAAATGTTGACATATAGAGCTACTGTTTCAACAAAAATGTTAGCAATTGTTTTTTGCATTTAGGGATGCTACAGTAAATACATGGCATGCCAGATGATGCGCCGCCAAAGGCGCAAAGTTTGATTGTCCGCATCCGCAAGCGTGAGCGCGGAGCGGCAACAAACTGCGCCCGGTGGTGCAAATAGAAAGTGCGCTAGCCTAGTATTACCTAGCGCACCCACGTAACATGTAGCAATTAACACTTGACAACGAAGGAGGCCCATCATGACAGATACTGCCTGCCGCAAATGGCAGCTTACCATCAATAATCCCTTGGAGCATGGTTTTACCCATGATCGCATCAAAGAAGAGCTGGGCAAGCTGAAGTCCCTGATCTATTGGTGTATGAGCGACGAGGTGGGAGAACAAGAATCCACGCCCCATACTCATATTTATCTGGCTGCAAAATCAGCCATACGATTTAGCACCATTAAAAATAGATTTCCAGAGGCACATATCGAAAAGGCCAATGGCACCAGCCAACAAAATCGGGACTACGTTTTCAAAGAAGGCAAGTGGAAAAGCGATGAGAAGTATGGCACCAAAATTTCCGGCACACAGGAGGAATGGGGTGAGTTGCCCATTGAGCAGCCCGGATACCGCTCCGACTTTGATCGCGCCTTTGAAATGCTAGAGGCCGATTTCAGCGTTATGGATATCATCCGCGAGATGCCCCACATGCTGCGGCATAAATCTTCCTTGGAGCAAACACGCCAAGAACTGTTAGCTGATAAGTATAGAAAGGAATTCCGTCAACTGGATGTTGCCTATATATTCGGCGGCACTGGTCTTGGCAAGACACGCCATGTCATGGAGAAGTACGGCTATGAAAATGTTTGTCAAATTACAGGCTATCAGCACGGTTGCTTTGATAAGTATAGGGGTGAGCCTGTTATTCTCTTTGATGAGTTTCACTCCGGCATTAAAATAACAGAAATGTTAACTTTTCTGGATGGCTATCCTCTGGAACTCCCCTGCCGCTATGCCAACCGGGTGGCCTGTTTCACCAAGGTTTACATTGTCTCCAATGTCCCTTTGCAGGCACAGTACCCCAATGTGCAGCGAGAAACGCCCTCCGTCTGGCAATCGTTCTTGCGCCGTATCAACCGGATCATCGAGTACACCGATGCTGGGGTGTTTAACGAATACACCTTGGGGGATTGTCTGGAGCTGACCTCGTGGCAGGAGATTGCCAATACCGGCGATCTGCCCTTTTGAGGTGATGCTATGAATACAAAGATCACCGCTGCCATGCTGCGAGGTTATCCTACCATGATGACAGTCAAGGATATCCAAGCTGTCTTGCAGATAGGCCGCACCAAGGCATATCAAATGCTGCAAAGCGGCGAGATTGCAGCCATACGGGTAGGCCGTAAATATCTGATACCCAAAGCCTACCTCTTGGAGTATTTGCAGGGGATTGCTTGAACGCACCGTAAATGTGTGATATAACAAAGATACAAGATATGTGCATCCCCTGTAAGCGGGAAAGGAGTTTATAATGACAATACGCTTACAGAGCAAAGATGGGTACTGGTATGGCATCATTAATTATAAGGATGATGCCGGAAAGTACAAGAAAAAATGGATTTCTACTGGACTTTCCAGCAAGGGAAATAAACGCAAGGCTGAAAAGGTTTTGCAAGATGCCGTGAGCGAGTTTAAAGAGGAACTGCAAAATCAAGCATTACAGGTGGAAGACCCCTCTAAGATCATGACCATGTCCGAGTTAATCCGGGAATGGCTGCCACTCAAAAAGCTGGAATTGCGGGAAAATACCTATGTTGCCTACGAGGATACTGCCAACATTCATGTGCTGCCCTACTTTGATGAATTGGGCGTAACCATTGGGGAGCTGTCTCCCGCTCACATCCAGCGATACTATGCCGAAAAGACAAAGGCAGGTATTGGCCCCGGTACCCTGACACGGCACCGCACCATTATCCGCAGCTCCCTTGAATATGCTATTCAGACCTTGGGTATTCTCAAAGCCAATCCAGCCGACCGGGTAAAGCTTCCGAAACAGAACAAGCGGCTTCCCTCCTTCTACACCGAGGAACAGCTTAAAAATCTATTCAAGGCGGTGGAGGGAGAGAGCATCGAGGCTCCGGTCAAATTGGCTGCATACTTTGGATTGCGCCGCTCGGAAGTCCTCGCCCTGCGGTGGAACTCCATCAACTGGAAGCGCAAAACCATTTCCATTACTCACACGCTGGTACGGGTCAAGACAAAAACCGAGTTTAAGGACACGGTCAAGCAGATGGCATCTTATCGCACCATGCCCCTCATGCCTGTGATGGAAACATACCTGCGGAAGCTGCAAGCCCACCAGAAGCAGTTAAGGAAGATTTGCGGTAAAGACTTCAACCCGGAAGGCTTTCTCTGTATCTGGGATGATGGAACGGTGCTGGAGCCCGATTATGTGACAAGCCGGTTCCGCCGCTTTCTAAAGGAAAAGGGGTTGCCTCTCATCCGCTTCCACGATCTTCGGCACAGTTCGGCCTCCCTGCTCATCAACAACGGCTGCACTCTTAAAGAAGTGCAGGAATGGCTGGGACAGGCCAGCAGCAAGTCCACCGAGATTTACGCCCATATGCTCTATGAAAGCAAGTACGAAATGGCCGACAAGATAAATACTGCCCTAGCTTTCTAGCAAGCATTAGAAGGGGCAAGGTCGGATTTTTGGCTTTGTTGTGGGAAGCAATGGATATGGTGAAAACGGTATATTAGAAAATTCGCAGAGAAGTTCGCAGAAGAGGGCATTTTCAGCAGTAAATAAGCCCCACTTTGCCAAAAGAAAAAACCCCTCCAGCCGCATGGCTAAAGGGATTTTCGATGTGGAGCGGGTTACGAGGCTCGAACTCGCTACCTCCACCTTGGCAAGGTGGCGCTCTACCAGATGAGCTAAACCCGCGAATGGTTGCCGGCAAAGCCAACAACGTTTTTTGGTGCCTTCGGCCGGAATCGAACCAGCGACACGTGGATTTTCAGTCCACTGCTCTACCAACTGAGCTACAAAGGCGCATAGCGTTAGACTTTGCCTGTAGCCACTTTGGGGAAACATGGACGAAAGCTAACAGCTAATTGGCGACCCGGAAGGGGCTCGAACCCTCGACCTCTAGCGTGACAGGCTAGCGTTCTAACCAGCTGAACTACCGGGCCATTCGTTTGGTGGGAACAACAGGGCTCGAACCTGTGACCCCCTGCTTGTAAGGCAGATGCTCTCCCAGCTGAGCTATGCTCCCGTTGAGCTTTCCACAACGAAACTTATTATACTATGACACCCCCCGATTGTCAATACCTCTTTTTAAAAAAATTCGCAATTTTTTGCTAAAACCTATTTGGCTTTAAAACCGGCCTTTCTCCCAATTTCGAAAAAGCCAGGGATAGCCTCCCGTCGCCAAAAAGCCCACCACCGCGTTGCGTATTAGAGTTGCCATAGAAGCATCCTCTCCCCGAAAAGGCATCCACCGATAACAAAAGCCGATGAGCGCTCCCCCCGCCGTAAGGCGCAACAAGCTCTGTCGCAGCCCTCTGGCGTCATCAAAGCCCACCGCTCGGTCTTCCAGCCAAAAGCCGCTTAGAATTCCTGCCAGCATCCCTACGGCCTCATAGGTACCTTGAGACTTTACCAAAAGCAGAGCCAACACTCCTGTCAGGGCACAGGGCACTGTGGTCGCCTTGAAACCCTTTTGGGAGAGATGATAATTCATAAACAGGGAAATCCCTGCTCCCAACAGCACTCCCACCACCACGTCCTCCAGGTAGTGAACCCCCAGATACAACCTGGAAAACCCAACTCCGAGGATCAGCGCTGCCAGCACAGCTCTGACCCACCTTTGGGGAATTCTAAGGGCCAGGGCCGTATAGAGGGTAGCCGCCGCCTGGGAATGTCCACTGGGGAAGGAATACCCCGTGGCGGTTTCAAGGCGCAGAGCCTCCGGGGCGCCGGGTTGCCAAAAAGGGCGGGGCGCCTGCACCACATCTTTTAGCAGGGCATTGATACAAAGGCTCAGGCCCAGAGAAAGAATGAGGTAACGCCCGGCTTTTTTGTCCAGGCACCAATAGGCCAGAAAGCAAATTCCCGCCAAAACGAGATGCTCTCCCAAAATGGTCACCGCTTGCCAGAAAGCATCCATGGCCGGACTGGCATGTTCCCGCAACGCCTGCAGCAGCTCCAGATTAGTCACCTCCGCCCTTATCCTTATTGGTATTTCCCGTTTGCCGCCATTCTAGTATTCATTATATGGCATGAGCCTTCATACTAAGACAAGGGTCGCATTCCTTTTCGAATACGGCCCTTGTTTCATCTTTACATAGCAATTTAAAGTTAGGAGACGCCGCCCAGCTCGATGTTCAAATCATCCAGCTGAATCTTGGCTACAAACACATCTTCGGTTTCCGCGTTGTTTTCCCCGGCCGTATAGCCGTTGAAGGAGAGGTAGGCGCTGTGGTTGTAAAGTTTGATGCCTTCCCCTGCCCCTAGAAACGCCACCTGGTTGCTGCTTCCATCCTCCAGGCTCAGGGCGGTAAATATGGCGGTTCCGGTTTCGCGGCTGTAAGGCAGCTCTACCGCGTTCAGCTCCTCTTTCAGCATTTCAGGGGCATAGGACACCACATGAACCACATGTTCAAAGGCCCTGGCCGTTTTCACCGCTCCCGGCTGCGCCAGCAATTCCAACGTCTGAGGCTCCTCCACATTGGAAAGGTCCACCGTCAGGGTATAGGCATAGTCTTGACCTTCCCCCACCACCGCCACCAAATTCTCTCCGGCAAAGCCGTACAGCACATTTTCCATAGCTGGAAGGGGAATGAGCGCAATCAGGCGATTCTCCTGGTTGTGAAGGACCTCCAGCACGTTGGAGACGCCCATGTCCGGGTCGTTTTGGTCCACCGGCCGGCAGGCCAGAACATAATCTTCGCCAAAGGTGCAAAGCTGGGTGGACAACACGCCGCCTACGGCCTCGGAATCGCCGTTCTCGGCCATTTCTCCCTTCAAAACAGTGGAGGGTTGGGATTCCGGCATGGCCGCAAGGAAAGCCTGGTTCTCTTCGTTAGAGGCGATGGCAAGCTGGTCGGAAGACGATTCCTCATCGGTTGCCAGAAAGGCTTTTACGGAAGCTTCCGGAACCGCGGCAAGGGGTTGGTCGATGTCTTCCGAAACCGGCTGGGACGCTGTGGCTTGCTCCTGCTGCCGGTCCAGCGTAATGGTGCCATCAATCAGATTATTTTGTTTATCAAATCCCAAACCATAAAACAGGCCAACCAGCAGTAAAAAGGCAGCGGCATACGCAAACCCCGAACGGACGTTAAACAAATGCCGGGGCGACATCAAAGTAACCCGCATGGGAGGAGCTTTTTGTTCCACTCCCTCCAAACGGGGCAACAGGGCGCTGCCTTTGAGGGAATCGGGCAGGACGATGCACCGGTCCACCTCGCTCAATCGTTTGCGCAAATATTTTAGTTCCAGGTTGTGTTCCCTGTTTTCAGAATAGGCTGCCAACACGGATACCTCATTTCTTCCAGCAAGTAGCAGGGGTGTCAAATTGAAAGAATTCCCTGGCCTCTGCTTTCCTCAGCGGACTATGCTTCTTTTTCATCCTGTATCATTTTTCGAAGCTTGGCAAGAGAACGGTGAAGCTTGGAGGAAATCGTGCCTTGGGGGCTGCCGAGGATACGGGCAATTTCCTTGGTGGTATAGCCTTGCAGCACCGAAAGAACGATAATCTGCCGCTCCTGATAAGAAAGACGGCTTAAGGCTTGTACCACCGTCACCCGCTCGGAGGCGTCGCCGGCAAGGTCGGCGGTGTCCGAGAGGGTTGTCATAAAGTTTTCCAAATCAAAGGTATTCTTATGCTTGACATAATCGGCAATTTTGCGTTTGCAGCGCACGGACAAAATTTTCATCATCCAAGCCTTAAAGCTGCCAACGTCCCGAAGATTGGTAATCCCCCGATACGCTTCAATAAAGGTTTCACTGACCACATCTTCCGCATCGTAGGAGTTCCCAAGAGTGTAAAGGGCAACCTTGTATAAATCAGATGCCACACACTCGTACACCTGAGCAAAGCTTTCCTTATCACCCTGTCTGGCCGACTCAACCTTCGCTGTGTCGATTACCACTGGTTCACCCCACATTGCTGTGCGGTCATAATAATAGTGTAAAAACTTACACACAATATTGCATTCATCCGAATTTTTTGCCTTGAAGCCGCACATTCTTCAAGGTATATGTATGCATTTCTATGATTGGCTACATCGGTAAGGGCAACATTTTGCCGCCCGTAAATTCAGTTCATCCAAAACAATAAAAATATTATATCTTATTCCGGCCATCTTTGCAAACAGAGTGATAGGATTCCAACATAATGTAAACTTCCATCTGCATGAAAATATTACAGGTAAAAATCAAAACCACGCGTTGAACGCTTGGTATGCACGAGCCCTAAAAGGGCATGGTACTGACGTACGTCTTAAGACGTATCGAAAAGGCCGCCAACCGCATTA